>OIYT01001053.1_pt1 | contig 21349 bp, 17 predicted proteins | sample 1588201 | NCBI WGS metagenome assembly OIYT01 (sample SAMN03283260) | human gut metagenome | biome: human-associated habitat; material: feces | host: Homo sapiens | place: USA | collected 2013
TTTATTGATTGGATATAAAACCGGTCGAATCGAAATCCTTCTCTTATAGGAGTATGGTATAATTCAATTTTCTCAGAAATCTTCTCATAGTATTCTTTATAACTATCATCTATTTCAATAGGAAACTTTCCAAGGTTATGGAGGACTTCCATAGAATAATTGTCCTGAAGATAATTCTTTATTCTCAGAAGATATTCATAATATTTGAGCATCAATCGATTAGCATTTTCTTCTGCTAAAGTTCTATGAGATACAGATACCTGCAAGAAACGATGAAAACGTGCAATATGCTTCAATTTCATCTGGCTTTTAACATACTTTACTGCTTTTTGAACATTTTCATGTGAATCTTCGATATCCTCTCCATTGGCATAAATCTTCAGCATAATATGTTCGACGAAATGGCGAAGATGCGAAAGAATGTCTTGAGATATTTCTCCAATTGTAGATTTTTCTATGCTATCAATATGACGGCAAATAACTCTGTCACTGTTCATTATCTGCTCGTCTATGCGTAAAGGTGCATCCATTATATTTTTCTCCTCTCTGTTACAGATTTACATTTTATCCTATAAGAGCCGTTAGGAGCTTAACTCACATACGGCTCTTAAATCTTATGAGTCTTTCCTCAACGACTTATCCAACTCTTTTGCCATAACATCCTGCACTTTCTGATAAAACTCAGGATCGTTGAACAGCTTCTGGAATGATTCGTTGTTATCAAGAAAACACTGTGTAACGATCTCCTTGAATTTCTCCGGGAACAGAGAATTGACGAACATTTCTGTGCTGTTATCGCTGGCGTATTTCTTGAACTTTTTAACGTCTTTATCGTCCATGAACATACGGTAGATACCTTCGATAATAACCCTGTCTGCATCGGTGAACTGACCGTCAAATCGTTCGTTGACCTTATCTATGATACTCTGTAAAGTGTCCTTTTTCTTGTTAGGCTTCTTGGGAGCAGTTGCTCCACCGGGAACCCATACAACTTTCTTTTCATCGAGTATGATCGCTCCGGTATGTGTTTCTTTCAGGTTAGCATATTCCAGTCTGACTTTGTCATCTATATCAACGATATCCTTTCCTGATTTCGGAAGCAGTCTCAGAAGATTGGACGTATACAGATATTCAGCAAAAAGGTCTTTGTCGTGCAGTCTGACGATCTGGGTTATATATGCATAAGTCCTTGTAAACTTGCGGAGATAGTCACGGACTGCATACTGATTGTCCTCGGAAAGATCTCTGTATCTGTCAATCACAGGACGGAACATTCCTGCGAGCTTGCCGAGTGCTGCTGCATTCTGCCCTTTTCCAGTCTGTTTTGACATAAAGTCGTTGAATTTCTCGACATCATCATAATTGAACAGCATATACTCGTTCAGCTTGTTTCTGAGGTCATACACCACATTCAGGTCTGTTGCGCCTTCCATAGAAGACTCCTCATAGAACGGCTGAAATGCTTTTTTGATGTCTTCCTCGGTATTTTCAAAGTCAAGGACAAAGGTGCTTGCCTTTCCGAAGCAAGTACGGTTCAGACGGGAAAGCGTTTGCACGGCTGCTACACTTTTCAGCTTTTTATCCACATACATGGAATGAAGCAGCGGTTCATCAAATCCTGTCTGATACTTATTGGCTACAACAAGGATATTGTACTGACTGCTGTGGAACACCTTTCTGAATTTCTTGTCAGTCGTGATGTATTTTCCGTTTTCGTCAAGGTTCATAGAAGCTTCGGTAAACGGCTTTTCCATGGGCATTTCTTCCAGCGTGATCTCGCCTGAAAATGCGATCATAACATCACAGCCTGCGGATTCCTGCGGGTGATCTTTCAGGTACTGCTTGATTGCAAGATAGTAGCGTACCGCATTGGCTCTGCTGTCAGCAACGACCATTGCTTTGCCCTTGCCGCCGATCTGGAATCTGCCGTTTGCAAGGAAATTCGCCATTAGCATTTCCGTTTTCTGTGTGATCGTATAGCCGTGCTTCTTATAATACTTGAACAGCGCTTTCGATGCCGCCCCCTCTATCAGTTCGGGATTGTCCTCGGAAACTTTGACAAGCTTAAATGCTTCACGGATCGTGGTATAGTCCTGCAAAACATCAAGAATAAATCCTTCCTCTATTGCCTGTTTCATGGAGTATACATGGAACGGCATTTTTGTTGGTGTACCGTCAGCACTGATATACTCAGTGCCGAAAACCTCTATCGTCGGACCTTTCGGTGTTGCGGTAAATGCGAAGAAAGACTGGTTTGCGTGTCTGCCCAGACCGATTACGCTATTAATAAATTCATCAGTGAGGTCAACATCTTCCACATCAATCTCCTGTTCCTCTGCGTATTCCTTTACAGCTACACCAATGTCGATAAGGCTTCTGCGGAGCATTCTTGCACTTTCGCCGCTCTGTCCCTGATGTGCTTCATCGATGATGATAGCAAACTTCTTGCCCTTATAGCTGTCCATATCCTTATAGCCGAATAAGAACTTCTGCACGGTGCTGATAATGATCTTCTTGCCGTCGTTGATCGCTTCTGCAAGGCTGTGGGAGTTTTTCTTATCGTCGATCGCTTCCACCAGACCGACTTTATGCTCAAAGCTGTTGATCGTATCCTGTAACTGCCCGTCGAGAACGACACGGTTTGTAACGACGATAACGGAATCGAATATGCCCTCGTCGTTGGCATCGTGGACAGATGCAAGGCGATAGGCGATCCACGCAATTGAGTTTGACTTGCCCGAACCTGCGCTGTGCTGAATCAGATAGTTTTTGCCCGAGCCGTTCTCCTTGACATCGGCAAGGACTTTCCGCACCACATCATACTGATGATAACGTGGGAACAGCAACTTTTCCTTAGTCTTGCCTGTTTCCTCGTCCTTTTCCTTGACATGGGAAACGAACCTGTACAGAATATCCATAAGGGAATCCCGCTGCAATACTTCTTCCCAGAGGTAGTGCGTTGCATAGCCATCGGGATAGTCGGGGTTGCCTGCACCGCCGCTGACTCCTGCACCATTTGAACCCTGATTGAACGGCATAAAATAGGTGCTGCCGTCTTTGAGCTGTGTCGTCATCCATACTTCGTAGAGGTCAACTGCAAAGTATACAAGAAAACGATGGTCAAGGCGGAAACAGAACTCCTTGCTACTCCGGTCGCTTTTGTACTGCCTGACCGCACACTGATAGTCCTGCCCGGTGAGCTGATTTTTCAGCTCTATCGAAACAACGGGGATACCGTTCACAGACAGCACCATGTCAATGGTGTTGGTGTTGTGGGGAGAATAGCGGAACTGCCTTGTGCAGCCGAGGATATTCGCTTCATAATGCTCCACATCAATATCATTGAGGGCGGTTTCGGGCTTGAAGTAGCAGACTTTCAGCTTGATGCCGAGGTCTTCGATGCCGTGGCGGAGAACATAGATCAAGCCCTGTTCGCTGATGCACTTTTCAAGGCGGAAATAGAGCTTTTCCTGTGCGTTCTCGCCGTAGTATTTGAGATACTTCGCCCACGATTTCGGCTGTGTCTTTTCGATGAACCTGCACAGCACGTCCATACAGATGCACTTGTCAACATCGAACTGCTTGTTGTCGATCTTGTCGTATCCGCCCTCTTCGGAGAGGAAGAACGTCTCGATATCCTGTTCAAAGCGTTTTTCTTTAGTCTCCATCTTTTTCCTCCTCTTCAAGTTTTTTCTCCAAGTCAGCTTTGGATTTCGCCGCACCCTCCATCATTCTTAGAAAGAAGTCTGTGAAGTAGATAAACGCTTCTGCACATTCACAAAGTGCCTCATTCACTTTTTCAGAAGGCTCTTTTGAAATTTGAATTGAGATATCGTAGTCTCCGCCGTTTGAAGCAGATATGCTCTGGTAGAAGCTCTTTTCGGAGTAATGGATATAACCGCTTGTATTATCATAAACATCTGCAAAGCGGCTATCATATTGTGCTAAACCATCTTTCAAAATTGAATCTCTCATCTTTTTTCCGTTCTTATCAGTCAAATCACCAATTTTCCCACCGGAGATGACACAATTGATTAGAGCGTCCTGATCATCGGCAATAGTAGACGCATACAGCCGCATACAATTGTCAAGCTGTAGTCTCAGCATTGAACCAGCACAAGTCAGATTTCTCTGCTTGATAAGAGCCATGAAACCTTGTGATAACTGAATACTTCTATTCAGTAAAGGACAGAGAAACAGATCGTACTTGGTGAGCGTATTGCCGATAACATACCGAGAAAGCTCAATTGTTTGGTCGATCTGCTTTTCAATGACGGCGCAGGCATCAGCTACTTTTTGTAAACACGTTTCGTTTGTCATTATGATCATACCTCCTTTTTGCCCGTGACATATTCATATATCAGGGATCTTTTATACTGCTGTAACTTCTCAATCTTCTGCTGTTTGAGGGCGATGAGCTTGTCTATCTGGGAACATTTATGGTCGAGATAGTCGGCTATTTGCTGTTGTTCAAATAATTCAGGAAAAGGTATCGGGCAAGATGAGAGTAATTCGATGTTTAACCCGATATATACACTTCCTGCTAAATATCTTGTTCTGTAATCTACAAAACAATGTGAAAGCAGATAGTACATAAGATATCTGTTATGAATTGATGCATATGGTGAAATTTTGGCAACTTCTCTTGCGATGTTATATCCCGCCATATCATTTGGAACAACAGAACAACCACCGAGTGAGCCTCTGACGTTTACGACTACTTCTCCTCCTGAAAGAATCGTGCGTGAATATTCTTGCGATACCTCTTTTGTTACAGTTCTAATGTTATCAGTGCAAATATTGCCTTCCAACACGTCACTACATCTAAGGACTTTTACGCCATTATCATCAGGATCAAAGAGTTTGACGATTCCGTAAGAAATGCCTTCTGTTGTAACATAAGATAATTTGCGTATAATATTCCAATGCTCCGGTATCTCCCCGATCCACTCAACCCCACTATCCTTCATCGGAACATCAGGATTCAGCCCCTTAGTGACAGTCTCCGTGATAACACTCTGCTTATATGCTTTCAGCTTCGTGATCTGCTGTTCTGTGTTTGCGATAAGTGCATCTATCTGAGAGCATTTGTTCTTGATGATTTCTACGATTCTATTCTGTTCTTCAATAGTCGGGAATGGTACTTCGTAGCTTTTAACGCCTTCGGCATTGATTGTCCACCTATTATCATAGGATACTCCTTTTCCGTGAGCAAACATCGCCATAGCCCAATATTGCAACTTGAAATAGTAATCGAAATAAAACGGATTCAATCGAGCCTTTGCTCTCAGATTTACATAAGCAGGACTTATCACGCCTTCAACTTCAGAAACATTACAATTTGCACCTGAATATAAGTCCATAGGATTTAAAAGCAGGTCACCAATCTGAACGGGGTTGTAATCATCGTAGCTTTCTGCCATTTGTCCCTCGTTTACAGTAACGTCCTTTACCTGTATTCCACTTCTTGCGAGTTTAAGAACAGTAGGATTCTTTATTCCTGCTTTAACTTTTGATATAGTGAAGCAGTCTTTTACTCGACGTAATTCCCAATCAGATGGAATTGACGGACACCAAACAACTCCAGTCTCTTTCATCTCACGCATTTCTGAACAACTCCTTCATCAATGCAGTTTCTTCCTCCTCTAAAGCCTTGATATCCGCAAAGATATCCTCCGAGGATTCAGGTGCAGTGAACTTATAGAATAGCCTTGTAAACGGAATCTCATATCCGATTTTGTCCTTTTTGCGGTCAAGGAATGCCAGCGGATTGTACGGCAGGACGTTCTTGTTGATGTACTCGTCAATGTCCTCCGAAAGCGGAACGATCTCCGTATCGCTTGCACCCTTGACAGGCTGCATCTTACCCTTTTTCAAGATTGCTTCGCCGTTTTCATCTGCCTGCGCAGTCTCGACAGTCACCTTTGTAAAGCCGAAGAAATCATTGTCGAAGGTCTTTGACTCCACAACAAGCTCGCCGTCGGTATAGACTTCATTTTCAAACTCCATGTAGGCTTTCATGATAAGCTCAATGCACTTGTCATCAAGGTCAACACGCTTGTTGCCGATGTTCTTGCGGCGCTTCACAAAGCATTTTGAAGCGTCGATGAGCTGAACCTTTCCGAGTCGGTGTGCAGGCTTGCCCTTTGTCAGCACCCAGATATACGTGGAAATGCCTGTGTTGTAAAACAGGTCTGTCGGCATCTGAATGATCGCTTCGACCATATCTTCCGTGATAACATATCGGCGTATCTCTGAAGCACCGCTGCCTGCATCACCCGTGAACAGAGAAGAACCGTTCTGAATGATCGCCATACGTCCGCTGCCCTCTTTCAGCTTCTTGACACCGTTGAGCATAAAGAGCATCTGTCCGTCGGAAATGGCAGGCAGTCCCGGACCGAATCTGCCGTCATAGCCTTTCTTGGCTTCGGCTTCGACTTCAGCCTTTTCACGCTTCCAGTCGATACCGAAGGGCGGATTGGAAATGATGTAGTCGAACTCATAACCGCTGAATTTATCATCGTTGAGCGTATCACCGTACATCATGCCCGAAGCATTACCGCCCTTGATGAGCATATCCGCCTTTGCGATAGCGTATGTCTCAGGGTTGAACTCCTCACCGAAACAGGTGAGGTCGGCATCTTCGCTGATGTCGGTCAGACGTTCCGTCAGACAGCCGAGCATCTGCGATGTACCCATAGCCATATCGTATGCGGTCTTGGTGCAGCCGTTCTCCTTGATATCGTCCTTTTCGGGAGCGATAAGCAGCTCTGTCATAAGGTAGATAATATCACGGCTTGTGAAGTGCGCTCCGGCTTGCTCGTCATAGCTCTCGGAGAATTTCCTGATAAGTTCCTCGAAAATGTAACCCATATCGGTAGAGGTGATCTTGTCCGGTGCCATATCACCCTTAGCGGAGATAAACTCCTGTATCACCACGAACAGAACATTGCCGTCAGCCATAGTCCGCACCTGATCGGTGAACTTGAAGTTGGAAATAATATCCTTGACATTTGAGGAGAAGCCTTGCAGATAGTTCTCAAAGTTGGATTCGATATTGTCGGGGTCTGATACCAACTTTTTGAAATCGAACTTGCTTGTATTATAGAAGGAATATCCCGAAGTCTTGCAGAGAATGCCGTCACGGGCTTCACCCTCAACTTTCATTCCTGCGAGCTTTTCGCCCATTTCAACGACTGCCTGTTTTGTCGGCGCAAGAGCATCATCGAAACGTTTCAGCACCGTCATAGGCAGAATGACTTTGCCGTATTCATGAGGTTTGAACAGTCCAACAAGATGTGTAGCGATCTCCCATATGAGATTTGCTTTCTCCTGAATATTGATATTTGTCTGTTTCTGTAAAGAATTGATCGACATACTCTCACTCCTTATATATAATGGGCATTCTGCTGCTCTTGCAGAGCCTGCTTGAAATTCGTCTTCGTGATCTTTAGCTCATTAGAGCCAAGCCTTATAACTTTAGGATAGCCGTTGCCATTCTCCAGCTCTGAGATCGTGCTGCGGCTTTCTCCTTTTCCGGTTGTGCTGTGCGGCATCGAGCCGACAATAACAAGCCTGTAATTTGGGTTATACTGCATTTTAGAGAACTGATAGGTTTTTATTTTGTTATGATCAAGACAGAACTCAAACCTGTCTTTATCAAGTCCGAGACTTTTTACGATACCAAGCAAATCGTGTTCTTTTACTTGAGAATCACCTATTACTACAATCATACCGTCTTTATGGGTATCATAAAAATCATCACTGCTGGGTGCATCATTTTCTATAAGAGATGATAAACCCCAATCGGAAAGCAGGCTTTCAAGTTCTCCTGTTCTGTTGGCGAGATAAATCTTTTCTGTGACTGCATCTATGATTTCTTCAAGACGTTCTGTATCCAACACGATGATCACCCCTCGCTGTCCAGCAGTGTTCTCTTTCGCTCCAATACTTTTTTCATTTTTCGTTTCAGCACAGTATATTCATCAAGTGCTGCCTGATATTTCTGCGCAATTACCTTCTGCTCATCAAGTGACGGCAGCGGAATCATGATATTCTTTACTGCTTCTACTGAGATTGTTTTAACGGCTGTGCCACCCGAAGCATAGCTCAGTGCAGCTTCGCCTGCGATACTGTCAAAGAATGCCTGAATGTAATACGGATCAGCTTTGCTTTCGTCTATCTCAATAATGTAGAGATTTCCGGTTGCAACAACGGAATGATTGCTATCAGAATTTACAACGGCGGAGCGGAAAGTAGGAGATGCCATTTTGGAAAGAACAATAGAATTATCAGGAATAACAAATTTTTCAAGAGCCTTCGGCAGCTCTGTAATATACTGCTGTCCTTCTTCGATATCTATAGAACCGTTCGACACATTCGCAAGGGAAATGAACCTGTAATTGGAAGGCATTACAGACTTAATAGATTCCAGTAATTCAGGTTTTACCTGTGCCCCTCTTGCAATATTTTTGATGACAGCTCCGAAACATACTCCGTTTTCAACAACGGGCTTTTCAAGATAATGTGAAGCCATGAGATTATAATCATGCTCTCGCATATCTGCCGGAGAAACATCTATCGTGTTATCCCCGCCGTTTTTGAGACAGTCAAGTATAAACCGGATATTATCTTCAGAAAGTGTATTGAGTCTTCTGCTTTCTTTAGAAAATCTGTTTTCTGCATTCACAAGTCGGATCGTAGCGTTGTTATGACTGAATACTATCATAGTAGTTGGGATAACAGTTTCTATGAATAGGGCAGGTGAAAGATTGATAACTGCTTCGATGTATCCGTTCTCTGCAAAATACTGCCGCATATACATATCAGGTTTGTTAAACGCAGCACCGTTTGTCATGATTGCCACTGCTTTGCCAGTTTCTTTCAGTGAGCGAATGATGATCGCATTGAACAGCCAGTCAGATGAGCATCTTGAGATATAAGAACTATCAAGTCCAAAGTAGTCCTGCAATTCATGACGGCACTCATCAAGATCGGATCCTCTAAGACCGAAAGGATAATTTGAAAAAATCTTATCATAGCTTTCAGGGTACTTATATGTCAGTGCATTATTGATCACAAAGGAATAGTTATCACCGAGGAGTGCTCCTCTGAGAATTGCCACGTCATTTGAGTTGAAATTGATCTCAATTCCGGTATATTCACTTACTTTTGTATCTTGCAAAGCATATATTGGGAAGGTTGCGCTTCCCGAACAGATATCAAGTACCTTGTCATGTTCCTTAATCTCAAGTATGCTGCTTGCAAGATTTGCTAAAGATACCGGGGTGCTCATTTCAAAGAATGAATTATCATAGAGAACCACTTCTTTTAATACGTCCGCATCAAATCTGCCAACGAAACTCAGAACTGTTTCCCATAAGCCATTCAAGTTTCTGGAAAGAACCTCAGAAACATCGGGGGATACATTAGAGCTTTTAATGAATGTCTCCAATGAATCAGTGGAGACTGTCGGCGTTTTCCCAATTATGCTCAAAGCATAAGCTGTAGAAATAACAGCGCCACCATTATACGCTATTTTTCCACGATAAGCCTCGCTCAGCTCATAAGAAATTTCTCGAATCATATCAACTGTAGATTTCAATTTGATCCCTCCTAATAATCTTAGGTAATTTGTAACCTTTGCTGTAACTATATCATAGCACAAGCTGATCGTTATGTCAATAGATTTCTTGGTAATTTATAACCTAAAACCAATAATTGTATGGATGCACAATTTCATAAGGAATAATTTGTTGGTTTTGATGCACTTAGTCTTGTACCATCAGTGCTTCTATTTTTATAACTGTTTTCCTGCCAACACCTCGCCAACATCCTGCCAACCACAAGAACCGAAATATCTGCTATACTGAAATTACAGCAGACGGACAGCACACAGCTATCCTTAAAGCTAAATAAAAAGATTGGAGGAATACCAATGAAACACTATAACGACTTCCTGATCGTAGGCATCGACCACGGTTACGGCAACATCAAGACCGCCAACACGGTCACGCCTACGGGTATCACCAAGCTTGATGCGGCCCCTACCTTCACCAAGAACACTCTTTTCTTTGAGGGGAGCTACTACCAGATCGGTGAAGGTCACAAGGAATATCTTGCCGATAAATGGCAGGACGAGGACAACTACATCTTCACACTCATGGGTATCGCCCGTGAGCTGAACCAAGAGGGCATCACTTCGGCTAAGGTCTATCTCGCAGTTGGACTGCCGATCACCTGGGTAGGCAGACAGCGTGAGAGCTTCCGTCAGTATATGCTTCAGCGTGAGAGCGTGGACTTCAAGTATGAGGACAAGCTCTACTCCATCCGCATCATCGGGTGCTATGTTTATCCGCAGGGTTATGCTGCCGTGGTGGAGAAACTGAACGAGATGACAGGTCTGAGCATGATCGCTGATATCGGCAACGGAACGGTCAATATCATTTTCGTGAGCAACAAACGTGTCATCAACACCAAGACCTACACCGAGAAAATGGGTGTGAACCAGTGCGTCAAGGCTGCGTCCAATGCGATGATGAACAAGCTGGGTGTGACCGTGGACGAGACCATTATTCAGTCTATGATCCGCTACGGCAAGGCAGACATTGACAGTGAGTATGCAGACGTTCTCCGTCAGGCGATTGCTGAGTACGCCGAGGATATTTTTGCTCTGCTCCGCAAGTATGAGTACGACCCTAAGATGATGCGCCTTTACATCACGGGCGGCGGCGGAAAGCTGATTGAAAACTTCGGGAGCTATGATAAGGATAGAGTGACAATCATCGGAGACATTTGTGCATCGGCTAAGGGCTATGAATACTTCGCCGTTGCACAGCTTAAAAAGGAGGAGAAGAAATGAGCAAGGTTCTGACTACCTGTTTCCGATTCAACATGGACAACTCCGAACACGCTAAGGCGTGGGACTATCTCCACAACTTCGACAAGGACAAGATCAAGTCCACGAATGTGGCGGCGATCACAGCGGTCAATGACTACTTTGACCGTATGGGAAGACTTGCTGACGATCCGTACTTTGAGACCCGTCAGCGTGAGGAGCGTTTTGTGGAGCAGATCGTATCGGAGGTGGGCAAGGCTTTTATTGCCGAAATGCCGAAGTTTCTTGCAAGCCTGATGCTGAGCCTGAACAGGGGCTACCCTATGCAGGCTGTCCCCGTAGGAACGGAGAACAGCAGAGGATATGCCTTGAGTGGCAATCCGAGCGCCACGGAGGGCTTGAAAACCTCTGACGAGGACGATTATTCCGGCATTGATTTCGATTTTATCGGCGGTTGATATTACTTCAAACAGCATTACCGCCGAATATATAGCGGAGTATTACAACAACAGCAACAAACCAATAGACAAGGGAAGAATCGGAGAAATAATGCAAAAATGTCCGATAGCATTTTATGCAGAAAAGAAATCCTGCAAATATCACAGAGGAATTTGCAGGATCGAGCGCCTAACGCCAGTTGGGCGAGGCTAAAATTCGATACTTAAGATCGAAAGTCTTGCAGGAACAAGACCACGCCCGTCGTGGGATTGCGCCGGGCTGGTAGTACCAATGTAGTGACACATTGGTCTCCCAGCTCAGAGAGGTTCCCCCTACGAGACCTTCCCCAAAGAGCCGCACAGCGGCAGAAAGGAGCGACTATGCCAAATCGCAGGCGCTATCACTCGATCAGTCTGAAACTGACTGATGAGGAGCTTCAGCTCTGGAACACCAAGCATGAAGCAAGCGGTCTGAGCAAGACCGACTATCTGATGCAGGCTATCCGAAATAGCGAGGTGCGTGTATACTCCATTGAGGAGAGCATTGCACCTATTGTCCATGAGATCAGGAAGATCGGTACGAACCTCAATCAGCTTGCCTACTTCTCAAACATCGGGCAGGAGTATCGTGTTCGTGCGGAGATCGAAGCTATCCGCAAGACCAATGATAGAGTTATGGGGCAGCTCTCCGATTTTCTGAATGACCCGAAGTTCAGCATCAAGGGCAGTAAATAATGTTTGGCAACGTGAAAGTCAATTACAACCCCTGCAAATTTAAAGTGGCAGTGGAGCGCACGGCGCACTACATTTTGGGAAAGTTACCTCAGCAGATCAAGGACGGAGTTATAAAAACAGCCACGAACTTGTATTGGGGCATTAACTGTGATCGTGATAATTTTCCGAGAGATGTTATGATGACGAGAAAGCTGTTCGGCAAGCGTAATTCCGGCAATGCAAACCTCTCTTATCAAATCTCTATATCGTTCTCGCCAGATGACAGGGACAAGCTGACTAACGAAGAAGTATTCAGGATAGCGAAAGACTTTGCTGAGAAGTTTTTTCAGGGCTACGAAGTGCTGTTCGCAGTCCATATCGACAAGCCCCACCCTCACGCACATTTTCTGATCGGGAACTGCCATACCGAGACAGGTAAAGCATTCCGCCGTAACGAGAATGACCTATATAATATGTGTGAATACTTGGGCGAACAGTGTCAGCAGAGAGGGCTTATCCACTCTATGCGAAAGGACTACTACAATCATGATCTCGATGACAGCCACGACAAGGAGACCTTTGCCGAAAAGCAGATGAAAGCCAAAGGCAAGGAAACATTCAAAGATGAGCTTCGGGAAGTCATTCGTATCGAGTGCGTCGACCCGAACAACAGAACCTTAGAAGATGTGGTGAATGCCCTCATGAAGCATTATCATGTTGAGTGCCGTGTCAAGGGCAACACCCTATCCTACCGTCATCCAAACTTTATCGATAAAAGCGGTAAACTTGTTTCGGTCAGGGGCAGTAAGCTGGGTGATAAATATACAGTGAAAGGAATCAACTATGAGCTTGGAAAGAATCAACGAGGACGGGAAGACCGAGAACTCGCAGGAACAGCAGTTATCACCGAAACCCGACGAGAAAGTGATAATATCGGAGAAAACAGGATTGCCGGAGGTCAGAAAGAAACTTCAAGAGCCGACATCAGAGCCAAAACAACAACCGGCACAACAGAAATTACAGGACAAAACGAAAGGCTTCTTCACGAGAGAGCAGATGAACGCCGATGCGGAACGGATACGCAGGCAGTCGAAACATTCTCAGGCACAGCCAATGTTGGAGGAAGCGGAAACGGAAGTACAGGAACCGGAGATCATGATTCCGGAACTGAAGGATATCGAACTCTGGGCGAGGAACATAGCTCAGGAGTTGTCGGAGGATACGGAGGACGCAAAGAGCAATCAGAAAGTAATGCTTATGGCGACCTCAGTAATAAAGATGTGCCGACTCTTGAACAATTATTCCAAGACTATGAGAAGCGAAATGGAAAAAATCGCCGAAAGAGAGCTGCAAAACCTGAACCTGCAAGAGCAGTACGCAAAAAGCGTAAAGGCATCGACCGTTGAAGTTACGAGGGACATCTATCATCAGTTCAAAGATGAGCAGACGGTGGCGTTCAGAGAGGTACAGAAGTATCTCTACGACACCTGTGATGATATGGAAAAGGAGATGATTGCATACATCAAGTACATGAAAACGCTAACAATAACCGCAGACATGGCTTCAAAAGAGATCAGCAAGTCGGTGAAGCGTTTCTGCACTGTCAGAACGATAGGCGATCTTCTTTACTACGCTGCTCCTGTTGCGGTGGCGATAGATGTACTGCTGAGTTTGTTTGATTTTAACTGATCATTCGTCATTCAAGCCGAAAATCTCAGCATCATCTTCCTCCGATACAATGAATGATCTGATAAGCGGATCCGAGGGCGGCTCCTTGCCGTCCTCATGAGCGTGCCAGCGGGGATTGGTCTCTGTTTTTTCAAGAGTCTGCTTGATAAGATCAAAGTTTTCGCTGTCCTTGAAACGCTCAAAAAACTGAGCCTTGTCCGCCTGGTACAGCAGGCGGTGTTTGAAAATGTTCTTGTTATAGTTCATAGCCAAGCAGCTCATAGCCATATCTGTGCTGAAATTGCTTTCGATCTTGAAGTAAAACTGAAACAGCAGATGATATGCAACAAAAACATCACTTTCGATCATCGTTAGATATTTCAAGGGTGAAATTCTATCAGCAATCTCAGCAAGTACTTCTTTGGGAGCTTCGCTTGTATCCGTAGAGAACAAAGTCTCACCGAACGCAAGCATTTCTTCGGGGCTGATCTTATAATCGGCTTCAACGAGCTTGCGAACAATAGAGGTTATGGAGATCGTACCGTCAGAGTTATCATGGATAAAGCCGAGGTCGATCAGCTTGTCGATCTCTGTGAAATCAATAAGCCTTGTCAATTTCTGAAACAACATTTTCGGAACGCCCGATTCGGGCATGAAACGCATATATGACAGCACATATTTATCGGTAACAGTGAGGTCTGCCTTTCTGAACAGGCTTTCAATGTGACGATAGTGTGTGTCGGTCTTAGGCTTACGGTCTTTATTAGCAGGGATTCTTGCTTTCATATTCTTGATTCCTCCTACAAGGGCATCTGCACAGGTATCGGGCGTGTCGGTTCCTCTTTTCATGGAACGGGCGCACAGCTCCAATGAAAACGGATATTTATCTGTTATCAACGCAAGACGGTGCATTTTGAATTTTACATCAGGATCATTCTCATCAAATGGGTAAAACTGCTTTATCAGATCATATGATTCACGGAATGTCCTGAACTCTGTCAGGTCATATACAGTAAAATCATCGTCATAGTGAGAATAGGAAATGAAAATAACATCACATTCCAATTCAAGAAGGTCAGGCAGGTTGGAGTCACGGTCGGCAGGAACATTATAATTGTCGATAACGAGCAGAAGATTTTTTCCAAATGCCGACAGAAGTTCAAGGTTTTCTTCATAGAGAGCTTCAATGTCACTGCGGATAAATGCCATATTCGGCAGAACATTCGCAATCATATCGGCTATGCCGTTACGATATTCATTGTAATTATAATATCCGATATGGGCATATTCCGAAGCATACTTTTGCGCATAAGTGCGGACAAGCTCGCTCTTGCCGACACCTGCAACGCCTGTCAGAAACACCTTGCCTTCGTTCTGTACCAGCGTGTGCAGCTCTTCAAGCTCCTTCTCACGTCCGATGAAATATTTTGGCGGTGCTTGGGGGTTGGCTTTTGAAAACAGACCGTCCGAATTGCTGTTCGTATCATAGTAGTAATCCGCATACCAATACTTATCAACCTTATAATAAGGGCGATATGCAGCAATGGTCACAGCAGTATAGAACACCTCAGCAAGATGTTCATCATCGGAGTATTCACGGGTATTATTCAAAGCAAACTGCTTTTTATAGGGCTTGGAAATAAGCGGATCATTGATGATAAGGTCAAAGAACGAAACGTGGAGCTGTGGCTTGTCGAGGATATATTTCAGCACACCTTTAATATCACCGAGCAGTACAGACTTATCCTTTCGCACATAAAAATCCGTGATATTAGAGGATAACGTGCGAGTGCCTTTATTCAGCTTTGACGGTTCTGAACGGTCATATTCCGGACTGGTCGGATCGTTAAAATAGGACTTGAACAGCATATCCACCAATGCCTGATAGGTGTTGACAGACGATGATACGAGCTGTTTATACAGAATGGCGATCACGGTTTTGATGTCACAGTTCATACAGCAGCTCCTTCCTATAATATTCCAATATAATTATAGCACAAAGCTATATCAAATTCAAGTATCAGGAGGTCAAGAAATGACTATTTTCGACGATATAAAAGAGCTTGTCGATGTGCCGACGGCAGCTCGCAGTTACGGTGTAGAGGTACACCGGGGAAACATGGCGCTCTGCCCATTCCACAGGGAGCGTCACCCGTCCTGCAAGCTGTATGACGACCATTACTACTGCTTCGGCTGTCAGGCACACGGCGATGTGATAAAGCTGGTGCAGGAGCTTTTCGTACTGAGGGCGATAGAAGCGGTGAAACAGCTCAACAGCGATTTCGGGCTTGGTCTGGACGTGGACAAGCCACCGGATATGGATGCTGTGAACAGACGGCGCAAAGAGATCGCCGAGCGTAAGGCAGAGAAAGCAAGGGTGGAGCATATGTATGATGTTCTGCTGAGGTACTTTACCTTACTGGACAAGTATAAGATGTGCTATGCTCCGAAAACTCCTGATGATGACCTCCTTAGCTCCGCAAGGCTGGACAGGCGGTTTGTATACGCTTTGCAGAATATCGGCTATGCGGAGTATATGCTTGAATCATTTAATCGTTTCGACAAGGAGCAACAGGCAGAAGTTAAACTGGAGGTAGACAGGATTGAGAGAGAATACAAACGATGTATCGAAGAATGGGGAGAATGTTGAAGTAACCGCTTCACCTGAAAAGAAGAAAGAACGTGAGCTTCCCGACTGGATGCTGGACAAGACCACCGTCAATGAGCTGAAATTCTGCAAGCTGTTCACGCAGAAGCACCCCATGAAGTGTATCGGCGGACGTTTTTTCGACTATGATGGACTGGTTGACGAGAACGCACTCGGCAACGAGGTCTATCGTATGCTTCGTCAGGGTGTGTGGATTGGGCTTTCAAAAAAAGTCATGCAGATCATGGACGCACTGCGGTTTTATACATACAGCGCACCGCTTAACCCTGACCTCAACTTTATCCACGTGCAGAATGGAAAGCTCGACCTGAATGGCAACTTCTATCCACGAAAGGAGTTCTGCACCAACCGCCTGAACATCTGCTATGACCCGAATATCCGAAACGGTGCTTATTATCCCGAACAGTTCATGACGTTTCTGTTGGAACTGCTTACACCGGAAGATGTGGTCACTTTACAGGAGTATCTCGGCTATCTGCTGATACCGTCCACAAAAGGGCAGAAGATGATGTTCCTCATCGGGCAGGGCGGTGAAGGCAAGAGCCGCATCGGCATCGTCCTCCGTGAGATATTCATGGACAATATGCTGACGGGGAATGTCCACCGCATCGAGAACGACCGTTTTTTCCGCTACAACCTGAAAGACCGTCTGCTGATGGTGGACGATGATATGCAGATGCAGGCGCTGTCGTCCACGGGATATATCAAGAACCTCGTCACCGCCGAAACGCCGATAGACGTTGAAGCCAAAGGCAAGCAGAGCGAACAGGCTTTGCTTTACACAAGGCTCCTATGCTTCGGCAACGGCAGTCCGAAAACGCTCTATGACAAGAGCAAGGGATTTTCACGGCGAATGATTATCCTAACCACCCTGCCGCCGCCCGAACGCCGTATCATTGACCCCTATATCGCCGAGAAGTTCATCGTTGAGAAAGAGAAGATTTTCTGCTGGATGTATGACGGACTGCGGAGACTTCTTGCCAACAATTACCGCTTTACGATCTCCGAAAGGGCAAGGCAGAACGTCATGGAAACAATGCAGGACAATTGCAATATCACGGAGTTTCTGGAAGATACGGACAGGGTGCATTATGGGGAAAATCTGCGAGTCGCTTCATCGGCGCTGTATGACAGTTACTACCATTGGTGCGAGGACAACGCCCTCACCGCCCTGAAACGAGAGACATTTGTATCATGGCTCAGGCAGAATGAAGCGGCGTATCATATCAAGTATGATCTCAATATTCCGAGTGGGAGCAGTCATGTCCGAGGATTCAAGGGCATTGCGTTAAAGTTTAAGTCAAGTACCTATTAAGGCGTGTAAGCGTGTAAAGCCCGTAATTGCGAGCTTTTTGCCGTGTATACAGGACGTGTGATCGCAGAAAAGGCGTGTAGGACACACGCTGCCAGACACTTTACACGGCATAGGCACACGCTTAAACCAGCGTATTTGCGCCGTTTACACGGGTACACGCCATTTTATCAAGTTGTTTATGTTCCGAAAAATAAAGGAGGAAAAAGAATGGAGAAAGTTCTTTACACAGTCAAAGAGGTATCGCAGATACTTCACACAAACCCGTCCTATGTTTATCAGCTCATCAATACAGGGCTTCTGCCTGTGCTGAAGCTGGGTTCATATAAGGTTCGGCACGAATCTCTGATGAAGTTTCTGTCCGAATACGAGGGCTATGATCTTTCCGACCCGAAGAATGTGGAAAAGCTCACCGCCACAGCATAAAAACTGAGGATAGCATCATGAAAAGATGCTATCCTCTTTTATGTTATTTGAACACATCTTCCAGCGCTCTCTTGCTCAGCTCTGCCTGGCTCTGCGTCAGATGATTGTAGATGTCCATGGTAACGCTGATGTTTTTGTGACCCAATCTCTCCTGTACATATTTAATAGGAAGCCCTGCTTCAAGCAGACGTGTACAGTGTGTATGACGCAGGGAATGGAATGTGAACGCAGGATAGAACTTGTGTATGACCTGACTTGTATGCTGTATCGTTCTCGGCTGAATGAAACCGCCGTTTTCATATACGTTTACAAAATCTATCACGTTGCCTGTGCTTTCGTTGATGCCGAGTTCCTCATCGTAGTATATCAGCGAGTATTCATCGGCGTAGTATTCCTTTGCCCGTATCTGTTTTTCCTGCATTTCTTGCAGAAGCTCCACCATAGTGCCGTCTAAATCAATAGTCCTGCTTGAATTGTACTTCGGCGGAGTCAGATACCAGAACTTCTTCTCTAAATCCCATTGAAGCTGTTTATTGATCGTGACTGTCCTGTCAGCGAAGTTCACATTATCCCATGTGATCGCAAAGGCTTCACCAAGACGCATACCGCAGTGATAGGCGAACATCAGCGGAAGATAGGTGGAACTGCCTTTCGGGAAACGCACAAATATCTCGTCTATAATATCCTTTTCAATGACCTCACGCTTATACTGTGACGAACGGTAATTGGTGCGTGAGCCTTTGGGTATCTTTACATACGCCATAGGCGAGGTTTTCAGATAGTGAAGCGGCTGTACGGCATAGTTCAGGCTGCTTGACAGCACACCCTTGATGCTGATGACGGTATTCTTGCTGTAACCGTCAGCGACCATATCGTTGATCAGCTTCTGGAGCTGTTCCGCCGTGATCGTAGCAAGACGATACTTGCCGATTTTCGGAGATATGTGAAGCCTGATATACTTTTTATAGTTAGCAACAGTCGTTGGTTTCAGATTCGGGATACAGTACATCTCGATCCAGTAGTTGAGGTAGTCGTGCATGGAAAGCTCGGAAGGCGTGTTCACTGTGCCTGCGGTCTGGTATTCGTGCATAGCCTTGACACCCTCGCTGACCGCTTCTGCCTTTGTATTGAAACCGCCTTTACTGATACGCTTTCGCTTGCCGTCCATCTTGGCTATCTCAAAGTAGTATTCCCATTTCTTTCCACGCTTGCGAGCGTTGATATCTGCCATAAGATCACCCTCATATATTATAGCGCGCCACCCCCCGAAAAAGTCAAGCATTTTTGTCACCCATTTGTCACCCAAAAATAAATTTTTGTGAGTAAAACGCCGTCAAAATAGATTTTGATAAATTTTCGACAATGCGTTATAATGGCGTAGTTACGGGCTTTTCTCGTCATTGCAAGTCACTCCTTGTAACGGTAAATTTTTTTGACATTGCATGGGCAACAACCCTATGGTTGGTGCTACCGTTGCCTGCGCTGTTGCTGTTGAAGAAGCTATGAAGTAAGTACTATTCAATAAATTATCCCCTGAATTGCGTGTTCAGGGGATTTTTTTGTTTGTATAAATTGCACATAGAAAGTGTAAAAAAACATAAATAGGTAACATATAGGTAACGTAAAGGTAACAAAATAAGAGCCAAAATTAAAGAGAGTTCACTGCCTCTCTTAGCTGTTCTATTGTCTTGTGAGTATACACCTTTTCAGTTACATCATTTGAAGAATGTCCAAGCAGTAACTTCTTTATCTTGGAGTTTATATTTTTATTATCCAGCATGGTTGCAAATGTATGTCGGGTTTCATAAGGAATGTGGTCGAAATTGTTTTCTTCTAAAAAAGCCGTTATTTTTCTGTAAAGCTGATTGTAATTCAACTGTTCTCCGTTTTCACCAGAGGATATACCTGAGAAACCGTTTGCATACATCTGCTCGACAAAAGGAAAGATTTTATCGCAGATCGGAACGATCCTGTCTTTTCCGGCTTCTGTTTTTATACCGCCCTGCATGGTTCTGTTGTGAATATCAATTCCATTTTCAAAAGTCATCAAGCTAAGTTCCGAGGGTCTCCAGCCTGTGTATATCATAATCAGAACTATTTGTCCTGTGTGATTGCTGGATAACTCCCACATTCTTTTTAATTCATCATCGCTGAAAGGTACACGTTCTTTTTTGACCTCAACTTTAGGACGTTTTACAAACTCGGAGTAATCCTTTTTGATATAGTCGTACTTCATAGCGTATTTGAACATCAGACGAAAAAGACTTTGAATTCTCGCACGAGTTGTCGCTCCGACGTCCGCATAACCTACGATATCCTGCATCTGAGGTGTCTTTATATCAACAATCCTCGTATCATAAAGCGGCTTACAGTATGAATATGCTGATTTATATGTCCTGACTGCTGATTGAGACAGATCCTTGTATTTTTCTTCGCTCCATTTATTGTAAAGCTGCGAAAAAGTAAGTTTTGAAGCATTAATATCATACGGATTTTCGCTGTACGCCGAAAGTGCGTCCGTATCTACCGTTTTTCATCGGATGTTTCAAGTAAATGTGACCGAGTTCGTGTGCAGTTGTATAGCGTTGCACCTGTACCGGATCAGAACTTTTTAACACTATGCTGTACACGCCATTTCGAAGATATGTAGCTCCCCTATCGTTATCGTTGAGATATATGCATAAATTATCACGGAGCAGGATTATCCCGTTCTGAGCACAAATTGTAGACAGGCTTACCGGCAATTGTGTGATATTATTTTTTATCAGAAATTCCCAGGCTGCATTCCTTGCTTGTTTATATATATCGTATTGCATAAAAGCACCCCCAACTATTATTTTAATAGCCGGAGGTGCTTTTGTCATTGATAAAATAATGGAAATAGAAATTCAAAAGTCGGGATCAGGCTCTATTCTGGTAAATGTCTTTTCTGTTTCTTCATCTGGAACTTCAAGGAAATTTCTATCGCTGCTTCTTGCAACTGCAAATTCGGAATTATATGTATCGGTTTTCTTTATTTGCTCTTGTGCAGTTGACTGCACGGATTTGCTTTCCTCCATGACCTTTTTAACGGATTTTTGCAAAAATTCCATCATATCGCCCCTCGTATCCTTTGGAAGAGCAAGATAGTTGTCAAGTATCTCCTTTTCAAGTGCCGTCATATCAAAACGACTTGCCAAAACCTCAATCGGTTCGGGTTCACCTGTGTTACGTCCAAGAAGATAATCGGTTGTTACACCGTAGAAGTCGGCGATCTTGATTAGAATTTCGGCAGTAGGCGTTCTTTT
>OIYT01001054.1_pt1 | contig 21329 bp, 12 predicted proteins | sample 1588201 | NCBI WGS metagenome assembly OIYT01 (sample SAMN03283260) | human gut metagenome | biome: human-associated habitat; material: feces | host: Homo sapiens | place: USA | collected 2013
CACACAATAAACAGCACGCACTTAACGGGGAGCCTGTAAGCTATAAAACTGTAAGCGTAGAGGTTCAGGTCGGCACAAAGACTGTAACTGTACCTGAAAAGTTTCACTATGAAACCAAAACCGAAGTAGTCGGCAGAAAGTGTACAGCTTGCGGTAAGGTTGAGTATAATTGATTTTAACTGAGGGGTATGCAATATGGCAAAAGTAATACTTCTGATACTTCTTAAAGTATTGTTGTTTCCTGTAAAACTTGCAGTTCTGATAATTGCTTTCCTATTAAAAGGAGCGTTTTATCTGCTTTCTTATTTGTTAGTTTTTGTATCTGTAGCAAGCGGAATGATTTATATTGCTATTTCTGTTTTTGCCACTATATTTGCGGTTAGCGGAACAGTAGTTGTGGTAGGATGGATACAAAACGGGACTTTTCCGTTGCTTGACGGATGTGTAGTAATCGGTATTTTGTGGCTGTTTGCTATGTCAACCTATATTATTTCTACTCTTGGAGAAACAATTGCTGATTGGTTTGAGAATATCGGGGACGGATTAGGTGAATTAGCTGTCAGTTTTTTTAAACTGTGAAAGAAAACTGCTTGCATAATTCTCGGATTAGTGTATAATATAGGTGGTGATAGGCTTTAGTCCTATTGTATGGAAATCTTTTGATTTCTGTAAAAAGCGGTGAGTCCTACCATACAAGTGGAAGCATTACAAGAGGTGAGTCCTACCGTATAAGTGGAAGCATTACAAGAGGTGAGTCCTACCGTATAAGTGGAAACTTTTAATCTGTAAAGGGGCTGTTTTTCAGTCCCTTTATTTTTTGGAGTGATTTTATGAAGCAACAAAGACTTAATTTTTATTCTATTGATTTAAAGTATGTGAGAAACCTTTCTCAAAAGGACAGCAATGTTATGTCCACTTCACCCCAAATCCATAAATCTAACAGACCGTTTGTCGGTGTTATTGTGTTGGTAAATGACAGAATGTATTGTGTTCCTCTAACCTCTCCGAAGGAAAAATTTGAAAATAAAAAGAACTCAATTGATTTTTTGAAAATTCGTCATCCGTCGGTAAAAGATGAAAACGGTGCTAATAAAGTTATCGGTGGGTTGAATATAAATAATATGTTGCCTGTCGATTTGTCCTTAATACATAAAATTGATATTTCGATTAAACCGACTGACAATCATAAGACAGTAGTTTATAAACAGCTTATGGCTAATCAGCTTACTTGGTGTCAGACAAATTCTGATATCATAATTAAGCGTGCTAATTCTCTTTATAATATAATTACAGAAAATGCTGATGATAACAAATATCTTGCAAAAAGATGTTGTAACTTCAAAAAATTAGAAGAAGTGCTTGACCGATATATATCAAAACAAAAATCTCCTTTATCAAGAAATCAGATAAAGAAAAATGCTAACACAATTTCACAGCAGAAACACTCCCCACACTCTCAGGATAAGAGCAAGGGACGATAAAACTACATAACAAATTTCAGACAGAGCTACGGCTCTGTTTTTTTATGCTCTTTTTATGCTCCTGAACGGAGCATTTTTTCTTTTTGAGAATAATTTTAAAGAAATTTCAAAAAAAATTTAAAAATTTTAAAATATTTTTCAATTTAGGGGGTGCGAAAACCCGATTTTTACGGAATATATATGAGAAGGTTTTTATTTTTAAAAATTTTTTTGATTTTTAGGGTGACAAACCGCAAATTTTGCGGAATATATATAGAGACCTTTTTTTAGGAGGAAGTTATGAAAATAAAAAAGAAGATTATTTCGGGCTTACTTACTGCCACTACTCTTGTGAGCCTTTGTGCCTTTAGTGCAGGAGCAGTAAGCACAGACAAAAAGTTTTCAGTCGAAGATGCAACGCTTATTCAGAAGAATGTTGTAGGTATGACAACATTTGATGAAAAACAAATTAAGCTGTATGACCTTAATAAAGACGGTGTGATTACCGTTGTTGATTCAACACTTGTACAGAAGATTATCGTAGGTCTGATTAAAGAGCCAACAGAAGAACAACCGACAACAGCAGAATCAACAACGGAGCCTACAACGGAAGCAGTTACAGAGCCTACAACGGAAGCAGTTACAGAGCCTACAACGGAAACAGTTACAGAACCTACAACGGAAGCAGTTACAGAGCCTACAACGGAAGCAGTTACAGAACCTACAACTGTTCCAAAGCCTACTACTGTACCGACCGGCATTAAGCTGAATAAAACGGATATAGTCTTAGGTACAACAGAATCTTATGCTTTAAGTACAACTGTGACAAATGGTAATTTATCTCAGGTTACATTTTCAACAGGCAATAAAAAAATTGCAACGGTTGATGAAAACGGCAAAATAACTGCTGTCGGTGTCGGCACGTCAAAGATTACAGCCAAAACATATAACGGCAAGACTGCAAGCTGTACCGTAACAGTCAAAAAACTTGCTGACAGTATCACACTTAATAAAACAAGTATTACTTTAGGTGTTGGTGAAAAATATGACTTGAACAGCAGTATTCCGAATAATACAGCAGCCTACTACAGACTTTATTACTCGAATAACACCGCAATTGCTCCCGTCCAAAAGGCAGGCGGTCTTGTTACTGCAAAAACAGCCGGCACTACTACGATAAGATGTAAGCTCAGCAATGGCAAGGAAGCGATTTGTAAGGTAACAGTCAAATCTGCACCTTCAAGAGTAACTGTTTCTGATAAATCTGCAACCCTTAAAGTCGGACAGAGTAAAACGCTTAAAGCTACGCTCAACAATAACGCATACAGTTATCGCAGTACTTGGACAAGCAGTAATACATATGTTGCAACGGTTAATTCAACCGGAAAAATCTCCGCTAAATCTCAAGGAACAGCAACAATCACATACAAAACCTACAACGGAAAAACCGCATCGTGCAAGCTGACTGTTTCGGGAAGTGTCGCAAAGTGTATTGATGTATCAACTTGGCAAGGCTCAATAGATTTTAACAAGGTAAAATCAGCCGGTTATAACTATGTGATTATCCGTGCAGGCTACGGTAAAGAAAAAAGCCAAAAAGACAATATGTTTGAAACAAACTACAAAAAGGCAAAATCCGCCGGTCTTAAAGTCGGAGCATATTGGTTCAGCTATGCAATGTCACCGTCAACGGCAACAGCAGAAGCAGATGCTTGCCTTAGTTGTATCAAGGGTAAAAAGTTTGAACTTCCTGTTTACTACGATATGGAATATCAGCCTGCAATGAGTACAAGCAACAGCAATTATACAAAAATGGCAGTCAATTTCTGCAACAAACTCAAAAGCAACGGCTTTAAATCGGGTGTGTATTCCTCAGCAAGTGTTTATGACTATCTGCTCAATCGCAAAACCTTAAAAAATAACGGCATTTCCATTTGGAACGCAGAATGGTATACAAAGCCGTCAATCACTTGTGATGTGTGGCAGTATTCAGATAACGGTAGAATTAACGGTATATCAACAAATGTTGACCTTAACTACATATATGACCTTAACATTTTAAATTGATAACAACTTTTTGAGAAGGTGAAATAATTGTCGTTTGGAAAGCAGTTGCTTATTGCTCGAAAAAACAAGCATTATACCAAATGGGAAAACGATAATTATGAACCGACTTTTGCATATATCAGAGAATTAGCGAAAACATTGGAAGTTGATTACAACTTTCTGTTTTATGATGACAGCAAGACTTTTTAAGTTTTCATTGTTATTCTTCTTTGCATCGGGCATTAATTTGTCTGATGCACTCCTACAATTCCCACTAATGTGGTTAATAATATAAATTTTCGGAGGTAAATATGATTCGTGCATCACCCAAAAGAATACAGTAGTTTTTCTTTTTCAATATTTAAATATTTAGATGAAAGGAGAGAAAAATTTGAATGAAGTTAATTAAAAAAATGCTGTCGGTGTTCTTATGTTTGACTGTAATTATCAGCTCATTGTCTGTCGGTTTATTTTCCGTAAGTGCTGCCACGGTTACCAAAGGTACTCGTGGTGCAGACGGCAAAGGTTTTATATACAAAAAAACAGCTGAATATACTTATACAGACGCAAACGGGAAAAAGCATAGTCAGCATTATGAAGGTTGGGAAAATTTTAAGGTCCATTTTTTTGCTGCATCCGGAAAAGCCTTGAATTTTTTAGACTACACACAAAGAGCGTACTGTATTGAACCGGATAAAGCATCTGAATTAACAAGTTCTGCTACTGTAAAAAGTACATCTCAATCAGCAGCTTGGAAACAGCTAACTACTGCACAACAGAACGCAGTTAATCTGATCCTAAGTTGGGGGTTCGGAGGTTTTGAATCTCCATCAAAAAATAAGGTACATTACTATTACGCAACACAGTTGTTAATTTTCGAGATTGTAGCCGGCAAGAGAAATGCTTCAACCTTTGATGCCGTATCCGGAAAACCGTTGCTTACTCCTGCCCATACTATGACTGAGACAAGCTCAGCTGAAACTACTGTAGCAAATGTTACAACAGCATATGACAATATGGTGTCTTGGTGCAAAAGGTCGGTGCGTAATCCGTCATATACAGCATCATCACTCAGTTCTGCGAAGTCGTATCAAATGTCATATAATCAATCAAACGGACAGTATTCAATCACTTTGACTGATAAGAACGGTACCGCTTCAGTAACTAAAGCATCCGATGTAATCGTCAGCAATTCAAATGTTAAGGTCAGCGTAAGCGGTAAAAAGATAACATTTACCTGTTCTAAAAATCTTGGTACGACAGTTAATGTGACAATGAAAAATTCTTTTTTGAAGGAACATGGAATCAAGAGCAAAAACAGTTTGTATTTAATTACAAGTAATGACTATGCATCATATCAGACTTTTGCTCAGGGTTCTAATTATACAGTTAAAGACGGATATGTTAAGTTGACATTTCCGGATGTTGTCAAGCTGCAACTTCACAAATCATCATCAAACAAAGAGCTTACAGCCGGCAACGGTTGTTACAGCTTGTCGGGAGCTGAGTATGGCATATACACAGACAAAGCTTGTACCAAAAAAATCGGCAGTATTACAACAAATGCAAGCGGTTACGGCAGTTATAGTAAATATGTTGACGCATCAGCTTCTTACTATGCCAAAGAAACCAAAGCACCAAAAGGCTATGAGCTTGATGAAACTGTTTATACATTTGTGAATTCAGGCAAAAAAGCCGCAGACGGTACAAAAATTTATAGCTTTAGCTGTACTGACGACCCCGTAAATGACCCTGTCGGCATTATTCTTCAAAAGAAAAACGCAGTAACAGGCGAAACAACAAGTCAAGGTCTTGGCGGTGCAGTTTTCAGTATTGAATATTACGCACAGGAAATTGACAAGGACTACGATGTCAAAGCAGATGAAACCGCTCCTGCACTTGACAGCAAAAACCTTAAAAGGACTTGGTATATTCAGACCAACTCTGACGGACTTACTCGTTTAGATGAAAAATATTTATCCGATGATTTCTTATCAGATGGATTATATTACGATGGTAATTTTGTAACTATTCCCATAGGAACAATTGTTATCAAGGAAGTCAAAGCTCCTGACGGCTATTCTCTCAGTGATGTTGTGTTTTACAGAGTAATTACTCAAGAGGGTGCAAAGTTTGCACAGGACACAAATACTCCCATAAATGTGACGATTGACGAAATGCCGGCAAAGGCATATATCGGCATACACAAACTTAATCAATCGGGTGTTGGTGTCGCGAATGCTACATATGGCTTGTACGCTGATTCAGCTTGTGCAAGCTTGTATGACAAGCTCACAACAAATGCTGACGGCAAGGGTACTTTTGCAAAATCAGTAGATGTCGGCAAAACATATTACATCAAAGAAATAACCGCACCGACAGGCTATGAGCTTGACGAAACTGTTTATCCCGTAATTGCCACAGTGGATAACGCTACAGTCGATACAGCCGTTATTCAGACGATTTATGAGGACAGCGTAAAGGCTGACCTCAAAATCAAGAAGTCATCGACTGACGGTATCGTTTCAAATTTGTGGTTTGCAATATCAGATAACCTCGGCAACGAGTACAACGCAGTTTCAACCGATAAAAACGGCGAAGCGACTGTTAAAGGTTTGAGGGTATATGACGATAAAGGCAACAAGATAACCTATACAGTCAAGGAGCTTGGTTTTAAGACTACTTTAGGATCTCACAGCTATGGCGGTTACACTTGGACGATAAAGAAAGAAAATGCAATCAATTATAAAGGTTCATATTTTGAAGGTGTTTCAAATGCTGTATTCAGCAATTGTGAGAATGCTTATTCAAGATACTACTATGGCAAATCATCAGAAGCAAAATCCAACGCTAACGGTAAGTCATTAACGCTTGACGAGAGCAAAACGGTTACATTTAATTTTCAGAATACAGTTTCTGAAACAGATTTAACTGTTAAAAAGACCTCATACAACGGTAAAGTGTCTGGAGTTTGGTTTGGGGTACAGGACGAAAACGGCAAATATTATGGTGATATTGTTACAGATTCTACCGGAACAGCTAACTATTACAACCGATACGGTTACAAGCTCACAAGCTGTTTAACCGTTCCAAACTCAGCAATTTGTATTCCTATAAAATATAAGGTTGTTGAAAAAGGTTTTCTCGGCGGAGGCAGTTATTATTTCCCTGACAATTACCTTGAAAAGGCTGAATCAGAGTTTAAGACTGCCAACAAATACGGAACAACATCTACTCTTAATTATTCCGTGTACAACGCTCCTGCAACAGGAAGTATTAATATCAATAAGACTTCCGAGGACGGAGTTATCGAGGGCTTGAGCTTCAAGCTCGAATCTTTTGATGACGAACGAGAGTTCGATGATGACCTTATCCCTACTCCTATGGCTTATGATGCAGACGGAAACGGGATTACAAGTATCGTTTTGACTACTGATGAAAATGGTAAAGCAAGTACAGATAATATGCAATTTTATGACATAAACGGTAACAAAATTGATGGTATTCTGCCATATGTAGTTGACCTAAACGGTTTTCAAATTACTTACAGGCTTACCGAAATCGGCATTAAACAGTCAGACGGAACATACAAGTTTCCGAGCCGTTATGAACTGAAAGATGCAGTCGAATTTACAATCTATGATACCGATGAATACAACTATACATATGATTGTGCCAACACCGTAAAAACAGGTTCGTTACAGGTACAAAAAACATCTGAAGATGATGTTGTGGACGGTTTGTATTTTGAAATAAGCTGTGCTGATACAGGGTTTAACGAAAAAGTAAGCACAAACCTTGAAGGTTTAAGTCCTGAAATCTCAGACTTGCCGATTTATAACAGCAATGACGAATTGCTCAAATATAAAGTAACCGAACTCGGCGAGCTTAACGATGACGGCACTTACTCTTTACCGTATAAGTATAACAAACCTAAAAGTGTAACAGTTACGCTTAATTCAGATACCGTAGTTTTTGCAAATATCAAAAACACGCTGAAAACAGGCTCGGTTAAGCTGACAAAAACAGACGGCACAAAGGCTCTTACCGGATCAGGTTGGCAACTCTATAAGTCAGACGACACTCCCATCAGCTGTTATCAGACAGGCATAGGAACTTATATGTATAATTCAGTTGCAAAAACTGCAACCGATTGTATGGCTACGAATGGTAGTTTGTCAATCAGTAATCTGCCGGTAGGTGATTACTATTTTGTTGAGTCTGTAACTCCGTCAGGCTATATGCCATACGGTAAAAAGGTTGAATTTACAATTTCAGCCGACAATGAAAACACACTTAACATGTCTTTAACCGTTGCCGATAACAAATCCGTGTTATCTCTAACAGGCGGCGGTGGAATTGCTCCCTTTTATTTTGCTTCTGTGGCACTCGGAGCAATGGCTATAATTTTCATCTATGACTACCGTAAACACGGTAGCAAGAATAAAAAATCCAAAAACAGAAAGGAAAATGCAAAATGAAAAGCAAAATCACACGAATTATGACAGCTATGGTACTTGCCGTTATGATGGTATTTACTGCAATCCCATTTGCAAGTGCTGCAACCAACGCAAATGCTCTTGATGAAACAAAGAAGGTTTCATTCACGCTCAATTGTTCTAAGCCCGGATATACATTCACGGTGTACAAGGTGGCAGAACTCAAAACTACTGAAAATCCATACAAGACAGGCTATGATTCACTCATTCCTTCAATCTCTGATGAGATTTTAAGCGGAAAGACATCGAATGTTCTCTCAGCTCTTGACGGTCTTTCAACAATTCCATCAACTGCATCTACTGTAGGTACCTTTGTAACATCTGCAACATCAGTAAAAAAGACTTTTTCAAGCCTTACTCAGGGTTTGTACTACATTAAAGCTACTAACTATCCTGCCGGTGTTAAAAGCGTAACAAACTCTGTTGTATCGCTCCCATACTACAACAACGGTTGGGTTTACAGTATCAATGATATTGACCTTGCAACAAAGGTAAATGACGGTGATGTTGTAACAGGCAAGACTATCACCAACAGCACAAAGGATAATGTTAATTTTACCGATGTAAGCCTTGGTGACACAGTGAATTTTGAAATTAAGTCATCAACTGCCGGTTCATCAGAAATGAAACTTAAATCATATACCGTATATGATGAGATGTCAGCAGGACTTACTCTTGATAAAGACAGCGTAAAGGTTGCACTTCTCAACGCACAGGGCGGTAAGGTTGCTGACCTTGCTTCAACTGATTATGCTCTCAATGTAACATCAGAAGTTGACGGAAAGGCTACAACTTTTAATGTATCAATTGCAAACGCTTACCTTCAGAAAAATGACTTTTATGCAGAAGGTGTTACTTATACATCTGTAACTTATTCAGCAAAGCTCAATAAGTACGCTGTAGCAGGAAAGACAGGCAACCCAAACTCAGAAACGAAGCTCGTTTATTCTAACAAGAACGGAGTTGAATCAGAAGTAAACGGTAATACAGTTTATGTTTACTCTTTTGCAGTTACAACTAACAAGACAGATACAGCTGGCAAGGCTCTCGAAGGTGCAGAATTCAGCCTTTTTAAAACAGAAGAGGATGCAACTGCTCTTACAAATGCCATTGCAAGCGGTGTATCCGACAAGACAGGCAAGGTTACTTACTACAACACAAGTAAAGAAGAAATCAAACTTGCAAGCGGTAAATATTATATTGTCGAAACAAAAGCTCCTACAGGCTACAACATCTACGGTAAGGTTATTCCGGTAACTATTGATGTTACATACGGTGCAACATTTGTTGACGGTTCGTACATCACAAACTGCCCAACAGACGGCACAGCAAGCGTGGATGTTAAGGACACAAAAGTTGTTGTACCACAGACCGGTGGTGCAGGTACAGTTATGTTCTACATTCTCGGCACAGCTTTTGCACTCGGCGGTATTGCAACATTGCTCATTCGCAGAAGAGTAAAAGCTACAAACAAGTAATTTCACATTAAATAGAAAGGAGTACAGCACATTGAAAAAATGCAGAAGCAAATACACCTTGATAATAGGAATAATTTTTATGACTGCATCACTCTGCTTTGTGCTGTACCCTTCTGTATCAAATGCTGTCAATAGTTTTTTCGCCGCATCCACAATTAACAATTATGCCGCAAATCTTGACAGCATTTCAGCAGCCGACAGGTCACAGTACTTGTCGGCTGCTGCTGAATATAACAACAATTTATCAGAACTTATCAATGGATTTTCTTACGATACAGACAGCGTGATTGACGGATATGACGATATTCTCAATTTTGGTGACGGTCTTATAGGCTACATTGATATTTCAAAAATAAATGTAAAACTGCCTATTTACCACGGGGATACGGATAAAGTGCTTGAAAAAGGTGTTGCTCATCTGCCAAATACAGCGTTTCCGATAGGCGGTGTAGGCAATCATTCGGTGCTTTCAGCTCACACGGGTTATCCTACGCAGGTGTTTTTTGACAATCTCAACGAGCTTGAAATCGGTGATGAAATCAAGGTGTCCGTGCTTGATGAAACGCTTACCTATGCTGTAACAGCAAAAAACATTGTTAAGCCCGACAACATATCGTTACTGTCAGTTGACGAAGAAAAAGACCTATTAAGTCTTATAACTTGTTATCCATACGGTGTAAACAGTCACAGACTTATTGTGACTGCTGAAAGAGTAAAGGATACAGCTGCATCTGATACGGCAACAAAAACCGAAAACAACAATAACGGAAGTTTTGATTTTATTATTGCAGTAATTGTTATAACCGCAATTTTGGCAATTTTAGTAATTGTTGTTTCCATAAAAAATAAACGAAGGAGGAAGTAAAATGCCTGATATTACAAATGATTTTGATAATAATCCAAATACCGATAAAAGAAAACAGCGAGATGAAGAAGTCAATAATGACAATCTCCAACCCGAACAGACAAAATCCGAACCCGAATTGCTTGAACAAACGAAAAGCAAAGAATTTTCAATACCGATTTTTGCAAAGCTGTATGACAGGTGCAATCTTAAGATTGATGAGCTTAATCTAAAAAACGATAAACTCAATGCAAAAATCGAAAAACTCAACATAAAAAAGGTTCGCAGTGCTGAATTTGTTTCAACGGTTGAATCAATGAGAAATGTTGTACCAATGCCTGTGTATAAAGCATTGTCTGTTCTATCGGCTGAAAGGCGACAGAAAATAGTAAATATCAATGAGAAAATCCATTCTCATAAGCTGAACATCAAATCGAATGAGCAGAAGATTTTGAAGCAACAAAGCCGTGCTGAGAACTGCAAAAAAATCAATAAATTTCTTGACAATATGAAATCCCCTGACGGCAGGAAAGAAAACTTTGTCAAAGGTATGCAGGAATACGGGACAATGGCAATGAGGACAACCTCTGAAAAGTTTGATACTACTCAGAGCAAACTCGATGCTGCAATAAAAGCATACGGTCAAACTCATTATATGTCCGAAAAACTCAAACTGCGAAAACAAATCGACAAGCTCACCAACAAAAAAGAAAAGCTGATAAACAAGCTCAAGGCTCTTAATGAGTGGTCAGATAAGTTTGAATCGGTTAAAACTATGCCCGATAAGGAAGCTGACAATATTATCAGCAAGAGCTGTCAGAACATTGTTGATGAGTTTACAAACAACCCACAGGCTTTAAAAAAGCAGGCTGATGTAATCGTTTCATCTGCCGCAAAAGCTGTATTCGAAGAAAACTACCTAAAAAATGCCGAAATGTCAATTGAAGATGATTATGACAGCATTGACGGTATCATCAACAACGGCAATAAGCAAGAGGAGTATGACAAAGCGGCAAAAACTCCAAATAAGGAACATAATGCCGAGAAACAACCGAAGCAACCGAAAAAGTCCCTGATTTCTCGCAGTCAGATAAAGCAGAATGCGGACAAGATTGCAAAATCAGAACATCGTGAACAGGGATGGGAAGCAAAACAGGAAAGGTGATCATATGTACAAAAGGAAGTGGCATCCCAGTAAATCCGCAAAGGCAGAGTTTAAAAACAAGATGACTGAAATTGAAGATTTTTGCAACAAAAACGGTATTGACAGAAGTGTTCGCAATGACAGCTATTATTTTATGCTGAACGGTAAGAATTATCGTGTAAGCAATCACACGATTGAAGCAAGTAATGCAAAAGCATACGATGCTGTTACAGGCGAAAAAAAGCGTGATTTATATCATCCTGACGGAAGAGAAGAAGATACCGTGTACATAACAGCAAGTAAGACACGGATAATTGATATTTATAACGACCTTGCCGCAGGATATGAGCTTGACAAAAGAGGCAATCGGGTTGAGAAGATTGAAGAACCCAGGTCGAAAGCTCAGGTTAAGCCGTTAATATCTCGCAGTAAGATAAAACAGAATGCGGACAAAATTGCACATACACATAACGAACAGCGTAACAACACTAAATCGAAAGAACAGGAATTATGAATATTATTTAGGGACTGTTGCATTTAGTGTAACGGTTCCTTCTTTAAGAGGTGAATGAAATGATTAAATTATATGGAAATGAGATATGGAACAGCAACACTCCGAATCAGTATAAAAAGGTTATTATAGCTTCTGAAAGCCGGTTTGAGAGCATAACCGATGCTCTCGAAAACGCAGGACTTAATTACTGTGGCTATATTAACAAGAACAAATCATATATTGCGGTTGGCAGAGCTACTGTTCCGAATCTTGAAAAGTTAAATATCAGTTATGATTCAATAGTCGATTCCAACAACAGGAAATATGTAACAAACAATATCATCGGAACAACCAAATACAATGATATTGGTGATAAGATGTATCGCAAATATAATACTGATTTCGCTTACAAGGTTGCTCAAAGACTGTCAGAGCAGGATATTCCGTTTTCGGGCAGAATATTTGGTAAAAATACAACTATTACGGTTGACAATATATACAAAGATGCCATCAACGCAATTGCTCACGAAATTCGTGAGCAAAGAGAGCTTTTGTACAATGATAAAGCAGTCGAAAAAAACCAACCGTCTGCAACGGTTAAAAACAGCGTGACAGTTTCCAAAGAAGATAACACGGAAAATCTTTTTAATGCTCTTTCGGTACTGCACTATAAAGCACATCAGTTGGAGTCTTTGAATTCTACGGTTGAACTGCTCAACGACCAACCGGAGCTGATTGACACATTCAGTACGATGTTTGAAGATACTTCTGACTTTAAGCCTGAACAGTTAAATATGTTATCTATGAATTTTGTCAAGACATACTCAGGTCTTTCGGATTCTGAATTGATTCTTGCGAATACTGCTGATTTCAACGAAATTAAACAGTCGTTCATCAACACAAATCTTGCCGATAAGCTCATTGAAAATCATGGGTATTCATATGCCCAGTCAGAACTTATAAGAGATATGGTTGATATGGGTATAGATTACGACACAATCAATTTGCTTGATTATACTTTTTCGCTTACGGAAATGCAAACTTTCATAGGTGCATACAGTCGCAGTGATTATGATTCTCTTATAAATCTTGTAACTAAGGTCAAAGGTGTTACACGAAGTGAAGTGGAAGGCATGATTTCTGACGGTACATATACCCCTGCTTTACCCGACTTTAACACTCTTGAGAAAACCCTTTATTTTCAAGAGTCCGAAGTCGAAAGTATTACATATATGTACTATAATCCTGACGCATACTCCGGCGGTCAGTTTGTAATTACCGAGGTATCTTACAAACAGATAGCGGAAGCTAACAAAAAATACGGAGATGATTTTTCAGGATTCTTTGATTTTCTTGATACAACAGGCGAACAAAGGTTAATTGATATCGGTAGCGAAAGTTTCAGAACCGCTGTTAAAAAGTTTTACAGCGGTACGGAGTTTGCCGAAGGTCTTAATGCAGATATTCAGCACAAGCTCGTTGAGCTTGCAGTAGTTCCCGAAATCAAATCACCTGAAGTACGGAAAATAGAACTTATAAAGGTCGGTGATTTTTATGAAGTCAGAGGTGAGAACGCAAAAACCGTTGCAGATATTCTCGACCTTGTTTCTACAACAAGAAACATTAACGGTTCTTCAGTTGATACAGTCGGATTCCCTGATTTTAAACTGAATGATAATACTGAACTTCTTAAAACACAAGGATTTACTGTGAATATCAAATATGAGGGACTTGTAGATCTTTCGAATGAGTTTAACAAACTCATATCTGAACAGAAAAAAATTACGAGCAATGTGTCAGACAAGCATACAATAGTTATCAATGCTTTTGCCGGACCGGGTGCAGGAAAAACAACATCTTGTCTTGAAGTAGCCGAAAAATTGAAAAAGCAAGGATTTGTTACGGAATATGTACAGGAATATGCCAAAGAGCTTGTATATGACAACAATCTTATTATGCTTGACGGACATTATGAACATCAATTTGATATTCTCAAGGAACAAGTGAAGCGTATTAACCGTCTGTATGGTAAAGTCGATTTTATCTTGACGGACTCACCTGTTTTGCTTAATAATACCTACCTTAACGAAGATAAAAGTACAAATGATTATGTTGCTTATTGCGAAAATGTTAAGAAAATTTATACTCTATATGATAATTTCAATTATTTTGTTGAACGAGATAAATCAGCCTTTGAAGAAGAAGGCAGAATACACAACTTGGAACAAAGTATAGTAATTGATGATGAACTAAAAAATACACTTCACAACAATCAGATTGATTTTGCTACATACACTCACTCTACGATTGACAATATTGTTCGTGACTCTGTGCTTGCTTATGCAAAGCAGCTTATAAATTTGTATTGTAATGACGAGTTTGATTCAGAAGCGGATTTTTAAGACTTAAAAAAAGTCGGAGTGGCATACACAACAACAGAAGACAGCAAGCATACTGTGGAAGCTGTTGTAAATCTTGTTGACTATAGGCTTGAAACTTATGTTGATGACAAATTATTCAAAGAAGAAACATATGCCGACCTTAAAGATATGATTGATAACTGTCTGCACTCTTTATCGTTCGATGACCTTGTGTACCTTTCCGATGAGGAGCTTGCACCGTTTTATGAGGAACACGACGAGCTTGACGACATAGATCCCGCAGTTATTCGTCAGCAGCTTGAGGACGCAGGGATAGTCAACGGTGAGCTTGTCGATGAAGATAAGCTGAACAGTGATCCATTTATTCAACAGGTTATGGCTGACGCAGAATCCGATGCCGGTGCTCTGAATGTCAGCTCAGAAGAAATCGTTAATCAATTTAATTCAGAAAATGAAATCGTCCCGATAAACGAGCCTGAACAAACTGAGCCTGTACAGGAAATAATTCGTCCGACAATTACTTGTGATTGGAGTGAAAGTCCGGTATTTGAGAACGGCAAAACATACTCTGTTTCTGAATTTGACAAACTTATGAAAAATGCCGATGACGAATGGGTTGAGCAAAGACAGCTTGAAATTGAGGAATACGGCAGTGAAAATGCGGTTACAGAAGCATACAGAAACGGTGAACTTGACAATATTCATCTTGGTTATGAAAAAACGAAATTTATTATTAATATGCCGAACGGTACGAAATACACCGAACGGCAGAACATCGGGGACGGCAACGGTGGAATTATTGATTTTTTAAATCAATATCCGCAGTATTCAGGTGTTGTAAAAATACTCGAAGCCGATATAAAGCTTGATAAAGGTGAAAATGAGAAAGCCGCAGATTTACCGATAACGGAAAGCAAAGAAAGAGATGTCAGGAGCGATGAAAAATTACAGAGCGTTGACGAGCTTACCGTGGAGGTTGAAAATGCCGCACCGTCAAGAGCAGAAAAAGCTGAACCGCCTACATTGTTTGATATGGTCGAAAGCTCAGAGCAGACCGAAACAAGCGTAAATGATGAAAAAGCCAAAAACTATGTAATTGAGGACAGAGAAGCTGTCACGGGAGCAAAAACAAAGTTTCAAAATAACATTGCTGCCATTAAGATTTTAAAGCAAACGGAAGCAGAAAACAGAGCGGCTACACCTGAAGAACAAGGTCAGTTGTTCCTTTACAGCGGTTGGGGAGGTCTTGCCAATGCTTTTGAGTCTGATAATGATAAATGGAAAAATGAGTATTCTGAACTCAAGGGTTTGCTTACGGATGAAGAATATACCGCAGCTCGGTCAACTGTGCTTGATTCATTCTACACAGATACAGCAATCGTTGACAGTATATATGAGGTCATTCGTAACGCAGGATTTGAGGACGGCAACATACTTGAGCCTGCAATGGGCGTAGGAAACTTTTTCGGCAGACTTCCCGAAGAACTTCGTGATAAGGTGAATTTGTACGGTGTCGAAAAAGACAGCTTATCGGGCAGAATAGCTCAAAAGCTGTATCCGCAAGCTGACATTACGATTGACGGCTTTGAGAATACTCGTTTCAATGACAACAGCTTCGATGTTGCAATCGGAAACATTCCTTTCGGCGATTTCAGTGTTAATGATTCTAAATACAACTCAAAACATCTGAAAATTCACGACTATTTCTTTTTGAAATCACTTGATAAAGTGCGTGACGGCGGCATTGTGGCTTTTGTAACTTCCAAAGGTACGCTTGACAAAAAGGACAGCTCTTTCCGCAAGACCTTGGCCGAAAGAGCGGATTTGGTAGGTGCTGTGAGATTGCCGAATAACGCCTTTAAATCGGCAGGAACGGAGGTTACAGCTGACATTATATTCCTCCAAAAAAGAGAAAAAAAGTCAGAAATTGAACCGTCTTGGGTACATACAGGACAGCTTGAAAACGGATTAACCGTCAACAATTATTTTGTTGAGCATCCCGAAATGATACTCGGCGAAGTTGTTGAAGGCAATAAAATGTTCGGCAGAACAGACGATACGATGTGCGTGCCGTTTAATGACGGCAGAACATTGTCGGAGCTTCTTTCCTCGGCGGTAAAGAATATCAATTTTGAATATTCCGCTTCTGCAGAAAAGCTGATTCCGGTTTCCGAACATTTAACAGCCGAACCTTTAAAACTGCGTTTACAAAGCTTTTATCGCCGAAACGGCGAAATATATTTTTACGGCTCTGATAAGAGCGGTAAAATAGTTAATGTTTCCGCAGACAAAGCACTTGGGAAAAAATTAAATCACGAACGCATCAATTCCTTTATTGATATTCGTGACACTTTGCGTGAATTGCTTGATGTTCAGCAGTACGATAACAAGGATTCAGAGATAGCTCAATTGCAGGAAAAGCTCAACAACTGTTATGACAGCTTCTACAGTAAGTACGGCTTGCTTCACAGCAGTTACAATCACAGCTTGTTAAACTCTGACGGAGCATATCCGCTTGTTGCTTCTCTCGAAGCCGATTTTGCCAAAGATAATAATTTACTTGTTAAGAAGTCCGATATATTTACAGAGCGTGTAAATAAGCCGACAGCAACAATAAGTCATGTTGATACGGCTGAAGAAGCTCTTGCTGTCTGCGTTGCAGAAAAAGGTGTTATCGACTTCGAGTATATGAGCCAAATTACGGATGTGCCGCCCGAGGATTTGAAAATCGGGCTGAGAGAAAAAGGTGAAATATTTGCCGTACCGTCATATACAGGCGATGAGGACTACGAATATCAAACTGCTTCCGAATATTTGTCGGGAGATATATATGCAAAGCTTGACATGGCAAAAGCATACGCTTCGGTCAACGGCATATATGAATCAAATGTTGTCGCCTTAAAGGAAGTATTGCCTACTCCTCTGAAAGCCGGCGATATTGATATTAACCTCGGAGCTACTTGGATTGATAAAAAATACTATGAGCAATTTATGTATGAGGTTTTTGAAACACCGCAAAGCCTTAAATCGGATTATGTGTCAAGATTTTTTAAATCCGACAGAATAGAGCTTGACTATTCAGAGTATTCCGGCAGATGGAATATCACGAATAAGAGAGCGGATTTGTCGGTAACTACTGTAAAGACCTACGGTGCAAGCGGATTATCTGCATATCAGATATTTGAATCCGTTCTCAATTTATCCGAACCGAAAGTGTATAAAGACAAGGTTGACGAATACGGTGTTGTTGAGCGTGATAAAAACAATAAGCCTGTAAGAGTGCTTGATGTAGAAGCGACTCAGGTTGTACAGCAAAAAGCCAATGCCATTCGCCGTGAATTTAAGAATTGGATTTTTAAAGATGCTAACCGCCGCAGAGATATTGTTGACACATACAATCGCACATTCAATTGCGTCCACGCACGAGAGTATGACGGTTCACACCTTAATTTTCCGGGAATGAATTCAAACATTCAGCTTCACGAACATCAAAAAAATGCCATTGCTCACGCTATTTACGGAGGCAACACACTGTTTGCTCATTCGGTAGGTGCAGGAAAAACCTTTGAAATGATAGCTACTGCTATGGAATGTAAACGGCTTGGGTTGTGTCACAAATCCTTGTTTGCTGTACCGAATCATCTGACAGAACAGGTGGGAGCAGACTTTTTGAAGCTCTATCCCAACGCAAACATATTGGTTGCAACAAAGGATGATTTTAAATCATCAAACCGCAAGATGTTAATGTCAAAAATTGCAACTGGCAATTATGATGCCGTTATTATCGGACATACGCAATTAAAGATGCTGCCCCTATCTCCTGAAAGGCAGGAAGCCTTTTTACAATCTCAAATTGATGATATTGTTGCCGGTCTTGCTGAGATGAAAGCTCAGGACGGTAATAAATTTACCGTTAAGGAAATGGAGCGTACAAAAAAGAATCTCGAAAATCAGCTTGAGAAGCTTCAATCAAGTAAGAAAGACAATACCGTATATTTCGAGGAGCTTGGAATTGACAAATTGTTTGTTGACGAAGCTCACGAATTTAAGAATCTGTACTGTGCAACAAAGCTGCAAAATGTTTCGGGTATATCTTCAAGAGCTTCTCAGAGGGCAACAGAGCTGTTTGCAAAATGCCGTTATCTTGACGAAAAGACAGGCGGCAAGGGTGTTGTATTTGCCACAGGTACACCGTTGTCAAACAGCGTTACAGAGCTTCACACAATGATGAGATACCTTAATTATGATTTTCTTGCAAGTCACAACAATATGCAGAATTTTGATAATTGGATTTCTGCATTCGGTGTGCAAAAGAAAGAATACGAGTTAGCTCCGGCAGGAAACAAGTTTAAGGAACGCACAAGGATTGCGGAATATTCCAATCTGCCTGAGCTTATGTCTATGTTTAAGATGGTAGCCGATGTAAAGACAGCTGAAACTCTTAAACTTAAAGTGCCTGATTGTGAGCTTCACATTGTTGATGTAGAGCCTACAGAGCTTCAAAAGGAGCTTGTCGATGAATTATCCGACAGAGCAGATGAGGTTAATTCAGGCTCCGTAGATCCGTCACAGGATAATATGCTCAAAATTACCGGTGACGGCAGAAAGCTCGGTCTTGACCCCCGACTTATTAGTCCCGATTTTGAGGATAATCCAAATACAAAGCTGAATGTGTGTGTAAACAATGTATTTGACATTTATACAGACACAGCAAAAGACAAGCTTACTCAAATTGTTTTTTGTGACCTCGGTGTGCCGTCAAAAAACACAGGTAATGACTCCTCCAAAGAGCAAAACGATAACAAGAGTGTGGCGGAAATCGACTCTCTTGAGGAAACAGGCAAGTTTTGCGTGTATGATGACATAAGGGACAAGCTCATTGCAAAGGGCATCCCTGCGACTGAAATAGCATATATACACAATGCAAAAACCGAAGCTCAAAAGTCTGAATTGTTTTCAAAGGTCAGAAGCGGTGAAGTGAGAATTTTACTCGGTTCAACGGGCAAAATGGGAACAGGCACAAATGTGCAGGACAGAATCATTGCTCTGCACGATTTAGATGTTCCGTGGCGACCGGCAGACCTCGAGCAGAGGCGTGGCAGAATGGTCAGGCAGGGCAATATTAACGAAAAAGTGCATTTGTACAGATATGTTACCAAAGGCACTTTTGATGCGTACAGCTATCAGCTCCTCGAAACCAAGCAAAAATTTATAAGTCAGGTTATGACTGACAAAGCTCCTGCACGCAAGTGTGCCGATGTTGACCAAGCGGCTCTTTCATATGGCGAAATTAAGGCTCTCTGTACCGGCGATGACCGTATCCGTGAGAAGCTCACGCTTGATAACAGAGTAAAGGAGCTTAACTCTCTCAAAGCTGATTACAACAATACAAAATATGAGCTTGAAGATGCTGTTGCGGCTTATCCCGAAAAACGCAAGCAACTCCTTTGTACTATCGGCAACATAAAATCCGATATCGATAATGTTAAGTCATTTGTCGATAAGGACGGTAAACTTATTTGCAAATTAACTTTAGGTTCTCAGACTTTTAACCTGAAGAACGATGAGGAACGAAAAAATGCTGCCAAAGCTCTTACAACTGCTGTTGCTCAGGTAAGAATAGCCGACAACAGAAAGAAGCAGGTTAGCGTTGGCAACATTTGCGGATTCGATATAAGCGTTATAAACAACGGAAATGTGTATGATGACATTTTAGTTACAATCAAGGGTAAATATTCATATTCTGCTCAGCTCGGTGTTTCTGCTGTGCATAACCTCAGTAAAATAGAGGGGTTGCTGTACAAAACCGAAAGTGTTCTTGATTACAGTCAGAATTCTCTTAACAAGCTTGACCTTGATTACAAAACAAGTGTTGCCCTGCTTGAAAAGCCTTTTGAATATGAAGCGGAATTGCAGGAAAAGTCAGCACGCCTGTCTGAATTAACAAAGATTTTGAACATTGAGCTTGCTCACCAAAAAACAGAATCAAAGTCCAAAACACATTACTTTGGTAAGGATAAAATCCTCGGCAGGAACAAATCTTCAAAGCAAGTTCAGAATAAAACAGTTATGAAATCAGAGCCTAAAAGGAGTGAACCTGAATTATGATAGTTTACGCACAAGGCGATATAACAAAATTTGATGTAGATGCTATTGTAAATGCATCCAACGGTTTTGGTTATATGGGAGGTAAAAGATGTGTTAATGAATTACATAGAGGAGTTGCAGAGAGCATTCAATTTGCATCTTGCGGTGCTGTTGAACGGCTTGCAAGAGCAAAATGTAAGGCACACTCCTTTTTTGGTTATTCACCCGGAACTGTTTTTGTGACTGATGCTCCAAATCTTGAGTGTAAAAAAATAATACACGCAGTTACTATGCGTACTCCGGGTAGCAAAGCAAAAATCAAAAAAATTAAAGATCTGATTCCAAAGATAGTAGCGGTAGCTGAAAACTTAAACATAAATTCAGTAGCCATACCTTTACTTGGTTGCGGAACAGGTGGACTTGACAAAAAAACCGTTCAAAATTTATTAGCTCATAATCTTATAAGTGACAAAGTGACATTTTATATTGTTACTTCACTTTAAAATTAGAAATTCTTTTCTGAATTTCTTTTTAAAACACTTGTTTTTTTCTTAGTTATAACATATAATAGTATTTGAACGATGTTGGTTACTCATCTTAGTGTTGTGCTTCGCTACCGTCTGACCACCATATCAGGAGAATGCGATATTTTTTAAGGTTGTGCTTCGCTACCGTCTGACTACCATATCAGGAGAATGCGACAAAAAGTAACGATTTTGGGAGCAACTGCATTATATGCAGTTGCTCCCTTTTATTGAGGAATGAATAGCGTAGATAAATATTTTTTATTTAATTTAAAAAGCAGCCGTTCAGATGGCTCTGAACGGCTCTTTTTTGTTGTCCTTAAAACTTGCAAATTTGCCGATTTTGACATATTATAATATGTAAAGAAAATGA
>OIYT01001058.1_pt1 | contig 21305 bp, 18 predicted proteins | sample 1588201 | NCBI WGS metagenome assembly OIYT01 (sample SAMN03283260) | human gut metagenome | biome: human-associated habitat; material: feces | host: Homo sapiens | place: USA | collected 2013
GGATGGATGGAGAGATTGAAGCAAAAATAGAAAAAAAAGAGTTTATTGTTGAAATAAACTTTCCGATTGTAATCGATGCTAAATAGTATTTTGCGACGTAGAGGGATAATCAATAATTTTTATTTATCTTGGCAGAAGCATTAGCTCTTATGTTAGGATACTATCTAAGGAAAGTATCCATGACAGGGCGTTAAGCGTCGGGGGGGGACGATTGTTTAGCGCCGACCGGAGCGGAGTGTAGAGGTGGCGCCGATGACGGCTTATGAGATCATTTCGATTTTCATTGGGATATTAGCATTGTTGATGTCCTTTGGGAGCTTGATTTTGCGAGACTTAACTTAACAGAATACGAACAAAAAACGCATGTCAATCAACTTGACATGCGTTTTTTATAATCAGTTCCACAGCCTATTTAGCACCCTGCTTTTCAACAATACAACAATATTCATCGTATTCATGTAATGTATGCAGGCTTTCCAATTACAACCGACTCTTCACATAATCTCGGATGAAGAAATCATCGCCCGGCATCTGACATCCTACGATGTAGAGCCCTTCGTTATTCGAACAACGGATGACGTGCCCTTCGAGCTCATCGTGCTTTGGCAGATCGAAGTTATGAATCTTCACGCGGATATCTACGTCTTTGTGTGTTGCGAAATACCGGTCATGTGTCAGGAATGCAAAGCCGTTTGCGCTTAAGTTATCGAGCTTGCCTTCCATGGTTGTTGTGCCATCTGCCAGAGTGATCGTGCAGGCATTGGAGATATCCAGACGAGGGTATTTCCGGCGGTTGTTAATCTTCGGACGGGATTCAATCTGAATCGTGAAGTGAGAATCCGCTTGTTGCGCGGTATGGACAATCTTAGCCGGATCCCAGCAGTAAAGCACGTTGCCGACAGTTACCTGCAGCTTACATTCTGTCACCTCCGTAAGCTTCGGTGCATTTGCAAGGGTGATTGATAACGTATTGTTCTCACGTGTCAGTACCTCGCCGTAATAGCTCTTTCCGTCCTTCAGTTCCACACTCAGTTTCATGCCAGGCTGTACATCTTCGGTTCCCATAAAACCACCGATTCCAAGCTCGCACATGAGGGATTCGATGACGGTCTCAATGGAGTTGATGTTGTTGGCCGATTCATCGTATTTGCTGAGCATACGGTTGTTGATCTCGTTGGAGTCGCTGATGCAGGTTGTCATGTCGCCGACGATATCCGTTACCTGATTCAGATTGTCCACAAGATGGATGTTGGAAGCCTCGACTTCCTTCATGGCGTGGTCGATGACCTGAATATTCTCACCGATCTTATTCGTATCGGAAGCGATTTCCGTCATACTCTTACCGGTCTGTGTGACCTTTGTCAATGTGAGCTGGATCAGCTTCAGGGTTTCTTCCATCGAAGCGGTCATCCGCTCAGAAGTCTCTTCGAGATGCTCGAGTGCCTGCCGGATCTGATTGGAAGAGGACTTGGTCTCCTCGCTTAATGTACGGATCTGCTCGGCTACGACTGCAAATCCCTTTCCGGATTCGCCGACGCGGGCAGCTTCAATCGATGCATTTAATGCAAGAAGATTCGTCTGGGATGTGATATTCTCGATGACACCGGTTTCGTTCTTCACCATGGCGAATTCAGACTTGAAATTCTGCAATGTCTGCTCGATCTCCCCGGAGAGCGAAGCCATCGTGTTCGTCGTAGTTACAAGATCTTCCAGATCCTCGGAGCTTACCTTCGCGTGCTGCACCGAAGTGCTCGTAAGTGAGACCATCTGCTCAATCATCTCCGCTACATGGTTGACCTGTGCGTGTATGTCGGATGTCATTTCGTTCGACGAGGTTGTACTGCTCTGCAAGTCAGAGTTATGGTCGCTGAGCCGGTTCAGGCTGTTTACAACAATCGTGGCACCATGTGTATTCTCGGATGCAAGCTCACGGACAACGGTAATGCCGTTTGTGATCGTGTTACATGCCTGCTTTACCTGTTCCACAGTCGTGACAACACGATGAAGGTCTGCCTTGATGCTGTCTGTCATGGCACCGTCAGACTCAATCAGGTGCTTGATGGACATGACATAGCAGATATAGCAGAGTATGATACAGGCGAGCTCGAGCTGATAATTCTTCATATCGGAGGCGGAGTTGAATCCCTGTGAGATACGATAGGCAGCACCTCCGACGATAATCAGGGAGTTTGCGATTCCGCAGCTCACCATGAATCGGATACTCTTATAGAGGACCAGAAGACTGGTCACGGGCAGGATATACGTGAATGCAATCGGTGATTCTGTCGTGCATAATACAAATGTATAGAAAATGTCATAGCCAATCACGAGGTTGAATTTGTATTGGTCGGTATCGAAGCCCTTCACACGAAGCACAATCTCCCCGGTGATGACTGGCAGCCAGCAGAGCGCTAAAAAGATAATATAATAGGTAGTGCCACGTAGATGGTTCGCCACATCGGCACCATAGTTTGCAGAAAGCAATGCGGCGAAGATGATCCAGATCCGTCTGGCTCTCCGGTTCGCCTTTTCCTTGAATATTGATTCGTCGTAATTCATAATTTTTCTCCTTCGTGGAATATATATCCGTGGCAATCTGTTGCTCATCAGTTTCATTCGTTTTTATAAGGTGTCTGTAAATACATCTGTCGTAAGCTTTATTATAGCATAGTATTGTTATAAATGTAATTACAGAAAATGTATTTTCTTCTGGGGTGAATGTGAAAGAATTGGTAAATAGGAAAGTTCGGATGTGGTTGAGCTTGTGCTGTATCCATGTTATAATAAAATATTGTGAATTGAGGAAATATACGAATGAAAAAAATGGAAAACAGAGTATTAAAAGCAACGAATAAGATAGAAAAAAGCTGTGCCTTTGGTGCGATCCGCCAGGGGATGATTATGCTTATTCCCCTGCTTGTTGTTGGCTATGGCGCATTGATGATCATGAGTCTGCCGATAGCAGGCTATCAGGATTTTATTGCACATATCTGGTCAGGTCATGTTATGGATATGCTGCAATTTATATATCATGGTGTAAATGATATTTTTGCGGTTTTGCTTGCAGTGACGACGAGTGTCAGCTATGCGCTGATCAAATCCAGAAAGAAAAGTGGATTTGTGGAGACGGGGGATGCGATTGTACTGGCGGTTGTTACGCTTGCCAGTTTTGCCGGATGTGTAGGAATCCAATATGGGAGTTTTTCGATAAAGGCATTTAGCAATATGAATACATTCACTGCACTGTTTGTATCCCTTGGTGCAGGATTTTTGTATTTCAAATTAAAGGATATAAATTTTATGTCAGTGAGAAACAAGGAAATAGATACTGACAGTGGTTATATGCATGCAATCAATGGAATTGGCTGTACGTTGGGGATATTATTCGTGTTTAACTTGTTTCATCAGGTACTATATGTGACGAGCGGGGTAAATGGAGTACAGGAATTGTTTGAGCTTGGAGTAAATCGTCTGTTTGGTTCGATTGATAATAATTTCTGGTCTGGAATCTTAATCATTGTGGAGACACATGTACTTTGGTTTTTTGGGGTGCATGGAAACAATGTATTGGATGTTGTGATCAAACAGAATTTCTCAGATGTATCTGTTGGTATATTCAGCAAGTCTTTTCAGGATGTGTTCGTAATCATGGGGGGAACCGGCGTGATGATCTGCCTTGTAATCGCGGTTTTGCTGTTTGCGAAGACGAAGAGTTTGCGGAATGTTGCGGGGATGGCGGCACCGGCAGTTTTGTTTAATATCAGTGAGATTGCGTTGTTTGGAGTTCCGGTCATTTTGAATCCGATCTTTATTATACCATTTTGGGTAGTTCCGATCCTGAATTTCCTGATTACATATGCGGCAATGTATTTTGGCATTGTTCCACATGTGGTAGCATCGGTGGAGTGGACAACGCCAGTTCTTCTGAGTGGATATCAGGCAACTGGTTCGTGGAAAGGAGTAGTGCTTCAGCTTATATGCATTGTGACCGGCGTGTTTGTATATCGTCCGTTTATCCGGATGTTTGAAATGCAGCGCCGGCAGCAGATGATACAGAATGTGAACCAATTGGTAGAAGAATACAAAAAGCAGGAAGAAAGTGGAGTTCTGTTCGCATTTACAAAACGGGAAGATGTATGTGGAAATACGGCACGGCTGCTGGCCGGCGAATTGAAGGAGGCAATTGAAAATCACAGTCTGTTTCTGATGTATCAGCCACAGGTGGACAAGAATGGGCATTGTTCTGGTGCGGAGGCTTTGATTCGGTGGAATCATCCCGTGTTTGGAAATATTTACCCACCACTTATCATTCAGCTTGCAAAAGAACTTGGAATTATGCATGCGCTTGATACAGCAGTCTTAGATGAAGCGGCAGCGGCGAGAGCCAGACTGACTGATTATGTAGACGAAAGCTTTGATATCTCTGTCAATCTGACCAATGCGTCACTGCAGTGGGATGGATTGGTGGAAACGGTGGAAAACAGCGTGAAGACACATGGAATTTCCTGTAGCCAGTTGTGTCTTGAAATCACTGAGCAGGACGCGATATCTTCGACAGAGGATGTGGTACATAAAATAGAAGAATTGAAAGCGCATGGACACCGGTTTTTGATTGATGATTTTGGGATGGGGCATACCTCCCTGCTCTACTTGCAGACGGGATTTTTTGCAGTCGTGAAACTGGATGGATCTTTGACGCGGAATGTGCTTGAAAACGAAACCAATGCGGAAATCATCGGTTCGATCACCAAGCTTGGGGAGTCGATTCATTTTACAACGATTGCAGAATGGGTGGAGTCAAAAGAACAGTTAGAGAAGCTGAAAGCATTGGGGTGTGATGTATTCCAGGGCGCTTATTACAGCCGGGCAATCGGGTATGAAGATCTGGTTGAATGGCTTATATCATACAGAGATTCATAATTGTCCGTTGTATTTGAGGCAGATATGAAGTAAGCTGTTAGATGAGTTATTATAGGAGATAATTGATAAGGAGGAACAACATATGAACCAGAAAGAAAACGTAGCGTCAGCTTTGGGATCCATATTGCTTGGAATTTTGCTGATTGTTATGAAAGGAAAAATTATTACCGCAGCCATTACGCTTCTGGCAGTATTTGTAATTGTTGGAGCCATTATGGATTTTGTGGCAGGACTCGTAAATTATGGAATTGTGAAGTCAGTTGCCGGAATCTGTATTTTGGTATTCGGCTGGCTGTTCGCAGCACTTGCGTTCTATATTCTGGCAGCAGGAATCATTATAATGGGACTTCTGCAGATCTCTTCGATCAAGAAGACCATGCCGGTTAACCTGACAGCCGGAGAGCGGTTTCAGGAATATTTCAGACCGGGGCTGATGGTGGCTGCGGGTGCGTGCCTGCTCTTCAACCAGAGCGGAACGATTGCGTGGGTATTTATCGTAACCGGCGTGCTGCTTGTGGTAAATGGTGTGATGGCGTTATTTGGCGCGAATCGTACAGGCGTTTAAGAAAAGTCGATACGATTTCACAAAACCGCAAATATGGTTTTGCAGTATACAAAATGAACAAAAATGTATTGGAAACGGCTTGAAAAAGCCGTTTTTTTAATCTTGAGACATATGTTCACTTGACTGGAATTGAGAGAAATTGGTAAAATGTAAATGGTATTCGTACCTGAGAAGGCATATGTATAGCAAGAAATGGAGAAGGAGGGCATGCAGATGAAGAAAAACACATGGAAACGCCTTTTTGCGTGTATCATCGCGTTTGCGATGATGTTTACTATGATGCCGGGAAATAATTTGGTATCAAGAGCGGAAGAAGGAGACGAGGGAGGAAACAACAGTTCGACGCTAAACGAAGAAGGTGAAGGCAGCGAAAGCAGGAAAGGTGTATTTGATGTAGACTATAGTCCGGATTCTGAAGCAGCAGTTACTTGTGTACTTGTTGACGGGAACAATAACGAAACACCTTGTGCTTTAGGGGGCGCGGACGATAGTCATAAGGAACCGTCATTCGTGGTTGGCAATGAGATACAGACGATTAAATTAACGCTTACACCGCCAAAGGAGACTTTGGGTGAACCTGTTAATATTTCAGTTTTCGTAAACGGGGACGATAAAACGGATGGCAACCTGGCGACAAATGAGGGTACAACAACTTGGACTTATAAGCCAAGTGCGGAAGAAGCAACAAGCGATGACGGGCTGTGGATTCGGGTATTTTGGACGCAAGAAGAAAAAGAATTTGATGATTTTGCACCAGATGAAAATGGATATATTCTTGAATATCACAATCCGGATCGTGTAGAAGTTACCGTGGTTCCAACCGCTTATGCTGGAAAAGATCGTGAGGCGTATGGAATAACCAGATTGAAATTCGCTGATTCCGTGAAAGAGGTATCCTTCCGATTAACCCCGGAAAAAGATAGTAAGGAGAAGTTGACCAGCATTTATTATCTAGGGAAAGAACATCCGGTTGATGAGCTGTCTGGCGATAGCGAAGTGCAGTATACATATGATAGCGATAGCAATTGTTATACTGTAACGTTTGACATAGATAAGCTAAACGCGAAGGATAATAATGAGAAGATAAAATGGCTTGATTTTATGTTTGAGGGAGAACACTGGCCGGGCAATAATATGTTTGATGTCGATTATGATACATACGATGGGACAGCAAATGTTTCGTGTACGGTGGATGGCGTTGTTTGTCCTCTGAGAGATGAAACTGGAGGACATAAGCAATATCCTTTTAATAAAGAGAACGGTTTTAAAACGATTGTATTAACCTTGGTGCCGCCAGCAGAAGCAGATATTTCTGGTGAAACACCTGAGATTTCGGTACGGGTGAATGAAGATAAGAATGCTGGTATATTTGGAACAGATTCGGAGGGTAAGACAACATGGACTTATACGCCGACAAGCAAAGAAGGTCTGGCAATTCAGGTCTTCTGGACGGAGGAAGAAAAGCAGTTTAACACATTCAATCCGGAGTATTCGCAATTTATGATTCAGTATTCTACTTCGGATAATATAGAGGTGGAGGTAACACCAGCGGTTTCAGACGAGAACAAAAAGGAACGTACGGCTTATGGGCTTACCAGAGTAAGATTTGATAAGGCTACAGAAGAGGTTTCGTTCAAACTGCCTTTTAAGCCGAAGAAAATTAACGTTGGAGAAACAGAGTATGTGCTTGCAAACGGAAAATTACCGCCAGGGTCTGCATTATCATCTTCAAAAGCTGATAATTCTTATATATTAATAATTAATACGACAAATATTGCAAATGCAGAACTGGTATCTTTGTATTTTGATTTTGGGGGACAAGAGAATCAGATCAAGATTACACAGCATGAACAGAAGATTACAGATTTGACATCTAGAGAACCATTTAAAGCAGCTGTTATACCTGGCTCTGCAGAAATCAAATGGTCTTCATCGGATGAACGTGTTGCAAAGGTTGATGCAGATGGTAATGTTACGCCGGTTGCAAATGGCGTAGCTATGATTACAGCGACCATGGCAGATGATCCGAATATTAAGGATAGTGTTGCAGTTGAGGTGGCTGCAAATATTGTATGGGGAATACCTGCAGGAATAAGTACATATTATGGTGAAGATGGGGAAGTAGGAGGTCATTTGCTGCTTGATACAGAGCTTCCTCCACAGAACGACGCAGATATCACGATTGATAATAATACATTTAATTTTGATACAGTTTGCGAAGTAATCAAGCAGACAGGAGATGTTTCTGCTGTGCAAAACAGGGCAGATGCAAAGCTTTCCTTATATGTAACAAAACTTGGTGATAGCATGATTCCGGCAGATGATAAAGGGAAAATTGCTGCAGAGATTGCTAAGCTTCCGGCATCGGCAGTCACAGAGATTATGACTTTGGATATGTCTGTATTTTTGACGATGGCAGATGCAACAGGTAAAGTAACGAAGGTTGAACGCCTGAAAGATGTTGAAACTCCAATCAGTGCATATGTTGAACTTCCGGAGCGTGATATTCTAAAGGACACGAAAGCTGTAACCAGACATTATTTTATGGTTGATATGATTAACGGCGTTGCAACTACTAAGCCGTTATCTATCGTCTATGATACTAAGCTTGAAATTACGAAGAGCACATTCTCTACCGTTTGTATTGGTTATTACGATACTGTTAACGCGACATCCGTGACGCTTGACAAGACGGAGGCAACACTTACGAAGGCGGGAGAAACCTTGCAGTTACAAGCAGTTGTGCTTCCGGAAGACGCAATGGAAAAGGGCGTTACATGGGCATCAGGCAATACAAATGTGGCAACTGTAGATGAAACCGGTAAGGTGACAGCAGTTGCAAATGGTGAGGCAATCATCACAGTTACTTCAAAAGCAAATGCGGATTTGAAGAAGACGTGTAAAGTGACTGTGAAGATTCCGGTTGAACCGGCAAAGCAGGATCCGAAACCGGAACCAACTCCAACACCGGAACCAGCTCCAACACCGGAACCAACACCGGATGTAACAGCTTCTTATCATACGCACATTCAGACAATTGGAGACGCGCAGGGTGTGAAGAAGAATGGCGAGATGGCGGGAACCTCAGGTATGGCGAAACGGCTTGAAAATATCTGGGTTAAAGTAGAAGGAAACAAGAATCTTGGAATTCAGTACAGTACCCATTGTCAGAGCTATGGATGGCTTCCATGGTCTGCAAATGGAGAACTGAATGGAACAAGCGGAGAGGCAAAGAGACTCGAAGCAATTAAGATCCGTCTGACAGGTGCAGATGCTTCTAAGTATGATGTGTATTATCGGGTGCATGCACAGAGCTATGGATGGCTTGCATGGGCGTCAAACGGAGCACCGGCTGGAACAAGCGGACAGGCAAAGCGACTGGAAGGTATTCAGATTGTGGTTGTGAAGAAGGGAGAACAGGCACCGGGACTTAAATATGCTGGTGTAGATGCTTCTTCATATGCAAAAAATACAAGTGCGTTTGTTGGACAGGCAGTGGCAATCAATATTCCTGGTAGTGAAACAACGCCGAATGTTATGTATAAGACGCATGTTCAGACCTTTGGATGGCAGAATTGGATGCTGAATGGCCAGGTAAGTGGAACAAGCGGAAAAGCAAAACGTCTCGAAGGCATTAACATTAAGCTTACAAACTGTGATTATGCAGGAGGAATTCGTTATTCCACACATATCCAGACTTACGGATGGTCACAGGGCTGGAAGGAAAATGGCGCGATGGCAGGAACAAGCGGACAGGCAAAGCGCCTTGAAGCAATTAAAATTGAGCTGACTGGTGAGATGGCACAGCACTATGATATTTATTACAGGGTGCATGCGCAAAGCTATGGTTGGCTTAATTGGGCGTCAAACGGAGCTCCGGCAGGTACATCAGGAATGGGCAAACGTCTGGAAGCAATTCAGATCGTACTTGTGAAGAAAGGCGAGTCAGCACCTGCAAATAATTATCAGAATGTTGTGACTATAAACAATAGTGCCTATATAGGCAGATAAGATGGCGTTATTTGGCGCGAATAAAACATATTAAACGGTGCAAACTACCTCTCATAAAATGATGAGGAGTTTGCCATGAAACAGACAAGTGAAAAAGAGACATTTCGACCATATATTCCAAGCGATAAGGTAGTACCGGAATTCACAGTGACCTCGGTGGTGCTGGGAATCCTGCTCGCCGTTGTGTTCGGCGGAGCAAATGCGTACCTTGGCCTGCGCGTTGGAATGACGGTCTCCGCGTCGATTCCGGCGGCTGTGATCTCGATGGGCGTTCTGCGTATTCTGCTGAAACGCAAGTCCATCCTGGAGAACAACATGGTGCAGACAATCGGTTCTGCCGGGGAATCGCTCGCGGCGGGAGGAATATTTACACTTCCGGCACTCTTCATGTGGGCAGAGGAGAGCAGCGCAATCGCTGTTCCGTCCTTTGCCACGATTGCGATACTTGCAATCAGTGGAGGCGTGCTGGGAGTTCTTTTTATGGTTCCGTTGCGCCGGGCGTTGATCGTGGAGGAACATGGTGTGCTTCCATTTCCGGAGGGAACAGCGTGTTCCGAGGTTCTGCGTGCCGGAGAAGCGGAGGGTGATAAATCGAAGAAAGTATTCCGCGGACTTGGAATTGCTGCTTTGTACAAATTCCTCGCGGACGGATGCAGGATTTTCCCAAGCGAGGTCAGCTGGGAGATTCCGTCGTATAAAGGAGCTGCAATCGGAGCGGACGTGCTTCCTGCACTTGTGGGTGTCGGCTATATATGCGGCGCGCGGGTATCCTCATATTTGCTTGGCGGTGCCGTGCTCGGGTGGTTCGTTATCATGCCGGTGTTCGTATTAGTCGGAGGGGACACGGTGTTATTTCCGGCGACACAGGCGATTCGCACATTGACACCGGGAACTCTCTGGGGCAGTTATGTGCGCTATATCGGTGCGGGTGCCGTGGCAGCAGGCGGTATCCTTAGTCTGATCAAAGCATTTCCATTGATTCTGTCGACCTTCCGCAGTGCCGTCCGCGGTTACGGGAAAACCGGAGGAACAAAGCGCACGGAACAGGAGCTTCCGATGAAATGCGTGTTGTTCGGAATCCTTGCGGTCATGGTTGTACTCTGGCTGCTTCCGTCGATTCCGGTTACCCTGCTTTCTGCGTGTCTGATCGTCTTGTTCGGATTCTTCTTTGCGACCGTGAGTGCGCGTATGGTGGGACTCGTCGGTTCCTCGAACAACCCGGTATCCGGCATGGCGATTGCGACGCTTCTGCTTGCGTCCATCGTGTTGAAATCAACAGGAAATACAGGCATCGCGGGTATGACAACTGCGATTGCGATCGGAACGGTCATCTGCATCATCGCGGCGATGGCGGGGGACACATCGCAGGATCTGAAGACCGGCTATATCGTAGGGGCGACACCGGTGCGGCAGCAGGTGGGCGAATTGATCGGTGCGGTTGTCTCCGGACTTGCAATCGGCGGTGTCCTGTATCTCCTTCATGCCGCATGGAAATTCGGTTCGCCGGAATTACCGGCACCACAGGCAACCTTGATGAAGATGGTCGTGGAAGGTGTCATGGGCGGAAATCTTCCGTGGACGCTGATCTTTGTCGGTGTATTCATCTCAGGGATGGTGGAGATCCTTGGGATACCGGTACTGCCTTTTGCCATCGGATTATATCTTCCGATTTATCTGTCCACACCGATCATGGTGGGCGGTCTGATCCGGCTTTGGCACGAGAAAAGAAGAAAATCCTCCGTGGAAGATGGCATTCTGTTTTCTTCCGGCATGATCGCAGGGGAGGGACTGATCGGAATCCTGCTGGCAGTGCTCGCGGTGGCTGGAATTGTGGATCGGATCGATTTGTCCGCGAGGGGGATTGCAGCTGGGAAGACCGGGGGCGTGATCGCATTTGCGCTGCTTGTGTGTCTTATGCTCTTGCAGACATCCGGAGACAGGAGGAAACGATGATGCGCGCAGGTCGAAAGCAAAATTATCTGAATCAGATTCCGGTCCGGTCATCGCTTTGCCCGTGGAAGGAAGAGGCAGGGAAGGCGGTTCTTGTGGTCGAACACAAGGGAATCCTGTATGCATTTACGCAACGCGTGTTGCATAAGCCGAGAGTTAGCTATATCACGCTCGATGTATATGGAACCGCCGTCTGGAAACAGATTGACGGGGAGAAAACCGTGGGTGAGATCTCGGATGGGCTGGAACAGCAGTTCCCGGAAGCGCAGGGTGATATGCTGTCCCGGGTGGTGGTGTTCTTCTCCATCCTGCAGGCAAATGGTTTTGTGCACATGCGCAGAATAAATTAAACGATGCGTTTAATAAAAAAATGAAAGAAAGTGCTTGCGTCACGAAAAATCGTGTGGTATACTTGCAACAGTTTGGGAAATCAACGTGTTTCCTTGGATAAATGAATAGAATGATAAAGGCAGATTAGTACGTGGAATAGACAGCACTACAAGTCTGCCTATTTTTATGCAAAATTTTATTGTTTTTTTCCAAGGAGGTATGTATGATGAATACAAAAACAACAATTGACAAGTTCACAAGAAACCAGAACGCATTTGACTATGCGGTCTACATGATGCTCGGAAGCTACTTCGCGCAGGCGGAGGCGGTCTCTGAGTGCTATGTCCGGAAGCTGTATCTCTACTATGTGGAGAACAAGCGGGAGCGGCAGTACGATTTCGAGGATCTCGCAATCGACTACGCGGAGGATGTGCTGATGAAGCAGCTTCCGGCGGAGCTCTGGAAGGAGCGGGTGACGGTGTCCTTCACCAAGAATGGTGACCGGAATTACGTCATCTTCGAGGGCGCCCGGTACACGCTGGTGGTAGAAAACAGCTACCGCGGCGGACGTACGAAGCTCTCGTACAAGGTGCATGCGTATGCGCCCGCTATCGAAAGATAGCGGGGATGCGGGTGCATCTGGCTATGTGTTACAAGTGATGAGTTATAAAGGGATAAAGGTATGTATCAGGTAATAGTAAATCCAACTTCCTCTTCCGGAAAGGGGATGGAAGCGTGGAAGGAGATAAAGACGATTCTGAATCGTAGAAATGTGACATATGAAGTACATATGCTGCAAAACGCAGGGGAAGCGACGCAGGTTGTGCGGGGACTGACTGCGGATGGCAATGAGGCGAACATACTTGTGGTCGGTGGCGATGGAACGTTAAATGAAGTCTTAAACGGGATTCAGGATTTCGACCACACGAAGGTCTCCTGCATTCAGACCGGTTCGGGAAATGATTTCGCCAGAAATATGCATCTCGAAAAGAATGTGGAGCGGGCGATTATGCATTTACTTGAGCAGCCGGAGGAGATTGCGCTTGATTACGGCGAAGTGACAGTGCGGGTGGATGGAACCGGAGATGCACGTCTGGATGGTAGACAGCGTGGAGTCGGAGATGCACGCCTGGATGGTAGACAGAGTGGAGTCGGAGATGCACGCATGGATGGCAGACAGCGTGGAGTCGGAGATGCACGCATGGATAGTAGACAGCGTGGAGTCGACGGGGATGACATGGATGCGTGCCGGGATAGCGCAGTCCGGAAAAAACGATTCCTGATCAGCTCGGGCGTCGGTTACGATGCCAATATCTGCGAGGAGGTCAGCCGGAGCCGTTTGAAGGCGGTATTAAATAAGATCCATCTTGGCAAATTAGTGTATGTGATGATTGGTGTAAAACAGATATTTGCGAAGAAAACGGTGCGGGCAAAATTATACCTGGACGATGCGCCGGTGATGAAGCTCCCGGAGTTGTTCTTCGTCGTCGGGATGAATCATATGTATGAAGGCGGCGGGATTCCGTTTTGCCCGAATGCGGATCCGACGGACGGCAGGCTGGATGTCTGTCTGGTCAAAGGCATGTCGCGGTTAAAGCTTCTTCTGGCGGTTGTACTGGTGTATTTCAAGAAGCATCTGCTGTTCAAGGATATCACGAATCACCGCTGTAAGAAGATGCGGCTGGTGACAGAGACACCGCAGTGGATCCATATGGATGGCGAGACGCCGTATAAAGTGCGGGAGATTACCTGGGAGAGCAAGGGTAAGCTGAGGTTTGTGAGGTAGGATTAAGATGATAGAATGAAGCGTGAAAAGATGTTGGGTGCTGTGAAGTTATAGGCACGCACGCAGAAAAGGAGATGTACAATGCAGTTTATATGTTACCCAAAATGTTCCACCTGCCAGAAGGCAAAGAAGTGGCTGGATGCAAACAAAATCGAGTATACCGAGCGTCATATCGTCGAGGCAAATCCTTCGGAGAATGAGTTAAGAACGTGGTATGAGAGAAGTGGATTACCGCTTAAGAAGTTCTTCAACACAAGTGGTATGCTTTATAAGGAAATGAAGTTAAAAGACAAGCTTCCAACGATGAGCGAGGATGAACAGATCAGGCTCCTTGCCACGAATGGTATGCTGGTGAAACGACCGATCGTGGTAGACGAAGATAAGGTGCTGGTTGGCTTTAAGGAAGCGGAGTGGAAGGAAAAGTTGATAAAAGTACGGAAAGGACTATAACATGAAACCAAAATCCCAACAAAGCATACAACTTTATAACATCATGCTTCGCCTTGGGTATCCGGAGGAATTCGCAGATATTGTGACGAAGAATCTGAATACGGATTTTACAGCCACGCGGATGATGGGATATCTGTATCGGTATTCGAATCCAAGACTGGAGGATGTGGCGGATGAGATGCTGGCGATTCTGGATGACCGAAACCGAATCATGGAGAAGAAGGAACTAGAAGAAATCAATAAGAAATGGAACGAATTTCTTCATACGGGAATCCCGGATGAAGAGGAATAAAAGGAGGACAAACATATGCCATTTATTAATTCAAAAATCAGTGTAGCGTTAAGTGATGCGCAGGAGCAGGAAATCAAGTCAAGATTGGGACAGGCGATTACAGCGATTCCGGGAAAGTCGGAGAGCTGGCTTATGGTTGGTTTTGAGCCGGAGTATAAGCTTTATTTCCGGGGATCAAAGGATCAGCCGATGGCGATGGTAGAGGTAAGTGTGTACGGTGGCGAGAATCCATCTGCATTTTCCAAGCTGACCGGTGAGATCTGTAAGATATTTGAGGATGTACTTGGAATTGCACCGGATCATGTGTATGTGAAGTATCAGGCAGTTGCAAACTGGGGCTGGAACGGCGGCAATTTCTAATTACAAAAGAACGAATAAAGGCGCTTTTGCAAAAAATTGCTATGGGTTTCAGCTTGTTTTATAGGCTGATGCAGAAAAAGCATAAAACCAAACATATCTGTCAATAATACCATTGCAATAAAAAGACAAAGAAAAGGAGTCAAAGCAATGGAATTAAAAGAGAAAGAACGTACCCTGATTCAGGATCTGCAGACACAGGAGCAGAGTTGTGTGGAAAAGTATGGAAAATACGCAGCGCAGGCGAAGGATCCGGAGTTAAAAAGCCTGTTTGAGACGATTCAGAAGGAAGAACAGAAGCATTACGATACGTTGCAGCAGGTGTTAGATGGTTCTGTTCCGGCGTGCGATTGCAACGATACGCAGGGCAAAGATTATGAACCGAAGGTAACGTATGGGACATTGGATAATTCGGATGATAAGAAGCATGATGCATTTCTCGCGACGGATTGTATCGGAACAGAGAAGCTGGTGTCAGGCGAATATAATACCGATGTGTTCGCATTTGCGAATACAGCACTTCGGAAGCTGCTTGCAGATATACAGATTGAAGAACAGAATCATGCAGAGATGATCTACAAATACAAAACTGCAAATGGTATGGCGTAAGCTATTATAAAACAGAAAACGGATGGTTGACATTGTGCAATCATCCGTTTTCTGTGTAATATGCTGTCATGTACAAATTTCTATAAGAGGACCAGTGCTCATCAAGCTGATAGGCGGGATGACAATGTGTGTATATCAAATAGGTGTCAGCCCGTTCGGTTCATTTAAAACGCCACCTTCAGCGCGAGTGCGATTATACACAGGATGAGCGCCATTGGCACATACAGGTATCGCCCAAGGAAATACCACAGCTTCCCGCGTGGCTTCCTGCCACCTTCGTTGATCGCTGCAAATAAATCTTTTTTCTTCATAATCCAGAACCATGAAATTGCACCAAGCGTTGCACCGATTGGGATGATGTAGATGGAGACGAGATCCATCCATGTACCCCAGCGTGTGATGGCTTCCATGCCGATTCCGGCACCCAGGCAGATCACGCAGATAATGCCGAGTGCGACGGTACGACGCAGCTTCGGGAAGCGGTGCAGAAGGGATTCAGCAACGGCTTCGAACATGTTCTGCAGGGAACTTACACCGGCGAAGATCATTGCTGCATACAGGATGATCGCAAAGATCTGTCCAAACGGAATATCCTGCAGGATTGATGGCAATGTGATAAAGAGCAGGCTTGGCCCTGCGTCCACACTGACATTGTAGGAGAAGCATGCCGGGATGATCACAAGCGCGGCAACCAAAGCTGCAATTGTATCGAAGATTGCGGTATGTCTCGACACTGCGATGACGTCTTCTTTCCGGTCTAAGTAGGATCCATATGCGATCATTCCACTTCCGGTTACGGACAGGGAGAAGAACGCCTGCCCCATGGCAGTGATCCAGACAGTCGGATCTTTCAAAGCTTCCCATCTTGGGATAAACATGAATTCATACCCGCTTGCTGAACCTGGCAGCAGGGCTACGCGTACTGCAAGTACGACGAAGATCAGGAAGAAAAGCGGCATCATTACTTTGTTGCTCTTCTCGATACTGCTGGCACCGAGCAACAATGTAAGCAAAGTACCAATGATAACAATAATATGGAATGGTATAACCGAGAAATCCGTCATGGAGAACGATTCGAACCATTCGGAAGTATTGACCTGCATCAAAAGACCGGAAGCAGAATCAACAAACGCTTTTAATACATAGGCTACGATGATGGAGTAGCCAATCGCGATGCAAAGGGAACCTGCGAGTGGCAGCCAGCCAAGTGCGCGCCCGGCAGGGGCGAGTTTTTCGTTTCGCGAACGCCATGCATTTTCGTAGGAACCGAGCGTTCCGGTGCGCGACCAGCGCCCAATCGCGAACTCCGCCGGAAGTCCGACGTAGCTAAACAAAAATATAAATAGTAAATAGATGAGAAGAAAGGCACCACCGCCGTTACTTCCCATTTTATTTGGAAATCCCCAGACATTTGCCATGCCGACTGCGGAACCGACCGATGCAAGAATAAATCCCCAGCGGCTTTTGAACGATGTTCGAGTTTGTTCTTTTTTCATAATGTACCATACCTGTCTAATTTAGTTTGTAGTTTATCTATTCTACCATAAAAGCTTGCAATCAATCAATGTGGGTTGGGGTAAATATGGAGGAAAATTGGAAAATGCTCCAATCGTGGATAGGAAGAGAAAGAGCGAGTTGGGGCAAAAGAGAGAAAAAAGAGGAAGATGCTCCAATTGCGGACAGGAAGAGAAAGAGCGGGTTGGAGCAAAAGAGAGAAAAAAGAGGAAGATGCTCCAATTGTGGATAGGAAGAGAAAGAGCGGGTTGGAGCATAAGAGAGAAAAAAGAGGAAGATGCTCCAAGTGCGGACAGGAAGAGAAAGAGCGAGTTGGAGCAAAAGTAGCGGAAAGGGAAAAACTCCCCAACCGGAAGCTTATGGGAAGCAAGCAGGATAAGGAGAAAGTGGTGGAAAGGGGAGAACTCCCCAATAAATGAGGCACGCTGATGCGTGCGCAGGTCATCACGCTATCGCGTGGAGACATATGATATAATAAAAAACAAAGTAAAAATACAGGAATGAACATATAAAAGTCATTTTGTGATGATAAGATTTCTTCGAAAGGAGGAAATACATGTACAGATTTTTAATGATAGAGGATGATATACAGATCTGCGAGGTCGTGCAGGATTTTTTTGCACGTGAGAGCAAGGGAACGATTCAGGTGCAAACTGCGCAGGATGGAGAAGCTGGATTAGGGAAATTCTATGAAAACGAATTTGATCTTGTGTTGCTTGACATTATGCTGCCGGGGATGAATGGATTGGAGTTATGTCGTTATATGCGCAGACGGAGTGTTGTGCCGATTATCTTCCTGACAGCGAAGGACACGGAGCAGGACATGATGCAGGGATATGCGACCGGATGTGATGATTATATGGTGAAACCATTTTCCCTGTCTGTCTTATATGCGAAATGTCTTGCCATCTTGAAGCGTGCGAAGGGGACAATACGCGAAGACGAGCTGGTGTGCGACGACATCCGTATGAATGTGCTGAAATATCGTGTAACGGTAGAAGGGAGAGAAGTAGACCTGTCCCCGAAGGAATTCGCTCTGCTTCGGATGCTGCTCGAAAATAAAAGCATGGTGTTGCTTCGGGAGCGGCTGTTAATTGGCATCTGGGGATATGATTATGAGGGTACAGACCGGTGCGTAGATAATCATGTGCGAAAGCTTCGAAAGCATCTTGGAAGTGCAGGCAGATGTATCAAAACAGTGGTAGGAAAAGGTTATAAGATTGAGGAGATGTTACCGAAGAAAGGGGCGTAACATATGAAAGGAAAAAAGAAGAAACTGACCGGTAGATGGAAGCGGGAAATGCGGAAGTACCGCGGGAATCTGATCTGGAAAGCTATATTAATCAACTGTCTGGCAATTGCGCTATTTTGGGGAGTATGTAGTTGGGTACGCGGAAAAGCAAATATAGAAATAGGCAGTTATTTTACTGATGCAAGGACCTCTGTGCAGGATTACATAATCAGTGTAGTGTCGGATCCGGGATTGTTTGGGGCAGAAGAAAGATTAATAGAGAGCAAAATTGAAATCAAAGACAGACAGGAGGATACGGATGGATTTTCCTTTTTGAACCGGGTATATGAACTTGGTACGGGAGAACTGATCTATGAAAACCAAAATCAGAAGGCAGATGATAAACTTCAGAAATTTGTCGATGAACGGATAGAGATGATTTCCGGTGCAAATAAACCATATTTTCAGGTTCAATTATATAATTCTACGGGTGGAGAGAAAACAGAGAGTAAAACCATGGATGTAATAATATTTGAAGGCATACATAACGAGGCTTTAAAATTACGTGGAAATTATTTGATGTATGGACAGCGTGTATATGATACAACAGGAAAAGGATATGTTGTTCTGTCGGCAATGTATGCAAACCCCTATACATGGTATCCACAGATGTCCCGTATTTTAACTGTTGGAGCTTATGGTTGTCTGATTTTGCTGTTGGGGTCAGTGTTATTGCTGCTGATTGCCTGTCGGCACAAGAAAGCAAAGCTGCTTGGAAAGGAGCAAAATGAGGAACTGATGCTTGCTATCGCACACGACATTCGTGGACCACTGATGGCAATCGGCGGATATGCGGAGAATATGGGACAGTTGATCGAGGCAGAAGAGGGCAGACATTACCGGGACGAAATCCTGTCAAATGTCTCATATATGAACTCGATGATTACGAATATGATCTGTTATCTGAAGGATCAGGAGGCGGATAAAAGTGAAAAATCTGCGTTTTCCGTCCGGGAGATATTCGAGAAAAAGGTTGCACAGTATCAGAATCTGATTGACAAAAACAAGTTGACGATCGCAATTTGCGGAGATGTGAAGCTGCAGACGGATGCGAAGATGTTCGGCTATATTGCGGATAATCTGGTGACGAACGCAGTCAAATACGCAAAGCCGGAGACGGAGGTGCAGATTCAGATAGACAAAGATACCGTGATTGTGCGAAATGAGGCAGTTCATATCCCGGACTGCACACCGGAAGAATTGTGGAATCCGACCAAGAAAGGAGATGATGTGAGAACCGGCAGAAATGGTGGAGGCATGGGACTTGGAATTGTGCGGCGTTTCTTAGATGCCTGCGGATATACTGGGGAGATTCGGATGGAGGGTGATGTGTTTGAAGTGACCATTAACCTAAAATAAATGAAATAGACGGAACCTTTTTTATGCAGACCGCATCTAACTTATGTAAGACGTTTTACAAATATCCTGAAAATGCGGAAAGGAGTACGCAGTGACAAAGGAAGAATTTGCGCAGGTTGTCTTTGCTTCTACAGACAGCCTGTACCGAATATCAAAATCAATTCTGAGAAATGATGCGGATTGCGAAGATGCGGTGCAGGAAGCAATTACGATTGCTTTTGAAAAACTGTACACTCTGCGGAAAGACTGCTATGCGAAAACATGGCTGGTGCGCATTGTGATGAATGAGTGCTACAAGATTGCACGCCGCAAAGAACGTGAATATGCGACGGAACAGTCAGATATGCTGGAAAAGCAGGAACAATCAGAAACAATCGGACTAAAACTGGAACAATCGGATGTGTATCAGGCATTGCTTACATTAGAGGAACGACAGCGTGTGGTGTTAGAGCTTTTCTACGTGGAGCAATATTCCCTAAAGGAGATTGCCCGTATCATAAATGTCCCAGTCGGAACAGTGAAGAGCCGGTTGAACCGCGGAAGAAAGCAACTGCGAAAATGCTTTGAGGAGGAATTCGTCTATGAGTGAAATGGAAATGGAATTGAAAAAATGGGCTTGCACAGAGGCACCCGAGCAATACAAAAAAAGAGTAGAACAGGCGGTAAATGCGCAGCTTGTAATGAAACAGGAGGAAGCACAGGAAAAAAGTAAGGGTGTAAAGTTAAAGTATCCGGTCACGAGAAAAATCAGACGAGCCATTATCGTTGCCGCATCATGTCTGCTCTTTGCGGGCGGCACGGTCACGCTTGCAAATCCGGGCATCTGGCAGGATTTTCTTTTTGAACTTGGGAAGAATGCGAAGGATGCGGAGACTTTGATTCAGTCGGATATTGCAGAAGATGTATCCGGAGATCTCTACGAGGTAGAGGATGTGTATCTGGATGGCAGGAGATTGGTATTTACAGCAAAGAAGGTCGATGGAAATGAAATTGCAACGCCGCTTAATTGCTCCGATCACGTAAGTGTCAATGGGGTCGATTGTATGATGAATGAGTTTCAATATGCAGGAGATGGTGTCTATGAAGGCGAGATCTATCTGGCACAGGAACTTGCCGGAACGGATTTGAACGGAGCGGCACTGGAGGTTTCTTTCTCCTTTAATGTCTCAGGAAACGGAGAATCAATCGAAAAAAGATGGTGTTCCTTTACGATTCCAGCGGATACAACACAAAATCTGATGGTAAAGACGGAGCTGTTTCAGAGTGAAAAGGTAGAGATCAAGCAGGGAGATGCGCAGGGAAATGTACAATGTATCGGAACCGTATGGGGTGAATTTATAAAGGCTCCATCCGGCGTGGATATGACGCTACACTATGAATTTACCGGGGAAGATGCAAAAGAACATGCATTTCCATATATTGGTGGTTTCGGGGAATATGATATGTTGTGGGGATATAAACTTGTCGACAGTCAGGACGCTGAGATCGAAGTCGGCTTGAATTCACAGAACGAAGTAGAGGAGCAAAATCGGTATTGTATTGATCTATACCAGAATATCAGTAATCTGGATTACACATCGGATTCGGTAACGATCATCCCTGTGAGCTGTGACTATTACAAAAGCGGAGAATACGATGGCAAGCCGATCGAAAGCACCATACAGGAGCATCCGGAGCTAGCCATTACGATTCCGATGAAGTAAGGGCGAAAATACAAATTCCTATGTTACCGCACGATGGTGCGATGCCCGTGCATATATCAGCGGGCCAATTCGGATCTCTGCATGAAATCACATAAAAATCGACTGGCACAGTTCCCGCTTACTGTTCTTGCAGATCATGTAGCTGTTGATGACCGGTGTTTCCAAGT
>OIYT01001060.1_pt1 | contig 21288 bp, 20 predicted proteins | sample 1588201 | NCBI WGS metagenome assembly OIYT01 (sample SAMN03283260) | human gut metagenome | biome: human-associated habitat; material: feces | host: Homo sapiens | place: USA | collected 2013
GGGCGGGGGCCGCGGCCTCCTCGATCAGATCGCCGTCCACCAGCCCTAAAATACGGAACAGCCGTTCGCCTTTCACAGGGCCACCCCCTCCTTTTCCAGATATGCCCGCAGGCTGTTTCGCGTGCGGAACAGGGAGGATTTTACCTTGCCCTGTCCGCAGCCCAGCCTCGCGGCGATGTCCGCCACGCCCTCGCCGTACCAGTACCGCCGCAGGAAGATGATCCGGCTCTCCGCCGGGAGCCTCCGCAGAAACGCGCTGATCAGGCCCGCGATCTCCCGGTCCTCCAGCAGCCGCTCCGTGCCGTGGGGCGCGGGGACGCAGCCGTCCAGCTCCCCCAGCAGAAGCTCCGTCTCGGCTCCGCCCCGCTTCTGGGCCCGGGCCTGCTTCCAGCGGTCCAGGGACAGGTTCCGGGCAATGCGGCCCAGCCACGCCTGAAAAGCGTTGGGCCTGGCGGGCGGGATGGCGTTCCAGGTTTTGAGGTAGGTGTCGTTGACACACTCCTCCGCGTCGCCGTGGCTGCGCAGGATGTTCCAGGCAATGCCCCACAGGAATCCGCCGTACTTGCCCGCCGTCTCCGCGACGGCCCGCTGGTCCCGGTCCCAGTACAGGCCGATGATCTCGCTGTCCTCCATGGGCTGTCCGCCTCCTTTTCATATGCTTTTAATCAGTAAGACGAAAAAAACGGAGCAGCCGTTTCACGTCACATGAAAATTTCCGGGGGAAATTCCCCCGGAAATCATGGTATCAGGCTTTTATCCGTCCAACAATCCCCGGCTGACCAGGAACTCCCAGGCCACGTCGTCCACGGCGCGGCCCAAAACGTCCACCTGATAGGTCATCTCCACCATGTCGTCGTTGGCGATCCGGCCCGCCAGCAGGTTCAGGACCTCCTCCAGCTCAGGGGCGGTCTCGGCGAACTTCTCAAAGGTGTCCTCCCGGACCAGAAGGACGCCGTTGTAATCGGGGAAGAAGCTCCGGTCGTCCTCCAGCACCTTCAGTCCCGCCTTGCGGTTCAGGCCGTCGGTGGCGTAGACCTCGGTGACGTCGAAGCTGCCCTTTTCCGCGGCGGCGTACTTCAAACTGACGTCCACGGACATGACATCCTTGAAATCCAGGCCGTAGAACGCGGTGAAGGGGCCAAACTTCATGCTGCCCTCCTGCGTGAAGAACTCGTGTTCCGCGCCGAAGACCAGCTGGTCCGCCACGGGGATCAGGTCGCTGACGGTCTCCAGGCCGTATTGGTCCGCCACGGTCTGGGGCACCGCGATGGCGTAGGTGTTGTCAAAGCCCAGCTTTTCCAGCAGGCGGAGGCCGTACCGCTCCCCGGCCACCTGATTGGCGTAGTCGTAGATGGAGACGCCCTCCGGCACGTCGGCGGTGTCCAGCTGCAAAAACGTGGTCAGCAGGGTGCCGTCATAGGAGATCATCAAATCGCAGGTGTGGCCGTCCCCGATGAGGGACTTGAAGTTGTTCACCTGGGACATCTGGTCCTGGATGGTGACGGTGAGGTCCGTCCGGTCCTCCACCAGCATCTTCACCATGTGGTGCATGATCTGGGTCTCGGAGTAATCCCCGTCGTAGAGCAGCAGCTCGCTGTCCCCACCGCCCCGGCCCAAGCCGTAGGGCAGCAGCAGGACGAAAGCCAGCAGCATGGCCGCCACGGGGACCCACATACGTTTGGAGCCGCCCCGGGAGGCGCGCATCTGCTTTTCAAAGCGGCCCATCAGCAGGTCCAGGACGATGGCGATGACCATCAACGCCCCGGTGCCGGAGAGGATCAGGGACATGTCCTGGATGCGGATGCCCCGGTTGATGATGCCGCCAAGGCCCCCGCCGCCCACATAGGCCGCGAAGACGGCGGTGCCGATGGCGTTGACCACGGCGATGCGGATGCCGGTGAACACGGTGGGGAAGGCCAGGGGAAACTCCACCATCAGCGTCCGGTAGGGCTTGCTCATGCCCATGCCCCGGGCCGCCTCCTTGACGCCGGGGTCCACCTCCTGGAGGCCCAGGCAGGTGTTCCGCACGATGGGGAGGAGGGAGTACAGGGTGATGCCGGTGATGACGGTCGGCTTTCCCGGGCCGATGAATACCATGATGATGCCCAGCAGCGCCAGGGAGGGGATGGTCTGCAAAATGTCCACCACCCGCAAAATGACGGCCCGGGCCCTGGGATAGACGTAGGCCAGGATGCCCAGCGGCAGTCCGATGGCGATGGACAAAACGCTTGCCGCCAGCACGATGAACAGGTGCTCCCAAACCAGTGACCAGGTCATTTGCCCACCCCCTTCCGCAGGCCCCGGGGCGTGACCTTCTTCTGCAGAACGTCGATGACCGCTCCGATGGCGATGGCGAGAACGGCCGCCGGGATGGCCCCCAGCAGAATCAGGGTGTTATTGTTGGAGGAGGTGCCCTGATAGATGAAGTCGCCCAGGCCCCCCAGGCCGATCATGGCGGCCAGCACCGCCCAGGAGACGGTGTAGATGGCGGCCATCCGCAGCCCCGCGATGATGGTGGGCATGGCCAGGGGCAGCTCCACCCTGACCAGCGTCTGGAAGGGGGACATGCCGCAGCCCCTGGCGGCCTCGATATATTTGCCCTCCACCTCCAGAATACCGGTGTAGGTGTTTTTCAGCACCGGGAACATAGCGTAGACGGACAGGGCGGTGATGACGGTGGCGGGCACCATGCCCAGCCACAGAAACAGCACGCCGATGAACACCAGGCCGGGGATGGTCTGGAAGATGGAGACAATGGGCAGAATGACGCCGGACCACTTCGGCACCCGGGACAGCAGGATGCCCAGCACCAGACCCAGGGCAAAGCCGATGACCACGGAGACCAGCACGTACCCCGTGTGGACGGCGATGGCCTTTCCCAGCATGGCGCCGTAAGTATCAAACAGCGCCCTCATGATCCGGCCCCCCACAGGTTTTCCGCCACGGACCGGGCCACGCTGGTCTTGGTGACGATGCCCGCGATGGTGTCGTCCTCATTCAGGACCACCACGTAGCCCGCGCCGGAGTCCAGCAGGTAGTCGAAGCTCTCCCTGGCCTCGTCGCCCACCCGGACGGTCCGGGCGGTCTTGCGGACCATGGGCTCGATGCTGGCCAGCTCCCGGCCCCAGCGGCGGATGTCCCCGATGGAGATGGTGCCGGCGTACCGGCCGTCCCCGTCGGTGACCAGCAGGGAGTCCACGCTGCTGCGGGCCATGCGCTCGGCGCACTCCAGCACGCCCCGGTCCTTCTTGACGGTGACGATATTCTTCCGCATGAAGTGCTCCACCGTGGAGGGGGCGGGGGCGTCCGGCGCGTGCTTGCCCAGAAAGTCCCGCACCAGGTCGTTGGCGGGGTGCTCCAGCATCTCCTCCGGCGAGGCTATCTGAACGATCTCGCCGCCGGACATGAAGATGATGATATCCGCCAGCTTCAGCGCCTCGTTCATGTCGTGGCTGACGAACACAATGGTCTTGTTCAGCTTCTGTTGGATGTTCTTCACTTCGTCCTGAAGGGTCTCCCGGGTCATGGGGTCCAGGGCGCTGAAGGGCTCATCCATCAGTACGATGGGGGGCGAGGCAGCCAGCGCCCGCAGCACGCCGATGCGCTGCTGCTGGCCGCCGGACAGCTCCGAGGGGTACTTGTCCGCGTACTGCTCCATGCCGACCAGCTTCAACAGCTCCCGGACGATCCCGTCGCACCGGCTCTTGTCGTACTTCAAGAGCTTCGGCACCACGCAGATGTTCTGCGCCACCGTCATGTTGGGGAACAGGCCGATCTGCTGGATGACATAGCCGATGTGCCGCCGCAGCTCCACCTTGTCGGAGGAGCGGATATCGTGCCCGTCGATGGAGATGGTGCCGGCATCGATGTCGATCAGGCGGTTGATGGTCTTCAGGGTGGTGGTCTTGCCGCAGCCGGAGGGGCCGATCAGGACCACGAACTGCCCGTCGGGAATGGTGAAGCTCAGATCTTTGAGGATGGGGGTCCTGCCGTAGCTCTTTGAGACGTGTTCAAATTGGATCATGATACCTCCTTTGATGTGTCCGGACGATGGGCGGTGCCGCCCGCAAAAGCGAAAAATCACGGTTTGGCGCGCCGGACGGATTCCGGCGCGCCAGGTCCGGAGCGGTGGAGTTGCGCCCGCTCCGCATACGATCCCCGTCATTTGTCATCTGATAATATTATTATACACTGACAACTTATAAAAGTAAATAAAGATGTCAGTTAAAATTCTGTAAACAAATTGAAAAAATATCAAAATTGGAAGAAAACACGGCTTTATGACATAAAAAATGTACTAAGCCGTGAAACGGCCGGGGGGGACCGTCTCGATTTTCTTTCCCGATGTGCCATTGGGCGAGGCGTGTGGTATAATGGTCCAAAATCCTGAACCAAAGGGGGGCGGAGCCGTGGAGGCGTGCGAGGAGTGCGTGGAGGTGCGGACGGCGCTGGCGGAGGAGTTTCGGGGCCTGCAGGGGCTGTTCGCGGCGCTGGGGGACGAGACCCGGCAGCGGATCTTTCTGGCGCTGCTGGAGAGCGAGCGGATGGGCCTGCGGGTGGGAGAACTGGCGGCGCGGACCCACCTCAGCCGCCCGGCGGTGAGCCATCACCTGCGCATCCTGCGGGAGGCGGAGGCCATCCGCGTCCACCGGGAGGGGACCCGGAACTACTACTACCCCAACGCGGACACGGAGCAGTGGAAGCTGCTGCGTGCCCTGGCGGGCCATATCTGCGCGGCGGTGAGCTGTGCCGCCGACGCGGGCTATCCACATTTAGAGGAGGAATAACGGTTATGGAACTGATGGAAGCTATCAAAAGCCGCCACTCCGTGCGGCAGTACACGGACCGGCCCATCCCGGCGGAGGTCCTGGCGGAGCTGGAGGCGGAGACCGCCGCCTGCAACCGGGAGGGCGGTCTGCACATCCAGCTGGTGGCCGGCGAGCCGGACGCTTTTCAGGGCGTCCTGGCCCACTACGGCAAATTCCGGGGCGTCCGCAATTACTGGGCGCTGATCGGGCCCAAGGGGCCGGAGCTGGACGAAACGCTGGGCTACTACGGTCAGCGGCTGGTGCTGAAGGCCACACAGTTGGGGCTGGACACCTGCTGGGTGGCGCTGACCTTCCGCCGGGGCAAGTGCCGCTGTGACATCGCCCCCGGTGAAAAGCTGGTCTGCGTCGTCGCCCTGGGATACGGCGAGACCCACGGCGTCCCCCACAAGAGCAAGCCTCTGACAGACGTGTGCAAAACGGCGGGGGAGATGCCCGCCTGGTTCCGCGCCGGCGCGGAGGCGGCCCTGCTGGCCCCCACCGCCACCAACCAGCAGAAGTTCCTGCTGACGCTGGACGGCGGCAAAGTGAAAGCGGAGTCCACCGGCGGATTTTACGCGAAAGTGGATTTGGGCATCGTGAAATACCACTTCGAGATCGGGGCCGGCACAGACCATTTTACCTGGAAAACGTGAGGAAAAAACGCAAAAAGACAGCGGGAGCGTAACAAAGCAGGGACTGACGATCCGTCAGTCCCTGCTTTGTTCATCAGGTAAAGGAAATTTGCAAAGTATCCGCCAGCTTCCGCGGATAGCGCGGGCGGAGCGCCCGCGGGCTCTCTTTTCCGTAATAGACGGGGAGCCGTCGGCTTGGAGATAAGAGCCGTCCGGCTGAAGGTCCCCTCCGAACATCCGGAGCCTGCGGGCCTCCTCATAGGCGGCACGGTAATAGGCGCGGAACCGCTCCGCCTCGGTCTCCGGATCGCCGCGTCTGCCGTGGATCATGGCCTCCTCCAATAAAATCAAATGGCGGAAGTCGTCAAAGGCGGGGGAGCGCCTTCGCCTTCCAAGAATATCGTCCCGGCAGAGTCTGCCGGACCGGCTGCCTGTTGATATGAGGTATCAGCCCTCGAAGTGCTCCACGATGTCCACCAGCTCGGCGCCGATGCGCTTCTGGGCCTCTTTCGTGCCCGCGCCCACATGGGGCATGCAGGATACCGCCGGATGGGCGGCCAGCTCCCAGTTGGGGTCCTTCTCGCTGAGCCACACGTCCAGGCCCGCGGCCTTCACCTTGCCGGAGTTCAATGCCTCCAGCAGCGCTGCCTCGTCCACGTTGCTGCCCCGGGACACGTTGACGATCACCACGCCGTCCTTCATCTTCGCGATGCTCTCCGCGTCCACCAGGGCCTTGTCGCCGCCGGGGGCGCAGAGGACGATGATGTCGGACTGGGCCAGCAACTCGTCCATGGAGACGAACTTCATGGTCTCGCACTCGCAGCCCTCGGGCTTGTTGCGGTGGACCACGGACAGCACCTTCATGCCCAGGGCCTGGCCCTTGGCGCCCACCAGCTGGCCGATACGGCCGTAGCCGATGACGCCCATGGTCTTGCCCATCAGCTCAAAGCCCTTGGAGTAGGCTTTCTTCTCCCACTTCTTCTCCCGCATGGTGTGCCCGGCGATGGAGATGTTCCGGGCGCAGGAGAACAGCAGGGCGATGGCCAGCTCCGCCACGGCGTTGGAGGAGGCACGGGGGGTGTTCTTCACGGTGATGCCCGCCGCCTCGGCGTACTTCACGGCGATGTTGTCCACGCCCACGCCGGCCCGGATGATGAGCTTCAGGCGGCTGCCCCTGGCGGCGTCGATCTGGGGCTCCTTGATCTTGGTGGCAGAGCGGATGATAACCGCGTCGAAGTCCCGCAGGGCGGCGCCCAGGGCGTCGGGTTCGTAGAACTGCTCCACGACCTCGTAGCCGTCCCTGCGCAGATGCTTGATGGCGCCCGCGTCCATACCGTCGGTGACTAAAACTCTAAAAGACATATTTCATTCCCCTTTTCTTCATTTCCGGCACACCCCAGGGGTGCCAACTGTCGGAAAATCCCTACGCCCATTGGGGGACAGGCGCTTGGCAAAAGCCAGGGGGAAAATCAAATTATTTTCGCCGCGACATGTGCGTGGCGAAAATACCTTGACGCAGCCTCGGCCCAAAGGAAGGGGCCTCGGCAGACCCGGCGGTTTGATGCCGGGCCAGCCGCCTTGGGCGGCGTTCACCAGTGACATCGGTCACTGGTGGGGGGAATCTAAAGGGGGGACGAAGTCCCCTCTTTATTGATGCTCCGCCTCGTACTTCTTCAAAAACTCCACCAGGGCCTCCACACCCTCCTTGGGCATGGCGTTGTAGATGGACGCCCGCAGGCCGCCCACGCTCTTGTGGCCCTTCAGGTTGTCGAAGCCCGCGGCCTTGGAGGCGGCCACCACGTCGGCGTCCTGCTCCTTGGAGGGAGTCACGAAGGGCACGTTCATCAACGAGCGGTCCTCCTTGCGGACGGCACCGGTGAACAGCTTGCTGCTGTCCAGGAAGTCGTACAGGATGGCGGCCTTCTCCTCGTTGCGCTTCGCCATGGCCTCCAGGCCGCCGTTGTCCAGCAGGTACTTGAACACCTTGCCGCAGCAGTAGATGGCCCAGCAGTTGGGGGTGTTGTACAGGGAATCCGCGTCGGCGTGGGTCTTGTAGCTCAGATACACCGGGGTCCTGGGGTCCAGGTCCTCCCGCAGCAGATCCTCCCGGATGATGACCACGGCCATGCCGGCGGGGCCCACGTTCTTCTGCACGCCCGCCCAGATCAGGCCGTACTTGCTGACGTCGCAGGGGCGGGAGAGGAACATGGAGGACTGGTCGGAGACCAGCACCTTGCCCTTCGTGTTGGGCAGGTTGAAATAGGTGGTGCCGTTGATGGTCTCGTTCTCGCAGATATAGACGTAGTCCGCGTCATCGGGGATGTCCAGATCAGAACAGTCGGGGATGTAGGAGAAATTCTTGTCCTTGGAAGAGGCGACGATCTTCACCTCGCCGTACTTCTTGGCCTCGGCGATGGCCTTCTTGCTCCAGGCGCCGGTCTCCACATAGCAGGCCACGCCGTTTTTCATCAGGTTGATGGGCACCATGGCGAACTGGACGGTGCCGCCGCCCTGGACGAACAGGACCTTGTAGTTGTCGGGGATGCCCATCAGCTTGCGAAGGTCACTCTCGGCCTCGTCCCGGATCTGCTGGAACACCTTGGAGCGGTGGCTCATCTCCATGACGCACATGCCGCTGCCGCGGTAGTTCATCATCTCGGCTGCGATCTCCTCCAGGACGGGCTCCGGCATCATGGCGGGGCCGGCGGAAAAGTTATAAGTACGGCCGTATTTCATCGTTCATTCCTCCATCTTTTTTTGATGTAAGCGGCGGACAAGAGCCCTCCGCGCGGGAAAAGGGCGACCTTTCCATCTTACTCTTATTTAAGTATACGACAGGAAAAGGTGAGAATCAACCGATTATTCAAATTTTTCAGTCCGGCTAAAAAAATATTTGGTTTTTGTGCAAATTAACCAGCTACGAAAACGATTACTGTCAGAATTTAGGGAGTATTGTCCGAAGGAGGGGAGAATCGTTTTGTGAAATGTGTTGAATTTTTACGAAATCTTTACTATAATGAACTTGACAACGGCGGGGGGTGCCCCGGGTTAGGAGAGAGCTTATGAGACCGGACGGAACGCGGGTCAAGGGGTTGACACCGATTGTGCAGGCCCTGCCCTACATCATGCCAAAGCGATTCGACGCCCAGAACTGGGCCAGCGACTATGTGGACGAGGACATCGTCAAGGCGTTCATCCGCCAGAAGCGGCGGGAGGGCCGCCATGTGACCCATATGAGCGTGCTGGTGGCCGCCTACTACAAGGCGGCGCTGGAGAATCCCAAGGTGAACTACTTCATCATGAACCGCAAGGTGTACAAGCGGAACCACTTCTGCTTCAGCTTCGTCATCCTGAAAAAGCGGGCCGACGGCACGCCGGACGAGACCAGCCTGAAGGTCTTCCTGGAGCCGGAGGACGATGTGTTCACCATCAGCCGGAAGATCAAGGAGCTCGTGGACCAGAACCAGGACGCCGTCCACAACAACAATGCGGACAAATTCGTCAACGTGGCATTCGCCGTCCCGGGCCTCGCCCGGTTCGTGTTCTGGCTGGCCTACCATCTGGACCTCCACGGCCTGCTGCCCAGGAAGGTCATCGACCTGAGCCCCTTCCACACCAGCCTGTTCATCACGAATCTGGCGTCCATCAACACCAGCTACATTTTCCACCACTGCTATGAGTTCGGCACCACCAGCGTGTTCGTCTGCATGGGCAAGCCCGTGCCGGACCCCATGGCCCCCGCCGGCAGCCGGAAAAAGCGGATGCCCCTGGGCGTGGTCATGGACGAGCGCGTCGCCACCGGCATCGAGTACTCCCGGTTCTTCGCCGCTTTCGAGCGGTATCTGAAAACGCCGGAGCTGCTGGAGAGCCGCCTGGACGGAAAGGCCGCCATGGCATAAGGGGGCCGCGGAGTGAAGTACGGAAAAAAGTTTTGGGTCTGGCTCCGCCATACCACTATTTACGCCCAGACCACGGCGAAGTGGCTGTTTCTGGCGGTGGTCATCGGCCTGCTCTGCGGCGCCGTCGGCACGGCGTTCCACATGGGCGTGCATTACGCCACGGAGCTGCGGGGCCGCTGGCCCTGGCTGCTGTGGTGTCTGCCTCTGGCGGGCCTTGTGATCGTGGCCATCTATAAAGTGACGAGGACCGAGGGGCAGGGGACCAACGCCGTCATCGACGAGGTGCACCTGGGGAAGGGGCTTCCGGTCCTGCTGCTGCCCGCCATCTTCCTGAGCACGGTGCTGACCCATCTGTGCGGCGGCTCCGCCGGACGGGAGGGCGCGGCCCTGCAGATGGGCGGCACCATCGGTTTCCACACCGGGCGGCTGTTCCGGCTGGACGACAAGGACCTGCGGGTGGCGACCCTGGCGGGCATGGCGGCCTTTTTCTCCGCCCTATTCGGCACGCCGCTGGCGGCGGCCATTTTCTCCATCGTGGTCGTCAGCATCGGCGTGATGTACCACGCCGCCATGTTCCCCTGTCTGACCGCCGCGCTGACGGCCTACGCGGTCTCCCTGGCCCTGGGGGTGGAGCCCACCCGCTTCGCCGTGGAGATGCCGGCGCTGAGCGTCCACATGATGCTGCGGATGGCGGTGCTGGCGGCGCTGTGCGCCCTGGTGTCGGTGCTGTTCTGCGCGGTCATGCACTTTTTTGAGCATCAGATGGCCCACCGTCTGAAGAACCCCTGGCTCCGGGCGGTGGTGGGCGGCCTTGCCGTCATCGCGCTGACATACCTCTGCGGCACCACGGATTACAACGGCGCCGGCATGGAGGTGGTCACCGCCGCCGTGGAGCGGGGGACCGCCCATCCGGCGGCTTTCCTGCTGAAGCTGCTCTTCACCGCCATCACCCTGGCCGCCGGGTTCAAGGGCGGCGAGGTGGTGCCCTCCTTCTTCGTGGGGGCTACCTTCGGCTGTGTGGCGGGGCCGCTGCTGGGTATCCCGCCGGGAGCCGCGGCGGCGGTGGGGCTGATAGCCGTGTTCTGCGGCGCCACCAACTGCCCCCTGGCCTCCACGCTGCTGTCCATCGAGCTGTTCGGCGACGGGGGATTGCTGTATTTCGCCCTGGCCTGCGTGGTCAGCTACATGCTCTCCGGCTACAGCGGGCTGTACTCCAGCCAGACCATCCTGTACTCCAAGCTGAAAGCGCAGTACATCAACGTCCACACCAACGCCCACCACGCGGGCGAGCACAGCGAGACGCTGCGCTCATAACTGCATAGAGTACGGCCTCCCGTGGCATACTGGATACAAAATGCCACGGGAGGTCTTTTATGGAAACACTGATCCAAATCGGCATGACGGTCCTGACCACACTGCTGTCCATCGCGGTGCTGTTCCTGCTGGAGAAGCTGATGGGGAGCAAGCAGGTGTCCCAGATGACCATGTTCGACTACGCCATCGGCATCACCATCGGGTCCATCGCGGCGGAGCTGGCCACGGAGCTGGAGGCGCCCGCCAGGCCCCTGACGGCGCTGATCGTCTATGGCATCGCCGCCGTGGGCATCTCCATTCTCACCAGTAAGTCCCTGAAAGCCCGCGCGGTGGTGACAGGCAAGCCCCTGGTGCTGCTGGAGGACGGCGTCATCTACCGGGAGAACCTGAAAAAGGCCCGGCTGGACCTCAGCGAGTTTCTGACCTACTGCCGTATCGGCGGCTGGTTCGACCTGAACCAGCTGCAGTCGGCGGTGCTGGAGCACAACGGCGCGGTCAGCTTCCTGCCCAGGGAAAAGGACCGTCCCGCCACGCCCACGGACCTGGATCTGAACCCCAAACAGTCCCAGGTGCAGACGCCCTTTGTCATGGACGGCAAGCTGCTCGCGGACAACGTCCGCCAGGCGGGGAAGGAAGAGGCGTGGGTCCACCGCAGCCTGCTGCGCCAGGGCTACCGGGACGAGGGGGAGGTGCTGCTGGCGCTGTGGGACGGCGGCGAGAAGCTGACGGTATTCCCCATGAAGCCGCCCCAAAAGAGCTGATCCCCGCCCGCACCCCCTCTGTATCGCCCGCGTAAGCTGGCGGGGGGTGATAGGATGCGGAACTGCGACTGCGATCCGCTGGCCCTGACCACCGCCGTCAACACCCTGGCGGTGTCCATCGCGGCCCGGCTGAACGACAGCGACCTGACCCTGCTGGGAGCGCTTCTGACCCAACTGGGTGACACGCTGGAGACCATCGCCGCCCAGCGGGAGCGCTGTGCCCCGGGGGGATAGCGGAGTATCCGAAAAAAACAGCCGCCCGCGGGGGCGGCTGTTTCGCGCGGCGCTTTGGGCCGGTGGAAAAACCTTGGATTTTCCACAAAAAACCGTTGCAATCCGGAACGCGGATGGGTATACTGATTCTGTGGAAAAGCAAGGAAAAATCGGGGGAGGCCCCGGGGTCTCCCCATTCCCGAAGCCACGGCTTCGGGAATGAAAGGTTTTGAAAAAAGCAAGGAGGATGAAAAACCATGAGAAAAAACAGGTTTCTGGCGGCTTTGCTCGCGCTGGTGATGGCGATGAGCCTGCTGCCGACGGCGGCGTTTGCCGACGAGACGCTGGGTGATACGCCTCCGGCACAGGAGGAGACGGTCGTCCAACAGGAGGACGGGACGCTCGTCCCGCAGGAGACCGGGACGCTCGTCCCGCAGGAGACCGGGACGCTCGTCCCGCAGGAGACCGAGACGATCGTTCCGCAGGATAATGATATCGTTCTGCTGGCGGACGGAGGAAGTGTCGCGAAAGTCGGAAACACGGAGTATGCGACATTGCAGGCCGCCGCTGCAAATGCAACGGCTGGTGATACGATCACGCTGATCGACAATATCTCCAATCCCATTCCCATTGATAATGCAGATCATGCGGCGATCACGATTTCGCTGCCCGCCGGCGTCACGCTGGACGGCGACGGCCACACGATCAGTGGCGATGTCAGCATTAATGTAAATGCCGCCGGCGGCACTATCCAGAACGTGAAGTTCGTGGATATCCATAACTCCGCCATTCCAAAAGATGACGATAGCAGTAAGTATGGGTTTGTCAACAAGGTCGGCACGCTGACCGCTATTTATGGCAGAGGGCTTTCCGGAAAGATGACAGTCACTAACTGCACTTTCGACGGCTTCGATTGGGAAGCCATCCAAATCACTCCTGTTGCCGGGGCTGAGATCGTGATCACGGATAACACGTTTACTGCCAAGAACACCCAGCCGGTCCGGAACATCCATGTTGAGTCATCATCTACAAATGTGGATTTTTCAGCGACCATTACCAGGAACAAGTTTTATAACGGCTCCGTTTTGAAAGAAACCGCGCTTGAGGTCTATTGTGCGAAATCCCCAGACAAGCTCAAATTATCTGGCAACTATATTGATAATCCCATTGGAGTCTGCGTTATTACTGGCTCCAGTTGGTATAACTATAATCCCGATTTAGCAATTCCCTTTGCAAACGCGGATTTTACGGAAGAAATTTACCCTGCTGTAAAGAGCGGTTCAGGAAACTATTTCTATTACCTGACCATCGAGCAGGCAATCAATGAGGGCGTTACCTCCATTAAACTTGCGAAGAACGTGAATGAGAATATTACGATTCCGTCTGGCAAGACGATTACGCTGGATGACGGCGGCTATACGCTGGATGGCACGATCACCAATAACGGCACCTTGAAAATCGCCAGCGGCGGCCCGTACGAGTTAAGTAAGATCAGCAACAATGGGACTGTTACCATCTCCGGCGGCACATTTACCACCGAGCCGCCAGCGGCCTGGATCGCCGACGGCTATATGGTCCAGCCGGAGGAGGACACGGGAAATTATAAAGTGGTGCTGATGGACGACACAGCGGCCCAGGCGGCTGGCTATGTGGCGCGCTATGCGTTGGCTACAGCTACATATAGGCAGTATTACAAGACCCTAGCAGCTGGTTTTGCGGAAACGAGTACTTTATATTTGCTTGCAAATGTGAAAGAAAACGCTGAGCGGAGTGGTGATATCACTTTACACTGCGCAGGGTATACGTTTACCGGAAGCCTTGACAGCGGCAGCAAAACACTTAAAATTTATGATGGCACAGCGGTCTTGGACAATATCATCTGCGGAGCGTTTTATGCCGGTTATAGCGGCGGGGCAGCGGATGTTACTGTAAAAGACGGAAACGCGGCGGCAAATATGGCGATCACCGTTAACAAAAACTCCAAGCTGACGATTGAGGGCGGCACCTATTCCGGGAAGATCAGTCTCAAGGACGCAACCAGCTCTCTGACCATCAACGGCGGCTACTTCACCGATGACCCCAGCAAGTACCTGGGCGCGGGCAAGACCGCTGTGTCCGGCAGCTATTCCGTGAACGGAAAGACCTACCAGTACTATGTCACTGACGCTACCGTTGCGGACGTTGAGATGGCCGTCGCGGAGGGCGAGACCGGTGTGGGCGACACTACGCCCGATGTCGCGAACAATGAAAACGGCGTTACGGCCGAAACCTTGAAGGAAGACGCCGCCAAGATCAAGGCCACAAACGGCCTGATTGAGCAGGCCACCGAAAAACTCAGCACCTTGACCGCCGAAACCACCAAGGAGCAGGCGGTTGAGGAGCTGGGCGATAAATATAATGATGAGACCAACACCATCACCATCGTTGCGGAGCCCTATTTGGCGGTCGAAGTGAAGTCCTATGAGGAAACGACAGTTGATGAAACGACCACAAATAAGGCCCTGACCGTGGGAATCACCGCCATGTACAACATCAAGGCCACCACCGGCGACCCCACCAAGAGCGAGGGTGAAGATGGCGCGATGACGGAGGACAATACCGTCCTTCTGGAAACCAAGGAAATGTCGGTTTCCGACCCTGTCACCCTGTCCATTCCGCTGCCCGCTGGCTTTGTGTCTGATGCCAGTGATCAGGTTTATGTCCAGCACAAGGGCTATGAATATGACACGACCATCAGCGGCGATGCTACCAATGGCTTTACTGCTACCTTTACCAACCCCCACGGCTTCAGTGACTTCGTGCTGACCACGACCTCCACCGCTGTGGCTCAGATCGGCGAAACCAAGTACACTTCTCTCCAGTCCGCGGTCGACGCCGTGGAAGACGACGGCACCATTGACGTCCTGACGGCCGAGCAGTCCGCTCAGGTTAACGCTCCCAAGAGCTTCACGCTGATTGGAGACGGTGCCAATACCGCATCCATTACCGCCGCGTCTGGTTATGACCTGGTGAAGAGCGGTGACAACACCTATACGGTCACCGCCAAGCAGCCCGTTACCCCCGTCACCCCCGTCACCCCCAGCAACCCCGGTTCCTCCGGCTCCTCCGGCGGCTCTTCCGGCAGCGCCTCCTCCGGCTACCCTGTCAGCGTCTCCAGCACCAAGAACGGCACGGTGACCGCCAGCCCCAGGAGCGCCAACAAGGGCGCCACCGTGACCCTCACCGTGAAGCCCGGCAGCGGCTATGAGCTGGACAGCCTGACCGTCACCGACAAGAACGGCGACACCGTGAAGCTGACCCGCAAGAGCGACACCAAGTACACCTTCACCATGCCCGCCTCCAAGGTCACCGTTGAGGCCGCTTTCGCCAAGACCGAGGAGACCCCGGAGCGCCGCTTCACCGACGTGCCCGGCGGCTACTGGGCCGAGACCGAGATCAACTGGGCCGCCGAAAACGGCTATATCAACGGCAACACGGCCACGACCTACAACCCCGAGGCCCCCGTGACCCGCCAGCAGCTGTGGACGATCCTGGCCCGCCTGTCCGGCCAGCGCCCCGCCGACTTCGTGGAGGCCAGGGCCTGGGCCGTGGAGAACGGCGTCTCCGACGGCACCAATCCCGGCGTTTCCGTCTCCCGCCAGCAGCTGGTGACCATCCTGCACCGCTGGGCGCGGAAGATGGGCTACAGCGTCAGCGGCGCCGCCGACCTGACGGCTTATCCCGACCACGCCAGCGTGGCCTCCTACGCCGAGGTCCCCATGAGCTGGTCCGTGGCAAACGGCATTGTGGGCGGCACGGCCCAGGGCACCCTGAACCCCGCCGGCGCCACCACCCGCGCACAGTTCGCGGTCATCCTGTACCGCTTCTGGGCCAATATCGCGTAACACCGCAACGGGGCCCCCGGCCAGACCGGGGGCCCTTTTACGCGCCGCCGGGGAAAAGCGCCCTTGACAGCGGCGGCGGGATTCCATAAAATAGAACAGAAATTTGTGTGAAGAGGAGAGACCCAGCGTGATCAAACGTTCAGCCGGCATCTTGCTGCCGATCTTTTCCCTGCCCTCCCCCTACGGCATTGGCTCCCTGGGCGCCGGGGCCCGGGCGTTCGCGGACTTCCTCCACGACGCGGGCCAGTCCTGGTGGCAGATCCTGCCCGTGGGGCCCACCGGGGCGGGGAATTCGCCCTATACCAGCGCGTCCACCTTCGCGGGCAACCCGCTCTTTCTCGACCTGGAGGCCCTGGCGGAGGACGGCCTGCTGGACCGGGCCGACCTGGCCGCCGCCCGCCTCCCCGCCGCGGACAAGATCGATTACGACGCTGTCTACGCGGTCCGGGAGCCCCTGCTGCGCAAGGCGTTTTCCCGGCTCAGCGGCGAAAAGGCCCAGGCGGTGCGGACCTTTGCCGACAACACCCCCTGGCTGAAGGAGTACGCCCTGTTCCGGGCAGCCAAGACTCGTTTCCAGGGCCGGGCCTGGTACGACTGGCCCGACGAGGCCCTGCGCCGCCACGAGAGCGCCGCCGTGGAGCGCTGGCGGGTGGAGCTGGCGGAGGACGTGGCTTTCCACGAGACCGTGCAGTACTGGTTCTTCACCCAGTGGGAGGCGCTGAAGAAGTACGTCAACGCCCTGGACATCAAGATCATCGGCGACCTGCCCATCTATGTCTCTCTGGACTCCTCCGACGTGTGGGCTGAGCGGCGGGAATTCCTGCTGGACAGCCAGGGGCGGCCCAGCAAGGTGGCGGGCGTGCCGCCGGACTACTTCTCCGAGGACGGCCAGCTGTGGGGCAACCCGCTGTACGACTGGAAGACCATGAAGCAAAACGGCTTCGGCTGGTGGATCCGCCGGGTGGAGGGCGCGTCCAAGCTGTTTGACGCCATCCGCATCGACCACTTCCGGGGGCTGGAGAGCTACTGGGCCGTCCCGGCGGAGTCCGAGACCGCCAAGACCGGCCAGTGGGAGAAGGGGCCGGGCATGGACCTGCTGCGGGTGCTGACCAGCTGGTTCCCCCAGATCACCTACATCGCGGAGGATTTGGGGCTGCTGACCGACGCGGTCCACGACCTGCGGAACGAGTCGGGCCTGCCGGGCATGAAGGTGCTGGAGTTCGCGTTCTCCGGGCCGGACAACGCATATCTGCCCCACAACCACCAGAAAAACTGCATCTGCTACACCGGCACCCACGACAACGACACCGCCGTGGGCTGGTATGCCCACGCCGGGAAAGAGGAGCGGGCCTTTGTGGAGCGGTACCTGGGCGTCTCCGGCGCGGAGGACGTCCGGCGGGCCCTGCTGCGCTGCGGCCAGGGCAGTGTGGCGCGGCTGTTCGTGGCCCAGATGCAGGACTATCTGGGCCTGGGCAGCGAGGGGCGCATCAACGTCCCTGGCGTGGCGGACGGCAACTGGCAGTGGAGACTGCTGCCGGGGCAGACCGCCAAGGCGCTGGCAAAGGAGATCCGGGAGCTGACGCACACGTTTGGAAGGTGCTGAGAACACATGAAAAACCGCCTCGGAAGAGGCGGTTTTTTCGGGAATATAAATTGACGTTATTTTGTAGATATGGTATAATGCAGCCGTTCGCGGGAAGAAAGCTCTGACCGCCGGACGCCACAATTCATTCTGCCGTTCTGATGGCGAGGGAGGACCCGAGCCAGAAGCTGGAAGAGACCGGCGCAGAGAAGACCTGCGTCCTGGAACGCTGTGCGCTCATCTCCTCCGCCGAACGGCGGGGGAGATGCTATTTTTTACGAAGAGGGGGGAAACTGGTATGGAGACCCGCGTGGCCGTGGTGGCCATCATCGTCCGGGAGGGCACCTCCGTGGCGGCCCTGAACGACCTGCTGCACCAGTATGGGCGGCATATTATCGGCCGGATGGGCGTACCCTATCATGCCCGGGGCGTCAACATCATCAGCGTGGCCATGGACGCGCCCGCCGACGCGATTTCCGCCCTGTCAGGCAAGATCGGGCGGTTGCCGGGCATCACGGCCAAGACCGTGTACGCGCCGGAGGACGCTTTGGACAAGTAGAATTTTGGGGGCGTGATGTCCCGCAAATCGGATGAAAAGAGGAAACAACGATGAAACTGCTGAAAAAGAATCTGGCGCTGCTGCTGGCGCTGCTGTTGACGCTGTCCCTGGCCGGGTGCGGTCAGAAGACGGACGCCGCCGAAGAGCCTGACGCGCCGGAGGTGGAGGAACCCGCGGCGCCGGAGGAGACCTTTGATCCCGCGAGCTACGCCGTCGCGGCCCTGAAGGGCCCCACCGCCATGGGCCTGGTGAAGCTGATGCGGGACGCTGAAAACGGCGAGACCGGCGGGAACACCTACGAATTCACTCTGGCCGCCGCGGCCGACGAGGTGACGCCCGCCCTCATCAAGGGCGACCTGGACATGGCCTGCGTGCCCGCCAATTTGGCGGCGACGCTGTACCAGAAGACCGAGGGAGAGATCGTGACCCTGGCGGTGAACACCCTGGGCGTCATCTATATCGTGGAGAACGGCAACGCCGTGGCGTCCATGGCCGATCTGGCGGGCCAGACCCTCGTGGCCGCCGGCAAGGGCAGCACCCCGGAGTACGCCCTGCGGTACCTCCTCAGTGAGAACGGCGTGGACCCGGACAGCGACGTGACCATCGACTGGAAGAGCGAGCACAGCGAGTGCGTCTCCGCCCTGGCTACCGGCGCGGCCACCATTGCCCTGCTGCCCCAGCCCTTTGTCACCGTGGCCCAGGGCAAGATCGAGAGCCTGCGGGTGGCCCTGGACCTGACGGAGGAGTGGGACGCCCTGGACAACGGCAGCGGCCTGATCACAGGCGTCGTCGTGGCCCGGAAAGCCGTGGTGGAGGAGAACCCCGCCGCCGTGGACAGCTTCCTGGAGGACTACGCCGCCTCCGTGGCCTGGGTGAACGAAAACCCCGCCGACGCGGCGCGGCTGATCGTGGACTGCGGCATCCTGGAGAGCGCCACCATGGCGGAGAAAGCCCTGCCCTACTGCAACATCGTCTGCATCACCGGCGGCGAGATGCGGGAGAAGCTCTCCGGCTACCTCCAGGTGCTCTTTGACGCGGAGCCCGCCTCCGTGGGCGGCGCGCTGCCGGAGGATGATTTCTACTATGGAGCGTGAGGGGCTTCCCCTAAAGTCCTGACCGCAAACGGTGCCCTCTTCCGCCCGCGGGCGGAGGAGGGCGGCCCACATCCAGCCACAGACAGAAGGAGGGACGGCTGATGGAAAAGGGGGAAAACCGCATCCGCCCCTGGGCGGTGGCGGTGTGGCTGCTGGTATGGCAGGGGGGCAGCATGGCGCTGGCGGCGGCCTACCCCCACGGGCACCTGCTGCTGGCGTCCCCCGTGGACGCCCTGCTGCGCCTGGGGGAGCTGATCGGCACCGCCGCATTCTGGCGGGCGGTGGGGGGCTCCGCGCTGCGCATTTTCGGCGGCTTTCTGCTCTCCTGCCTGCTGGCGGTGGCGCTGGCGGCGCTGGCGGCCCGGTTCCGGCGCCTGCGGGAGCTGCTGGCGCCTCTGGTGGCGGCGGTGAAGGCCGTGCCGGTGGTGTCCTTCATCATTCTGGCCCTGGTGTGGCTGGACAGTGAGGACCTGCCGCTGTTCATCTCGGCGCTGATGGTGTTCCCGCCGGTGTACTTAAACGTCCTGACGGGCATCGCCGGCGCGGACAGGAAGCTTCTGGAGATGGCCCGGGTGTTCCGGGTGCCGTTTTCGCGGCAGCTGCGGAGCATCTGGCTGCCCCAGGTGCTGCCCTGCTTCCGCACGGCGGTCTCTCTGGGCCTGGGGCTTTGCTGGAAGGCGGGCGTGGCGGCGGAGGTCATCGGCCTGCCCGCCGGGACCATCGGCGAGCGGTTGTACACCGCCAAGGTGTACTTCATGACGCCGGACCTGTTCGCCTGGACCGCCGTTATCGTGGCGGTGTCCGTGGTGTTTGAAAAGGTGTTTCTGGGGCTGGTGGACGTGTTGGTGAGAAAGGCGGGGGGCTGATGGAGCTGCGTGTGGAAAACCTGTGCAAGAGCTACAACGGCGTGCCGGTGCTGCAAAACGTGTCCTTCACGGCGGGGAACGGCGTTACCTGCGTCATGGCCCCCTCCGGGGCGGGCAAGACCACGCTGCTGCGCATCCTGCTGGGCCTGGAGCGCCCCGACGGCGGCGCCGTGTCCGGAGCGGAGGGCTGCCGCTGGGCCGCTGTGTTCCAGGAGGACCGCCTGCTGGAGCACCTGGACGCCATGGACAACCTGCGCTTCGTCCTGGGGCGGGGACTGGATGTGCCAAAGGCCTCCGCCCTGTTGGAGGAGCTGGGTCTGGGGGATGTGGGGGAAAAGCCCGTCCGGGTGTTTTCCGGCGGCATGAAGCGCCGTCTGGCCCTGGCCCGGGCGCTGCTTGCGGCCTCCGACGCCCTGGCCCTGGACGAGCCCTTCGCCGGTCTGGACGGGGAGAACCGGGAGCGGGCCATCGCCTGCGTCCGCCGGGCCGGGGCGGAAAAGCCCGTTTTGTTGGTGACCCACGACGCGGGGGACGCCGTGGGCCTTGCTGCGAAAATTTTCCGGTTGTGAGCGGGGACCGGCTGTGGTATAGTAAATTGCATATTTTGCAAAAATATAACGGATTCTTCACTGGTATTCCACGGTGAGCCGTGATATAATCAACCGGATTGAGAAAGCCTCCGCCCTCTGGCGGGAATCACATACGGCCCGCCGGGGCCGGAAGGAGAACATACATGATCAAGATTACCACGGACAGCACCTGCGATCTGCCGGCCTGGCTGCTGGAAAAGCACAACATTTCCGTCATCCCCCTGGGCATCGTCAAGGGCGGCAGACTGTATCAGGACGGCGTCAACATCCGCACCACGGACATCGCCGCCCACGTGGACGCCGGCGGCGAGATCACCACCACCAACGCCGTCAACATCGCGGACTACGAGACGCTGTTCCGGGAGGAGATCCGCAAATATGACGCGGTCGTCCACATCAACATCGGCGTCGGCTTTTCCTGCTGCCACCAGAACGCGCGCCTGGCGGCGGAGGAGATCCCGGGCGTCTACGTGGTGGACTCCGGCAACCTCTCCGCGGGCCACGGCATGCTGGTGCTGGCCGCCGCCGAGGCCGCCGAAGCGGGCAAGTCCGTGGGCGAGATCCTGACGCTGCTGGAGGATCTGGTACCCCGGCTGGAGATGAGCTTTGTGCTGGACCGGCTGGACTATATGAAAAAGGGCGGCCGCTGCTCCGCCGTGACGGCGCTGGGGGCCAACCTGCTGAAGCTCCACCCCTGCATCGAGGTCATCGACGGCAAGATGACGGTGACGAAGAAGTACCGCGGCTCCATTGAGAAGGTGGTGGTGGACTACATCCGGGACCGGCTGACGGGCCGGACGGATATCGATACCCACCGGGCCATCCTGGTGGATACCTGCCCGGACGACGCCCTGGCGGGCCTGGTCCGGGACGCGGTGAAGAGCTGCTTCGAGGAGGTCGTGGAGACCAAGGCGGGCTGCACCATCTTCTGCCACAGCGGCAACAACACGCTGGGCATCGTGTTCCTGCGGAAATAAAGGATGAACGGGCGGCCGTCACCGATGTGACAGCCGCCCTTATTTGATCGCGGGCCGCTTTTGGGGAAACAGACGGCCGCCCGGACTATGTGCAAGGCCGCGCCTGCCG
>OIYT01001065.1_pt1 | contig 21161 bp, 18 predicted proteins | sample 1588201 | NCBI WGS metagenome assembly OIYT01 (sample SAMN03283260) | human gut metagenome | biome: human-associated habitat; material: feces | host: Homo sapiens | place: USA | collected 2013
CAAATCTGACATTTGGCTCGCGATTCCTCCGGCACTTTGTGCCTGCGGAATGGAGTTTAATATGAATCTTGATGAGATGCTTGCACAGAGCGGTATAAGTGATGGCAGATCCGGAGATATCAAATCCGGATTTGCTGCTATAATAGGAAGACCTAATGTAGGTAAGTCAACACTGATGAACAGAATTATAGGGCAGAAGATAGCGATTACGTCGAATAAGCCACAGACCACACGTAACAGAATACAGACTGTCTATACAGATGACAGGGGACAGATAGTATTTCTTGATACGCCGGGTATACACAAGGCTAAGAATAAGCTCGGCGAATATATGGTGGGCGCGGCAGAAAAGACGATTGACGAGGTCGACCTTGTGCTCTGGCTTGTTGAACCAAGCTCATTTATCGGTGCGGGAGATGAGCATATACTTGAGAAGCTTTCCAAGGTAAAGTCACCGGTTGTACTCGTTATTAATAAGATAGATACAATTAAGAAGGAAGAAGTGCTTCCGGTAATTGCAGAATATAAGAATAAGATGGATTTTGCCGAGATAGTTCCGATATCTGCGTATGACGGAACAGGAACAGACGACCTCGTTGATGTCATTTTCAAATACATGCCTTACGGTCCTATGTTCTATGACGAGGATACGGTTACAGACCAGCCTATGCGCCAGATTGTAGCTGAGATTGTCAGGGAGAAGGCACTTCATGCTTTGGACGAGGAGGTTCCTCACGGAATTGCGGTTGTGATAGACAGCATGAAGAAGCGTAAGGGTAAGAAAATTACTGATATTGATGCGACTATCATATGTGAGAGAGAGTCACACAAGGGCATTATAATAGGTAAGGGAGGCTCAATGCTTAAGAAGATAGGAACCAATGCGAGGTTCGAGATTGAGAAGCTCCTTGAGCAGAAGGTCAACCTTAAACTGTTTGTAAAGGTTAAGAAGGAGTGGCGCGACAGTGATTTCCTTCTTAAGAATTTTGGCTATGATGCCAAGAATGATTTTAAATAATACCGGTATCTGATATGGGAAATATTATAATGGCATCGGGGATGGTACTTTCCTCGATGCCTGTTGGTGAATTTGACAGAAGAATAGTGCTGCTTACAAAAGAAAGAGGCAAGATTGCGGCATTTGCCAAGGGGGCAAGGAGGATGAATTCTCCGCTGATGGGAGTTACACAGCCTTTTGCATTCGGTAAGTTTGAGCTTTATGAGGGAAGAACGTCATATGATATAAGAAGGGCTGACATATCGAATTATTTTACGGAAGTGTCATCTGACCTTGATGCAATATGTTATGCGTGTTATTTTGCTGAGCTTGCCGATTATTACGGCAGGGAGAATCTTGATGCATCGCAGATTCTCAATCTTTTGTATATGACGCTCAGGGCGCTGGCTAATGATAATATATCTGACGAGCTTATCAGATATATATATGAGATAAAGCTTATCAGCATTAATGGGGAATGTCCTAATATGTTTGAATGTGCGGAATGCAGAAAAAGTGAGGGGCTGCACTATTTTTCAATGAGCAGGTTCGGCATAGTATGTGACAGCTGTGTCCGTAATACCGCCGGGGAATGCCTTGAGATAACTGAATCCGCGATGTATACGTTACAGTATATTGTGTCATCGGGAATAGAAAAATTATATACATTTACAGTAAGAGAAGATGTCTTGCGGGAGCTTGCCATGGTTGCGGGGCGTATAAGGTCAAGGGTAATTGACAAAAAGATGAAGTCGCTTGAGATGCTTGAGATGACAAACAGCGTAAATAACAGTGCTGTTGGGATGCATTAAGGGTTGCAATTTGCTTTTTTTATAAGTATAATAATTCATTATAAATCTGAAAGCAAGATGGTGATTACATGACGGAGAATAATGTTATTAAAGTTGACGGTAATGAGAATATTATAAGCGACCCGGCACAGATGCCGCATAATCATGAAGAAGATGAGATATCGCTTGATGCACCGGCGGATTTTACAAGTCCGGATGTGTTGTATGCACAGCTTGTAGACACTATTAAGAAGTATCATCCGTCAACGGACATGTCACAGATTGAAAAAGCATATAAGATTGCCACCAAAGCACATGAGGGGCAGTTCCGTAAGTCGGGTGAACCATATATAATTCACCCTATTTGTGTTGCCATTATTCTTGCTGAGCTTGAACTTGATAAGGAATCAATTATTGCCGGACTGCTGCATGATGTTGTCGAAGATACGGTTATGACAACAGATGATATCACAAGAGAGTTCGGAGCGGAAGTCGCATTGCTTGTTGACGGCGTAACTAAGCTGACTCAGCTCAATTACGAGCATGATAAGATAGAGATTCAGGCTGAGAATCTCCGTAAGATGTTTCTTGCAATGGCTAAGGATATCAGAGTAATCATGATAAAGCTTGCCGACAGGCTTCACAATATGAGAACAATGCAGTACCAGTCACCTGCGAAGCAGATAGAGAAGTCCCGTGAGACTATGGAGATATATGCGCCTATAGCACACAGGCTTGGTATATCCAAGATTAAGGTAGAACTTGATGACCTCTCGATGCAGTATCTTATGCCGGATGTTTATAATGATCTTGTTAAGCAGATTAACATGAACAAAGAGAACCGTGAAGCATTTATCAAGAGCATCATTAAGGAAGTTAAGATGCATATAGAGAATGCCGGTATTGAGGCGGAGATTGACGGACGTGTTAAGCATTTCTTCAGTATATACCGTAAGATGGTCAATCAGAATAAGACGCTTGACCAGATATATGACCTGTTTGCAGTAAGAATCAAGGTTGAGACGGTTAAGGACTGTTATGCGGCGCTCGGTGTTATTCATGAGATGTATAAGCCTATACCGGGACGTTTTAAGGATTATATCGCAATGCCTAAGGAGAACATGTATCAGTCACTCCATACAACGCTGATTGCATCCAACGGACGTCCGTTTGAGATTCAGATAAGAACATATGAGATGCACCGCACGGCTGAATATGGTATTGCGGCACATTGGAAGTATAAGGAAGGTAAGACCGGAGAGACCGGCAACCAGAATGAGGAGGCTAAGCTTAGCTGGCTTCGCCAGATACTTGAGTGGCAGCGTGATATGTCAGATAATAAGGAGTTCCTTTCTTCTATTAAGAATGACCTTAATCTGTTCTCTGACAGTGTATACTGCTTTACTCCGACAGGCGATGTCAAGAATCTTCCGACAGGCTCAACACCGATAGATTTTGCGTACAGCATCCATACTGCCGTAGGTAATAAGATGGTAGGCGCCAGAGTTAATGGAAAGCTTGTTACGATAGATTACCAGATTAAGAATGGCGACAGAATAGAGATTATCACATCACAGAATTCCAAAGGACCGAGCCGCGACTGGCTTAAGATTGTCAAGAGCACGCAGGCGCGTAATAAGATTAATCAGTGGTTCAAGCAGGAACTCAAGGAAGATAATATATTGCGCGGTAAGGAGCTCATTGACAAATATGTCAAGTCAAAGGGGCTTGTGCTTGCCGACTATACTAAGCCGGAATTTGTAGACAAGTGTCTTGCCAAGTATGGATTTAAAGACTGGGATTCCATGATGGCGTCTGTGGGGCATGGCGCTCTTAAGGAAGGCCAGGTTGTTAATAAGCTTATAGATGAATATGAGAAGAAGCGTAAGTCAGAGATAACAGACAGCGATATAATTAAGTCAATACCTGATGATACGAAGGAAAAGGCATCCAAAGGCAATGCAAGGAATCCGATTGTAGTTAAGGGCGTTCATGATGTTGCCGTGCGTTTTTCAAAGTGCTGCAGTCCTGTGCCGGGTGATGAGATTGTCGGCTTTGTTACGAGAGGACGTGGCATATCGATTCACAGAACTGACTGCATCAATGTAATTAATCTTCCCGAGCATGAGCGGGCAAGGCTTATAGATGCCGAATGGCAGGAGCAAGCTGCATCAAAGGATACCTACAGTGCAGAGATTAATCTCTATGCCATGAACAGGACGGGGCTTCTTGTTGATGTATCCAGAGTTCTTACGGAAGCCAATATTGACGTTAAGAACCTTAACTGCCGCGTTAATAAGCATGACAAGGCAACGCTCAGCATAGGATTTGACATCCACGGACGCGAGGAACTTCAGAGAATAGTTGATAAGCTCCGCAATATTCCGGGCGTTGATGATATTGAAAGGACAACAGGCTGATATGGCAGGCAATCTGACAGTGAAGAGTAATGTGGTTGGAATGATTGGAACCAACAGTTATCTTCTTATTAACAATACAACAAAGGAAGCAATTATAGTAGATCCCGGAGCTGAGGCAGGCAGAATTGAAAAGTCTGTTAAGGATAACGAAGTTACCCCGGTTGCAATATTGCTTACACACGGACACTTTGACCATATACTTGCGGCTAATGAACTGCGGGAATTGTATGACATACCTGTATGTGCAGGCAGAGAGGAAGAACAGCTCCTTACAAGCAGCATGCTTAATCTTTCGACAGATTACGGCTGCACATGCACGGTTAAGCCGGACAGGCTTTTTGAAGATGGTGAGCATGTAATGCTTGCCGGTTTTGATATAGAAGTTATCGCAACTCCGGGACATACAGGAGGATGTGTATGCTATTATTTTGAGCAGGAGAGCGTTCTTATAAGCGGTGATACGTTATTCCATAACGCCGTGGGAAGAACTGACCTTGCGACAGGAAGCTCCAAGGCAATAATACAGTCCGTACACAGACTTATTAAGCAGTTACCTGCTGATACAAAGGTATATCCGGGGCACGGAGCTCCTACAGATATTGGATGGGAGGAAGAGAATAACCCATATTGCTATGATATATATTAATATAGACGACAGAGAATTTTATGATGATGCAGTTGTGCTTGTAAGGTCATTCTATCCCCGCACTGAGGTAGGAGAATATGACGGACAGAATGTAACTCCTGAGGATATTATAATCAGGCCTGACATACCTGAGAAGGAAGGCAGAAGCAGGAGTGAACTGCATGAAGAATTTAAAACAGATTTATACAAAAAGCTTGAGAAAATGACCGGACGCACGTTACCGTGGGGCAAGCTTACAGGAGTAAGGCCAAGTAAGATTGCTGTTAATCTTATAGAGAACAAAACTTCTGATGAAGATATAATAAAGCTTTTTATGGATAAGCATTACGCATCTGAGGCTAAGGCTGAGCTTGCACTTGGTGTTGCACACAAGGAACTCGGACTTCTCGGACAGAGAGATTATATTAACGGATACAGCCTTTATATAGGAATACCATTCTGTCCGACTACATGCCTGTACTGCTCATTTACATCATATTCAATTGATAAATGGCATGACAGGGTTGAAGAGTATCTGTCAGCACTGTTTTGTGAGATGGAATTTGTTGCCGCAAAGCTTAAGAACAGAAGGCTTGATACCATATATTTCGGAGGAGGGACGCCGACAACCCTGAGCGCCGACCAATTGGACAGGCTTCTCGGACACATGGAGAAGTGTTTTGATATGTCAGACATTGTAGAGCTTACGGTAGAGGCAGGAAGACCTGACAGTCTTACCATAGACAAGCTGAAGGTGCTTAAGGCACATAATGTGGGACGTATCTCGATTAATCCTCAGACGATGAATCAGGCTACGCTTGACATAATCGGCAGAAAACATACGGTTGAGCAGGTTAAGGAAGCATTTGCAATGGCACACGAATGTGGGCTTGATAATATTAATGTTGACCTTATCATGGGGCTTCCGGGTGAGGATGAAGCGATGATCCATCATACGCTGGATGAAGTTAAGAAACTTGCACCTACAAGCCTGACCGTACATTCTCTTGCAATTAAGAGGGCTGCAGCTCTTAATATATGGCGTGATAAGTATCAGGCATATGCACTTAATAATACCGATGAGATAATTGATGCAGCAGCGGCTTATGCAGCAGATATGGGCATGGAGCCGTATTACATGTACCGCCAGAAGAATATGGCAGGGAATTTTGAGAATGTCGGATATTCAGTTCCGGGGCTTGAATGCATTTACAATATCCTGATAATGGAGGAAAAACAGTCAATAGTCGCACTTGGAGCAGGCGCTTCGACCAAGATTGTTATGCCACAGGATGACGGTTCTGTGCGTATCGAAAGAATCGAGAATGTTAAGAGCGTAAAGGACTATATCGAAAGAATAGACGAGATGATTGAACGTAAGAATGGAGATGTGTTCAATTACCTTGTTAATAATTAGGATGCTAAGATATTTCAGATATAATATTAGCTAATAATGATGCCGCATATGCGGCAGAATGGAGGATATTACAAAATGGCAGAATCAATGCAGGGACTTAAGAGAACTAACCGTTGTGCTGAGGTAGGCACTGCTGATATAGGCAGGGAAGTAACGGTTATGGGATGGGTCCAGAAAAGAAGAAATCTCGGAAGTCTTATATTTGTTGACTTAAGAGACAGAAGCGGATTACTTCAGATTCTCTTTGATGAGAATAATATTGGAACGGAAGGATTTGAAAAAGCATCTTCATTAAGAAGTGAATATGTTATCGCTGTAACAGGTAAGATTGCTAAGCGTTCAGGCGCTGTTAATGAGAATCTTAAGACAGGTGATATTGAAGTAATTGCTACAGACATTCGTATTCTTTCAGAGGCACAGACACCTCCATTTCCTATTGAGGCTGATTCCAATACTAAGGAAGACTTAAGGCTTAAGTACAGATATCTTGATCTTAGAAGACCTGACATTCAGGCTAATATCATGATGAGAAGCCGTGTGGCAACTCTTACAAGGGCATTCCTTGCTAATGAGGGATTCCTGGAGATAGAGACTCCTATGCTTTGTAAGAGTACACCTGAGGGTGCGAGAGATTACCTTGTACCAAGCCGTGTACATCCGGGACATTTTTACGCACTTCCGCAGTCACCACAGCTTTACAAGCAGCTCCTTATGTGCTCAGGATATGACCGTTATATGCAGATTGCAAGATGTTTCCGTGATGAGGACCTCCGTGCAGACAGACAGCCTGAGTTCACACAGATAGATATGGAGCTTTCATTTGTTGATATTGATGATGTAATCGATGTTAACGAGAGACTTCTTGCGTACCTTTTCAAGGAAGTACTTAATGTTGATGTACAGCTTCCTATTCAGAGAATGACGTGGCAGGAAGCTATGGACAGATTCGGTTCGGATAAGCCGGATCTCAGATTCGGAATGGAACTGCACGATGTATCTGATGTAGTTAAGGGATGCGGTTTTGGCGTATTCACAGGAGCAATCGAAAATGGCGGTTCAGTGAGAGGTATCAATGCCAAGGGACAGGGTGCAATGCCTCGTAAGAAGATAGATGCACTGGTGGATTTTGCCAAGGGCTACGGAGCTAAGGGTCTTGCATATATTGCAATTAATGAGGATGGCACATATAAGTCATCATTTGCCAAGTTCATGACTGATGATGAGATGAAGGCACTTGTAACAGCAATGGAAGGTGAGCCGGGAGATCTTCTCTTATTTGCGGCAGATCGCAATAAGATTGTATGGAATGTACTCGGTGCACTCAGAATAGAGCTTGCCGGACAGATGGGACTTCTTGACAAGAATGAATATAAGTTCCTCTGGGTAACAGAGTTCCCTCAGTTTGAGTGGTCGGATGAAGAGAACAGATACGTTGCAATGCATCATCCGTTTACAATGCCTATGGAAGAGGATCTTGATAAGCTTGATACAGATCTTGGTGCAGTACGCGCCAAGGCTTATGATATAGTCCTCAACGGAACAGAGATAGGCGGAGGAAGTGTCAGAATCCATCAGGAGGATGTTCAGGAGAGAATGTTCAGGGCACTCGGATTCACTAATGAAGAGGCTCATGAGAAGTTCGGATTCCTTCTTGATGCATTCAAGTATGGTGTTCCGCCGCATGCAGGACTTGCATATGGTCTTGACCGTCTTGTAATGCTTATGGCTAAATGCGACAGCATCAGGGATGTAATTGCATTCCCTAAGGTTAAGGATGCATCATGTCTTATGACAGAAGCACCGGGAACTGTAGATGCAAAGCAGCTTGAGGAACTTTCACTTGATATAGCTGCTGCGGAGCAGGACGATAAGTAATATATAATTATACAACAAAACATAAAATAACAAAATGACACTGCCTATAGCAGAAAGGGGGAATTATTATGAAAAAACTGCAGTCTATACGTTATAAGCTTATAGCCGGTTTTATTCTGCCTGTTGTGCTGATTATTATACTTGGAGTTATGTCATATACAACCGCTTCCAAGGCTGTGACATCAAGCTTTGAGGCTTCAGCGCAATCTGCAATTCAAAAAACTGCAGAGTACTATGACCTTATGTTCTCCGGAATCAAAGCATCCGCCAATGAACTGGTCAATGACTCTGTTGTTCAGGGGTATTATTCAGGGAGTTATGAGACAAACAGTGTTGAGGAGGCCAATGCGTATTCTGACATACGTGCCAAGGTAACATCGGTATCTACAACCAACACGCAGATAAAAGGTATGTACATATTCGGCAAGAGTGGCAAGGATATATACCTTAGTGCCAATTCAATGTCAGGTTCTGAGTATTCCAATATTAAGAAGACTGATGAGGCAAAGAAGATAGACAGCGACCGCTCGGTATGGCTTTCAAGCCACAGCTATATTGATTCACAGGCCAATATTGACTATGGTGTTTCGTATGGCAGACAGGTAATCGGCTCATCGAAGAGAGGTGTCGGTTACATGTTTGTCGATATTGATAAGGAATACATTGTTAATCCGATATCAAGCGTTGATATCGGTAATAAGAGCATGGTTGCACTTATTGCACCTGATGGCGGTGAGAATGTAGTGATTAAGGATTCTGAGGCTGAAGATGGCAGAGTGTATTTTGCTGATAAGGATTTTTATACACAGGCGCTTGAATCAGAGAATGAATCAGGATATTCATATGTAAAGTATGACGGCAAGTCACAGCTTTTCATATATTCAAAGGCCGGCAGTGAAGGCTTCATGGTATGTGCACTTGTACCGAGAAGTGTAATTGTTGCACAGGCCGGCGGAATTAAGTTCATAACAATTACAATGATTATCATTGCACTCATAGGTGCGATTATAATCGGCGGAATAATGGCAGCTGATATTGGTAACGTCATTAAGAAGGTTATTGGCGGAACTGACAAGGCAGCCAACGGAGATCTTACGGCGACTGTTAATGTCCACAGAAAAGATGAGTTCGGAGCTCTTGCCGGAGGTATCAATAATATGATTGGCAATATGAAGCAGCTTATTAATGATACTAAGTCGGTATCGGGCAGGGTTGATGAGTCGGCGGCTGTTGTTACGGACAGTGTACATACAATGCTTAGTGCAACAAGAGAGATTACTGATGCCATAAGCGGAATTGAGAAGGGAATAGTCCAGCAGGCAGAAGATTCAGAAAGCTGCATGAAGCAGATGGACGAACTCTCAGATAAGATTAATGTGGTATCTGATAATTCAGAAAAGATAGCAAGAATAGCTGAATCAGCACGTGACATAGTAAAGTCGGGACTTGATACAATTGACGTGCTTAATACTAATGTGCATGATACAGTAGGAATTACAACTGAAGTAATCAGCGGTATAGAGCAGCTTGAGACAGCGACAAAGTCTATCGGCAAGATTGTTAATGCAATCAATGATATCGCAGACCAGACCAATCTGCTTTCACTTAATGCATCTATTGAGGCAGCAAGAGCAGGCGAGGCAGGCAGAGGATTTGCTGTGGTTGCGGATGAGATCCGCAAGCTTGCAGACCAGTCGGTTGAATCTGTTAACCAGATAAGGGAGATTGTTGAAGATATCACATCCGGAACAAGACAGACAGTTAACGTTGCAAGAAGAGCTGAGGATGTAGTTGCTGTTCAGGAGAATTCACTTAAGGATACTGTTACTGTATTTAATGACATTCAGAGCCATGTAGGGGAGCTTATACAGAGCCTTGAGTATATAACAAGCGGAATAACTGATATTGCAACGACAAAGGCTGATTCAATCATGTCAATACAGAATATTTCGGCAGTATCCCAGGAGACAGCAGCAACAGCAGAAGAAGTTACACAGAACGCTGATAAGCAGATGAAAGCGGTTGAGGCACTTAATGCAGCAGCCGAGAAGCTTGACAGGGATGCACATGAACTTGAAGAGGCAATAGGGCTCTTTAAAGTAGAGTAACATTTGTTAATTGCATTTATCCAATGATGAATGTATATTATATATAATTTAATTTATGGAGGTTATAGGATGTATTCATTTGATGAAGTATCAGGGTTTGATCCTGAACTTGCGAAAGCAATGGATGACGAGCTTAATCGTCAGAGAACACACATTGAGCTTATTGCTTCAGAGAATCTTGTAAGCAAGGCAGTTATGGCAGCAATGGGAAGCCCGCTTACCAACAAGTATGCAGAAGGATATCCGGGAAGACGTTATTATGGCGGATGTGAGTATGTAGATGTTGTTGAGACACTTGCAATCGAGAGAGCTAAGAAGCTGTTCGGATGCGAATATGCCAATGTTCAGCCACATTCAGGTGCACAGGCTAACTTAGCAGCATTTTTCGCACTTGTAAACCCTGGGGACACTGTAATGGGAATGAGCCTTGATGCAGGCGGACACCTTTCACACGGCTCACCGGTTAATATTTCAGGAAAGTACTTTAATATTGTTCCTTATGGTGTTAATGAGGAAGGCTTCATCGACTATGACGAGGCAATGAGAATTGCAAAAGAGTGCAGACCAAAGCTTATTGTAGCCGGCGCAAGCGCATATGCAAGAACAATTGATTTCAAGAAATTCAGAGAGATTGCAGATGAAGTTGGCGCATATCTTATGGTAGATATGGCTCATATTGCAGGTCTTGTTGCAGGTGGACAGCATCCAAGCCCAATCCCATATGCAGATGTAGTTACAACAACTACACATAAGACATTAAGAGGCCCTCGTGGCGGTATGATTCTTTGCAAGAGTGCTGAATTTGCCAAGGAGATTAACTTCAATAAGGCGGTATTCCCAGGTATCCAGGGCGGTCCTCTTATGCATGTAATCGCAGCTAAGGCAGTATGCCTCAAGGAAGCATTGGATGACAGCTTCAAGGATTATGCAAAGGGAATCGTTGATAATGCACAGGCACTTGCCAACGGACTTATGAGCAGAGGATTTGACCTTGTATCAGGCGGTACAGACAATCATCTTATGCTTGTTGACCTGAGAAGTAAGAATGTAACAGGTAAGGAAGTTGAGAAGCTTCTTGATGCAGCTAACATTACATGTAATAAGAATGCAATTCCTAATGACCCTGCAAAGCCTAATGTAACAAGCGGTATCCGTCTCGGAACAGCAGCAGTAACAACAAGAGGCTTCAATACAGCAGACATGGATGTTGTTGCTCAGGCAATTGCACTCCTTGTTGATGATGTAGAGAAGAATCGTGACGAGGCTATGGCACTTGTTAAGACTCTTACAGATAAGTATCCTCTTTACGAGTAATACATAATTATTAATATCGCAGCCGTGCTGATTATATATGGCATTGGCTGCGGTATTTTTTTATTATAATACTTTGAATATCAAAATAGTATTGACAAATGATAATCTGATGGCTATAATACAAAACATAATATTTTGAATATCAAAATATATGAAAATTCAGACGCAGACCAATGCGTCTAAGGATTGGAGACTGATGAAATCCAGAATAATAGGAACAGGGAGCAGCTGTCCCGAATATGTCATGACGAATGACATGCTCTCACAGCTGGTTGATACGAATGATGAATGGATACAGACAAGAACAGGAATATGCAGACGGCATATTGCAGACAGGAATGATGATGCTGCATGTCTTAAGCTTGCTGCCGAAGCTTCACACAAGGCATTGATACGGGCAGGGACGAATGCAGAGGATATAGACATGATACTGTTTGCAACATCAACGCCGGATTCTGTATATCCCAATATGGCATCACTTCTGCAGAGGGAACTCGGTGCAGTTAACGCAGCCGGTTATGACATTAACGCGGCGTGCTCGGGCTTTATATATGCCCTGTCGGCTGCAGATGCATTTATAAGGGCAGGCATGGCTGAGAAGATACTTCTGGTTGGAGCCGAGATTATGTCAAGGCATGTAGACTGGAATGACAGAAGCACATGTGTGTTGTTTGGTGACGGGGCAGGAGCAGTGGTCATTGCACCGGATGATAAGTATGGGATTGAGGCACTGTCACTTCATAACGATGGTAATGCCGGCGATGCATTAAGCTGCAGCACATCAGGGCATATAGCAATGAATGGACAGGAAGTGTTCAGATTCGCAGTAAGACGGGTACCTGAGGTTATAGAAGAGGTGCTTGGCAAATGTGGCTGGTCAAAAGAAGATGCAGATTTATATGTACTTCATCAGGCCAACATAAGAATAATCCAGTCAGCAGCCAGAAGGCTTGACATAGATATTGACAGATTTGCGGTTAATCTTGATGAGTATGGCAATACATCAGCAGCCAGCATACCGCTTCTGCTTGCACAGCTTGACGAGGAAGGCAGGCTTGAACAGGGAAAAAGAATCGTCTGTTCGGGATTTGGAGCAGGACTGTCATGGGGAGCCGCAGCGCTGACGTGGTAACAGAAACAAAATTAAAAATTATGAAATGCAGGAAGAATATATAGCCTGCGGAATGGAGAAAAAGATATGTTAGAGAAAATGAAAGAAATTATTGCACAGCAGCTTGGAGTAGACGAGGAAGAAGTAAAGGCAGAGAGCAGATTCAAGGAGGACCTCAAAGCAGATTCACTTGACCTTTTTGAACTTGTAATGGCACTTGAGGATGAGTACGGGATTGAGATTCCATCAGATGACCTTCAGAATCTTCTTACAGTCCAGAATGTAATGGATTACCTTAAGTCTAAGGGAGTTGAAGCGTAATGAAGACACAGATTACGGAACTGCTTGGGATTGAATATCCTGTAATTCAGGGTGGTATGGCGTGGGTTGCGGATGCGCAGCTTGCAGCCAATGTATCAAAGGCAGGCGGTATTGGATTTATAGGTGCAGCCAATGCACCGGCTGAATGGGTAAGAGAACAGATACATATTGCGAGACAGATAACAGATAAACCGTTTGGAGTAAATGTAATGCTGTTAAGCCCGCATGCTGATGAGGTTGCGGCAGTAGTTGCCGAAGAAAAGGTTGCGGCAGTTACTACGGGAGCCGGCAATCCGGCAAAATATATGGAAATGTGGAAGAACAGCGGTATCAGGGTTATCCCGGTAGTTGCATCAGTCGCACTTGCCAGAATGATGGAAAAATGCGGAGCAGATGCAGTGGTTGCTGAAGGAATGGAGTCAGGTGGACATATAGGCGAACAGACAACAATGTCACTTGTACCACAGGTCGTTGATGCGGTTTCTATCCCGGTCATAGCAGCCGGAGGAATAGGTGACGGAAGAGGAATGGCTGCAGCATTTATGCTTGGAGCGCAGGCCGTACAGATAGGAACAAGATTTATTGTAGCCAAAGAATGTAATGTCCATCAGGCATACAAGGACAGAGTGATTCAGGCAAGAGACATAGATTCGGAAGTCACGGGAAGAAGCACCGGACATCCGGTAAGGTCACTGCGCAATCAGATGACAAGAAAATATCAGGCACTTGAAAAGGAAGGTGCAGGCTTTGAAGAGCTTGAACTGCTTACACTCGGAGCACTCCGCAAGGCTGTAGTTGACGGTGATGTGAAGAACGGAACAGTAATGGCAGGACAGATAGCAGGACTAATCAAAAAAGAACAGACATGCAGTGAGATTATAAAAGAGCTCATGGATGGTATGAGTAATGTAATAGAGCATGTCAGAGGTGAAATATGAAAATAGCATTTATGTTCCCGGGGCAGGGAGCACAGTATGTCGGCATGGGAAGAGATTTTTATGAGAACTATCCCGGGGCAGGAGCTGTTTTTGATATGGCAGGACAGGCGGCAGGATTTGATGTACGTCGTGTATGCTTTGAAGAAAATGATGATATAAACAGAACAGAATACACGCAGGCAGCCATGCTTGCAACAGAATGTGCAATCCTTGAAGTGGTACAGAATATGGGGATTAAAGCAGATACTGCGCTCGGACTCAGTCTTGGGGAGTATGGTGCGCTTGTTGCGGCAGGCGTACTGAACGCATATGATGCAATCAGTATAGTCAGACAGCGAGGAATACTTATGGAACAGGCAGTACCGGCAGGACAGGGAACAATGGCGGCAGTGCTCGGTGCGGATTCAGAGCTTGTTGAGAATGTTCTTGCAGAATGTTCAGGAACAGTAACCATAGCTAATTACAACTGTCCGGGGCAGCTTGTCATCTCAGGAGAGACATATGCGGTACGTGCTGCATCAGAGGCACTCAAATCTGCAGGAATAAAAAGGGTTGTTGAGCTTAATGTAAGCGGGCCGTTCCATTCACCACTTCTTGAACAGGCGGGAGAAAAGCTTGGCAGCGTGCTTGATAATTACACATTTAACAGGCCGGCAATACCATATGTGGCCAATGTAACGGCTGATTATGTGACGGATGAGCCACAGGTAAAAGAACTCCTTATGAAGCAGGTCAGCTCATCAGTACGCTTTGAGCAGTCTGTGAGAAGACTTATCGGAGATGGCACAGATACATTTATTGAGATAGGTCCGGGACATACGCTGTCATCATTTGTTAAAAAGACAGACCGCAGTGTCAATATCATTAATATTGAAAAGACGGAGGATCTTAAGAAGCTGGAGGTGCTTAATGCTTAATAAAAAGGTTGCGCTTGTCACAGGTGCCGGAAGAGGCATCGGAAGGGAGACGGCATTACAGCTTGCCAGACAGAATGCAACAGTCATTGTCAATTACAATGGCAATAGGGCTGCGGCAGAAGAGACGGTGCGTATTATAACCGAAGCCGGAGGAACGGCAGAATGTATGCAGTGTTCGGTGGCTGATTATACAGCTGTTGAGCAGATGGTTAAGATAATTATTGAAAAATACGGTTCTATAGATATCCTTGTAAATAATGCCGGAATAACTAAAGACAATCTGTTAATTGGCATGAGTGAGAAAGATTTTGATGATGTATTGGATACCAACCTGAAAGGAGCCTTCAACTGTATCCGCCATGCTGCAAGACAGATGATAAAGCAAAGAAACGGACGAATTATAAATATTACGTCTGTGGTTGGATTGTCAGGCAACGCAGGTCAGGCCAATTATGCGGCAAGTAAGGCAGGCATAATAGGACTTACGAAGTCAGTGGCAAGAGAACTGGCAACACGCGGAATAACTGTAAATGCGGTAGCACCGGGATATGTTGATACTGATATGACAAAAGTGCTTAAAGAAGCGGTCAGGGAGGCTGTCATGCAGCAGATACCAATGAAGCGGATGGGAAGACCGGAGGATATTGCTGATGCTGTAATATTTCTTGCATCAGACCGTGCTTCATATATAACAGGACAGGTACTGTCAGTTGATGGCGGAATGCATATGTAATGATTGGAGAGGCAATGAAAAGAAGAGTTGTAATTACCGGAATGGGTGCAATAACGCCTATAGGCAACAGCGTTGATGAATTCTGGGCCGGAGTTAGGCAGCAGAAGGTTGGAATAGATTTTATAACCAGATTTGATGCATCAGATTATAAAGCGAAGCTTGCAGCAGAGGTTAAGAACTTTGATGCAAAGAATTATATGGATTTTAAGATGGCAAAGCGCATGGAGACATTTTCACAGTATGCGGTTGCGGCAGCAGGAGAAGCCATTGCGGATGCCGGAATTGACATGGCTGATGAAGATGCATACATGGCAGGCACTTCTGTGTCATCCGGAATCGGAAGCCTTGATGCAATGGAGAGGGAGCACAAGAAGCTTCTTGAGAAAGGTCCGTCAAGAATTAATCCGCTGCTTGTGCCGCTTATGATTACCAATATGGCAGCAGGTAATGTTGCGATTGCCTTCGGTCTTAAGGGCAAGAGCCTTAATGTTGTGACGGCGTGTGCATCAGGAACCAATGCAGTCGGGGAAGGCTACAGAAGCATTCAGTCGGGCGAGGCAGATATTATGGTATCAGGTGGAACGGAAAGTGCTGTTACACCTATAGGAATTGGCGGCTTTGCAGCACTTACGGCGCTGTCTGCATCAACTGACCCTAAGAGGGCATCAATACCGTTTGACAGGGACAGAAGCGGCTTTGTAATGGGAGAAGGTGCCGGAATCCTCGTGCTTGAGGAACTTGAACATGCGAAGAAAAGAGGAGCACATATATATGCGGAGATTACCGGATACGGCTGCTCTAATGATGCATTTCACATAACATCACCTGCAGAGGATGGAAGCGGTGCGGCGAGAGCCATGACTAATGCCATGAATGAAGCGGGTGTAAGACCGGCAGATATTGATTATATAAATGCTCACGGAACTTCAACACATCATAACGATCTGTTTGAGACAAGAGCAATAAAGCTTGCATTTGGTGAGGACGCATACGGCGTAAAGATAAGCTCAACAAAATCTATGGTCGGACATATGCTCGGTGCTGCCGGTGCGGTAGAGTGCATCGCATGTGTAAAGACGATTCAGGACGGATATATTCATCCTAATGTAGGACTTGAGAACACGGAAGATGAACTTGACCTTGATTATGTAAAGGGCAGAGGGATTGAGAGTGATGTTACATACGTTATGAGTAACTCACTTGGATTCGGCGGACATAATGCAAGCATAATTCTGAAAAAATATGAAGCGTAGAAGGACAGAGAGGTAGTGTATGGAACTTGATAATATTCTGAAACTGATAGACCATGTCTCTAAGTCAGAGCTTTCAAGCTTTTCTCTTGATGAGGACGGAACCTCAATCAAGATGGAGGCAGGAAGAATATCAGTGACTGCTTCGCCTGACAATATGGCGGTTATGGCATCGGATGTTGAGATAAAACCGGCAAAGACAGAACAGCAGCACGGCAGTAATGCAGCAGATACGCAGATACAGGGTAATGTAGTCAGCTCTCCGCTTGTCGGAGTGTTCTATGAGGCATCATCACCTGATGCGGATGCATTTGTGGCAGTCGGAGACAAAGTGGTAAAAGGACAGACGCTTGGAATAATCGAGGCAATGAAGCTTATGAACGAGATAGAAAGTGAATATGAGGGAACTGTCCTTGAGGTACTTGTAAAGGATAAAGATACGGTTGAATATGGTCAGCCGCTGTTTGTAATTGGTTAAGGAGTTGATACCGGTATGCTTAATACAAGACAGATTATGGATATAATTCCACACAGACACCCGTTTCTGCTTGTGGACAGAATAGAAGAGCTAGAGCCAGGCATCCGTGCCGTCGGTGTTAAGGCTGTCACATATGATGAGCCTTATTTTTCGGGACATTTTCCTGATGAACCCGTTATGCCGGGAGTGCTTCAGATTGAGGCATGTGCGCAGGTCGGAGCAGTAGCGATACTTTCGCTGGATGAGAATAAAGGTAAGACAGCGTATTTCGGAGGAATAAGTTCTGCAAGGTTCAAGAGGAAGGTTGTTCCGGGGGATGTGCTTACAATGGAGTGCGAGATTATAAAGAGAAAAGGACCTGTCGGAGTGGGAAAGGCAACCGCAAAGGTTGGTGACGAGATTGCACTTACGGCGGAGCTTACATTTGTAATAAATTAATGGAGAATTGGTAATGTTTAATAAGATTCTTATAGCCAACAGAGGAGAGATAGCTGTACGTATAATCCGTGCATGCCGCGAGATGGGAATTAAGACTGTTGCAGTATATTCTGAGGCAGACCGTGATGCGCTTCATACACAGCTTGCGGATGAGGCGGTCTGCATAGGTCCGGCGCAGGCAGCAGACAGCTATCTTGATATGGAAAAGATAATAAGCGCAACAATAATCACCAAAGCAGAAGCAATTCATCCCGGATTTGGATTCCTTTCGGAAAACAGCAGATTTGCAACATTATGTGAAAAATGCAATATAAAATTCATAGGTCCTGACGCAGCACTTATCGAAAGTCTCGGCAATAAGTCTGAGGCAAAGAATACAATGCAGGCGGCAGGAGTCCCTGTAATTCCCGGTACAAAAAAGCCTGTATATGACTGGCAGGAAGGGCTGAAATTTGCGGATGAGGCAGGTTATCCGGTTATAGTAAAAGCTGCACTCGGCGGTGGAGGCAAGGGCATGCGCGTTGTCAGCAGCCATGATGAATTTGAACATGAATTTCTTACGGCACAAAGAGAGTCTGAGAGTGCATTCGGTGATGGCACGATGTATATTGAAAAATATATTGTCAATCCGAGACATATTGAATTCCAGATACTTGCGGATGAGCATGGCAATGTTATTCATCTTGGTGAACGTGACTGTTCAATACAGAGAAGGCATCAGAAGCTTATAGAGGAATCACCGTCAGTTGCGGTGGATGCCGGGCTGAGAAAGAGAATGGGAGAGACGGCGGTCCGTGCGGCAAAGACAGTAGGCTATAAGAATGCGGGGACAATAGAATTTCTCCTTGATAAAGACAATAACTTTTACTTTATGGAAATGAATACGAGAATTCAGGTAGAACACGGCGTGACAGAGATGGTCACGGGAACTGATATCGTGAAAGAACAGATACGAATCGCAGCAGGCCTTGAGCTGTCATACAGGCAGGAGGATATAGTAATCAGGGGACATGCGATTGAATGCAGGATAAATGCCGAAGATGCGGCACACAATTTCCGCCCGTGTCCGGGAACAATCGGTGATATTCACATACCGGGAGGCAATGGAATAAGAATCGATACCGCTGTCTATCCGGGATGCACGATTCCGCCGTACTACGATTCAATGATTATGAAGGTAGTGGTCTGTGACAGAGACAGACAATCCGCAATTAATAAGATGATAAGTACTCTTGGAGAGGTAGTAATAGACGGACTTACTACTAACCTTGACTTTATGTATGAATTACTGCATGAAGCTGATTACCGGAATGGACGGATTGATACCGGATATATAGAGAGGCATAACCTATAACAGGTTCGTTTATTGCAGAAAGGAATTTATTATCATGCTTTTAAAAGGCGTTTTTAAAAAGACAAATTATATTCCGATTGACGGTGCAGACCGTGACGGTAAGGATATGCCCAATATTCCGGACGGACTTTTTACGCAGTGCCCTGAATGTGCAGGCTCTGTATTTACAGATGAGCTTGAAAATAATATGATGGTATGTCCAAAATGCGGGCACCATATGAGAATGAAAGCATCAGATCGTATTGCCATGATTGCTGACGAGGGAAGTTTTGAGGAGTGGGATAAAAACATGCCGGTATCTGACCCGCTGCAATATGAAGGATATCCTGATAAGATAAGCTCGGTAAGGAAATCAACGGGACTTGACGAAGCAGTAGTTACAGGCAGATGCCTGATTAGCGGACATGAGTGTGTTATATGTGTATGTGATTCACATTTTCTTATGGGGAGCATGGGCGAGAATGTCGGTGAGAAGATAACACGCGCAGCAGAAAAAGCCACAAGACTCAGGCTTCCGATTATTATATTCACCTGCTCTGGCGGAGCAAGAATGCAGGAGGGAATTGTGTCACTTATGCAGATGGCAAAGACCTCCGCAGCGCTCAAGCAGCATGATGAGGCAGGGCTTCTGTATATAACGGTGCTTACGGACCCGACAACAGGTGGTGTGACAGCAAGCTTTGCAATGCTTGGAGATATAATACTTGCGGAGCCGGGAGCACTTGTAGGCTTTGCCGGCCCGCGTGTCATAAGACAGACGATAAGACAGGAGTTACCGGAAGGCTTTCAGCGTGCGGAATTCCTGCTTGAACACGGACTGATTGATAATATCGTGCGTAGGAAAGATATGAAGGAAACTCTTGCACATATTCTTGCAATGCACGACATGCCGGATGATACACATATGCCGGAATACAAGGAATACCTTAAAAATATTTATACGAAAAATACAAAGAATACAATGAATGCGGAAAATTCAGACAATGAGCTGACGCTTAAGAGTGCGTGGACACGCGTACAGACTGCAAGAGACAAGAAACGTCCGACAGCACTCGATTACATTGAAAATGTTACAAAAGGCTTCTATGAGCTGCACGGTGACAGAACCTACAGGGACGATCAGGCTATAGTAGGCGGCATTGCAATGTTTGGCAAAATGCCGGTGACAGTTATCGGACAGCAGAAGGGGCGCAATACCAAGGAGAATATGAAGCATAACTTCGGCATGCCATATCCGGAAGGTTACAGAAAAGCTCTGCGTCTTATGAAGCAGGCAGAGAAGTTCGGACGTCCCGTAATCTGCTTTGTTGATACGCCGGGTGCATACTGCGGAATTGAGGCGGAAGAGCGGGGACAGGGCGAAGCAATTGCCCGTAACCTGTTTGAAATGTCGGCACTCAAAGTCCCGGTTCTTTCGATTGTCATAGGCGAAGGCGGAAGCGGCGGCGCACTTGCAATGGCTGTAGGCAACGAGGTATGGATGCTTGAAAATGCAGTGTATTCCGTGCTTTCACCGGAGGGCTTTGCATCAATCCTCTGGAAAGATGCCAAGAAAGCTCCTGAGGCGGCAGAGGCAATGAAGATAACCGCCGCTGACTTAAAAAAGCTCGGCATAATAGAGCGCATACTTCCGGAATTCCCGGCAGCAACTCAGAAAAATCTCAGGCAGATTACATGCTACATGAAATACTGTATAACGGATTTTATGATGAAGTATTGCGGAATGACGCAGGATGAGGTAGTAGCTCAGAGGGGCAAGAGGTTTAGGGGGATGTAAAGCTTCAAAGTGAACCGGGTATTACGGAAATTGTAAATTGATCGGACGTGGGAGAAATCCTGCGTCCTTTTTTTAGGTGCGGATAAATATTATAGATGTTATAATAAAAAAGATTGGAGATGAAGTCGTTTTACAGACATTTTACTAAATTGGTGGAAGCAGACAAGAAATTGTTAAGTGATGCTTATATTAAACGATGGTACCGATTGTCGGTTGCTGTTGCAAGCAAATAGAGGTGACGTGTGTATTATGGGAAACGAATCAGGTGAATGGATTATGCATGGCATGAAGTGGGAC
>OIYT01001067.1_pt1 | contig 21133 bp, 24 predicted proteins | sample 1588201 | NCBI WGS metagenome assembly OIYT01 (sample SAMN03283260) | human gut metagenome | biome: human-associated habitat; material: feces | host: Homo sapiens | place: USA | collected 2013
AAGGAAGTGTTCTATACAATTTCTAAGCGCGGTGTTATCCGGGCAACCCACTTTCAACTGGTAAAGCAGCAGGCTAAGCTGGTGCGCTGCATTTCGGGCCATGTCTATGACGTTATCGTTGATTTGCGCCCGGATTCTCCCACTTTTGGCCAGTGGCGTGGTTTCCACCTGACAAGCGAAAACACCAATATGCTGTTGGTGCCGCAGTTCTTTGGCCATGGATATCTGGTTATTGAGGATTCTGTGGTCAGCTATAAGTGCGCTGAGGTTTTCTATGGTGAGGGTGACTCCGGCATTATGTATGATGACCCGGATGTTGGTATCGAGTGGCCTTTTGAGCTGATTGGCGGGAAAGAAAATCTGATCATCAGCGAGAAGGATTTGAACCTGATGAGCTTTAAAGATTACATAGAGAGAATGGGCAAATAATATGAATATAAAAATTCTTGTATCAACACACAAGTCCTATAAAATGCCAGAGGATACTTCCTTGTATCTCCCGGTTCAGGTAGGATGTGACGAGGTTTCGGAGCGTTTTGGCTATCAGTGCGACAATACCGGCGATAATATTTCCTATAAACACAGATGGTATTCTGACCTTAGTGCCGTATATTGGGGCTGGAAGAATCTGGACTGTGATTACATGGGAGCTTGTCATTACCGGCGATATTTCGTTAGCAATAGGAAGAAGCCTTGCAAGGATAAAATTTTTGAGTATCTTCTTTCGCGGGAGGAGGTAGAGGCACTATTAAAAAAGTGCCCTGTTATCGTTGCTAAGAAACGCAATTACTTTATTGAAACCAACGAGGAACAGTATATCCATGCCCACAATAAGAAGGACATGGATCTGTGCCGTCAGGTAGTGACAGAGTTGTATCCGGATTATTTGCCTAAATTCAATGAGGTGATGGGAAGAACCTGGCAACACAAATTTAACTGCTTTATCATGGATCGCAAGCATCTTGATTCCTACTGCACATGGCTGTTCAGCATCCTGTTTGAAATCGAAAAGAGAACAGATTTGGATGCCTATGATGTCTATCAGGGACGGGTCTTGGGGTATCTAGCGGAGCGACTTCTGGATGTGTGGCTGGAGCACGATCAGGTGGAGTTCCAAGAGGTAAAGCTTGCAATGCTGGAAAAGCAGAACTGGTTGCTAAAGGGAACGCGTTTCTTAAAACGAAAGTTTTTTAAAAGTGCGAGACCGTTTCAGGAATGATATCGGAGAACAAACATGGACAGTAGTGAGAAAATACCCAAAATTGCGTTTGTTTTTGCTGATTTATCTTATGGCGGGAGTAATTTGCAAACAGTAAAGATTATACAGCATTCTAGCGCAATGAGCAATTGCATTGTTATTACATTGACAGATGTAGAGGATGAAAAAATACTCGAAAATAAGCTAAAGAATATTGGAATTGAACCGATTCATATGCGGTTTAACAGATATAGTTTTTTTTCTGAAATCAACAGATTGCGGAAAGTGGTAGCCGAAAATAATTGTCAGCTAGTTAGCAGCAATGGACTTCGCTCGGACATGGCCTGTCACTATGCTTTTCGGAAAACAAATATTCCACATGTCATTGTATTGCATAATTATCTGCGCGAGGATGCATTTCTGCGGATGAGTAAGCCAAAGGCAATGTTGGCAACAAAAATGCAAACGCATATCCTACATAGAAGCAAGTATGTGATTGCGTGTTCTAAAACTTTACAAAAACAGACTGAAAGAGATATTAAGAGACTGAATGTCACGGCAATCCAAAACGGAATTGATTTAAATGACTATCCGGTATTAGATAAAAGAAACCTTCGGAAGCAATATGGATATCCAAAAGATGCCTTGATTTTTATCAGTACTGGAAGCATGACGCTAAGAAAACGAATCCCGGAAACAGTAGATGCGTTTATTCGCGCAAATATACCGAATGCCTATCTGTTGATGGTAGGAAATGGACCGTATCTTGAAGAATATAAGAAGAAGTATGCAAAGAGTAAAGCTGTTACATTTTTTGGTAGAAGAAGCGATATCAAGGAGCTACTAAATATAGCGGATGTTTTCGTGTCTTCCAGCGAAAGCGAGGGATTGCCGCTAGCTGTTCTGGAAGCGATATCCACCGGAAATTATCTGTGCCTATCGGACATTCCTCAGCATCAAGAGGTGTTGGGAGAATTCGCAGATGCGGGGAAGACATATCAACTGGGGAGTGTTGAAGATCTTGCAGCGTTGCTCCGCAGCGCACCCGATATTCTAAAAAAAAGAGTCCCCGTTTCTTTGAAGGGTACAAATTTTGATATTCGTACTATGGGAGAGGCTTACAAAGATTACTACAGTTCTATATAAAAAGAAAGCGGTGAAAGCAGATGCCTAAAACGATTCGAATTTATTTTTTACATAAAACAATTCTCACGTTGGAGGATTCGGTTAAGTATCTTGAGTTGGATACACAGAAGTATAATTTTGTTTGGGATGCGGAAAACCCGGATTATTTATTTGTAAGCGAGCATATTTATTTGAAAAAAAAGGTTTATAAAAAATTTTTGAGCATGCTGAAGCCTGGAACGATTACGATATACTGTGCCGGCGAGTGCATTGAGCCGGATCTCAATCTGTTTGATTACGCGATTGTTTTTGACCGGAATCTTCGCTCAGCAGATCGCATTGCGCGTATGCCCGCCATGTATTTTCATAAAGCGTCTGTTCTAGAAAAGAAAAACAGTATCTGCACTATTGAGGACGCAAGAAAAGAACTGAAGTCTAAGAAAGAATTCTGCAATTTTCTCTATTCTAATGGGAGAGCGTATCCGATTAGAGATCAACTTTTCTATGCGATTTCTGAGTACAAGCACGTGGATTCCCTTGGTGGTCATCTGAGAAATGTAGATGATATTGCGGGAAAACTCGGTGGATATGACTGGATGGCAGGAGGAATCAATATCAAAAAGCACTATCGCTTTTCTATTGCGTCTGAAAATGCTACCTATGAGGGCTATGTGACGGAGAAACTTCTCACAAGCCTTCAGGCGCATACGGTTCCTATCTACTGGGGAGATCCCGGCGTTAAGCAAGAATTTAATGAAAAAGCATTTATCTATGTTAATGAGTGCGCTTCCCTTACAGAGGTTGTGGAGAAGGTAAAGCAAGTTGAAGAAAACGAAGAATTGTGGTGTCGAATGATTGCTGAACCTTGGCAGACAGAAGAACAAATCGAGCAGCAGGAAAAAGAAATGGAAGAGTATCGGTCATTCATTTCCAATATTTTCGATCAAGATATCAAAAAAGCTGTCCGAAGAGCACAGGGAACTTATCCAGAAGAGTACCGTAAGTGGTATAGACAAGGATTCTATATGACTCCAGACGAAATTCTGTATAGAATCAGAAGAAAACTGCAGAGACACAGTTGACTGGATAAGATTAGCTATTAAAGTAAAGGGGAGTGGCGAACATAAATCGTCTGCTATTTGTTGTGTCACAGTTATCCACTGGGGGCGCAGAGAGAGTAATTTCAATACTTGCTAATAATTTTGCTTTACGCGGATATGAGGTCCATCTTGTTACATTTCTGGATGTCCCGGATGCTTATATATTGGACAGCAGAATAATACATAGGAGAATTCCGCAGTGTGAAGGAAATCGTGCTATACAGCATTTAATGCGGATGAAATGGATTCGCGAATACATACGAAAGAATTGTATTGATGCATATATAACGTTTGAGCATTATTACGGATGGACATGCGCATTTAAAAATTGTGAAAACTATATAACCTCGATGAGAAATGATCCCACGCATGATAAATTGTCATTTGTGGAAAGAATTTTGCGAAAAGTTAATTTTGAAAATGCAAAAGCAGTGGTTTTTCAAACTACTGAAATTAAGGAGTATTTTTCATCAAGAGTTCAAAAACATGCATATGTTATTAAAAATCCATTACCTAAAAATATCCCATATGGTGATTCTACAAGAGAAAAGAGAATTGTTGCTGTTTCAAGACTAGAGAAACAAAAGAACATTCCAATGTTACTCAAGGCATTAAGAATTGTTGTTGACATCCATCCGGAGGTAATTCTGGAAATTTACGGTGATGGTTCCGAAAAAAAGAGAATCGAACAATTAATTAGAGAACTTAATCTTGAGAAAAATGTACAACTCAAAGGATTCTGCAATAATGTTGATGAAAGAATTGTAAATGCATATATGTACGTATGCACATCCAATTATGAAGGTTTATCGAATGCGCTATTAGAAAGTATGGCGATGGGATTGGCGATTATATCCACTGACTCATCTGGCGGAGGAGCAAGAGAGGTTATAAAAGATGGTGTTAATGGATACTTGGTACCAATTAATGACGATGTAAAATTGGCAGAGAGAATGATCACTTTAATTGATAATCCGGAAAAAGCCTTCGCTATGGGGCAAAAGGCTGTAGAGATTCGTGATGAATTGAGTGAGACAGTCGTGTGCGATGAATGGGAAAAAGTTATCAACCAACATGATAATAAGTAAATCTTCAGTTGAACAATATTGGTAGCGATATTACTTGTTTTTTAAAAGAAATATGAAAGGTGTTGTAATGTGAATTTACGGATTCATATAAAGGATACATTGGCAAAACTCTTTATTTTGTCCTTTTGTTTAAGCAGATTGTTATTTTACAAAGATGCAGAATGGTCTGAGTATTTTGGCTTTTTCTCGATGGCACCGAAACCTGGAACAATTGATCAGACACTGCTGGCTTTCTCAGCCGTCTTGGGTATAATTCTGTCGGCAGTTTGTTTCATGGATTATCTGAAAAAGTGCAACAGGTTAGCACTAGCAAAAGCACTCATATGTTCGTTAATCATCTCCTATATCTTTATTTACTGGACGATCGACTTCTTGGAAAAAAATTCTATGACCCTCTTATGGGTCGGGAATTTTACCCCATTAACATTACTGTTCGGGGGAGTACTCTTTGCCGGATATGACGAAAAACTAATGCGTAGTATTTCTGCCGTTTCAAAATATGTAGCAATAATATTTTTGGGGTCAGCACTATATTATACAATTGAATTTTATATTGATATGGGAAGAGCCGGAATAAGATATGGAAATAGCAATATTATGTCTTTCTTCATCTATGGATTTTATGCGCTCACATTGTTTGTATATGGAAATAAGGAATTTGGGTTTTGCAAAAATAATAAATTGATTTTTTCCTTGACCATATTGGCAGCGGTCGTGGCAATTGCAAGCGTCAGCCGGGGTTGGATTATTCAGTCATTAATCCTGCTTCTATATGCCTATTTAGGCAAAGATGCCAATGGGAAAAAATATAATAGCCGATTTATGACAAGAATTGTTGTCGTAATTTGCATCATAGGGGTATTAGTAATCGCACTACTTCAATTTGCACCTAATATTGCATCCACGTTGACTGGAAGATTAACCGAAGACACACGGAGTAATCAATTGCATGAATTTTTCTCACAATTGGATGCAGGGAAGTTCTTTTGGGGACAGGGCTATGATGCTACATATCAGGAAAGCGCACATGGGGTTTACTCCTACGTTGATAATCAAATATTAATGATGGTGTTCCGTTACGGATTACTCCCAATGGTCATGTACCTTTGTGTTGCATTGAAATCTATATACGGGTTTTTAAAATACAAAATAGGATATGGCTTTGCTTCGATGATGTGGCTTGCGGCACTTAATGGACTTGCAATTTATATAACCTTTGGAATTGATATCCAAAATCTGTTCATAATGATTGCAATTGGAAGATCTGCAGCGCTAGTTGATAAAAGAAAGCAAAAGAGCTAATCGCTTTTTTTGCACAATGTGATAGCATATTACAATATATGATCGATTAAAAGGAAAGCGATAATTGGACAGAGAGAATCCTTTATTTGGATCATGATTTTGTGCGTTTTTTCTTCCGGGAGATATAAGGAAAGTAGAGAGAGGAAAATAGATGTTATGAATTCTGATTTATATAGATATTACGGAAAAAAGGAAACCTTTTATGAATATCTCACTAGGCGGCCTGAGATAAAGTACATTGTTCTTTTACGAAAGGCACAGAAAAATACCGGATTACTAAAATATTGGTATAAAATCAGACTAAGTTTCTACTCACGTAAAACGCAGATAGATATTCCGGCCAATACGAAGATTGGAGAAGGACTCTATTTGGGTCATACTGGCTGCAGGATTATCAATCCAAATGTGATAATCGGAAAAAACTGTAACATAGCAACGGGGGTTGTAATAGGAAAAACAAATCGACCCGGGGGGGGGGGGGGACACCTGTAATTGGTAATAATGTGTGGATTGGATCAAATGCAGTGATTGTTGGAAAAATTAAAATTGGCAACAATGTTTTAATTGCCCCTAACGCATATGTTAACATCGATGTGCCGGATAATTCAATCGTTATTGGGAATCCTGCATCAATTCATCATAAAGAGAATGCAACAGGTGGGTATATAAATAATTCGTTATAAGAGAGCGACAATAAAATGGATAATGATAGAACTTTGAAACAAAATGTTTTTTCAGGGCTCATTTGGACATTTGGCGAGAGAATAATAGCACAGGGAATATCTTTTATTTTAAGTATAATTCTGGCACGGCTTTTGTTGCCTAAGGAATATGGAATTATTGCAGTCGTATTGGTGTTTATTAACCTTGCAAATGTTTTTGTATCTAACGGTTTCGGCGAAGCACTTGTTCAGAAGAAGGATACAGACGATACTGATTTTTCCACTGCTTTTTATTGCAGCTTGGCTGTTGCAGTGGTATTGTACTTCGTTTTGTTCTTTTCAGCACCCTTCATTGCAAAAATATATCACTACGACGATTTGGTTCCAGTGCTGCGAGTGCTGTCTTTGAAAATAATAATTTCATCTATTAGTACAGTACAGCATGCATATGTTTCAAAAAAGATGATCTTTAAACGTTTTTTCTTTTCAACAATTGGGGGAACACTGGTTTCCGCTGTTGTTGGAATTGGAATGGCTTACGCAGGATTTGGTGTCTGGGCGCTTGTGGCTCAGTATCTTGTAAATACAGTTATTGATACAGTCATCCTCTTTATTACGATTCCCTGGAGACCAAAGATGTCTTTCTCGATTCAAGCAGCAAAGAGAATTGTATCCTATGGCTGGAAAATAACGGCTTCCGCATTGATTAATACAGGGTACAGCGAATTACGCAACCTAGTAATTGGAGGATTTTATACAACAACGGATCTGGCATTTTATAACCGTGGAAATCAATTTCCGGCATTGGTGATTAACAATATTGATACTGCTGTTGGTACGGTTGTTTTTCCGGCGATGGCTCGATCTAATGATGATAAAAAAAGGCTGAAGGCTGTCAGCAGAAGAGCATTGAAGACGACATCCTATTTGATTTTTCCGCTATTAATTGGCATGGCAGTGGTTGCACGTTCGTTGGTCATGATTCTCTTAACAGAAAAGTGGGAACCATGCATCTTTTTCCTGCAGGTGGGATGTATATATTTTATGTGTCAGCCGATTCAAACTACAAATTGGCAGATCATCAAAGCGGTTGGAAGAAGCGATTTGTGCTTTAAATTAGAAGTGCTGAAAAAGGCGATTGGAATTTCAATGCTAATAGTATCGATTGCTTTTGGAGTGAAAGTAATCGCGGTGACATCTGCGGTATTTGGGATGATTTCTATGTTTATCAATATGGTTCCGAATGGAAAACTTATCAATTATACCGTGAAGGAGCAGATATTAGATTTGTTGCCGGCGCTGATACTTTCCATTCTTATGGGAGTTTTGGTACATACCGTTACGCTGCTGAAACTCAATTCAATCTTAACGCTTGCATTGCAAATCTGTGTTGGTATATTGGCGTATTTTGGAAGCTCAATTATTTTTAAGATTGACAGTTTCACGTATCTATTAGACACAATCAAAGGCTTCTCAAGGAAAGGGGAACACTTATATGCAGATAATGGGAAAAATAAAGATTAGAGGGATAATGGAATGGAGCAAGATTGCTCTCCCGGTTAAAAAAGCTTGTCTTATAATTAACGGGGTGGAGTTCGGAAAGAATCTGATGATCAGAGGAAGGCTGAAAATATACAATCAAGGGAAGATTATGCTCGGAAACAATGTGACAATTAATTCTGCGGATTGGGCGAATCCGGTTGGTGGATGGAATCATACCCTTCTTCAAGTGGGGGGGGGGGGGGGGTACACTTTTGATTGGCGACGGTGCTGGAATTTCCAATTCCGCTATAACCTGCTGGGAGCATGTTGAAATAGGGAATAATGTACTCATTGGTTCGGGCGTCAGAATATATGACACGGATTTTCATCCATTGGAGAGCAGCTATCGGTATGGTGAAAAAAAAGACGGAAGCAGAGCAATTCATGATCCGGTTTATATAGAGGAGGGCGTTTTTATTGGTGCAGGAAGCATTATCCTGAAAGGCGTCCGAATTGGGAAGAACAGCATTGTCGGTGCTGGATCTGTAGTAGCAAAGTCAATCCCAGAAGGTGAAATTTGGGCGGGCAATCCAGCGAAAAAAGTTAGAGAAAGCCAATAGAGGTGAAACGAATGAAACAAGAACGAAAAAGGTTGTTTATTTTGTCTAGTGGTTATTATCCGAGAGGTGGAGCTACAGCAAACTATTTGCAGTATCTGGCGATGTCAACAAAAGAAGCTGGTTACTATCCTACAATTATAGCACCAATAAATCCGGAATTTGCAGAAGAATTAGAGCTTCACAATAACACATATCAGGGAATAAGAGTTTTAGGACTTACTGTAAGTGAAAATAAGATACTTCGGCATATTTCAGTCAAACGGGATATGATTGAACAAAAGGAAGCAATCCTTGTTCGTGAAAATATTGGTAATAAGGATATTGTATATGTTTCAGGAGCCAATAAGGGCACTTTTAGTCACTTGTTGAGGCTTCGGGAAAAATATCACTTTAAGTTGACGACGGGTGTACTGGAATTATTCGAAGAGAAAGATTTTGAATGCAGATTTCGTCATTATTATTATCAGCGATATTGGTACACAATTTCGAATCTGATTCCTAGATGCGACATGGTATTTCCAATCAGTACTTTTATAAAAGACTTTTATGAGTCAAAGGGTACAAGCACATTTATTATTCCACCTTTGACAGAGGTGCGTGATGAAACATCTAAGGAGCAGTTGCCATACAAATTTATTCTTCCGGCAAACGGAAAAATGAAGGATAACTTGGAGTCAATGATTTGCGCATTTCTGAATTTGTCAGATCAAGAATTATCTCGAGTTGAGTTACATCTTTGTGGCATTAGTGAAGAAAAACTTAGATCAGTGGTAAATAAGCAAGAATGGAATCGTCTTGAAAAAATAGTAATTATACATAAATGGATGAAATACGATGAATTGGAAAAATTGTATAAGGAGATGCATTATCTGTTATTGGCACGTGATATATGTCAGATGAATTTGGCAAATTTTCCAAGTAAAGTACCTGAAACGATGGCGTATGGTATTGTTCCGATTGCCTCCCGTGTTGGGGACTATACAGAATTATATTTGCGCGATAGAGAAAATAGCTTTATTATTGAAGGCTCTAAGGTTGAACAGGTAACAGAAGCAGTCCATAAGGCAATTTCTATTTCCTATAATGAATATAAAAATATGTCTAAGGCGGCCAGAGGATGTGTTTATAAATGTTTTGATTATCGGACATTTTCTGTACAGTTGAAAGATGTGCTCGATTCACTATAAGAATTTTTAGTAGAAAAAACATTTTAATAGAATGATCAATGAGGAATATTAATAGAGATTAGACAGGAGAAAGACGTGTCTGTAATATCAATAAAAAGAGAAATCAGCGAAAATAGAACTCAAATTATGGGGATTGCTTCTCTGGGAATTATACTTGTACACTCTATAGATATTGTTGCATGGTCTCCTAATTTGGAGAAATTATTCGGATTTGGAGGCACAGGTGTTTATGTTTTTGTGTTCTTGTCTGCGATAGGGCTCTTTCATTCGCTTAAATCTAAGGGGGGGAGAACAAGGCCGAATTCTACAAAAGAAGATTTAAGAGGCTTATAATCCCGTATGGCTTGATTGCTGGGACATGGTATAGATTACTAGATTTATTAGTTAATAGAAATCCAATTTTGTTTCTATATGTGCATAAATCGGCGCGAGTTTGCCATCTGCACGGAGAAAACCTGCCACTGCATCGGAAAATTTCCGCCACCTCGCCGGACCACCCTTCCACCAAAAAAGCTCTGTCGGTAATCCCACCGACAGAGCTCGGGGATATTAATCTTCGACTTCGGGTATTGGAATATTGTACAGCTGTAAAGTATTTTCCAAAAGCTCAATGCGCTGCAACAGCCTGCGGATTTCAGCATCCATCTTGTGGAACGTTTCGGTGGCCTCATTCTCTGCAACTTTGGCGACTTCCAGCCGAACCTCTATCTCGCAGTATTCAGAGAATGAATTGTATGGACATTTAGCCATTGTCCGAACCACTTTCCTGCATAGATGCTTTCAGCCCTTTGCGCTCACGCATTGAGATACGTCCCTCAATCAGAATTTTATATGAATTGTGGACTATACGGTCCATAATTGCTTCTGAAATCGGACTATCAGACTCTGGATTAGGATCGATTCGTGTATACCATCCAACAGGTTGGTACTGGGTGCAGAAAATCATTGAGCGTTGACTGCGAGCTTCTGCAATTTCCAACAGGTCATAAGACTCCTGTGGGGTAAGAGGACGAATCAGCCATTCGTCCAAAATTAAAAGGTCGACTTTCTTGTAGAAGGCTAGCAGCTTTTTCAGTTCACCACTGCTGCGCGCAATAGTCAACTCATCCAGCAGTTCCGGCATCCGGATATAAGTAACCTTCTTGAAGCAGCGGCAGGCTGCATTTCCGAGAGCACAGGCAATGTACGTTTTTCCATTTCCTGAAGCACCTTCAAGAATCACATGGTGTCCCTCGTCAATGTATTTGCAGGTGGATAACCGCAGCATCTTGGATTTGTCCAACTTGCGGTCTTCGTAATATTCAATACCTTCCACCGTGGCGGACGGAGCCCCAAGGTGAGCTTTTTTAATCAAGCGATTTACTTTGTTCGTCTGCCGTTTGTTCTATTCGGCTGATACCGCCATGCTGAAACGTTCCTCGAAGCTCAGCGCATTAAAAGAAGAATCTTTCAACTGCGCGGCGAATTCCGTTGCCATGGCGCTCAGTTTCATATCAGTAAGCATATCAATCGTCTGCTGGTTTATTTGTGCTCACCTCCATTCGCAAAGTATGAGGCACCGCGCGTAATGCCGTAACGATTCGTGTTCGAGGACTGTTCTTGAGCAGTAGAATCCTTTGTTTTTGCATCCTGTTTGCTTTTCAGGATACTGCTAATGTTGCGAATAGAAGGTGTCGTACCATAAGCAAGAACACGAGCGCAAGCGTTCTCTAAACGTTCCTTGCCATACCGTTCTCCCAATTTGGTAAGGCTTGCACAAGCCTTGTAGCCCTGTTCCGGAGCTTTGCCGGATTCAAGAAAGAAAGCCACCACATGTTCCGTCTGAGGCCCAACAGACATAGCCCAAACCTTGAAGTTGTCCTCATTGTAGGTCAGATACTTTTGGTGGGTCTCTGGCATATGCTCCAGTTTTACCAGAGGATCACGCTACAGCGTCTGTAAACGCCGGTGACTGGCCACCTGACTGCCGTGGTAGTATACTTCTACTAAATTTTTTGTGACGTGGACATCGACTTTTTCGCCAAGCAGGTTATACGGCACAGAATATTTGTTCCTGCCATCGGAAACCAAATAATCATTGGGTACTTTTGCGACAGACCAGACCGCTGATTCAAACGGCGTTGCGGGCAGAGGCAGCATATAAGGCTGTTCTTCCTCCAGATAAGTACTGCGGCGCGTGCCGGTGCGCTGTTGAAACTCCCGACCATTCAGTTCTTCCAGCTTTTCAGCAACAGCCTCGTTGACTTCTTGCAGGGAAAAGAACTTGCGGTCACGTAGCGCAGCAATAATCCAAGTCTCCGCAAAGCGAACGGAAGCCTCTGCCGAACTCTTGTCCTTCAGACGGCGCACACGAGCCGGAACAATGGCAGTGCTGTAATAATCTGCCAGCTCCTGGTAGCTGCGATTCATGACTGTATCGTACCGGGTATTGGAGGACGTTGCGGTCTTGCAGTTGTCTGGAATCAAAAGTCTTGCTACACCGCCGAAATAGTTGAACGCATGAACGTGACAATTCAGCCAGTTTTCCGTTTTCATATCAGCGCAGGCTTCCGTGTAGGCGTACAATGAATTGGAAAATAAGTGATAGACAAAAGCGGATAGTAACAGATGGTGTGCTTGCGATATTTTATATAATAACGATATATCTATATACGACGCACTATACATGGCCGAAAACTATTATGAATGAGGATAATATTCCGTTAAGCGTATGGAATGAAATTGCAAATGTTACAACGGTCGCTCCGGTAGTAATTTTTGGTCTAATGAATGTAAAACTAAAAAATGTTGGAACCAAAAAAGAAAAAATAGTTCGGCTTGTTGAAAGCACATTTGGAACAGTATTATTTTGGTTCTATAGAGTGGCTGTTGCACTTGAACTGAGTTCTGCTGCTTTTGCAATAGTAGGATTTGCTCAATATCTTGTGCTGCTCATTATAAAGATAATTTCGTATAGTGGCGAACAAGATTACATTGTTACAAATAATAGTGGAATTATAAGTAGAGCAATTGAAACCATCAGTAATAGAAATATCTTAAGCATTCAACTATTTCATGTGAAACATAAATTAGAAGATGGCATGGATAAATTTACATTTAGATGTATTGATCATATGGAAAATGCCAGTAGAAATGTTGACTGCGATGTTAATTGCATGATGGTGACAACACTTGAACTGCCCCATGAGGAATATAAGGCATTCTTATTGGCGCAGACGGCATATAATATGGTTATGGATAGTGGATTGAAAACAGATGAGGATGATTTTTTATCAATTGTAAAAAAAGAAAAATTACAATTGATGCAAAAACTAAAGTCTCTGTCGCTTCAAGATATAGAAAAAGTCAACTGCTGTGAAGCTAGACTTGTTCTTTGCTATAGTAATCTTGAAAGAATGGTGAATACTCCGGCATACTCTATTACTGAATTAGAAAATGGAACATTAGGAATCAATGAGGAAATCGATAAAAAGTTGTTTACTATGGCAAGAACAGGGATACTTGGTGCAGTGTTGTTCGGTGAAAATTTGAGGTATTCTTTCAAATATAATAAGCAGGGTATAAAAACCGGAAGACAGTATTCGGCATCAGTTCTTGGTGTAGCAGGAGAAGAAAGCAACAGCAAATTAGTATGTCTTACCACTATTGCTGAAAGAGATGGAAAAAGTAGCGTTTCGGATAGTTTATTCCAGTATGTAAAACGATGCGAAAATAAAATTACGAATACTATTAGAAGGGAGAAAATTGCAAATGCATGAAAGAGTGAGAGTAGACATTTCAGAGAGAGCAAGTACTAAAGAATTTATAGAGTTAATAGAAAAACTAAATAAAAGAAAAGCCTCGAAATCTCCAATTGTAAGGTCGAAACATAATTCAAATATTGTTTTTATTGAAACCACTCAAATTGGTGTTCCTCAAAAATGCAAAAAGATTAAAAAGAATAAGAATGATGAAGATAAACTAAATGGAAAAAATGGACAGATTAGTATTGTAATGGTCAAATGATACGGTATCTATAAGATGCATGGAAAACATATAAAGTAATAAAAACTGGAGAATATATCTTAGGAGGGAAAGAAGATGGACGAATTATTCAATCCACAGTCCTCTTCTGTAAGTTCCTCTCGAATTCTTTATACTCCATCAACTTTTGCAAGAACGTCGCTACTGCATCTGCAAGAAGTAGGTTCGCTGCGGGCTACACACCCACATACCTCGACTCGAACAGACCTTGTGTCATTTCTATGCTTTGTGGTCTTATCTGGAAAAGGCAGTCTGAAATACGAAGGCGAGGACTATGAACTGGAAGCAGGTGACTGCGTGTTCATTGACTGCCGAAAGGCCTACAGCCATTCCACATCCAATGACCTCTGGTCTCTCCAATGGTGTCACTTCTATGCACCATCTCTTCCGGCCGTGTATGAAAAATACAAAGAGCGTGGAGGTCGGCCTGTGTTCCACCCGGCGGATATTAAACCGTTCATTACACTTCTGACAGATATCTACGATTTGGCATCATCTTCCGATTACATACGGGACATGCGAATCAATGAGAAGCTGGGAAGTCTATTGACTCTCCTAATGGAGCAGTCCTGGCATCCAGAGAGCGTAACGGTGAGCCGGAAGAGAATGGAACTGGCAGCTGTAAAAGAGTATCTGGACGAGCATTATACGGAGAAGCTTACATTGGATGATTTGGCAGAGCAGTTCTTCATCAACAAGTTCTATCTGTCCAAAATCTTCAAAGAGACTTACGGAACGACGGTCAACAACTATCTGATTTCAAAACGGATTACCAGAGCCAAGCAGCTGCTTCGCTTCACAGATATGACTGTGGATGAAGTTGGTGTTGCGGTCGGCATGGGAGATGCAAACTATTTTAGTCGGATGTTCCGCAAGGTGGAAGGCAGCAGTCCAAGAGAATATCGGAAGCAGTGGTAAAAATATGGGACACAGCGAGAGAAACGCTGTGTTCTTCTTAAAAGCATATAGTTTGAAACGAAAATAAAATGAGATCCATAACATGAACACAAAGTCAATAATACTCACGGTCCAGGCATTTGAAGATTTCCGGGGTTACCTGGCTGTGCCTTACGATCAATCTATAAATTTCACTGTTCGGCAGATTAACCAGGGATACAGCAGGAAAGCGTTCACATTGCGTGGCTTGCACTTTCAGGAAGGGGAACACGCCCAAGCGAAGCTGGTGTCCTGCCTACATGGTTCAATCTTCAATGTAGCTGTGGATCTGCGCCCAGGAGAAACCTTCGGTCATGCTTACAGTGCGGTGCTGTCTTTTGAAAATCGAAAGCAGATGCTGATTCCCAGAGGTTTTGCGCATGGATACCTGACGCTGGAAGATGATACCCTGATGCAGTGGTGTGTGGATAATGACTTCTGTGGTGAGGCAGCCAAGGCCGTGAGGTATGATTCGGACTTTATTTGGGAAGATGAACCGTGGCCTGCCGGGGAGTATATTGTTTCAGAAAAGGATAGAAATGCAATATATCTTTCTGATATACTTATAAGAGAAAACTAAATTGCACAAGGAGAGCATTTATGAGTATTCAGAAATTGACAAGACAGATGATAATAGATGAGTTGTTGATGATTGACTGTGTTACTGGTCAGATGGGAGTTGCTGAGTTTGTGCGAAAAGTATATCCTAAAGCCAACAGCCTGCCTACGACGGATCACAGGTTTGGAATGACAACAGCCATAGATGATATTCGGCAACACATGGAGCGAAATGATGACTGGAGCTTTGAAGAACTTTTTTACTCATACCTTGATTTTTTGAAAATTGATGATGAAGATTTTAAATACTTTTTGGCACAGTATGTACATCCATCAATTAGGAGATTTCAAATTAACGATGAACTCGAAAAAATTCCTTTTAGTAATGATGTCTGTGTTGAAGCAATTAATAAATATTTGACATCAGATGGACTTGAACTTAAACAAACAAGCACGGTTGCCAATATGCCAATATATAGCGTGGTTCCTTTGAATCCAGGAGTAAATGGGCAGTTGAAAAACATTATTTTTGCATCTAAATATAAACCGGAAATTGTTTTGTCAGATGCGCTTAATAACGATGTGACTATTGTAAATAATGCGGATAAATGTCTTGTATATGATGAACCAATTGGGAAACACGGAATCACATGGAAAGAACTTCAAGACTGGTATGATAATGGACTATATATGCTGGATACAGGAACAGATATGGTGACATTTATGGGAAATTCATTAGGGGATTCTCCAATGGAACAGTTGTTTTTTAATACATATTTAGAACTGGCAGCAGAGAAAGATGGAAAACTACCGGCATTATTTCCACAGGTGTGGCTGTACTACGATCCAAAGTTGCAAAAAGATAGAATTAAAAAGATTTTTGAACATCAGCGCATGGATTTCCTTATGCTTTTTTCTGAATCACAAAGAGTAGTTATTGAGATTGATGGGGTGCAACACTATGCGGATTATGTTGCGGGAAATAAGAAACATTATGCATCAGTTGATAAATATGCTGATATGATGGCTGCACAACGGGAAATGAGTTTGGCTGGTTATGACGTCTATAGATTTGGGGCAAAAGAATTATATGATCCTGCTATTGGAAAAAGAAAAGTGCGTGCTTTTTTTGAAGGGCTATTTTCTAAATATGGTATATTAGCGTAAAAATATAAAAGAGTGAGGTGCTCGGTGGGAGATAAAAGATCATATAAACCAAGAAAACCCGGTGCTGGTCGGAAACCGTTGAAGCCGGACTTATGATGCGGCAGCTATCCTGCAGGAGCAGATACAGGCCGCCGTGGTCCTCTACGAAGAAGATAACTCCCTTCAGACAATCGCAGACATACTATCTCTCAATCCCATCAAGGTGCGAAAGCTATTGATCACAGCCGGTGTTTATGAATCTGAAATTGCAGATGCGGTGAATTCTACTTTTGAGGAAAAACAGGGGATGCCTTATAAAGAAGCATTGGAAGCGGTGGCAGCAGAACTGAATTTGTCAAAAGCATCGGTGACTTCTTACTTACCTTATAAGAAAGGCGTGTATTTCAGAGAAAACTGTGAGAGGGAGCAGATCAGCGTTGTGGCAGAGGGACTTCGACGAATGCGGCAGAGGAAGAAAGCAGTTGAAGTGTTGCAGAGCAGTCATGATGAACAGAATCTCTGGAAGTGTATCGTTGCTTTTCAAGGATACCGGTTCAAGACGATATCAGGATTGCCGTTTTCCTATAAGATCAAGACCAGGCGGAATGGGGAACTGACCAAGGAACTGTGGATCGATCGTCGAGAAAGCAGTAAGAGCCTGACGTGGAGTTCGGTACTGCGTGCTTTTGAAAAGACGGAAGGAAAGCCGCTGGTAGAACGGCCAAAAGCATTGGGAGATATCCGTGGCGTGGCCTATATTTATGGGATGTTCTATAGGTTTGGTCTGATCGAGGTGCCAGTGAAACAGGACGAGCCAAGAAGCGATCCGACCAGCTGATTGACAAAAACCAATATTGTGCTAATAGAACACTGCTTTAGCACTTTAGGTAAGCTGCCAAAATCCATAAAATATAATTGTACGATAAAATATACTCAATACATCAAAAGATAAATCGTTTCTTAGAGAGGAATAAAACACATGAAAAAAGCACTGATTACTGGCATCACTGGTCAGGACGGCTCTTATCTGGCAGAGTTTCTGCTGGAGAAGGGCTATGAGGTCCACGGCATTGTCCGCCGCGCTTCCATCTCCAACACCGCTCGTATCGACCACCTGATCGAGAAGAATGCTATCACCCTGCACGACGGCGACCTGTCCGATTCCTCCGGCCTGATCCGTCTGGTGGGCGAGATCAAGCCCGACGAGATCTACAATCTGGCTGCACAGAGCCATGTTCAGGTCTCCTTTGATGCTCCTGAGTACTCCGGCGATGTGGACGCACTGGGTGTTCTGCGTGTGCTGGAGGCTGTCCGGGTCTGCGGCCTGACCAAGACCTGCAAGGTGTATCAGGCTTCCACCTCCGAGCTGTATGGCAAGGTCGAGGAAGTCCCCCAGCGTGAGACCACTCCGTTCCACCCCTACTCTCCGTATGCTGTCGCAAAGCAGTACGGCTTCTGGATGGTCAAGGAGTACCGCGATGCTTACGGGATGTTCGCTGTCAACGGCATCCTGTTCAACCATGAGTCTGAGCGCCGTGGCGAGAACTTCGTCACCCGTAAGATCACGCTGGCTGCCGGTCGTATCGCCGAGGGTCTGCAGGATCATCTGGAGCTGGGCAACATGGACTCCCTGCGCGACTGGGGCTATGCCAAGGATTACGTTGAGTGCATGTGGCTGATCATGCAGCAGGATAAGCCCGAGGACTTCGTCATCGCTACCGGCGTGCAGCACACTGTCCGCGACTTCACTGAGAAGGCTTTCGCAGCCAACGGCATCACCATCCGCTGGGAGGGCACCGGCATCGACGAGAAGGGCTATGATGCAGCTACCGGTAAGATGCTGGTCTGCGTGAATCCTCAGTGGTTCCGCCCTACCGATGTGGACAACCTGTGGGGCGACCCCACCAAGGCTAAGACCGTTCTGGGCTGGAATCCGCAGTCCACTACTTACGAGCAGCTGGTGGAGATCATGGCCAAGCACGACCGTGAGCGTGCAAAGCGTGAAAAGGCACTCAAGGCAGTTCTGTAATTTGGAAAGAAGGCAATTCTGTTATGATGGAAAAGAATGCTAAGATTTATGTCGCAGGTCATCGCGGCATGGTGGGCTCTGCAATCGTTCGTGAGCTGCAGCGCCAGGGCTACACCAATATCATCACCCGCACCCACAAGGAGCTGGACCTGACCCGTCAGGATGCTGTGGAAGAGTTCTTCGCACAGGAGAAGCCGGAGTATGTGTTCCTTGCTGCTGCCAAGGTCGGCGGCATCGTGGCCAATCAGGAAGCACTGGCCGATTTCATGTATGACAACATGACGCTGGAAATGAACGCCATCCATTCTGCATGGAAGAACGGCTGCAAGAAGCTGGAGTTCCTTGGCTCCTCCTGCATTTACCCCCGCATGGCTCCTCAGCCCATGAAGGAAGACTGCCTGCTGACCAGCGAGCTGGAAAAGACCAACGAGGCCTATGCACTGGCAAAGATCTCCGGTCTGAAGTACTGCGAGTTCCTGAACCGTCAGTACGGCACCGACTACATCAGCGTCATGCCCACCAACCTCTATGGCCCTAACGACAACTACCACCCCACCCACAGCCATGTGGTCCCGGCACTGATCCGCCGCTTCCACGAGGCCAAGGAGCAGAATCTGCCCAGTGTTACCTGCTGGGGCGATGGCTCTCCGCTGCGTGAGTTCCTGTATGTGGACGATCTGGCAAACCTGTGCGTTTTCCTGATGAACAACTACTCCGGCAACGAGACCGTCAACGCTGGCACCGGCAAGGAGCTGACCATCAAGGAGCTGACCGAGCTGGTCGCCAAGGTCGTGGGCTACACCGGCGAGATCAAGTGGGATACCACCAAGCCCAACGGCACGCCCCGCAAGCTGCTGGATGTGTCCAAGGCCACCAATCTGGGCTGGACCTACAAGACCGAGCTGGAAGACGGCCTGCGCCTGTCCTATGAGGACTTCCTGAACAACCCGATGCGTGCAGAGCGCTAAACGCTGAATCTTAAAGAAACGATTTGAAAAGGTCGTGTGTCCGTGCAGGGCCACGGCCTTTTTTGCTAGATGACAGGAGAAAAATATGAATCTGGTGTTATTGTCCGGCGGTTCCGGCCAGCGTCTGTGGCCGCTTTCCAATGATATTCGTTCCAAGCAGTTCATCAAGATCTTCCATCGGGAAGACGGCGAACTGGAATCCATGGTGCAGCGTGTCTACCGTCAGATCAAGGCGGTCGATACCGATGCAACCGTCACCATTGCGACCTCCAAGTCTCAGGTCTCGGCCATCCACAATCAGCTGGGCGAGGAAGTGGGCATCAGCGTGGAGCCTTGCCGCCGGGATACCTTCCCGGCTATCGCTCTGGCAGCGGCTTACCTGAAGGACGTGCAGGGTGTCGGCGAGGAAGAATCCGTGGTGGTCTGCCCGGTAGACCCCTATGTGGAGAATGACTACTTTGAGGCCCTGAAAGCACTGGGAGACCGTGCCGCCGTCAGCAGCGCAAATCTGGTCCTGATGGGCATTGAGCCGACCTACCCCAGCGAGAAATACGGCTACATCATCCCCATCGGCAAAGAGCAGGTCAGCAAGGTGTCCATGTTCAAGGAAAAGCCCACGCAGGAAGTGGCAAAGGACTACATTGCAAAGGGTGCGCTCTGGAACGGCGGCGTGTTCGCATTCAAACTGGGCTATGTGCTGAACCGCGCCCATGAGCTGATCGATTTCGTGGACTATGAGGACCTGTTCGACAAATACGATACCCTGAACAAGATCAGCTTCGACTATGCCGTGGTGGAGCACGAACCGGAGATCGAGGTCATGCGTTTCGCAGGCACTTGGAAAGACCTTGGCACTTGGAACACCCTGACCGAGGCGATGGACAGCCACGCGGTGGGCGAGGCACTGTTTAACGAGAAGTGCGAGAACGTCCATGTGGTCAACGAGCTGGATGTGCCCATCCTTTGCATGGGCCTGAAGGATGTGGTAGTCTCTGCCAGCCCGGAGGGCATTCTGGTCTCGGATAAGGAGCAGTCCAGCTACATCAAGCCCTATGTCAACACGCTCGACCACCGGGTCATGTTTGCTGAAAAATCGTGGGGCAGCTTTAAGGTCATCGACATCGATAAGGCTTCCATGACCATCAAGGTGACTTTAAATGCAGGCCATCAGATGAACTACCACAGCCATCAGCATCGGGACGAGGTCTGGACGGTCATTGCAGGCAAGGGCAAGACCATTGTGGACGGCATGGAGCAGAATGTGAAGGCGGGCGACGTCATCACCATGTCCGCAGGCTGCCGCCATACCGTGATTGCCGAGACCGAGCTGAAGCTCATCGAAGTGCAGCTGGGTGAAGCCATCGACGTCCACGACAAGCAGAAGTTCGAGCTGGAATATTGAGACACCGCAGGAGGCAGTTATGCAAAACAAGAACAAGCCTCTTTTGCTCCGACCGTCCGGCAAGGATTATCTCTGGGGCGGCAGTCGTTTGAACGATGAATTTGAAAAAAACATCGACCTGACCCCGCTGGCAGAGACGTGGGAGTGCTCCACCCACCCCGATGGCCCCAGCTATGTGGTGGGCGGCGCCTTTGATGGGCAGGAGCTGGCAGAGGTGCTGAGAGCGCACCCGGAGTATCTGGGCGAGCGCCACAAGGGCGAGAACACGCTGCCGATCCTCATCAAATTCATCGATGCCAAGAAAGAC
>OIYT01001069.1_pt1 | contig 21110 bp, 23 predicted proteins | sample 1588201 | NCBI WGS metagenome assembly OIYT01 (sample SAMN03283260) | human gut metagenome | biome: human-associated habitat; material: feces | host: Homo sapiens | place: USA | collected 2013
CACGGCGTCGATGACAGCGCCCCGCCGGCCCTTTTCTTCCAGCACCCGGACGCCCTGGATGGTGCTGCCGCCGGGGCTGCACACGGCGTCCTTGAGGGCACCGGGGTGCTGGCCGCTTTCCAGCACCATCTTGGCACTGCCCAGCACCATCTGGGCGGCGTACTCCTGCGCCTTGGCCCGAGGCAGGCCGCAGGCCACGCCGCCGTCGGCCAGTGCCTCAAGAAACTGGTACACCCAGGCCGGGCCGCAGCCGGACACGCAGCTGGCCGCGTCGATGAGGGATTCCGGCACGGCATCCAGCCGGCCGGCCGGGGCCATCAGCTTCAAAAACTCGGCCTCTTCCTCAGCGGTCACGTTGGAGGAGCAGTACTGGATCATGCCGGCACCCACCATGGCGGGGGTGTTGGGCATGATGCGGATGACGGGGTACGCCCCACCCGCCAGCTCCCGGATGCGGGCGATGGTCAGGCCCGCCGCCATGGTTACCAGGAGGAAGCGCCCCTGGCGCTTTGCCAGAACCGGGCCGATCTCCGCCAGCAGGTCCGCCATCATCTGGGGCTTGACGCCCAGGAAGATGAAGTCCGCCCGCTCCGCCACGGCGACGTTGTCCGCCGTCCGGCAGTCCAGCTCCTCCGCCAGGTCTTTCGCTTTTTCAGGGGTGCGGTTGGCGAGGAGAATTTGATCACCGGACAGGCGCTTGCGGGCCGCCCGGGCCAGGGCCCCGCCCATGTTGCCGGTGCCGAGGAAACCGAATGTTGCCATTTATTGAATCAACCTTTCTCTTGGCCGTGACGACCCTGTTTATTTTTTTGAAGACGGATAAAGGAGACGGCGGAACAGAAACCAATGGGCAGGGCAATCAGGCACTCAAACAGCAACTCCGCAAGTTCCGCGCCCCGGTAGGGATACGAACTGGTCAGCTGCCGGGCAAGCCCAATGAAGGGCAGGATGCCGAACAGGACCGCTAAAAACAGCAGACCCGGAGCACTGACATTCGGCGACTTCCAGCTGTTCCAGCATTGACCTGAAAAATATACGATCCCGGCGGTAAACAGCGGGTACCGCGCCAGAGGGACCTTCCAGCTCAGCAGGGTCAGGACCGCGAGAGTGGCGATCACAAGGAGCCTGAGCACCAGCGGCTTTTTCCACTGATAAACGAAATAACAAAGCCCCAGTCCGATCACAATGTATATCAACCGATCCCACATATGTGATCCCCCCTTTCCTCCGTCAGCGCACCTGCCCCTCGCCGTAAATCACGTACTTGCAGCTGGTCAGCTCCTCCAGCCCCATGGGGCCCCGGGCGTGCATCTTCTGGGTGGAGATGCCGATCTCGGCGCCAAGGCCGAACTCGCCGCCGTCGGTGAAGCGGGTGGAGGCGTTGACATACACCGCCGCCGCGTCCACCCGATCCAGGAAGTGCTGGGCCTTGAAGTAGTTCTTCGTGAGGATGCTCTCCGAGTGGCCGGTGCCGTGGGTGTTGATGAAGTCGATGGCCTCGTCCATGTCCTTCACGGTCCGGACCGCCAGAATATAGTCGTCGTACTCCGCGTCCCAGTCGCTCTCGGCGGCGGGGAGAGCCCGGGTGCCCAGCAGGGCCAGGGCTTCTTCGTCGCACCGCAGTTCCACGCCCTTTTCGTCCAGCAGGGGCAGGGCCCGCTTCCAGAAGTCCGCCGCCACGTCCCGCTGGACCAGCACGCACTCCACGGCGTTGCACACCGAGGGCCGGGAGCACTTGGCGTTGAACAGGACCTTGGCGGCCATGTCCAGGTCGGCCTCGTCGTCCACGTAGATGTGGCACACGCCCTCGCCGGTTCGGATGACCGGCACGCTGGACTCTTTGGCGACAGCCCGGATCAGTCCAGCGCCGCCCCGGGGGATGAGGACGTCCACATAATCGTCCAGGTGCATCAGCTCGTTGGCGGTCTCATGGCTGGTGTCCTGGACCAGGGAGATGCAGTCCTCCGGCAGCCCGGCGGAGGCCAGGGCCTGGCGCATCAGCACCGTCACGCAGCGGTTGGAGCGGATGGCCTCTTTGCCGCCCCGGAGGATGCACACATTGCCGGATTTCAGGCACAGCGCCGCCGCGTCCACGGTGACGTTGGGCCGGGCCTCGAAGATGATGGCGATGACGCCCAGGGGCACCCGCCGGCGGCCGATGATCAGGCCGTTGGGCCGGGTCTCCATTTTGTCCACCCGTCCGATGGGGTCCGGGAGAGCGGCCACCTGCCGCACGCCGTCCACGATGCCCGCGACGCGCTCGGTTGTCAGGGTCAGGCGGTCCAGCATGGCGGGGCGCATCCCGGCTTCTTTCGCGGCGGCGACGTCCTCCGCGTTGGCGGCCAGCCACTCGGTCTGGCGCTCCGTCAGGATGTTGGCGATGGCCTCCAGGGCGGCGTTTTTCTTCGCCGTCCCGGCGGTGGCTAGGGTATGGCTGGCGGCCTTGGCCGCCGCTCCCTGCTGTTGTAATGCAGTCATAAGCGGACCTCCTTAAAAGTAACAAATGAAATAGAACGCAGCGATGTAACTGATTGCCGTACAGATAAAAACAGAATTTGGATCAGCAATGCGTTGGTATGGCGATACAGGCATCGGCGGGGCAGCCGCGCTTTGCCGCATAAAAACTGCAGACAGCCAATATTGCAAAGACCGGCCATCCAACTATGAGGACCAGTATCAGCAGCGGATTCGATAGCACATACCAATCAAACTGTCCCCACCGAAGACAGCATATCAGGCCGGAGAGGATCGACCACAACTCCAACGCCAGAATGGCGAGGGTGAGCCCGTCCGAAATGCGGAAAAGCGCTTTTCCGGGGACTGCTGTTGGGGCGCAGGCATCGAAAATACCTCCTTCAAACGGGCAAGAGCGCAGAGAGCCAGACATGCTTTTTAAAATATGCAGTGCGATATGACAGCCGCCTCTGCGGTGCTATAAGACGGTCAATATTGCCAGCGGAAAACCTTTTGTTGACGGCAATAAAGATATTTGCTAAAATGCAACAAACGGCGTGTGGCATTACTGCGTAAAACCAGTCGATGGCTGCACGCTGTTTTTGCAGCTATTTACAGGAAAGCATATCAAATTATGATTTGGAGGGAGTATTGAACGATGAAAAAATGCGGAAAGAGCACAGTTGACCTGCTCCTCTCGGTTTTTGCCGCCTTTTTCTGCGCGGGCATAGCTGTTTGGGCTTTTTGCCAATGGATGAAAGAAGGCGATGTTATCATACTTTATGAGGTCGCTTTATTCGGCGGAGCTGCTATTTATGCGTTCCTGCATATCGGTGGCCGCGGATTTTCCTACGATGAAGAAAAAATTATTTTTACTCTGTCCCGAAAAGACCGCCGGGAATTTCGGTGGGATGAGCTCCAAAAGGCAGTGGAAAACGGAGAGATTGATATTTGTTATCATTCTTTGTCTGGGGTCTGGGATTTTTCCTTCCCGGAAAAAAAGAAAATCAGGGAGATTTCCGCGACGAAACGTATGGCGGGCTACACTGAACTGATCGCCATGCTCAAGAAAAAGAATGTACCGGCCCACGAAGCGGATGGCAGAGTCATCTATGACAAAAAATGGGCCGATGAGCTTTTTCGACAGGTGACAGGCGAGCCGCTGTATAAAAAAGATAAACGCAATCAGAAGTGAATATGTCCGTTCCGGAGCGATCTGGCTACCAAGGAGCGACAGCTGTAAGTGCTGCCGCTCCTTATGTTATAAAAGGCGGCTGTCAGCCACAAGGCCCTCCATGAAGAGGGCGCTTTCGTAACCTGTATATCCCAGCTTTACGCCGTGACGGCGCTGGCCACGAACCGCGTCCCGATATCCCGCCCCTCCACGATGCCGTACAGGTCCTCCATCCGCGCGCCGTTGGTGATGACCATGTCGCATCCGGCGGTTATGGCGATGCGGGCGGCGGATAGTTTGGTGGCCATGCCGCCGGTGCCCCGCCAGGTGCCGGCGCCGCCGGCCATCTTCAGAATCTCCGGCGTCAACTCCCGGACCTGGTGAAGGAGCTTCGAGCCGGGATGGGTCTTGGGGTCGGCGTCGTACAGCCCGTCGATGTCGCTGAGCAGCACCAGCAGGTCCGCCCGGCACAGCTCCGCCACGATGGCGGACAGGGTGTCGTTATCGCCCAGGACCTTGTGGTGCCCGGTCTCGATCTCGGCGGAGGAGACGGAGTCGTTCTCGTTCACCACCGGGACGACGCCCATCTCCAGCAGAGCGGAGAAGGTGCTGCGCAGATGCTCCGCCCGCTCCGGGTCCTCCACGTCGTCGCCGGTCAGCAGGATCTGGGCCATGGAGCAGTTGTACTCGGAGAACAGCTTGTCGTAGATGTGCATCATGCGGCACTGGCCCACGGCGGCGGCCGCCTGCTTCATCCGCAACTCCTTCGGGCGTTCCGCCAGCCCCAGGCGGGACGTGCCCACGGCGATGGCGCCGGAGGTCACCAGAATGATCTCGTGTCCCGCGCCATGGAGGTCGGACAGCACCCGCACCAGGCGCTCCATGCTCCGCAGATCCAGGCTGCCGGAGTCATGGGTCAGGGTGGAGGTGCCCACCTTTACCACAATTCGCTGCTTTGTATGTTCCACGGTCAGATCCTCCCGGTATGTCTAAAATATAAATCAGTATAGCATGGCGCGGCGAAAAAAGAAAGGCCGCTCCGCGTGTACTTTTCATAAAAATGCAGACAATACCGGGGAAAGTGAGGGATACTATGACGGAAAACACCAAACCCACCGAACCCACTGAGCCGGGGCGGGAGAACGGCTCGGAGAATAACGAGACCGTCCAGGGCATCCTGGACTTCGGCTCCGCCCTGACTCGTACGCCCCAAGGCACCGTGTACTGCATGACCATCATCGGGCAGATCGAGGGGCACACCAACGCACCCTCCAACACCAAGACCACCAAGTACGAGCACGTTCTGCCGCTGCTCGCCAAACTGGAGGAGAGCGAGGAGGTGGACGGCGTGCTGTTCCTGCTGAACACCGTGGGCGGCGACGTGGAGGCTGGCCTTGCCATCGCGGAGCTGATCGCCGGCATGACCAAGCCCACCGTCTCCATCGTCCTGGGGGGCAGCCACTCCATCGGGGTGCCCCTGGCGGTGGCGGCCCGACGGAGCTTCGCCGTGCCCTCCGCCGCCATGACCATCCACCCCGTCCGCATGAGCGGCACGGTCATCGCCGCGCCCCAGACCTACAACTACTTCCAGCGGCTTCAGGAGCGCATCGTGGCGTTTGTGTCCGGCCACAGCCAGATCAGCGCCGAGGACTTCCAGGCCCTGATGCTGAAAAAGGACGACATGGCCGCCGACGTGGGCAGCGTCATCTATGGCGAGGAGGCGGTACGGCTGGGGCTCATCGACCGGGTCGGCGGACTGTCCGACGGCCTTGCCTGCCTGTACCGCCAGATCGGGGAGCGGCGCTGACGCAAAGCGTTGTCTGCAAAAAAACCAAGATGACCCCGCGTTTGGATTTGGGACTGAAAATGCGAAATATTGTGGTTTGAGCATTGACATTTTTCGAGATTTTGCTATGATGGTATCCACTGGACCCCTCAACCACGGGGCTGAAATTCGGGACAAAGAGGATACTGCGCATGCTCACACTTGACCAATTCAAGGAGGCCCGCAGCGTATTGCAGGGCGTGATCTCCAAAACCAACCTGGTTTACAGCAAATACCTCTCCGAGCTTTGCGGCAACCAGGTGTACATGAAGCCTGAAAACATGCAGGTCACCGGCGCCTACAAGATCCGGGGCGCCTACTATAAGACTACCAAGCTGACGGAGGAGCAGAAGGCCCACGGCCTGATCACCGCCTCCGCGGGCAACCACGCCCAGGGCGTGGCCTACGCCGCCCAGGTGGCCGGGGTGAAGGCTACCGTCGTCATGCCCACCACCACGCCGCTGATGAAGGTCAACCACACCAAGGAGTACGGCGCGGAGGTCATCCTCCACGGCTCCGTGTTCGACGACGCGGCGGAGCACGCCATGGCCCTGGCGGAGGAGAAGGGCATGACCTACATCCCGCCCTTCAACGACCTGGACATCGCCTGCGGCCAGGGCACCATCGCCTATGAGATCTTCCAGGCCCTGCCGGACGTGGATGTCATCCTGGTGCCCATCGGCGGCGGCGGGCTGGCGGCGGGCGTGTCCACCCTGGCAAAGCTGCTGAATCCCCATGTGAAGGTCATCGGCGTGGAGCCGGTGGGGGCCGCGTCCATGAAGGCGTCCATCGAGGCGGGCCATGTGGTGTCTCTGCCCTCCGCCGTCACCATCGCCGACGGCGTGGCGGTGCGGACCCCGGGAGATGTGGTGTTCCCCTACATCCAGGAGAACGTGGACGAAATTTTGACCATCGAGGACGACGAGCTGGTGGAGGCGTTCCTGGACATTATGGAGAACCACAAGATGGTGGTGGAGAATGCGGGATTGCTGTCCGTGGCGGCGCTGCGGCACCTGGACTGCCAGGGGAAGAACGTGGTGCCCATCCTCTCCGGCGGCAACATGGACGTGATCACCATGTCCAGCCTGGTCCAGCACGGCCTGATCCGGCGGGGACGGGTGTTCACCTTCTCCGTTATGCTGCCGGACCGCCCCGGCGAGATGCTCCGCATCGCGGAGATTCTGGCCCGGGAGAACGGCAACATCATCAAGCTGGACCACAACCAGTTCGTCAGCATCAACCGCCAGAGCCGGGTGGAGCTGCGGGTGACGCTGGAGGCCTTCGGCATCGAGCACCGGGCCGCCATCCTGGAGGCCCTGCGGCAGGCGGGCTACGAGGCCAGCCTGGTGGACTCCAAGGGCATCTACAACTGAGAGAAGCCATGTCCGCCGTCGGAGCAGGCAGCTTCCGACGGCGGATTTTTGCGATAAAAAGTAAAATATACTTGATAAAATGTCCGGCGTATGGTATGCTGTCCTCACAACGAAACCACATGTGGAGGCGCTGCATATGGAACATCCTCTGGGATACATCGCAGGTATCGCCCTGGTGAACCTGGGCGTCGGGGTCCCGCGCCTGCTGGACGGCAGCGTGGTGGAGGACGGCGTTCTGACTTCCGGGGCGGTGAACCTCATCTGCGGCGCCATGGCGCCGGTGATTTTGGTGATCTATATGGCGAACCGCCTGCTGGCCAGGGGGGAGGACGGGGAATGAGTTTTTTGATCGTGCTGGCGCTGATCTTCGCCGCGTACCTTCTGCTGGTGCTTTGGCTCTGGCACAGGGAGGGGAGCGACGGGACGCACTTTGACGAGCGGCAGGAGCAGGCCCGGGGCGTGGCTTACAAATACGGCTTTTTCACGCTGGCCGCCAGCATCTGGGCCTTTACCCAGTTCGCCGGGGCGCTTCCCTGGCTCGGGGCGGAGGCGGGGGGCTTTCTCTGCCTGGAGCTGGGGGGCACGGTGTTTGCCGTGACAGCGGTGCGGAAGGACGCCTATCTGGAGCTGCATGAGAGGCCGGAGAGGACCGCGACCTCTCTGGCGCTGGCAGGGGCGGGGTGCCTGTGTCTCAGCGTGTTCCGCCTGTGGAGAGAGGGGCTGCTGGTGGACGGCACTCTGAACCTCTGGGCGGTGGCGGCGGTGGCGAGCCTGTCGGACCTGCTGGTCCTGGCGGTCGTTTGGTACAGGCACGTTCGCGCCCGGCGGGAGGATGCGGCATGAAGAACCTCCGCCTGAAGGCCGCCCGGGCGGCGCTGGACCTGAGCCAGCAGCAGCTGGCGGACGCGGTGGGCGTCTCCCGCCAGACCATCAACGCCATCGAGAAGGGGGACTACAACCCCACCATCAAACTGTGCGTCGCCATCTGCCGGACCCTGGGCAAGACCCTGGACGAGCTGTTTTGGGAATAGAGAACGGAGGGACTGCGGTTTTGCGGTCCCTCCGATTTTTTTACTTCGTCAGCGTCAGCTTGAACTCCGGGCCGTCCTCGGTCACGGCCACCTGATAGCCCTGGGTCCGGGCGAACCGGGTGATGTTCTCCACGGCCACCCTGGCGTCGGCCAGGACCTCCAGCTTGGCGGGGGCGTCCTTGCGGACCGCCTTCTGCACCATGATGACGGGCATGGGGCAGGAGAGACCTCTCGTATCGACCATTACGCATCCTCCTTTCCGGGGAGGTGGGTCAGGGTGATGACCAGCAGGGCCACGAAGCCCAGCACCATGGCCACCATGCCGGCGGTGCCGATGCCGCCCACCACGTAAGTACCGTCCACCACGCTGTCCGCGTTGCCGGCCAGGCCGAAGTTGTGGGCCACGGCGGCGCCGACGATCATGCCCAGCACGGTCACGGCGGAGTCGCCGTTGCCCTCACCGGCCAGAATCAGCTGGCGCAGGGGGCAGCCGCCCAGCAGGGTGGAGCCCCAGCCCGCCAGGGCCATGCCCAGGAAGGACCACAGGTACTGGCTGTGGGCGATGGGCTGAGAGGTGGCAGAGAGATTGTAGTTCCCCAGGATCAGGTTGCCGATGGTGACGGTGACCCAGATGGCCACGAAGCCGATCAGCAGGTTGAAGTCCCGGAGCATGAAAGCGTCCCGCAGGCCGCCGGCCATGCACAGGCGGCTCTTCTGGGCCATGAAGCCCACCGCCAGACCGGCCACCAGGGAGATGACCCAGAAAGCCCGCATGGAGCCGGGCCCCTCCTCGGAGAACTTCAGGACGCCAGGGACGGCCACCAGCAGCACCAGCAGCACCACCATGACGCCCGGCAGGACCGCGCCCTCGGCGGCGGGGACGGGGTAGGCCCGTCCCAGGGAGAAGCCCTTTTTCAGAAAGGCCACGCCCACCAGGATGCCCGCGATGAAGCCCAGCAGGCCCGCCACGGCGGTCAGGTCGCCGCCGCCCAGGCGGATGACCATGCGCAGGGGGCAGCCCAGGAAGACCAGGGCGCCGATCATGACGAACAGACCCAGCACGAAGCGGCTGGCGGGGGAGGAACCGGCCTTGGCCCGGAACTCCTTGGCGGCCAGGGCGGCGATCAGGGCGCCCAGCACGATGCCCACGATCTCCGGACGGAGATACTGGACCTTGCCCGCGCTGTGGAAGCCCAGGGCGCCCGCGATGTCCCGCTCAAAGCAGGCGATGCAGAAGCCCATGTTCTTGGGGTTGCCGGCGGCGGTCAGGATCAGGGCCGCCACGCCCACCACCACGCCGGTCAACAGGATCAGACCGTGTTCCCGGATCCAGCTTTGATTTTTCATACACACTCTCCTATCGTTGTTTTAATAAAAGAATATCGGAGCCAAAAAGAAAAAGCTGCCTAGACCATCACCTCATAAAATCCGGCGGTGTCGATGCCGGCCTCCTGAAAGCGCGTTTCCAGCGTGGAACGGAGCTCCGGCGACGCGGACCAGGCAATGCCGCAGTCGGAGGTCACGCACCGGGGGACGGAGATCAGACGGCCCTCCAGCGAAAGCTTTTTACACAGCCGCTCCGCCGCCATTGCGCCGGCGGTCGTGTGGAAAGCCACCACCAGACGAAGCTGCTTTTCCCGCACAACGATCCCCCTTTCCGTACAACCCGTAATTTTATTTCCAGAATAACACAACCCCGCCTAAAAGTCGATATCTATTTCAAAAGAACTTGCTTTCCGGGGAGAACGCGGGGCTTCCGGCGCCGGCCGGAAGTCCCGCGAAGCGCTATTTTTCAATGCCCGCCCACCGGAGCAGCCACCGGCCGTCGGTGTAGTCCAGCTCCATGGTCAGGTAGTCATACCCCTCCTCGGTGCTGGTCCGGTGCTTGACGGAGACCACGGCGGAGGCGGGGGATTGATCGTCGTCCGGGGCATAGTCGACGGCGGCCACGCTGACGTCTCCGGACACGTCCTCGCCGTAAGCGTCCACCACGGCGTCCTCCGCCAGCAGGTCGGAGACGGTATCCAGCCGGTGGGAGAAGATGGCCTCCATCAGCCGGTCGGCGGCGACCTGCAGCTCGCCCACCCACGCCGGAGAGGTGGCGAAGCCCTCGTAGACCACGGTGAAGGTGTCCATCATGTCCCGGAACCGGACGCCGTGGCCCTCCTCCGCCTCGGTGAAGTACCGGGCCATAAGGACGAAGCTGCCGCCGTATCCGTCGTCCACACAGAGGACCATTGCCTGGGCATCGTCCCAGGCCGCGCCGTCCCCGGCGGTGCGGAACAGGGTGAGCTCCGTTTCCTCGATCCCGGACACCTGGGCGTAGGTCTCCGTCAGCTGTTGGGTGACGCTTTCCATGGCGGCGGCCTTGTCATAGCGGCCCTCCATGTGGGTAATGGTCAGGTCAATGGGCGGAAACGCCTCCGGCAGGGTGCTGACGGGCCGGATGGTGTAGACGCCGTTTTCCTCTGTGGTGGTGTAGATGTCCTCGTTCACGTAGATGGCGAAGCCCGCGTTGGGCGGGGGGCCGTACTGGATGCTGCACAGATGCAGAGCTCCCACGTCCCCGCCGGTGAAGGACAGGGCCTGGATGGGCTTGGTGCCCTCCGGCTGCGCCGGCCGGGGCAGCCAGACCGCCGCCAGCAGCGCCGCGCAGGCAGCCAGGGCGCCGATGGCCACAGGCCAGGCCCGACGCCGCCGGGGCCGTTCGCTGCGCTCAATCAGCGCGGGGTCCACGCCGCCCAGGGCGGCGAAAATCCGTTCCTGTTTCATAAAGAGATGCCCTCCTTTTCCAGATACCGCCGCAGCTTCTCCCGGCTGCGGAACAGACTGGTCTTGACGGTGTTCTGCTTCAGGCCGTACCGGGCCGCGATATCCGCCAGGGGCTCCGCGAACCAGTACCGGCGCAGGAAGATACTGCACGCTTGCTCCGGCAGAGTGCGGAGAAAGCGGTTCAACGTCTGCTCCAGCTCCCGGTCCTCCACAGCCTGGGCCGCGCTGGGGGCGGCGGGGACGCAGTCTCCCAGCTCCTCCAGCACCAGGGGCAGCTGGCCGCCGCCCCGCTTCTCCGCACGGGCGGCGTTGTAGCGGTTGCAGGCGAGAGACCGGGTGATCTTCCCCAAAAAGGGCCCCAGCCGCTCCGGGCGGTGGACGGGCATGGCATTCCAAGCTCCCAGCCAGGTGTCGTTGACGCACTCCTCCGCGTCCTGGGCGCTGCCCAGGAGATTGCGGGCGATGGCGTGGCAGTAGCTGCCGTATTTCGCGTGGGTCTCCGCAATGGCGTCGGCGCTGCGCTGCCAGTACAGCTCCACGATGCGGTTGTCCTCCATCTGTGTCAACTCCTCTCGGTAAAAGGCCTTTCACCCATTAAGTCAGGAAATTTGGAAAAAGGTTTCTTTCATTTTATCAAATATTTGCCTGGCAGAAAAGCGGATCACAGGAATAGGAGGCGCTTCCGTGAAAACAACGGCAAAATTTTGGATTTACCTTGAAAAGCAGCCGCTTCTCTGCTATATTAATCTAGTTATAGTATGTGAAACTAACAGAGGTGAAATCGTGTACCTTAAAGCATTGGAAATTCAGGGCTTCAAATCCTTTCCGGATAAGACGGTCCTGAATTTCGGCGAGGATATCACCGCCATCGTGGGCCCCAACGGCTCCGGCAAGTCCAACATTTCCGACGCCATCCGCTGGGTCATGGGCGAGCAGAGCGCCAAGGGACTCCGGGGCGCCAAGATGGAGGATGTCATCTTCGGCGGCACCGAGAAGCGGGCCCAGGTGGGCTTTGCCCAGGTGACGCTGGTTATCGACAACACGGAGCACATCTTCCCCACCATGGAGGAGAGCGAGGTCTCCGTCACCCGCCGCTACTACCGCAGCGGGGAGAGCGAGTATTACATCAACCGCCAGTCCGTCCGCCTGCGGGACGTGACGGAGCTGTTCCTGGACACCGGCATGGGCAGGGAGGGCTACTCCATCATCGGTCAGGGCAAGATCGACGAGATCCTGTCCGCCAAAAGCGGCGAGCGCCGGGAGATCTTCGAGGAGGCCGCGGGCATCTCCAAGTTCCGCCACCGGAAGGAGGAGTCCGAGCGGAAGCTGGAGCGCACGGAGGAGAACCTGGTGCGCATCAACGACAAGATCTCGGAGCTGGAGCTGCAGGTGGAGCCCCTGCGGGACCAGGCGGAGAAGGCGAAAAAGTACCTGGTCCTGCGGGACGAGCTGCGGCTGCTGGAGATCTCCGTGTGGCTGGAGAACCTGGACGCCCTGAAAGCCGGCGCCCGGAAGCTGGAGAGCGACTTCCACACCGCTGAGAGCCAGCGGGACGAGGCCCGGGCCGCTCTGGACGCGCTGTACGCCGAGGGCGAGCGGTACGGCCAGCGGATGCAGGAGAAGGACATGGAGGCCGAGCGCCTCCGCGCCCAGGCCGCGGAGCTGGACAGCCGGGTGAAGGAGCAGGAGTCCGCCGTGGCGGTGCTGGAGAGCACCATCGCCCACAACCGGGAGAACATCGCCCGGGCCCAGGCGGAGCTGGAGGAGACCGACAGCCGCGCCGGCGGTCTGGAGAAGCAGGCGGAGGAGCAGGAGGCACGCATCGCGGAGATCGACCGGGAGGCGGAGACCCTGAACGCCGCCCTGGACGCCCTGCTGGCCAAGGCCCGCGCCGCCGCCGAGCAGGCCGGCGGGGCACAGTCCCAGGCGGAGACCCTGCGGGGCCAGGAGGCCATCGCCACGGCCACCGCCGCCGACGCCAGGGCGGAGGCCGCCGCCATTGCCGCCGAGAATGGCCAGATCACAGAGCGGAAGACCGCCGTGGAGGCGGACAAGGCCGCCGCCGAGACCCAGCTGGCGGAGTCCGAAAGAGAGGCCAGGGCCAACCGTCGGGCACTGGAGGACGCCCGGGACGAGGCTACCGCCGTGGCCAACATCATCGCGGGCCACAGCCTGCGGATGGAGGAGCGGAAGAAGAAGGCCGCCGCCGCGTCGGAGCAGCGGGTGAAACTGACCATGGACGTGGGGGCGCTGGACGACCGCATCCGCCTGCTGACGGAGATGGAGAAGGAGTACGAGGGCTTCTCCAAGGCGGTCAAGGTGGTCATGCAGGCGAAAAACAGCCTCCGTGGCATCCACGGACCGGTGGCGAACCTGATGAGGACCGACCAGCAGTATTCCCTGGCCATTGAGATCGCGCTGGGCGCGGGTTTGCAGAACATCGTGGTGGACCGGGAGGAGGACGCCAAGAGCGCCATCAACTTCTTAAAGCAGCGGGACGCCGGCCGGGCCACCTTCCTGCCCCTGACCGCCATCCGCGGCGACGAGCTGCGGGAAAGGGGCGTGGAGAACGAGTTCGGTTTCGTTGGCATCGCCTCCCGGCTGGTGAAATTCGACGCCAGATACCAGAATATTTTCAACAGCCTCCTGGGCCGCACGGTCATTGTGGAGGATATGGACTGCGGCATCGCCATGGCCCGGAAATACCGGAACGCCTTCCGCATCGTGACGCTGGACGGCCAGGTCATCAACCGGGGCGGCTCCATGACCGGCGGCTCCACCTCCCGCAGCGCGGGCGTTCTGAGCCGCGCCGCCGAGCTGGAAAAGCTGAACGGCCGCGCCGCCGCCATGCATGAAAAGCTGACCACCGCCCAACAGGCGGAGGAGGCGGCGAATCGGGAGCTGACCGCCGCGCGGTATGAGCTGGAGACCGCCGAGAGCCAGCGCCGTCAGGCCGAGGACGAGGTCCTGCGGCTGGAGGGAACGAAGAACCATTTCGACATCCTTCTGCGATCCCTCCGGGAGAACCTGGAAAACCTGGAAGGGGAGCTGGAGAGCCTGAGCGGTCGCCTGAGCGACAACGCCCAACGGGCCGAACAGGCCGAGAAGCGGGTGGCGGAGCAGGAGGCCCTGGCCGCCGCGTACCGCGCCAAGGCCGAGGAGGCCCTCTCCGGCCAGTCGGAGCTGCTGGCCCAGTCCGGCGCCCTGACGGAGGAGATCACCGCCAAAAAGACCGACCTGGCGGCTCTGACCGCCGAGCGGGAGTCCACCCTCCGCCGCGCCGCCGACCTGCGGCAGCTGGCGGCGGACCTGACCGGCGACCGGGAGCAGAAAGAGGAGACGGTGCGGGCCTATCAGGGCAACATCGACGCCGCCGGCGGCGAGATCGAACAGCGAAAAACAGCCGTGGCGGACCTGACCGCCCGGGGGCAGGCCCTCCAGGAGCGCCTGCGGACCCTGAACGAGGAGAAGATCGCCCTGGAGGCCGAGCGCACCGCCAAAAACAAGGCCAGCCAGGAGATGAACGAAAACCTGCTGAATCTGGAGCGGGCGGCGTCCAGGCTGGAGCAGAAGATCGCGACGAACGCCCTGGAGGAAAAGCAAATTCTGGACCGGCTCTGGGAGCACTACGAGCTGAGCCACACCGACGCCCAGGCCCAGCGGATCGAGCTGGAGAGCGTCCCCAAGGCCAGCCGCCGCATCGGCGAGCTGAAGCGGGACATCTCCGCCCTGGGCACCCCCAATATCGGCGCCATCGAGGAGTATGACCGGGTGAATGGCCGCTACACCTATCTGACCGAACAGCGCAACGACGTGGAGAAAGCCAAGGGCGAGCTGGAGGGCATCATCGAGGAGATCACCAACCAGATGACGGTGATCTTCGCGGAGCAGTTCCGGCTCCTGAGCGAGAGCTTCCAGACCACCTTTGTGGAGCTGTTCGGCGGCGGTACGGCGAAGCTGGAGCTGGAGGACGAGAACGACATCCTGGGCTGCGGCATCGAGATCAAGGCCCAGCCGCCGGGAAAGACGCTGAAGACCATCTCCCTGCTCTCCGGCGGCGAGAAGGCGTTCGTGGCCATCGCGCTGTACTTCGCCATTTTGAAGGTCCACCCCACGCCCTTCTGCGTCATGGACGAGATCGAGGCCGCCCTGGACGACGCCAACGTCACCCGCTATGCCCGCTACATGCGGACCCTGGCGGGGCGGACGCAGTTTATTGTCATCACCCACCGCCGGGGCACCATGGAGGAGGCCGATGTGCTGTATGGCGTCACCATGCAGGAGCAGGGCGTCTCCAAGATCTTGACCATCAATCTGAACGATATGGCCAAGGAGTTGAAGATCAAGTAAGCGTTTGACCAGGATGTGCCCGCCGGGGGGCGGGGCGGGAGGTTTGCCCAAGAAAAGGGGACGCGACTTCGCCGCGAAAGGAGATCATTATGGGCTTTTTTGACAAACTGAAAAAAATCACCACCAACCTGTTCTCCGGCTTCACGGAGGCCGACGAGGCCTTCTTTGAGGAGCTGGAGGAGACCCTGATCCTGGCCGATCTGGGCATGGACACCGCCCTGGAGGCGGTGGAAAAGCTGCGGACAAAGGTCCGCCGGGAAAAGCTCCATGACCAGGAGGAGGTCCGGGAGGCCCTCCGGCAGGTACTGGTGGAGGAGATGTCCGTGGGCGACACCGCCCTGGATACCTCCACCCAGCCCAGCGTGGTGCTGTTCATCGGCGTCAACGGCGTGGGCAAGACCACCTCCATTGGCAAGCTGGGCCACCAGCTGAAAAACGAGGGCAAGCGGGTGCTGTTCTGCGCGGCGGACACCTTTCGCGCCGCCGCCGCCGACCAGCTGGAGATCTGGGCGGAGCGGGCCGGCTGCGAGCTGGTGCGTCAGCACGAGGGCGCCGACCCCGGCGCCGTGCTGTTTGACGCCCTCCAGGCCGCCAAGGCCCGGGGCGTGGACGTGGTGCTGTGCGACACCGCCGGACGGCTCCACAACAAGGCAAACCTGATGGCGGAGCTGAGCAAGCTCTCCAAGATCATCGACCGGGAGTGCCCCGGCGCCGCCCGGGAGACCCTGCTGGTGCTGGACGCCACCACCGGTCAGAACGGCCTCATCCAGGCCCGGACCTTTAAGGAGACGGCGGGCTTGACCGGCATTGTCCTGACCAAGCTGGACGGCACCGCCAAGGGCGGTATCGTCGTTGCCATCGCCCGGGAGCTGGGCGTGCCCGTGAAGTTCGCCGGCGTGGGCGAGGGCATCGACGACCTGCGGCCCTTTGACGCCCGGGCGTATGTGGAGGCCATTATCTGAAAAGGCTGGACAGCTGAGAGGAGACCAATCATGGAGAAGACCTGTCCCTGCTGTGGTGGGATGCTGGAGACCGGACTTGTCCGCAGCTCCCATCTGATCTATTGGACCAGGGAGCGAGGGCTGTATACGGTTGACAGGAAGGCGGGGGAGTTCCCACTGCCGGGTGCTTCCAGATGGATGGGAAGCGATTGCCCGGCGTGTTACTGCCCTGCCTGCGAATTGATTTTAATTGCGGCAAAAGAGGATGAAAAACATGACCAGAATTGACGGACGGGCGTTCGATGAACTGCGCCCCATCAAGATTACAACGGACTTTGTAAAATTCGCGGAGGGCAGCTGCCTCATCGAGTGCGGCGACACCAAGGTCCTCTGCTGCGCCAGCGTGGAGGACCGCACTCCGCCCCACGTCCCCGAGGGGGAGGGCTGGGTCACCGCCGAGTACTCCATGCTGCCTCGGGCCAACCGGGAGCGCAGTAAGCGGGACGTGGCCAAGCTGAAGCTCAGCCCCCGCAGCGCGGAAATTCAAAGACTGGTGGGCCGCTCCCTGCGGGCCGCCGTGGATATGAGCAGACTGGGCGAGCACACCGTCACCATCGACTGCGACGTGCTCCAGGGCGACGGCGGCACCCGCACCGCCTCCGTCACCGGCGGCTTCATCGCCCTGGCGCTGGCCTGCCGGAAGCTGGTGGAGCGGGGCGACCTGGCGGCCAGCCCCATCCGGCACTACGTCACCGGCGTCTCCGCCGGCATCGTGGAGGACACGGCCCTGCTGGACCTGCAGTACAGCGAGGACAGCCATGCCCAGGTGGACCTGAACTGCATCATGAACGAGCTGGGGGAGATCATCGAGCTCCAGGGCACCGGCGAGGGCCGGGCGTTCACGCTGGCGGAGCAGCAGGAGCTGGTGCGCCTGTGCGCCAAGGGCAACAGGGAGCTGCTGGCCATCCAGAAACAGGTGCTGGGAGGGAAATTCTGATGGCTGAGAAATTTGTGCTTGCCACCCACAATCCGGGCAAGCTGAAGGAGATGGCGGACATCCTGTCCCGCTTCGGCGTGGAGGTGGTCAGCCCCAGGGAACTTGGCATCACCGTTGATGTGGAGGAGACCGGCGCGACCTTTGCGGAAAACGCCATGCTGAAGGCCAGGGCCATCTGCAAGGCGGCGGACCTGCCTGCCATCGCCGACGACTCCGGCCTGTGCGTGGACGCCCTGAACGGCGGCCCCGGGGTTTATTCCGCCCGCTACGGCGGCGAGGGGCTGGACGACAAGGGGCGCTATATGCTGCTGCTCAGCAGTATGCGGGGCCAGCCCACCCGGGCGGCCCACTTCGCCTGCGCCATCGCCTGCGCCTTCCCCAATGGGAAGACCCTGACCGCCGAGGGCCGCTGCGACGGCACCATCGCCTTCGCCCCCATGGGGGAGGGCGGCTTCGGCTATGACCCGGTGTTCTTCGTGCCGGAGAAGGCCAAAACCTTCGCCCAGCTGACGGACGAGGAGAAGAACGAGATCTCCCACCGGGGCAGGGCCCTGGCGGCTTTTGCGAAAAAGCTGGGAACCTATTTGAAGAAATAAACGTCTAACAGATGTAGGAGAACCATATGGAACTGACAAGCAAACAGCGGGCCCAGCTGCGTGGCCTTGCAAACACCCTGGACACCATTCTCCAGATCGGCAAGGACGGCATCGGGGAAAACCTCATCAAGCAGGCCGACGACGCCCTGGAGGCCCGGGAGCTCATCAAAGGCCGCGTTCTGGACAATAATATCGAGTACGACGCGCGCCTGGCGGCGGAGGAGCTGGCAAAGGCCACCCGCAGCGAGGTGGTGCAGGTCATCGGCACGCGGTTCGTGCTGTACCGGGAGAGCCACGGCAAGCCCAGGGAGAAGCGCATCCAGCTGGTGAAGCCCGGAAAGAAGAAAAAGCTGTAAGGGGCGGGGAGCACTATGAAGATCGGCATCTACGGCGGTAGCTTCAACCCGCCACACCTGGGCCATATCGCCGCCGCCCGGGCGGTGTTCGAGCTGCTGGGGCTGGATCTGCTGCTGCTGGTCCCGGCGGGGTTGCCGCCCCACAAGACTCTGCCCGCGGGCAGTCCCACGCCGGGGCAGCGGCTGGAGATGACCCGCCTTGCGGGGGAGCAGCTGGGCCTGGAGGGCAAGGTCAAAACTCTGGACATCGAGCTGCGCCGGGAGGGGCGCAGCTTCACCGCCGACACCCTGGCCCAGCTGAAAGCCCAATACCCGGAGGACGAGCTGTGGCTCCTGATGGGCACCGACATGTTTTTGACCCTTCAGGCCTGGCACGCGCCGGGGGAGATCCTGTCCCTGGCGGGCATCGCCGCCTTTGGCCGCACCGAGGCGGACACCGAGGCGCTGTTCTCCGCCCAGCGGGACTATCTGTACAAAACCTATCCCCGGGCCCGTATTTTCACCCTGACCATCCCCGGCGTGGTGGACGTGTCCTCCACAGAGCTGCGGGAGCGGCTGGCGGAGGGAGAGGGCGCCGGAGCGCTGGCCCCGGCGGTGTACGGCTATATCCTGCGCCAGGGGTTGTACGGCACCCACGCCGACCTGAAGCGTCTGCCCCTGTCCCAGCTGCGGCCGGTGGCACTGAGCTATCTCAACCACAGGCGCATCCCCCACGTGCTGGGGACAGAGCAGGAGGCCATCCGACTGGCGGAGCGCTATGGCGCGGACGTGGAAAAGGCCCGGGTGGCGGCGCTGCTCCACGACTGCACCAAGCGGCTGGACATGGAGGAGCAGCTGTCGTTATGTAAACAGTACGGCATCGAACTGGACGGGCTGGAGCGGCAGGCGCTGAAGCTGCTCCACGCCAAGACCGGCGCGGCCATCGCCCGGGACGTATTCGGCGTGGACGACGAGGTCTACAGCGCCATCTGGTACCACACCACGGGCCGCGCCAACATGACAAAGCTGGAGAAGATCATCTATCTGGCGGACTATATCGAGCCTTCCCGGAATTTTCCGGGGGTGGACAAACTGCGCAAAGTGTGTTATGAAGAGTTGGACAAGGGCCTGCTGCTGGGCCTGGAGATGACCATTGAGGAGATGACGGGCATGGGAAGCCCGGTGCATCACGCCACCATGGAGGCGCGGGACGCCTTGAAAGGTTGAAAGGACAGAGATCACAAGTGGAGAATCAGAGAGAAGAAAAGCACGCGGGCGGGAGCCGTCTGGCGCCGAAGGCCCAGAAGCCGAAAAAAGAGAAGAAGCCGAAAAAGCCCAGCCGCCTGACCCGGCAGCAAAAGGTTTTGATCGTCATCGCCGTGATTCTGGCCGTCGCGCTGGCGGCGGTGGCGGCCTGCCAGAGTCTGTTCGTCCGCCCGGACCTGGGGGGGAAGAAGCCGGGGAACACCGGCAGTGACGGCAGCGGCGACGCCGTGGAGGAGATCGACTACGGCGACGGCGTCCGCCCCAGGGCCGACGGCGAGCGCAAAAGCAAGGACTTTTACACCGTCCTGATTCTGGGCCGGGACACCGGCGGCGGCGGCAACACGGACACCATGCTGCTGGCCAGCTACGACGTGACCAACCAGAAGGCCACCGTTATGTCCATTCCCCGGGATACCATGGTGAATATCCCCCATGACATCAAGCGCATCAACGCGGTGTATAATTACAACGGCGGCGGCGAGAAGGGCATCCAGGCCCTGTACAAGGAGATCGCCCAGCTGGTGGGCTTCGAGCCGGACTACCAGGTTATTGTGGAATGGGACGCCGTGGGCAAGATCGTGGACGCCATGGACGGCGTGTGGTTCGACGTGCCCCGGAACATGAACTACGAGGATCCCTACCAGGACCTGTCCATCCACCAGACCAAGGGCTACCGGCTCCTCAGCGGCAGCGACGCCATGCAGGTCCTGCGCTACCGCCACGACAACGACATGCGCTATGGCTACCCCGACGGCGACCTGGGCCGCATCAAGACCCAGCAGGCGCTGCTGAAGGCCATGGTGGAGCAGCTGCTGCAATTGAAGAACATCACAAAGGTGAACGAGTTCGCCAAGGTGTTCCAGGAGTGCGTGGAGACGGACCTGAGCCTGCAAAACATCCTGTGGTTCGCCCAGTCCGCGTACCTGGGCGGGCTGAAGGTGGAGAACGTCAACTTCGTCACCATGCCCAACAAGCTTGCCAGCGCGTACAGTCCCAGCGTCAGCAGACAGACCGGAAAAAACAGCTATCAGTCTTATGTGACGCCCATCGCCAGCGAGCTGCTGGATCTCGTGAACAACGAGCTGAGCCCCTTTGTGGAGACGTTTAAACTCAGCGATCTGGATATCATGTCTGTGAATGGCGACGGCTCCCTCAGTTCCTCCACCGGCTATGTGGAGGACAGGCAGGCGGCAAAGCCACCGGTTTTGCTCTACAGCAATCAGGCAAAGCCCGCGGAGGAGGACCCTGTGGAGGACCCCACCGTGGATGAAAACGGCAACCCCATTGACCCCGACGGCGGCGGGACCATCGTGGTGGACCCAAACGGGGACCCCATCACCGACCCCAACACAGGCACGGTCACAGACCCCGGCGGGGGGACTGTGACCGATCCCGGCACGACCACCCCTGACGGCAGCGGCGGGCTGGATGTCAACGACCCCGGCGTCGTGGACCCGGGGACCACGGATCCCGGCGCCACCGCTCCCGTGACGCCGGAGGAACCCGGCGCCGCGGCCACGGAGACCCCGGCGGAGCCCTGGGACGGCGGCTTTGCCGTCATCGACCAGCCGCCGGCGGCCTGAATTAGTGTTCCCTGATATGAAGGTAGAAAGGAAGGACCAAATGACACCGAAAGAACTGGCGATCATCGCCGCCAAGGCCCTGGACGAGAAGAAGGGCAAGGAGATCAGCGCCATCCAGGTGACGGAGCAGACCACCCTGGCGGACTACTTCGTCATCGCCACCGGCACCTCCAACACCCAGATCAACGCCCTCAGCGGCGCCGTGGAGAAGGCCATGAAGGAACGGGCGGGGGAGATGCCCCTGCGCCGGGAGGGCTACCGGGAGGGCACCTGGGTCCTGCTGGACTACGGCTGCGTGGTGGTCCACATCTTCTCCGAGGAGGCCCGGGAGTTCTATGCCCTGGAACGGCTGTGGCACGACGGTACGCCCGTGGATCTCGGCGGTGTGCTGACGGCGGACTGAGGGCCTCCCG
>OIYT01001070.1_pt1 | contig 21082 bp, 30 predicted proteins | sample 1588201 | NCBI WGS metagenome assembly OIYT01 (sample SAMN03283260) | human gut metagenome | biome: human-associated habitat; material: feces | host: Homo sapiens | place: USA | collected 2013
CCAGAAATAAGTGCAGAAATCACGCTTGAATCCGTATCCATCACTCCTTGATTTTTATCAATGTATTGCTATCAATAGCGAAGTATTTGTTGCTATCAATAATCAATATATTTCCTGCAAGAACATTTGAGCAATCATACACACTTTTCATATCGTGTACTACAATATTATTTTGCACAAGCGGTTTACTTTCTATAATTTCTACATTTTCATCTCGACTATAAAGCAAACGATTAGTTGTTTTATAAATTTCGCCCTTATGATTTTCGTCTGTACGAATAAACTCCGATTTGCTTGCTATTGTATTAGTACCACAAGCGATAATATTAAAATCTTGTTCGTGATATGACATTAAGCTACTGTTATTAGTTGCTGGTAAAACTTTATTATAATCACTAAACAACATTACTACTGTGTTATCGTTTGAAATTAACATAAAGTTAAATGTTCTCGTCGCTATATCTGTTACTGCTTTTGAAACACCTGAAAAATACAAACTTGCACTTGATTTATCCACATTATTGATTACTGTCTGTATATTATATTGATAAGTTGACTTATTAATCGCCACGGCTCTTATAAGCTTTATCTTATAGTAGTTATTCACATCAAAAATTATAGTAATGATATGAGATGAATCTTCATTAGCAAATTCTGCATCAATATCTGTTTCGCAAGTAATTCTGCTGTCTGCTGATGTTAATTCATTCGCAAATGCTTTTATAAAATCCTTTTCTGTTCCGTTTATGCTTACCGTTTTATTTATATAACTCATTTTGTTACCTCGCTTTCTTCGTAGACAATAGGTACTACTCTTGATATTGTTTTGATGAGTTTATCAAAATAATTTGCAGTTTTGATGTAATGGTCTGACTTGCCACCGCTGGGCTTATCGAGCTTGGCTGATAGATGTTGCACCTGTTTTATTTGTCCTTTTAAAGCTATCATTGTGTAGCCTCCTTTTGCGTCACAGCTTTACATATATAAAACTCATCACAAGGCACTATCATATAATAATCGCCGTTTGCGGTCTGTAAGCCAATATCAAAGTAATATCGCCCAAACGACAGCTCGGCTGTGTCTGTTGGCGTAAGTTTGATAGTACAAATACCGTCAACAACATCTGCAGAAGTAAGCGTTTTTACTATGTTATAATCGCTGTTTTCTGCATTTTCTTTGACGCCGAATATGATTTTTTTGCCGTCTTTAAGCGTGTACTGCTCGCCTTTTTCGTTCTCGATATTCAAGCTTAAATCGTTTGTTGTGCCTCTGATTATGTTAATCATCTAATCACCCCTATTCACTATATCCCCAAGCGTGCAAGCCGTTGCCGAGGTCTATATCCATTACATTATGACCAAAGAGTTGATTGCAAGTAAAGTTATTGCTTACATTTAAGCCCTCTGATTCGGTGTATCTAAGCTTATTTACATATACTTTTTGACTTTTGTCATACACACTCCAGGTCATTGCATCACCGTCTTTAAGATTGAAAGTTATGCCATATGTCTCACTTTCTGCACCTTTTGTTATACCTATACTACCGATTTCAATTCCGCTGCGTATATACTTGATGCCATCTGTACCAATTTTCATAAGCGGTATATTATTTGCGTCATTTACAGTAATACAGTTATTAGCACTATCAATAGTAAAAGTACCATCATTTGATACAAGCGTGTTGCCTTTGATTGTCCAACCAGCAATTTTTCCTTTTTCTGCGATAATTTCTATACCTTTCAAGGTTCCTGCTGTTATCAAATCCGCAACTATAGCTCCGTCCATAGTCGCTCCAATTGTATAAGGCCCATCATACCCATTACCAGAGTGTCCCCAACCTTGCTTATTCCATCTCCAAATATTTTGAGCCAGCCTATAATCCTCATTATCCATAATAAGAATTTCAAAAGGCTGGCCCTTTTCGTCCTCGTGAATAAACACATACCCACCTTCATTGCCTGTAATAAGGTCTGTAAGATGTTCAGCAACATTCTGTGTTTTGCTTGCATTACTATTAATTGTTAGGTTCGCATTATTTTGAATTTTATTTAACAATTTCGCCTTTGCGTCACCTATTGTCAAAGTCCTTTTTGTTTCAGCTGCGGATTTAGTAAGTGTTGTTTCTTCTATTTGAGCTGTCCAATGCTTACCCGTTTTAGGGTCCGCTACTGTTACATAATCACCAAGAAAGTATCTTACTTCAAAATCATTTATTGCACTTACATCAAGTTCATAACTGTTATTAGCTATGTTTCCCGAAACCTGATTAAGCGTGTAATCCTCAATATCCGCTATTGTTGACACGGACACATCAATAGCAGTTTCTCTGCGGAGTACCCCTGCGGCTTTATTATTATTGCGATAAACTGTCTGCGTTACACCTGCACCAGTAGCATATATAGCATTCAGCAAATCTGAATTTCCACGCTCATATGTAGCTGACAACAAATTGCCATATGTCGGCGAAAAAATTACATATGGTCTGTTGTTCTGCTCAACTGAACGGTCTGTTCCTACAATCGTCTTAAATAAAAATTGATTATTTTCGACATCTGCAGATATTTCGTAGCCAATAGTAGCGTTTTTACAGAGATTCCCCACCACCTCAGATAAAAGCTGTAATCTCGCCATATAGCTATCATCTTTCTTTCCTTGTGCTGTTTGATTTATAATTAAGCGTGGCAACTTTCTGTTTTTATCAGTTGGCGATATTGCGTTATTCATCATATAATGATTGATACATTCCCCTGTAGTACCTTTGACGACATCGTATCCCTCTGCACCAGAAACTTGCGTTTTGCCAAAAACGGTTATTCTCAAATCAAGCCAGCCATTCAAGTCTGTACCCGATAATTCTATTTGTTTCTCATCTCGCTTAATGTTATTAACAACAAACCAATCGTTATCGACATTCAACAATACATTTTCAATCAGCTTTTCGATAAAAAGCTCCTTCACCGGAAGTATTAATGTAAAATTTCCCGTACCAACAAATTTTTTTGTATATGTAAGACTTATAATCTTATCTGTTGAAAACAACAAGCTTGATTGAAAGCTATTAAACTCCGTTGGAGGAGCAAACGCTTTAAGCACCATTTATATCACTCCTATAACATAATCATGATAGCTTATATCTATTGCTACATTTGAAATAAGTTCATTTTTACCGAAAACAAGGCCGAAACCGTCCATATTTGATGTTAAATCAATACGATTTGAAATATCAGAACCATCTGCGGCACTTGCAACCGAATAAGTACCTGTATCAACCGTTACGGGTCCCCCGCTAAAAGCTATGAGTTTAAGACTTCTTCCGCTTGTTTTATTTGTAAGAATCATACCTTTAGAGCAATTAGGTATGTAAATATGTAAAGGCGTATTTACATATGATTGAGATTTAAGAAATATTGCTTTATCAGCAACAAGGGAAGCCTTTTGCTCTCTGATATTACGGAAATAAGGAAAATCGCATACAAAATCCACCGTAAATCTGTATATATAAGGTATCTTACTATTATCAAACTTCGGAATTTCACTTTGATAACATTCAATATCGTATGTTCCGCTATCTGAAATAATTTCAAGTTTTCCACCAATCAAAGGGCTAAATGCTGCTATAATTTTTTGCAATATTTCAGGCTTAAACATAATCATACTTGGCTCATTAAAAACCACAGCTAACTCACACGGGATTGTTCGATTGCCATATGTTTTGCTTGTTGTTATTTGTCCTACTGCTCCAAGAAGATTATCTGCTGAAAATGAGCCTTGCAAACTCGTTGCATCTATTTTTTCAAGAAAATACGGTGCTTTATCACCGAATTCAAATATCAAGCCGTTATTTGCTCTATATCTTATTCTCTTTTTCGTAATATCACCTCATTACTTGCTGTATATCGCTTTAAGTAATTTATCAACCATCTGCTGATTGCTCAAAGCATTTTGAATAATCTGTATATTGCGTGTATCAGAATTGTTATTAACGATATATGAGTTTGTCTTATAACCGCTCTTAAGTGTATCGAAATAATCAGCGGCACTGTTGGCAGCTCTTTGTAATGCTTCAATCATAGAATCACTGTTATTTTTATAGCTATCATAGTTGCTTTGAAGCTTGTCCTTTTTATCTGACATCATACGTTGCCATTTAATTTCCGCCTGCTCATTGAGCAATTCTTGTTTTCTACGCATAAGTTCTCTTCTGCTCAATTCATCGAGCTTTTCGTATTTTAACCTTGCATTGATTGTATCAAGTTCGTTTTGCGATTCTTTATCTTCATTCAATCGTTTTCGTGCTTCGACTTCCGCGTCAATAGCAGCTATTGCAGCATTTTTAGCTTTTTCTTTTGCTTCTTGCTCTTTTTGTATGCGCTCAATTCGTTTATCAACCAAGCGATTATATGCAGCTTCAACAAGTTCATATTTTTTAAGTAGCGTATCTTCTGCTTTTTTCGATTCATCTGTTAATTTTTTTATTTTATTTTTTTTATCTTTCTCATCGTTAGAATTATTTATATTATTTAGATTAAGAATACTGTCTTTAGCAGTAACAAATTTTGATGTATATTGAGATAATACATAATCAAACCAAGTGTCTTGTGCAGATGTTAATGCATTACCTAATAATGGTCCTATTCCGGGCAAAGCTGAAACTTGCTTAATGATTTTACTCGTAATATTACTTCTTGCTTGTGCCCATGTGGCATAATTCGTTAAATCAATATTATACTTATTTTTACAATCATTTACCCATTCTGTGTTAGCAAGCATAACATTTTTATAAAAATCAGCATTATTGGCATTTTTATTTACTTGTGCAACTAAAAAAGCGTTTGCATCATCATTATATGTATTTTTCATACTCGCGATAAGTGTCTTTGCGTCAGTTACACCAGCTATATAATTATATACCTCGCTTGTGAGTGATGGGTATTTATCTATTATTGTCTGTAAAGTAGATATTGTTAATTTGCCATTTTCATTATACTCTTTTTCAGCAGTTGCTATAGTATTTGCACTCGAAGCTAATTTGGATAAAGCGTTTGTAAGCTCTTCTGTCTTTTCTTTTGTAGTATTCGCAGAATTTCCAACATCAGTTATTGCTTTTTTAAACTCATCGAAATCGCTTAAAGGGTTAAAAGAATCCCTAAACTTTTTATTTACTCCAGCCATATCGTTGATATAAGAGTTATATTGATTTTTATACCCTTCAATCTCTTTTTCAAGTAAACTGATTTCTGTTTTTTTATTTTTTAATGCCGTTTCTGTTGCGGCTGCATCACTTGCACTACCAGTATAATCCTGTCTAAAAATTTTGTTATAGTCATCATTTAACTTAGTTAGCTCTCTTTCTGCAACTGCTAATTCGTTAGCAGTTGCTTGCCAATTTGATTCCACTATTGACATTTCAACTCTCTGTTGTGCCTTTTTTATGTAATCGTCTATGGAATCATTTAAACTTTTATAACTACCATCAAGATTTTGGATATCGGATTGCTCTATGCCCAATTTATTTGCAAGCTCTTCACTCACTTTTGATAAAGTATTTTTTTCATCCGAGGTTAAGCTAGTTTTGTTTCGTAATTTATCGTAAACAGAATTAAGTGAGTTTATTTGTTCAATTTCAGTTTTAAGTGTTTGACGCTGCTGTGTCGCATTTTCTTCAAGGCCTTCAGTAAACTCGTTTACTTTTTTGATACTTTCTGCAACATCATTATTAGTGTTTCTAAGCGTTATTAATGCCGATATTAAACCAAGCACCGCGCTAGCAACAACAACATATGGATTTGCAGCTGTTACAGCATTATTTGTAGCTTGTTCAGTAGTAGCGGCTTTAATCGCTGGACTTAGCTGTTTAAATCCATTAACAATACTGCTCAAAAAATTTCCTGCCGCTGTTGCAGTTTTAAATGTAACTACACTTGTAATAAGTCCCGCAAGTGCAGATGTCACCTCAGGTAAATGCTCTGATACCCATGAAATAGTATTTTTTACAGTAGGAGTTATCTCGTTAACTACTGGTTGTAAAATATCTACTTCAAATTGTCTTCCCAATGCTTGTACTTGACTGCCAACATCTTCATACTGTATGTCATTGATTTCTTGCATTGTACCAGCAACATCTGTATATTTGTCATTCACCTTATTAAGTGAAGTAAGTACAGACATCGCATTATCTTCACCAAGCGAACTCCACACCGTACTCGCTAAAGTTAATGCTTCTTGTTGATTTGTCATATTTGATAAATCGCTTATTATAGATTGAAATACATCTGCTTGAGTAGCTTTTCCAGACTTCCACTCTTCAAACAGATTTTTACTTTCATTTGAAAAACTGCTTATATTTTCTGCAATTCTGCCATCAGCAAGCGAAATTGCGAATTCTTTCACAAAATCATTAACTTTATCAAGATTATATGCTCCACTATCAAGACCGTTTTGAAGTATAGAAAACATTTCTTCTGCCGAAAAGCCTGCCTGTGACCATATTTGACTGTATTCTGCGAGATTATCAGTAAGTTCATGTGTCTTATCAAGACCGTTTTGTGAGCCCTTTGCGATGAGGTCAAAAGCTTCATCAGCAGTTAAGCCCATATTAGTCATAAGACCGTTTACGCCTCTTAAATTTTCCTCAAAATCCGAACCAAAGGCATCGCTAAGACCGATTGCGTTTTCTGTAATACTCTTAATCTTACTTGGGTCGCTTTCATCTATATTTTGAGCAACTAACGCAATCTTATCTGCAACATCTGTTAAGCTATCACCAAAATTATCCTTGTAAATAGCGTACATCTCGTCTTTTAATTCCGATACTGCCTCGGTCGACATACCGGTCTTAACTTGTAAGCTATTCAAGGCTTGCTCTGAAGATACAGCCATTTCCTTGAATTTATCAACAGCAACATTAAGCGCGTCTGAAACAAGGTTAGATATAGCACCTTTCATAACTGTAAAGCCTTCGGAAGATTTTTCAACCGATATTTTCATTTCATCAGTTGCTTGCTTAACATCATCTTCCGCATTAGCTACTTTATTCAAACCCTCGGTTTGTTCGTCAAGTTCTTTTGATGCACTTTTGATTTCCGACTTCAATTTTGATTGCTCTGTTTTTAATTCTGCCGCTCTTGACCTTGCTTCATCAAGCTTTTGTTCAAGTTTCGCTAATTTCTCTTTTTGCTCATCCGTTGCACTACCTGATTCTTTTATTTCTTTTTGCGTTTTAGCTTGCTCTTTTTCATATTCACGCATTTCTTGATTAACTTTTTTAGTTGCCGCCTGACTTTCAAGCATTTGCTTATTAAGTACATTAAGTTTAGCAACAACATCATTTATACCTGTCAAGAATCCGCTTGTGTCTGCACCAAGCTTAACATCCATAGACCTTTGCGACATATTGCTCACTCTCCTCATAAAAAATCGCATAATAAAAGCGCACATCATTTCTGATGTACGCTTGGGCATTAAGTTTTAATATTATTTATAAAAAAATAAATAAACAACTTTCAATAATCACACTTGATTCAAAAGTTCTTTCAGTTTAGAATAATGTCTTTGTGTTGAACTATCTTCTATTTGGTCATTTTTAGAGTAAACATATTTCACTGCTATTTCTGCCCTCATACCTATTTCATATATATTATCATTCATACCAGAATGTATATCCTCTAACAAAAAGCCATAGTACATAGCCTTTTCCATATTTTCATTACTATTATAAATATCATCAACATTATTCTTTAACCATTTTATGGCAGTATCCACATCAGCCTCTTGGTTAAATGTTGATTTAGAATCAGAAGAAGCTTTTTTAGATATTTCAATAACTTTTTGAAATGTGTTAGGTGAAGCTGGTTTAGAGCTTTCAGTTAGTGAAATTGTAGAATTTATAGATGATTCAATATCTGAACTACTTGATGTACTTGTCCCAGACCCGCACCCAGTACAAGCAGAAAATGTTAATAAAGCAAGCAAAATAGCTGAAACAACTTTTCTTTTCATGAAAACGCACTCCTTAATTACAAATACTATTCTTCATCATCTTCATCGTGATTAAGTTCTTCAATCATAATTGAAAATTGTGCCAAGCCAAATAAAAGCATACCTACTGCAAAAAGTGGGATAAACGCAATTAAAGCATTCGTCCAATTAAAAGATTCAATTATTCCGTGAGTAGTATACTCTGTGCTAAATGTAATCATTCCAGCAAATATTCCAAGCATAACTCCAGCAATAATTGATACCCACGCAAAAGTTATAATATTGTCAGAACGATAGCGATAACGGTTGATTTTCATAAGAAACTCTCCTTTTATATAGATATATGTATATTACAGCCATAAGTTTTTCCATTAGTTCCGCCAGTTATTTGTGTTATATAGCCTTTAAGTTCCTTGCCTGAATCCATAATAGGGGCAATTTCTTCCGCTAATCCTGCTCGAATATAGCCAATATGCTGGTAATCACAAATAACCTTTATTGCATTAGTATCATAAGGATTATTAGGTTCACGAACAAAATTTAATTTACTACCATCTTCAAGTTCAGGCAAAATATTTTGAATATCTACACCCTCATCATTATTTTTAGTAACACCCACTACTTTCGTTGGTGTATCAATAGAAAAATCAGATTCCAAAGAAAAACTTTCTTTTGTTTTAACTTTAGATTGCATATAAGTTAGTTGCGAAATAATTTGGTTTGCAAGTTGTACAGAATTTTTGTATTCAAATGATGATGTGTTAACTTCCGAGCATATTATAACAATGGTTACTAATGGATTTTGTGGATTATCAACCGTAATATTTATATTCATGCTATTAACCGTTGTTACTCTCTTTGCAGTACTTGCACCTACTACAGCACCAGCAACTCCAAAAGTCAATCCACCAACAACAGAGCGTGTTATCCCACCTTTAGACTTGTATTTTGTGCCATTCTCTGAAATTTCAAAATCAAGAATATCAGAATAGTTATACACTTGATTATAGCCAAAAACATACCATTTTTTAGCATTCTCATCAATATATAAATTTCCGAGTTTTTTAGTAGTTTTATATTTACTTTCCCATATTTTTTTTAATTTGTTTTTTGCTTTATTTTGAACTTTAATAAGCATTACATTATAAGCTATAAACAGTCCCAAAAACAAAAAAGAATAAAGAAAAGTATAAACATTATAAAATCCATTCTTGCACAACCTCCTGAAATTTTTGTAGTTATTTGTCAAAATATTACCACAAGTCACAAAATTTTTCAAGAGTTTTGTCAAACATTTTATTTAGAGATTAAAATAAATAATTTTATCAATCAATAAATTCTGACACTTCCGCAGGCTTGTCCTTCATACCCTTAATGATTAAATAACTGTCAATTCTTTCATATATCTCTTTTAGAGTGCTTCTGTAAAACTCGGATTCAGGGCGGTGCAGTATTGCAACATACCAAGCCCAGAGCGGCTTATAATCAATATCGCTCCGCCCATTATTAAAATCCTCGGTTTCGCCATAAATCGGTTCAGGAAAACTGCCGATAATTGCTTCCATAAGCTCAATTTTTATAGATATTAAATCCTCTGGACTGATAATCTCGCCAAGCTTAGCTATGTTCAAATATTTTTTTCCACGTTTGATTTTTATATTATTCCAATCTCGCCTTACAACCGCACGATTATTATAGCGCATATCTACAAAGCCTGCTCTTACAAGTTGTAAAACATCGTCTATACTCCAATCCTGAACCTTTATAAGCAATATATCCTCAAGTGATTTATAGCTTTGCTCCAAGCATAATCGGCTGTTCAAGGAGTATCTAATATGATACTCCGCACCGCCGATATGGAGCATATAGCTTTTACGCTCCAAGTCGTTCAACATTCTTATACGCCAACCTTTCCGTAATATGTGGCGTCGCTAAACCATTTTGTAATAATTTCAGAATCTTTGGTAGGGTCTACATTGTCACGAATATAGCGGAATATACCTGTTTCAGGGTCTGCCGAATATGTACCGCTTACGGTCTTTGTAGCCCAGTTCACGCCACTATTTGTGACCTGCTGTGCCTGCTCCTGACCCGGTGCAAACTTGACACGCAGATACTTAACAAGCGTAAGCAGACCGTTCTGCTGCTTGCCTGAATACGCAACAACATTATATCCGCTGTTTGTGTCTGTTGTAATAACATTTGTGCCGTCTTTTACGCTTTCGCCATAGATAAGCACTCTATCCGTATTGCTAAGGTCTGTAAGTCCAAGCTCAAGAGTACCGCCTGTTACTGCATTGTAATCGGCTGCGACTTCGCCATCACCGAAAAGCTGGTCGCTTACTGTTGTTGGTGTATCCGATACTGTCATAAATCTTTTCTGAAAAGATACTGCCTCACCATATGTAGCAGTTTCCTCCGATTCATTTCTTGACCACATTGTAAGATTATTGATATTAACAAGTGTTCCTACTGTTTTCTTTGCCATAATATTATTCCTCGCTTTCTAAAATCTTAGTAAATTCATAAATGATATGTCTTTGTTGTGGTTCATCTGCTCCGTAGGACGGAGTTTGCGAACCAATATAACCAAAATCATTCTCAAGTAATTTCTTTTTGATTTGCTTTTCAACTCGTCTGCATTCAGAAAAGTGCATTATATCGCAGAAAAAGTGCAGACTTATCGTATATTTAGTTGCCAGATATTCGCCGTCACCATAAAAGTCAGGAGTTTCCCAAAGAGTGTATACGATATACAATTCTGGCTCATCATCTCCAAAATTCGGCATACCGACATAAAAAGGATAACCAAAACTTTCAATTATGCTGTCGATAATCTCGTATATCATATCAATCCCCCAATTTATTTTTCTTTAAGGTATCGTCAAAGGCTTTCTCTACATTTTCCGCAGTAACTTCTTCTTTCAGTTCAAAGCCTCTGCGTATGTGCGAATATTCCTGAATAGCACCATTTTTGACGGTTATTTCTTTTATGCCTGATTTTGTTTTAATCTTTCGCTTGATTTCTTTTCTGTGTCTTGCGCCAGGTCTGCCAAACTCAAGAACTGCACCGTGTAGCCATTCATCAACCCTTGAACCGTCAAGATAGCCGATTTTGTAATACATCTTGCCTTTTTTAGTTACGCCGAATTTATGAGTTATAAGCTTTGCAAGTTTCGCGGATTTTGTAGAAATGATTCTTTTCTGTTCTGATTCAATAACTTTTGCGCCTTCTAATAATGCATTATTGACATTTTCGTTAAGCTCATCTCTACAATTTTCGAGGTCACGCATAAAGTCATTAACATTTGGTATTTGAAAATCTATAAAGCCCATAGCCCTATACCCTTGATACTGACAGCTTAATATATAAATTATTTATCGAAGCTGTTGCACTCTCAATTTTATAACGCTCATTGTTATAAAGTATGTGCGTATAGCTTTCACCCATATATTCATTTCTGAACATATGTATAGTTAAATCAACACTTATACCAACGCTTAATGCAGTTGTTTTAGTTGTCATACTTGGCAAGCATACGCAAGCCCACACATCTTTTTCAGCGACAGTCTGCGGCTCTGGGTGACTTCCGTAGCCGTTTTTTCTTTTTTCAAGCTTTATACGGTCCTTAAAAACAATATTTTGCATAAAGACACCACCCTATAAAAAATTTTTACAGTGCATATGCAGTATATTTTCAACTGCAGGATTCGGCTTATCGTTGCCCTGACCGCTGAATCTGAATAAAAAGTAATCGTTAGCCAACATCATAATAGCTAACGATACATCTTCATATTCTTCAAGTTCTGCCAAAGCACAGCCGGTAAAACCGACAGCGTATGCTTTTGCCGAAGCAAGACACGCTGCCAGAATTACATCACTGTCATTACTGCTTATACCACAATATTCCTTTACGCTGTCAATAGTGATTTCACTTATCTTCACGCTATATCATTCCTTATGAGCTTTTGCAAACAAGCTTTGAAATCTTCTGAGCATTCTCAACCTTTGCGTCCATTTCAAGCCAGCAGTCAATACCGATTGCGTGCTGAGTACCATACTTTTCTGTATATACATTAAACTGTGAACCCTCTGTAATCTTTACCGCAAGGCCACTCATATCACCGTAAAAAATAGCTGTCTTACCTGCTGCCATATTCGGCATATTATCAGAAATATATACAGGCTTGCCAAGGAGAATATATCTTGCGGGAGCTGTAAAATCACGCTGGAGAAGATAATTACCCTCGCCATCCTTGAGCTTACGAATTTTTGTGCGTGTACTCTTAGCCATAATCCATACTGCACCGTTTTGATATATATCAGGAATACTTTCCTGCAAGTCAATAAGCTCATCACCTGTAATAGCTGTTGTCGATGCAGTAGTAACAGACTGAGTAACTCCGCTCAAGCCCTCAATCTTACCTGATGTACCATTAAGTAGCTGACCTTCTATCCACTGTGCGATATTAACAGCCATATGCTGAATTGTATATGACACAATATCAAATTGTGAATTATTGATAAGTGACTTAGAAATCTTGCAAAGTGTTGCAGCAAGGAATCCTGTAAGAGAAATCGACTTAAAGCTTGCCGATGTACTTTCAAGTTCTGTAAACTCTGTTGCATAAGCCATTTTATTATCGCTTGTATCTGTATCAATGTACGGAATTGTAAGAGTACCGCCGACATTATACTTTGTTGCAAGTTCAAAAATAGGGCAAATTTCTTTCACCTTATCAATAATCTTATTTTCAATGCTTGTTGGTATAATCGCACCATTAGCACCGAAAGTGAGATTAGTATCGGCACGAGTTTCAACAGCCTTCGGATTACGGATATAGGCTTCAAAAAGTCTTGTTTCGGTTTCTTCTGTACTGTTCTTTTTATTATCAGGTTCGTCAATTTCAGCTTCTCTTGTTTCTTTTACGGCTGAAATAGTCTTATTGAGCCTTGCAAGCTCTGCTTTAATTTCGTTATAGCGATTAAGTTCGCTATCCTCAAACGCCCTGTTCTCTGTCTTTGCTTTATTGATAAGAGCGTCTGCCTCGTCAAGTAAAGCGTTTTTCTTTTCGATTAGTGCCTTCATAATAAATTACCTCTCTTTCAAAATTTCAAGTTCTTTTTCATAGATTTCTAAACTGTTTGCTTTCGGAGATTCTTTTCCGATAAGCTCTATGTTTCCTGCAATTCCCCTTGTTTCAAAAACATTTGATTCTTCACCCCTTACTTCAACGGAAGTGCCAAAGTAAGCTGGTGTTTTGTCGAGAATTGAAACTTCTTTCAAATCAATGTCTTCAAGCGTTCGTCTGTCAAGCTCGCCTTCTTTATCCCAGGATTCACCCTCAGAGATAAAGCCAAATGACCACCCACGCAGCTCCCCACGCTGAGCCTTTTCGATAACCTCTGTATCACTGATTATCGCCCTCGCATAAAGACCGATATTATCTTCATAGAGTTCAAGGTTACTTGTGGTATCGCCTATTATTTTATCGTGATTAAAGCGAAGCTCTATTGGCGTTCCTCTTTTTATAGCATTATCGAAAGTGCCTGCCCTAACTCGCTCAACAAAACTTCGTACCGCAGTTGCTCCCTTGCCTTTTGGCATTATGCGACTATCACGCTCAACAGCATTCACATAACCGCTTATAACAGCCTCATTGCTACTTCTGATTTCGATTTGCAACATTCTCACCTACCTTCGGGTATAAAAATAGAGCAGTTTTAAGCCATACTCAGGGCATTAAAAAAGCACCTTGATTTCTCAAAGTGCTTAGTTTCTTTTTATGAAGCGTTCTTCAATAAATTCTCGGAAGTCCATTATTTCACCTACTTTCGGGCATAGAAAAACCGCCCTCAAGGAGCGGTTAAATTTAATCAAGTATAGGCCGAGAAATTTCTCCTTTCAGCCACTTTTCACGATATTCGTTAAGACTTAAATAGTTACAGCCAGACATATCAGGTCTTATTCTTTGCAATCCGTCATCAAACCAACCACAAACGGGACACATATCGTAAGTATCTGGTTCTTCAAAAATGTGTTGTCCACATACAGGGCAAGGATATGGTTCAGTTAAGTTAATCATCTTGTATTCCTTCTTCTTTCAGTTTTTCATCAAAATACTTTTTTCCTTTTTCGGGCTTAAACATTGTAAAAATTCCTTTTTTAGGGTTTCCTTTTACAAAATCATTTTTATCAACATCGTATCTAATAATTTGACCAAGTGAATTTTTATACCCGAGTATCTTCTTACCATCCGCAGGACTTTGCACCAATTCCAACGCTCTTGCTTGATACTGTTCGGGTGTTGTTATGCCATCTTGCATATATTCATTTCTATGTGTACGACCATTCTTCCAATGATTATTTAATGCCTGTTTATTTTTAAAGCCTTTAACTGTAAACTCATTTCTACCTTTAGCTGACACATTCGGTACATTTGAAGATTTTTGTTTTTCTTTTATTATATCACTCTTATCCGACTTTTCAAGTCTTTCAGAGGATTTATCTGAACCGTTTTTCTTCCTTTTTGACTGTGCTGAGCGTGGCCTTTTTCCTTTACCGAACTGTCCATTGCTTTCTCGACGTTGACCGTCCCAGCGTTGTTCTGTTTATTCAATCATACTGTCAGCTATCTGCTGATTTACACTCTGCCCAAACATTGTTGTTTGATTTGTGTTCGGAGTATAGATTGTGTTTGTTTTCGGGCATAGAAAACCCGCTCACAAGGAGCGGTTAATTATTCCTCTACTATTTCAAATTCATCTGGTGGATAAAGATAATCCTCGTCAGTATTATCTATAATTCTGTACCATGTATTTTCAACAGACAGTACATCATAAATACAACCATTTGTTAATGCTAAAGGGGAAGTTTCACCAATATATTTAACCTTCATCTAACCACCTCTTTCACTTTCATCATAATACCTCTTTACTTTCATTTGTACTCTTTCACCATCTGCTTCGTACCAATGGAGTTCAGCTTTTTTGTTCTTACCATCACAAATTACTACTCCCTCCCCTCTGACTTTTTGCCACTCATCAGCTTTAATTCCATACATAGATTCAAGGTGAAATCTATTCCTTATTGGTGTATCAGTGCCTTTACCTGCAAACACTTTAACCTTAGTTATTTTTGTACCTTCTGCAAGCTTTGTATGATTTCCGTTAGGAAGTCTCACAGAGTAATTTTTTCCTGCAGCACCAACACTTTTGCCAATAGTAATACCTCTTGACTTTATTATATCATTCTTATCCAATTTTTCAAGGCTTTTAGAAGATTTTTCGGAGTTTTTTCGCTTTGCTTCTGAACGAACTAATCTTCGTCTTTTTCCTTTATCAAACCTGCCGTCACTATCACGAGGCTGACCGTCCCAGCGTTGCTCTGTTTCTTCATTCATACTGTCAGCTATCTGCTGATTTACATTCTGACCAAACATTGTTGTTTGATTTGTGTTCGGAGTATAGATTGTGTTTGTTTTCGGGCATAGAAAAACCGCCCTCAAGGAGCGGTTAAAAATCAAAGTTTGTGATTTTATCAAATATATCTGTAAGAGAATTTCCGTTGAAAATTTTTGTAGTCATTACTTCGTCAATACTTTTGGCAGTAATATAATCATTGCCGCACCACATTTCAAAATGGCTTTGATTTATCGGGTCAATTCCACAAGGGGTATCGTTATAATCAAAACCGATAAATCCCGAAATAGAAGTTATTCTGTTTTTCAAATCTGATAATTTCATAGTATATCTTCATTCTCCTTTCGCTCTTCATCAGTTAATTCACGCATTGGTCTGCCTATGAGATTTCCATTTTCATCGTAAATATAATCGTGAGTATGTTCACCATTTTTCCCATAAGGGTGTTTTTTCGGATTTCCGTGGTTGTTATTGGAAACCTGCTTAATCTGATTTCCGTTTCCATCATAATAATTGCGAATTGCGCTCTATTCCACCTCTGCTATTTTCCTTTTGCGTTATGCCGTTAGATTCTCCGTGAATTTCGTTTCTTTTTACAATTTTCACAGGGTGTCCGACTGCATTAGTGATTTTCTTTTCTTCTATAAAAAATTTGCAATATAAAAAAGCGTCCTGCACCGTAAAAGTGCAGGTACGCTTATTGCCTGTGTTATATATGCGTTTAAATTCGTTTATAAGCCGTTTAAGAGCGTTTAGAAATTATAGGACTGATAATTTTACCTCTAATCATTAAATGCGATTTTAGGGCAATTATAGGGAATTTTTTATCTTATGATTTTCCAATCTTCCGCAAGCATATCACTCTGACTTGCGAGCCAGCCAAAAAGCCACATTTTCGCTGCCGTTTTCATACATATGAACGGCGGTACATAGTTGTGCTTGTCACCAGTAATGTTTGATGCCTCATTTGTGTCAAAGCCCTCGTGCTTAAATATATACATTCCCTTGCCGTTACAGCCCTTACGAGCGACTTTCTTTCCATTTTTCAATTCCTCTAATGCTTTTCCAAAATTCATATTATTGTTTCCTTTCTTAAATTTGAGTATAAATAAAAGCACCTTGCTTTTATTGCAAGAGTGCTTCCTAAGATTAATAAATTTTGTGCTTTTAGTATTCTACACCATTAAGAATTTTATTTGCCATAGTTGCATCCATTCTATCGGAATCATAATCCCCATCCAGTTCAAGTTCATATAACTCTTCTGGTGTATATGGTTTTGCTTTTTCAAGACATTTTCTATACATCTCAATTTCCTCTTGAGTCAGATTGTATTTGGAAATATTTGATTCCATAATTCTTAGCCTCCTCTAAAGTATCTGCAGAGAACTGTTTAATAACAGTTTTTAGAAGTTCTACTTTATCTTGCGAAAAATTACTAATAATAGATTGATTGCTAATAATTTGAGCAAAAGAATATTCTTCAAAAATATTTTTTTGTTTTTGCTTAACCAAATAGCTTGAAAATCCAATTTCATCATAATTATCGCTTTTTTGGATAATATAAAGAGAACCTTTATTTCCAACAACTGTAAGCATTCTCATATTGTTTCTTCTTATAAAACCTTCAATATCGGATATACTAAAGGTCTCATCACTACCATGATTATGTATTCCAATATAAGGTTCGCTCGGATTATCAATTCCGACACGACCTACATTGTGCTCTGTTCTTGTTTTACCAATTTGCTTCATATTCATATCATATACAGCTGACATTTCTACACCAAGCTTCTCTGTCTTAGCTTTTCGCAACAACTGTTTATGTGCTTCTTGAAGTAAATAATTTTGTTCATCTGTAAAACCATCAACTTTTACAAGTGGAACAGAATTTATAGCTTTATCGGTAATTGTATAATAATTACTGTTACTATCATTTATTATACCACTTTCCTGCTCCTTTGCAATACCAATTACAGTACGATAATCTTTCAAAAGCTCTTTGTAACGCTCTGATTTTGCAGCCTTCATCTTAACAAAAGCAGCAAATGTTTTTGGTGCATCATTTGGAAGTACAGTCTTGATTTTCTCATACTGTTTACGGCTCTCGTTCCGTTTACGCTTCACTGCTTGTTCCTTGGCATACGCTTTACGCTCTTGGTCTGACCGCATATCTTCAAAGGGCTGCATACTTTTTCGAGAGAAATCCTCCATTTCAGCAGCAGTATAAGCTCCTGCTGGCAATACTGACAGACGGTGACGGCAGTTTGGGTGTATTGTACTGTAACCACTTATCAAAGCTGTATCATAGAGATAGGGGAAATGTAATTCCTGACCTTTAGAGCCTTTGTATTTGCCATTGGCAGCTTCTTTCGTCAAAGCATAAACTCTGCCCTGATACATTGAGCAGACCTCGCAAGTAGGACTGTGTTCCGTAAATCTTACAAGGTCATAGCCCCAATCTTGTCCTTGGATGACTTTAGCCTTATTTTGAGTTTCTGCAGTAGTTGAGCGTGCAACAGTTTCAGCATATTTTTCAATCGGCATTTTTGTGCCGTTGGCATATTCGACTGCAGTCAGATTTTGCTGTTCAAGCTTCTTTTCCAGATTCTTCTGCATTTCCCTGACTGTCTGACCTGTTGTGAGCTTCTCTGCGGTCGCTTCAATACCAGCTTCTCTAACTGCGTCCTGCATTCTTCGACCCACAATGTTAATCGACTTATTTAAGTCAATATTAGCATTTTGAGTAATAAGTTCAATCTGACTTGTGTTAAGTCCGCTAAAAATATTAAACAATCTTGGTGCTGTATCATCTTTTATAAGGTCATCAATCAGACTTTGCAAGCCTGTCTTGTAGTTTTCTTTTACAAGCTGTTCAACAAGTGCTTTTGAAGATTTTTTCAGCTTTTTAAGCTCCTTTTGAATCTGCCTTAAAAGTGACCTTTCATAAGCTGTTGCCGAACCATAAGCTTGGTTTCTTTGGATTATTTCCACAAGCTTTTTCTGTGCCTTCTGATATGTTTCAATCAGTCTTTTCTGCGTATTCATCAGACGCCATCAATCGGCTCAAGTAATGGTTCTTCCGAACCAAGGCTTGAATCAATATCATCAGAGCGTATCATAGCAAGCTCCGCATCTGTATCAGCAGCGGACATATCATCAAGTCTTTGAATCGCTGTATACTGCGACAGTGTAGCTTTTCCGCCTGTACGAACTGACATGATTTCAGCGTCCTCTGCTGGGTCGGCAGGTAAGCCGTCATGCCATGTTATAGTGATTTCTTCTGGTGCAATTTCTGTTCCCATAATTTCAGCACTTGCAGATATAATTTTCTTCAAAGTTGGGTCGAAACGATTTGCAAGTCGGCGTGCTTTGGCGAGTGGTGACATCATCAATCGTCTTAAAGCCGAACCGCTTGGAACATCACCTGCCTTATTCGTCAAATCTCCAAATACGGCAGAACCCATTTCTGAAATTGTATAAAGCTGATTTGTGAGAAGCTCAATCTGTTTAAAGTTTGCGTCCATACTTGCGTCCCAGACAAGATATTCTGGTTTTACTGTATCACTATCACAAGGGAAATAATCTCCAACCTTTAAACGCCAAGTGCCTGTCGCTTCGTCCATTTCAAGTGCTGATTGCGGACCCGTCATACTTGGACTTGCAAATTTATCAAGTACCTTGCTTATTTGCGATACTCTGACAATGATTTCAGCAACAATACTGTCAATCGGCTCATAATCATCATGACCATATATATTGTCACTTGTAAGCAGATTTGATATACGATAAACAGGGCAGGTATGCATTGAGGTTTCAAGGCTAAGTTCCTGTCTTTGGGTGATTTCCTTGCCGATTTTAAAACTGCCTGGTTTGCCATTAAGTTCATAATTATGAGCTTCGCACTTTTCGGGCTCATCTGGTTTATGTATCTGTACCTTTAGTCCATACTGCTTTTTTACAGTGTCGATAAGATAAACCCATCCACTGCTTTGCTCTGTGTATCTGCCTGTTTTCAAGTGGCACAATCGCCTCAACACCTCGCCGAAGCAGCTCTTTTTGCACATCAAGCTCTAAGCCTGTCTGTACCTGCAATATGTACCACTTATTATTTTCCATCATTTGCAGTACCTCCTTTGACTTTGTGCTTGATACGCATAATTTCCTCCTGCAGCTCTTTGTATAGACGAGGGTTGTCGTGCTTGAGGGTTTCATACAAGAGAGTCTGATTGCTTTCAATTGCAATTTCTTCATCACTTTTCACCTTAGTGTCGATACCCTTTTATATGCAACTGCCCTTTCAAGTGCCGTTGCTTGACTTAGCAATTTATCTGCCGACAACTCATTCCAGTGTTCATCATCAAGTGCAGCCACTGCATCATAAACCTTTTGGCTTGCTAATCTTAAAATAGCCTCCGCAGGGTCAAGGTCAGGATAACGCTCTGTTTCAGTTAAAATCATTCTGAAATTTTCTTGAGCAATGCGAAGCTGTTCGGCATTGGCAAGGAATCTCTTTGCATATCTGCACACGCTCGCCTGTGAAAGCGTAACCTCATTTTCTGCAAGATACTTGCATATCTCACGATAGCTTTCACCTGACATCAGCATTTGGTCTACAGTATCCTTGAGAGCTGGCTGGAGCTTGTCAATAGAACCAACTATTCTGCGTTTTCTGCCCATAGCCTACACCTCAATCAAATCATCTTCGAGCTTTCCTGCAAGAAGTCTGATACCCTTTTCGGTCAGCTTTGCCTCAAGATGTATGTAGTCAACATCAGCAATTTCAGCAATCTGCTTACTTGTGACACGCCTCATCTGTATATATCCTGCCTCTGATAAGTAGTTCAAGCTATCAAGATATTCGTTTTCAGGCATATCTTCAAGAGCATATTTAACCTCTTCGAGCTTTTCATACTTGTATCGCAATAAATTAATTGTACGAAGTACACGACCGTTATTTTTAATAAATCTTCCAGCCCTCATTTTTGCCATTGTATCGTTCACTTTACTCACCCTTTCTTATTGAGTTCAATTAACATATCGTAAATCTTGTCTATTTTATCGTCTGTTTTTGCCTGAGAACGATAGAAATCAGCTTTACTTAAAGTGTTTTCTTTGATTTCTTCGACATCTTTTTGCAATTTGTCCATACTTGTTGCCGTATCGGATTTAAGCTCTTTAAATTCCTCTTTTGTAACATAAGTAAGCTTTATATGGTTAATATCAGCCTCGTGCTGGTCTTGCTTTGACATTGTTCTTTTTAAAAAATAGCCTATTATGCCGATTGCTATTGTCACCGCAAGCCCAACGAGCCACCAGGTGTCTGCTCCAAATTCCATTTTTTCACCACCAAACGAAAAGGTATCATTAAGTCTTAGCTTAATGATACCTTAAATCTTTGAAGTAAAATATATGAAATATTTCTCTTTTTTTCTTCAATTTTACCATTTACTACCATAAAGATGTCTGTTCAGAACCATACATTTCATTTATATAATCAGCTATTATAGTTCTGATTGCTCGTTCGGATAATCCATATTGTTTTGCAAGTTGAGCATAGTTATTACCATTAAACTTTCTCACAATTTCTGCGTCACGCTTTATGCAAAACAGCTTGTCCATTTTGGCAATGTTGTGGTCAAGCTTTTTTGTAACACTTTGTTCGATAAATATCTACCTGTAAC
>OIYT01001072.1_pt1 | contig 21019 bp, 20 predicted proteins | sample 1588201 | NCBI WGS metagenome assembly OIYT01 (sample SAMN03283260) | human gut metagenome | biome: human-associated habitat; material: feces | host: Homo sapiens | place: USA | collected 2013
GACCACCCGCCCCTTCCTGCGCAGCCGGGAATTCTGGTGGCAGGAGGGCCACACCATCCACGAGACCGCTGAGGAGGCTATGGCAGAAACGGAGCAGCAGCTCAACTGCTATGCTGACTTCTGCCGCGATGCGCTGGCCATGCCGGTAGTCAAGGGCCGCAAGACCGACAAGGAGAAGTTTGCTGGCGCTGAGGCCACCTATACCATCGAGAGCATGATGAAGGACCGTAAGGCCCTCCAGTCCGGCACCAGCCATTATTTCGGAGACAAGTTCTCCCGGGCCTACGATGTGACCTTCACCGGCCGGGACAACAAGCTGCAATATCCCTTCCAGACCTCTTGGGGCACCACCACCCGGCTCATCGGCGCGGTCATCATGACCCACGGCGATAACAACGGTCTGGTGCTGCCTCCCGCCATTGCCCCCATTCAGGTGGTAGTGATCCCCGTGGCGGCCCACAAGCCCGGCGTGCTGGAAGCAGCCGCTGAGATCAAGACCCGTCTGGAGGCTGCCGGCCTGCGGGTGAAGCTGGACGATTCCGACAACTCTCCCGGTTGGAAGTTCGCCGAGTATGAAATGAAGGGCGTGCCTGTCCGTGTGGAGATCGGTCCCCGCGATCTGGAAAAGGGACAGTGCTGCTTGGCCCGCCGTGATACCGGCGAAAAGAGCTTTGTCGCTCTGGACGGGCTGGAAAGCCAGGTGCAGAGCCTGCTGACCGCCGTTCACGACAACCTGTATGCCCAGGCGGAAAAGAACCTGGAGGACAACACTTTCGACCTGAACTCCTGGCAGGAGGTCAAGGAGATGGTGGAGACCAAGGGCGGCTTTGCCCGGACCAAGTGGTGCGGCAAGCTGGAGTGCGAGCTGAAGATGAAGGAGCTGGCAGGTGTTTCCAGCCGCTGCATGCCGCTCAAGCAGTCCGGCACTGAGGGCGTTTGCCCCGTCTGCGGCGAGAAGTGCACCACTGATATCTACTGGGGTGTGGCTTACTAAGCTGACTTTCTGCAAAATAAACGATCCCCGTCCTTTCTTCGGAAGGGACGGGGATCGCTGCCTGATGAAAACACCCCGGCTCTTTTCAAAAGAGCCGGGGTATTTTGCTGTTGCTATGTCATTGATAGGAGTCCGCCAGTGCCTTGAACCGAGGCAGCGCCCGTTCGATCATTTCCGTCTGGACGCAATAGGCGATCCGGAAGTGGCCGGGAGCGCCGAAGCCGCTGCCGGGGACCAACAGCAGGTCGAATTGCTTGGCTCGCTCGCTGAACGCCATGTCATCCGGTTCCAGTGACCGGGGGAACAGGTAGAAGGCTCCACCGGGCTGGACCACATGGTAGCCCATCTCTCGAAGTGCGTCGGTCAGCAGGGCGCAGTTGCGTTCATAGACGCTGATGTCCGCCGTCAGGTCACAGCATTCCGCCGCCACCCTCTGAAACAGGCTGGGGGCATTGACATATCCCTGAGAGCGGCCTGCACCTGCCGTCGCCGCGTAAACGGCATCAGCGTCCGTCACCTGCTTGGGGACCAACACATAGCCCAACCGCTCGCCAGGGAGGGAAAGGGACTTGGAAAAGGAGTAGCAGACGATGGTGTCCTTGTAGATCTGCGGTACCCAGGGGACCTCCACGCCGTGAAAGGCAATCTCCCGGTAAGGCTCGTCGGAGATCAGATAGATGGGGTGGCCGTAGAGCGCTTCCTTAGCCCGGAGGATCGCTGCCAGAGTTTCCAGCGTCTGGCGGGAGTAGACCACGCCGGAGGGGTTGTTGGGGGAGTTGATGATCACGCCCTTGGTGCGGCAGGTGACTGCCTGCTCGAAGGCGGAAAAATCAATTTGAAAGTGTTCCGGCTCCGGTGGGATCACCTTGATCTTCCCCTTGGCACCCTCGATAAACACCCGGTACTCCGGAAAGTAGGGGGCAAAGAGGATGTACTCGTCGCCGGGGCAGGTCAGTCCGCCCAATACACAGCAGAGAGACGCCGCCGCGCCTACGGTGAGGTACAGCTCGTCCGCCGTATACTGCTCCCCAAACCGACGGTTCAAGGAGTCAGCAATCCGCTGTCTGGCGGCGGGATCGCCGGGGGCGCTGGTGTAGCAGTGAATCGTGTCTGCCTGTTCCCGCAGCAGCCGGATGGCGGTCTCATTCACCTCTACGGGAGCGGGGACGCTGGGGTTTCCCAGTGAAAAGTCAAATACGTTTTCCGCACCTACCTCTGCGGCCCGCTGACGGCCATATTCAAACAGCTCCCGGATCACGGAACGGGCCGTGCCCAGCTGCAGCATCCGTTGAGAAACCATAAACACTCCTCCTGTCCTTCCCATCGGTTGATTTTACAACATGAACGGCAGTCTGCCGTATTTTTATTTTACTGCCTGGTTTGGCCGCTGTAAAGCGGCATCACCGCTCAATCGAAAGTGAAAAGCCGGGACTTTTTTGTGCCGTTTGACACAGGGGGCGGAGGTCGGGAAAGGCGGTTGAACGCCTTTGCAAAATATTTTTCCGGAGGTCAGGAAAAAATAAAAATTGTCTTGACAAACAGGGCGTTTTAGGGTATCCTATATAGGCACTCAATCATACGGCTTCGGTGACATAGCCAAGTGGTAAGGCAAGGGTCTGCAAAACCCTGATTCCCCGGTTCAAATCCGGGTGTCACCTCCAACAGAGAACCCCGTAACCGCAGCGGTTACGGGGTTTTTCTTATGCCCTTGAAGGGGCATTTTCCCGTTCGTTTTCCCTTTACGGGCCCAAATTCGCGCTTTTTACTGAGCATTATGGGACAAAAGGGTACAAGCATAATGGCCTTTAACGTAACGATCACAGGTTGTCCCGCCCGTGTCGTGCCGTTTGCGCTATGGAGACCCCGGCCTTTGCGCGGACTGCCTTCGCCTGCTATCCTCCAACATTTTGCGGCTTTAGGAGGCGGTTCGATCGCAAAAATAAAAATTGACAAACCGGGCGGGCTATTATAAAATGAAAATACCGGAAATGTTTGGCCGGTCAGCCGCTGCGAAGCGGTTTTTTTGAAGCCTGAAGTTAGATATAACTAACTATAAATCCCGGCACGTGCGGGGCCGCATGGGCCGAAGACAGGGAGGACGAGGATGATCCGAAAGCTGCTGCAAAACACCAGAAAGCCCCGGGGATTGGGGGGCCGGCTGATGCTGGCGGGCATGAACCGGGGCCACAGGCCGCTGGCGAAGTGGGCCATGGAATCCCTGCCTCTGGCACCGGACGCCCGGGTGCTGGATGTGGGCTGCGGCGGCGGGGCCAACATCGCCGCCCTGCTGGCCCGGTGCCCGGAGGGCAGGGTGGACGGGCTGGACTACTCTCCGGAGAGCGTGGCCGCCAGCAGGCGGAAAAACGCCGCCGCCCTGGGCGGGCGGTGCACGGTCCTCCAGGGGGACGTGGGCCGCGTCCCCTTTGGAGACGGGAGCTACGACGCGGTGACGGCCTTTGAGACCGTCTACTTCTGGCCGGACCTGCCCCGGGCCTTCTCCGAGATCTGGCGGGTGCTGCGGCCCGACGGGCGGTTCTTGCTGGCCTGCGAGATGGGGGACCCATCCGACACCACGTGGAGCGGCCTGATCGACGGACTGACCATCTACTCCGGCGAGGAGCTGAAGGAGCGGCTGGAGGCCGCCGGATTTGCCCATGTGAAACTGAAAAAGGCGCGGCGCGTCTGGTTCTGCCTGGTAGCGGAAAAGGCGGCGCCCGTGGGAACGGGAGGTTGACAGCTTGAGCATCCACGCTTCAGGTGAGGACTATTTGGAGGCGGTGCTGGTTTTGCACCGGGAGAGGGGGGAGGTACGGTCCATCGACATCGCCCGCCATCTGGGCTTTTCCAAGCCCAGCGTCAGCCACGCGGTCAGCGTTTTGCGGAGCGGGGGCTTTCTGGAGATGGACCGGGACGGTCTGCTGCATCTGACGGAGCCGGGCCGGGAGGTGGCCGAGCAGATCTACGACCGGCACTGCTATTTTGAAAACCTGCTGCTGTCCTCCGGCGTCGAGCCGGAGCGGGCGAAGCGGGAGGCCTGCAAAATGGAGCACGCCATCAGCACGGACAGCTACCGGCGATTGCGGGAGCTGCTGGACGCCAGACTGACGCCGGAGGCGCGCGGGAGTGAGGCGGAGCATTTTTGAAAACCTGTCAAAAAAGGGTTGACAGGGGTCCGGCGGCATGGTATATTGAGCATGTGGTTAGTACGAACTAACCATTTTAAAGAGGGCGGGCGACTGGGCGGCCCGCCTCCTTTTCAAAGAATAGTTAGTTATAACTAACTATAGAGCGCGGGAAGCGCGACAGGGCGGACGGCCCGCCCGCATGAACGACAGCAGCGCATCAAAGATATCATGGAAGGAATGATCGTATGAGCAAAATCGCAATCGTCTATTGGAGCGGCACCGGCAACACGGAGACCATGGCCAACTGCATCGCCGACGGCGCCCGGGCGGCCGGCGCGGAGGTGGAGCTGATGGGCCCCGCGGAGTTCTCCGCCTCCCGTTTTTCCGAGTTCGGCGCCGTGGCCTTCGGCTGCCCCGCCATGGGCAGCGAGGTTTTGGAGGAAGAGGACTTCGAGCCCATGTTCTCCGGCCTGGAGGGGTCTCTCGGCGGCAAGAAGATCGCCCTGTTTGGCTCCTACGGCTGGGGCGACGGCCAGTGGATGCGGGACTGGTTCGCCCGCTGTGAGGACGCCAACGCCAGCCTCCTGCAGGACGAGGGCCTCATCGCCAACGAGACGCCGGACGACGACGTGCAGGAGGCCTGCCGCCAGCTGGGCCGGAAACTGGCCGCCTGCTGACACCCTCTCTTAATCGGATACTTATCTCCTTTTTTCCCCTCACAGCCCCGCACGGCTTCCGTGCGGGGCAACTCCTTTTTTGAGGGCGGAACGCTTGACAAGCGGGGCGGGGCGGCATACAATCAAACCAGATCAAACGCCGCGTTTCGGAGCCGCGCGTCCGGGGCGGTGACTTTTTCCCGAAACAGTTAGGCTAGACTAACTTTCGGGAGAGGACGGATGCCGTTCCGGCACAAGAGAAATGGGGGAACAAGATGAACCGGAAACAGGAGATCCAAAACGCCTACAAGTCCCTGGGCGGCGAGGCCACCTTCTACGACGGCATGATCACCTGCTCCACCCTGCCGGGAAGGGCGGTGTGCGGGCTGGTGTGGGCCATGGACAAGGCGAAGAACGACGCGTATCTGGAGCGGGCCCTCTCCGGCATCCCGGGGGACTTTGCCGGACGGCTGCTGGAGGTGCCGGTGGGCACCGGCGTGCTGACCATGCCGCTCTACCGGACGCTGCCCCGGGCGGCGGTCACCTGTCTGGACTACTCCCCGGACATGATGGCGAGGGCCCGGGGCAGGGCGGAGCGCATGGGGCTTTCCAACGTGGTCTTCCGACAGGGCGACGTGGGGGCGCTGCCCTTTGATGACGGCGGCTTTGACGCGGTGCTGTCCCTCAACGGCTTCCATGCTTTCCCGGACAAGGACGCGGCCTGGCGGGAGACCTTCCGGGTGCTGCGGCCCGGCGGCGTCTTCTGCGGCTGCTTCTACGTGCGGGGCGAAAACCGGCGGACGGATTGGTTTATCGAGAAGCTCTACGTCCCCAAGGGCTTCTTCACGCCGCCCTTCGAGACGGCGGAGAGCCTGCGGGCCCGCCTTGCCGGCCTGTACGCGTCGGCGGAGGTGGAGACGGTGGAGGGCATGGCCTGCTTCACCTGCCGGAAGGGCGGGTGAGGGCATGGACCGGAAGAAGCCGCTGCCCATGTACGGCGTGGGGCCGCTCTATGTGGCGGTCATCCTGACGCTGACGGCGGGCGCTCTGGCCCTGTCGGCCTGGGGCGTCACCGCGTCCGGCAGGGTGCCGGGGCTGCGGGTCCCCTTCGCGGCGCTGGGGACGGCGCTGATCGCGGCGGGGGCGTGGCTCTGGTACGGCGCGGTCTTCCGCGCCCGGGTGGACGACCACATCCGAAACAGAACCCTGTCCACCACCGGGGTCTACGCCTGGGTGCGCAACCCCATCTACGCCGCGTTTCTGCTGGCCTGCACCGGAGCGCTGCTGTGGGCGGGGGACCTGTGGCTGCTGATCTTGCCGCCGGTGTTCTGGCTGTTTTTGACGGGGCTGATGAAGCGCACTGAAGAGCGGTGGCTGCTGGAGCGCTTCGGGAAGGAATATGAGGACTACCGCCGCCGGGTCAACCGCTGCATCCCGTGGTTCCCGCAGCGCATGGAAGGAGCGGACGGGCATGGCTGAGCTGCGGGAAAACACCGTCCAGCACACCCTCTGCATCCCCCTGTGGGGCAGGATGATCGCGGCGGAGAGATACCCGAACCTCTTCCCGGACCGGGACGCGGGCCGCATCGTGGGGGAGCTGGGCGTGGATTTCTCAGACAAGAAGCTCTACAAATTGCAGTACATGTGGATGAACTGCGTCATCCGTCAGTACAACCTGGCCTGGGAGATCGGACAGTATCTGAAGGACCACCCCCGGGCCGCCGTGGTGGAGCTGGGGGCGGGCCTGAGCTGCCTGCGCCGGGAGATGGGCAACGACACGAATCCCTGGTACTGCCTGGACATGGCGGAGGTGGTCGCCCTCCGGCAGCGGCACATCCCCCTGGGGAGATACGAGCGGAACGTGGTCTGCGACCTGAACGACTTCTCCTGGTTCGACGAGATCGACTTCCGCCCGGAGGACGGGGCGGTCTTCACTGCCGGCGGGCTGTTCTACTACTTTGAAAAGGAACAGGTGCGCCGGCTGCTCCGCGCCATGGCGGAGCGGTTCCCCGGCGGCGTCGTCGCCTTTGACGCGGTGAACGCCCTGGGGCTGAAGGGCGTCAACGCCGAGGTGAAGCTGGCGGGGAACGAGACGAAGTCCTTCTTCTCTCTGGAGAGGCCCAAAGAGGAGCTGGAGAGCTGGTCGGAGCGCATCGTGAACGTGGCGGAGAAGGACTATTTCGAGGGCTATCTGCGGGGCGGCTGGCGGAAGGACGCCGTCACCCGGCTGTTCATGTGGGTCACCCGGACCTTCCACATGTGCTTTATGCTCCACGCGGAGTTCCGGGCGTGAGACCGTCAGGACGCGAAAAGGGCGCCTCCCATTTGGAAGGCGCCCTCGTTGCGCGTTCAGAGCTTCCGGGCGGCAAGACAGCACAGCGGCACCAGAAATCCCTTCAGCAGGGGCCGGTCCGTGACCTGAAAGCCGTGCCCGGCCACAAAGTCCGCGAATCCCGCGGCGTCCCAGCGGTGATAGGTCCGGAAGCCCGCCAGCCGGGAGAGCCTCATCAGCCCCGCCCGGAGGCCCCGGCCCGCGCCGTGGACAAAGGTGGGGGCGAACAGGAGCCCGTCCGGCTTCAGCACCCGGCGGATCTCCGCCAGGGCCAGCTCCGGACGGGGCATGATGTGAAGGGCGTTGGCGATGACCACCGCGTCGAAGGTGCCGTCGCCGTAGGGCAGGCAGGTGGCGTCCTGGACGGAGAAGCGGAGGCGGCAGGAGCCGGGGCGACGCTTCGCCTCCCGGATCATGTTGGGGGAGAAGTCCGTGGCCTCCCACAGCCGCACCTGGCTGGACAGGGGGAAGGACAGCTGCCCGGTGCCGCAGGCCAGCTCCAAGACGTTCATCTCCCGGCTCAATTGGGGCCGGACGCGGGCGCAGATATCGTCATACAGCCCGGCGTCGCGGCCCATCAGGGGGCCGTACAGCCTGGAAAACCGCTGCCAGAAGGCGCGGTTGCCGTCACGGTTTTTCTTCATCGCGTCCACCATCCTTTCCAAGCGATCTTTTTCAAACGTCCGCCGTCACTTGCCGAAGCGGCCAAGCAGCCCCTTTTTCTCATAGGGGGCCTGGGTGACGGCGCCCGCCTCGTAGCCGGTGGCGTTGATGACCCTGCGCAGCTGCTCCTCGTCGATGGGCTCCTCCGTCAGAATCACGGTCTCCCCCCTGGCGTGGGAGGAGGCGACCTTCTTGACGCGGAAAGCCCGGCGGACGGCGTCGTTGATGTGGGACTCGCACATGCCGCACTGCATGCCGTCCACTTGGATGGTGATCTGTGTCATGGAAATCAGTCCTCTTTAAAAAGTTAGATTTGGCTAACTACTGGGTAAAAGAGAAACGGGCCGGGGCCCGTTTCTCGGCGGTTAGGGTTTCCTAACCAGAAGTATAGCACAGCGCGGGGGAAAGTCAAGCCCTCACTCCCCGTCCAGCAGGGGGGTCATGCTCCTGACGCTGATAAAGAGGGTGGAGAGGTTGTGCAGCAGCGCCGAGGTGGCCGGGGCCAGAACGCCCATGGCGCCCAGAACGATGAGGCTGCCGTTAAAGCCCATGACGAAGCGGTAGTTCCGGTCGATCCGGTCCATTAGCGCCTGGGAGAGACGCCGCAGGGTGCCCAGCTGGAACAGGTCGTCGGCGGCGATGGTGATGTCCGCGATCTCCCGGGCGATGGCCGCGCCGTCGCTGATGGCGATGCCCGCGTCGGCGGCGGAGAGGGCGGGGGCGTCGTTGATGCCGTCGCCGATCATGACCACGGTGCGGCCGGCGGCCCGCTCGGCCTCCACGAACGCGGCCTTGTCCTCCGGCAGGACCTCGGAGTGGTACTCGTCCACCCCCAGCTGGGCGGCGATGGCGGCGGCGGTGCGCTCGCTGTCGCCGGTCATCATCACAAGCCGGGACACGCCCAGCTGCCGCAGGGTGCTCAGCACCGCCGGGGCCTCGGGCCGCAGGGGGTCCGACACGCAGATCACCGCCGCCAGCTCCCCGCCGATGGCCAGATACAGGTGGGAGTACTGGGGCGGCAGGGCGTCGAAGACCGCCTGTCCGCCCTCCGGGATGGCGCACGCCTCGTCCTCAAAGACGAAGTGGTGGCTGCCGATGACCACCCGGCGGCCGTCCACGGTGCTGGCGATGCCGTGGGCCACCAGGTACTCCACGTTGGCGTGCATCTCGTCGTGGGTCAGGCCCCTCTCCCTGGCGGAGCGGACCACGGCGTTGGCGATGGAGTGGGGGTAGTGCTCCTCCAGGCAGGCCGCCAGACGCAGCATCTCGTCCCGGTCGTTCCCGCCGAAGGGCACCACGTCCACCACGGTGGGGCAGGCCCTGGTCAGGGTGCCGGTCTTGTCAAAGACCACGGTGTCCGCGCGGGCCACGGCCTCCATAAATTTGCCGCCCTTGACGGTGATATGGTATCTGCCCGCCTCGCCCATGGCGGAGAGGAAGGACAGCGGCATGGCCAGCTTCAGCGCGCAGGAGAAGTCCACCATCAAAATGGACACGGCCCGGGTGGCGTTGCGGGTCAGGGCGTAGGTCAACGCCGTGCCAAGCAGGCTGTAGGGCACCAGCCGGTCCGCCAGACGGACGGCCCTGGCCACGGTGGCGGACTGGAGCTTCTGGGAGTCCTCGATCATGGAGACGATGCGGTCATACCGGCTGGAGCCGGTCTGCTGGATGGCCTCCAGCACGCACTCGCCCTCCTCCAGCACGGTGCCGGCGTAGACCAGGCCGCCCGCCCGTCTGGCCACGGGCACGGACTCGCCGGTGAGGGACGCCTGGTTCACCATGGCCTCGCCCTCCAGCACCCTGCCGTCCAGGGGGATCAGATTGCCGGTGCGGACCCGGACGCGGTCGCCGGGCCGGACGTCGTGGATGGGGACCAGCACGTCGCCCCCCTCCGTCACCAGCCACACCCGGTCCACGTTCAGCGACATGCTGCGGGCCAGGTCGCCCACGGATTTTTTGTGGGTCCACTCCTCCAGCAGTTCGCCCAGCCGCAGCAGAAACATGACGGACCCGGCGGTGGCGAAGTCGCCCCGGATCAGGGACACGCCGATGGACACGGCGTCCAGCACCTCCACCTGGAGCTTCCGGCGCAGCAGGCACCGCGCCCCGTGCCACAGGTAGCGCAGGGAGCGGACCGCCGTGTAGGCGGCCTGGAGCGGGGCGGGCAGGAAGAGCTTCCGCGCCGCGTAAAAGGCGGCCATCCCCACCAGCTTGTCCTGGTAGCGGCGGTTCAGCTCCCGGCCGCTGTTCTCCGGCAGGCGGGCCGCCAGGGCCTCGTCGTCATAGCGGAAGCGGGCCAGGGCGTCCAGCAGGGCGGCCCGGTCCCCGGTGTAGAGGATCACGGCGTCGCCGGTGCGTTCGTAAATCTTGGCGGAGCGCACAAAGTCCAGCCGGTTCAGATAGACGTCCAGCAGGTCCGCCTGGCGGATGGTCATGCGGGACTGGCGCAGGTGGACGCGCAGGCGCCCCCGGCTCTCGTGCAAAATCTCACAATTCATGGTATCACACTCCAAATCAGGAAAAGAGCCGCGCCGTTAGGCGCGGCTCTTTGCGGATAGGTCATATAGAGTAAGATGCCCTTTCAGGGCAAGGGGGAGTACGAGGGGGCAAAGCCCCTTCGTGTGGGATCGAATGTCCGCAAATGCCCGCCGGGCGGGCGTTTGCACCGCGAAGCGGTAGGTTTTCAGGGCGCTTGCGGCCTGGAAACCGGGACATTTGCAGGCTGAAAAGCCCGCCGGGCTTTTCGGCCTGAGCCGCGCCGTTAGGCGCGGCTCTCTCGGATGTACTCAGGCTTCGGCTTCCCCGGCGGCGTCCTCCACGGTCTCGTTGGCCCGGGCCCGGGTCTCGTTGATCTCCCTGGCGTCCGCCAGGATATCATCCGCGGCCTCCTGGACCTGGGTGACGGTGGTCATGACGCTGTCCTTGCAGCGCAGGGCGGCGGCGGTGGCGTGGGTGTAGGCCCTCCGGGCGTCCTGGCTGGCCAGCAGCTTGAAGCCCGCGGAGCCCAGCAGGGTGCCGCCGGCAAAAATCGCGACTTTCTTCCAATCGATCATAGTGGTGCTTCCTTTCTATTTCCGCTTCTTACCTGTGTACATGGCCAGCGCCATACAGACCAGCGCGGCCCAGGCCCAAAAACGGTGTTGTTTCATGTGCTATCCCCTCCGTTCGGCAGGTGGATCTCCCAATTGTTTCTCTATCATAAAACATGGAAAAATAGTTGTCAAGACTAACTTTTGTGAACATTTTTTAAAATAATCAGGACATTAAAGTTGCATATTGCTAACTATTTTCGCCGGCGGTGAAACACGGTTTGTATAAAGGGAGGGAATTTGTTATAATGATACATCTGATCAAACGCCATGAAGGAGGAGAGCGTATGAGACGGTTTCGGCATATCTGCGCGGAGGCGCTGTGCGCGCTGGCGGCGGTGTGCGTCCTGGGACTGCCGGCGGCCGCCGCCCCGGCCGGAGACACGGCGCCCCTGACCATCCTGTTCACCCACGACACCCACGATCACTTTTACCCCGACGCCGGGGACCTGGGGGGCTACACCCGGCTGGCGTCTTTGCTGGAGGAGCTGCGGGCGGCAGCGGCGGCGGAGGGCATGCCGGTGGTCACTCTGGACGCCGGGGACTTCTCCATGGGCTCGCTGTTCCAGACGGTCTACGCCACCGACGCCCCGGAGCTGCGGGCTCTGGGGGCCATGGGCTATGACGTGACCACCTTCGGCAACCACGAGTTCGACTACCGCCAGCAGGGTCTGGCGGAGATGCTCCGGGCGGCCATGGACAGCGGCGCCCCCCTGCCCGCCATCGTCCAGGCCAACTACAAAACGCCCACGGACCCCGAGGCTGGCCGGGAACTGGTCCGGGCCATGGCGGACTACCCCGTCACGGACTACGTTATGCTGGAGCGGGAGACGGGGGACGGCCCGCTGCGCGTTGCCGTGTTCGGCGTCATGGGCATGGACTCCCATGAGTGCGCGCCCATGTCCGGCATGGAATACCAGCCCATCGCCGAGGCGGCAAAGCGGGTTGTGGCAAAGATCGAGGCCGACGAGGAGGCCGACTATGTCGTCTGCCTGTCCCACAGCGGCACCGAGGACGGGAAGGGCGAGGACTATGAGCTGGCAAAGGCCGTGGACGGCATCGACGTCATCATCTCCGGCCATACCCACACCACCCTGCCGGAGCCCATCCGGGTGAACGACACCCTCATCGTCTCCTGCGGCGCGTACACGCGAAACCTGGGGACGCTGACGATCAGCCGCGTCGGCGGCGGCCTGACGGTGGAGGACTATCAACTGCTCCCCCTTGACGGCTCCGTCCCGGAGGACGGGGACATGCTGGCCCTGGCGGCGGGGTTCCAGGACAAGGTCAACGGGACGTATCTGACGGACTACGGTCTGGCGTATGACCAGGCGCTGGCCACTGTGGAGGGGCGGGACTTTACCGTGGAGGAGACCGGCAATCTCATCGGCGACGCCTATATCCGGGCCATCCAGCGGCTGGAGGGCCCGGACTATGCGCCGGTGGACTTCGCGGTGGCGCCCGACGGCGTCATCCGGGACGCGCTGCGGGCGGGGGAGGTGACCACCGCCCAGGCGTTTGACGTGCTGTCCCTGGGCTCCGGCGCCGACGGCACGCCGGCCTATCCGCTGGTGTCGGTGTACCTCACCGGCGCGGACCTGAAAAACGCCTTTGAGGTGGACGCCTCCATCTCGGCGCTGATGCCCGCCGCCACCCTCTACGGCGCGGGGATGCGGTGGACGTGGAACCCCCACAGGATGCTTCTGGACAAGGTGACGGACGCGGCCCAGCTGCTGCCGGACGGCGGCGAGGCGGCCATTGAGGACGGCAGGCTCTACCGGGTGGTGGCGGACCTTTACAGCGGCCAGATGCTGGGGGCGGTGGAGGCCCAGAGCCTGGGCCTGCTGACCGTCACGCCCCGGGATGAAAACGGGGAGCCGGTGACGGACCTGGAGAGCCGCATCGTCCGAACCGCGGACGGCGCGGAGCTGAAGGCGTGGTACGCCCTGGCCTCCTATCTGGAGGAACGGGGGAGCGTGCCCCCCGGAGCGGCCCGGAAGACGGAGGATGCCAGATGGAATCCTCTGGCGCTGCTGGCTGACCCCGGCTTGCCCACGCTGGCGGCGCTGGGCGCGCTGGTCCTGCTGGCCGTGATCGTTGTTTTGGCGGTGAGGCTCATCCGCCGCCGGAGAGGCAGACGGCGCAAAAAAACCGCGTAGATCTGTGCGCGGAAGCGGCGGGCCGGGGATTTCCCGGCCCGCCGTTTTGATCTTTTCAGCGCCCCGTGACGAATCATGACCGCAAAATTCCGCGGAATTGCCTCCGGGAGGGCAAAATGCGGGGCCGTGCAGCCTGTTATCAGGTGGAAAATCCCGCGAACTGGGTCATGTACAGGCCGTAATACTTCCCCTTCCGGGCCAGCAGGTCCTCGTGCCGCCCCTGCTCCACGATGCGGCTCATGATCTCCGGCTGGAGCAGGTCCATCGTCACCTCGCCCACCATGAAAAGGCCGGCGATGACGGCGAAGCGCAGGTATCGCTTGCTGTATTTCCACATGCTATATCCTCCCTTCGCCGCCCTCTTCCGGGTAGCACGCGGCCCAGGCGCCGTTGATTCGCTCCAGCAGCTCCAGCAGCGCGGCATTCTCCGCCGGGGAGAGGCAGGCGAACATCTGCCGGTGGCGGACATCCCGTTGGGCTTGGGCGTCTGCCGCGGCGTCCTCTCCGGCGGCGGTCAGGCGGATGCCGGCGGTCCGCCGGTCCGCCGCGCTGGGCGAACGGGCCACAAGTCCCGCCGCCTCCAGCTTGCCGATGACCTCGCTGGCGGAGCCGGGCCGCACGCCCATCCGCGCCGTCAGCTCCCGCTGGGTGGTGGGGCCGCTCTTCCGCGGGAGGATCAGCACCCGCCGCTGGCTGCCCCGGCCCTCCCGGATGCGGCGCATGGTGTGGCCGATGTCCCGCGGGTTCCGGATCAGGTTGTTGTTGACGTCCGGCGCGTCATACCTGGTTTTCATAGGCGTCAGCTCCTGTCTTATGGATGTCAGGCCGTCATACCACAAACGTCGGAAATTGTAAAGGTACCTTGATTTTTTACCACTCCGCGCGTCCGGCGGGGACCTCCGCCGGAAATGCCTTGACTTTTGCTCTGGACGCGTGAATAATATGGACAAGAACAGAAGACACGAAATCACAACGGAACGGAGGAACCCCCAATGAGACTTTGCTTCAACACCGACGGCCTGGGCTACATGCCCTTTGAGGAGATGCTGGACACCGTGGCCGCCCTGGGCTACGAGTCCGTGGAGATCGCCTGCGGCAACTGGTCCAGGGCCCCCCACATCGACCTGGACAACATGCTGGCGAGCGCCGACGCGCGGAAACAGTTTATGGACGCCATCCACGCCCGGGGATTGGCGCTGGAGGCCCTGAACTGCTCCGGCAACCAGCTGGCCCCCAACGAGGAGGGCAGGCGTCACCAGGAGGTGGTGGAGAAGACCTTCCGTCTGGCGGGCCTTCTGGGCGTGAAGCACATCGTCATGATGTCCGGCTGCCCCGGCGGTTCCCCCACGGACAGCACCGCCAACTGGATCGTCACCAGCTGGCCCCCCAGCACCACCCAGATCCTCAACTGGCAGTGGGAGGAGGTCCTGATCCCCTACTGGCGGGAGACGGTGCGGCTGGCCAGGGCCAACGGCATCGAGACCATCGCCCTGGAGAACCACGGCTGCCAGATGGTCTACAACCCCGAGACCCTGATTCGCCTGCGGGACGCGGTGGGCCCCATGGTCGGCATGAACCTGGACCCGTCCCACCTGATGTGGATGGGCGGCGACCCCATCATGGCCGTCCACAAGCTGGGGAAGGACCGCATCTACCACGTCCACGCCAAGGATGTCCGCATGGAGCGGAACTACGTGGGCCCCGACGGCGTGCTGGACACCAAGACCATTCAGGAGTTCTCCAGGCGCACCTGGAACTACGTGGCCCTGGGCCACGGCCACGACGTGCGCTGGTGGAAGGAATTCCTGTCCGTTTTGAGCATGGAGGGCTACGACGGCCCCGTCAGCCAGGAGATGGAGGATCTGACCATGCCCGCCCTTACCGGCGTGAAAAAGTCCACCGCCGTGCTGAAGGAGGCCATGCCCCGGGATTACGACTGAGCCGCGGCGCAAAGCGCCTGATCTCGCCGGAGATCAGGCGCTTTTTCCGGTCCGGAGAGCGCGTTTTGGGGGAGACGGCAGGTGGAAAAAGATGTAAGCGGTTACATGTTGGGCAAACTTGCACAAAAATAAATTGAAATATCAACCTATATTGTACAAAATTGCAAGACGCCTCTTGCATTTTCGGGGGAGAGATGGTAAGTTAACCATAGGAAAGCAGGGAGGAGCCCCGGCTTCTCCCCAAAATTATCCAGGAAAAATGTAAGCCCTTACATCTCGAGGAGGCCGCCGGCATGCCCATGAATCCCACAATTTACGACGTGTCCAGGCTCTCCGGCGTCTCCACGGCCACGGTCTCCCGGGCGTTCTCCAGCCCCGACCAGGTGCGGGAGGCCACCCGCCGCAAGGTCTACGAGGCGGCCGCGGTGCTGAACTACTCGCCCAACGCCATCGCCCGGGCCATGGCCCGGCAGCGGACCGACAAGATCGCCTATCTGATCTGCAAAAAGGGCGCCACGATCCTGGATGAGTTCTACGCCGGCATCTGCGAGGGCATCATGCGGACGGCCAACCGCGCCGACTATCAGCTGCTGATCTCCACGGCGGACGACTGGCGCCTCACCCCCAGCACCGCCCAGAGCAAGCAGATCGAGGGCGTCATCCTGGGCGGCAACGCCCAGGCGGACATGGTGTCGGAGTTCCAGAGCCACAACGTGGCCGTGGTGCTGGTGAACAACCGCATGGCGGGCTTCGACCTGCCCTGTGTGGTCTCCGACGAGCAGGGGGGCGTCCGTCAGGCGGTGGAGCACCTGATCGGCAGGGGACACCGCCGCATCGCCATGATCGCGGGCCGCTTTTCGCCCTACATCATCGGCGAGCGCTACCACGCCTTTCTGGAGGTCATGGCGGAGCACGGCCTGTCCGTGGACGCCGCGACCGCGAAAATGTGCGACCCGGACATTGAGAGCGCCACCCAGGCCGCCCTGGAGCTGCTGAGCCGCCCGGACCGGCCCACGGCCATCTTCGGCGCCAACGACGTCATCGCCGCCGGCGCCATCAAGGCGGCCCGCCGCCTGGGCCTGCGGCTGCCGGAGGATCTGGCGGTGGTGGGCTTCGACGATTCCACCATCTGTTCCCTGCTGGAGCCGGAGCTGACTTCCGTCCACATCAACTGCCGCCGGATGGGCGAGCTGTGCGTGGAGCGGCTGAAGGCCCTGCTGGCCGGGGAGGCGGAGGTCCCCCGGGTCACGGTGGTCCCCACGGAATTGAAGCTGGCCCGCTCCACCTGAGCCGCCTTTACAAACATTTCACATGATTTTTGCGCAAGCGTGCTCGTTCCGGCCCGGCAAAACCGCTATACTGGGCGGGTCGAGAGTTTGAGATGAGGAGGATGTCCATGAAAACCAAGAAGAAGGTCATGTCCGTCGTGAAAGCCGTGATCTGCGCGGTGCTGCTGCTGGTCGCGCTGTTTCCCATCTACTGGCTGGTCGCCATGGCCATCCGGCCCACCGGCGAGATGACCGGCCACATCTCCCTGCTGCCCGCGTCGCTGACCCTGGAGCATTTCCGGGCGCTGTTCACGGACGAGGGCTTCGGCCGGGCCATCATCAACAGCCTGCAGACCACCCTGATCTCCCTGGTGCTGTCGCTGTGCATCGGACTTTGCGCGGCCTACATCATCGCCAGGAGCCGGTTCCGCTTCGGCATCAAAAAGCCGCTGACCTACTGGATTTTGCTGGTGCGCGTGCTGCCGCCCGTGGCGTTCACCATCCCGCTGTACACCATGTTCTCCAAGCTGGGCATCCTGAACACCAAGATTCCCGCCACGCTGGCCTGCGTCCTCATCAACATCCCGCTGATCATCTGGTTCATGATCAGCTTCTTCCAGGACCTGCCGGAGGAGATCGAGGAGTCCGCCCAGATCGACGGCGCCACGGAGTGGCAGCTGTTCCGCAAGATCGTGCTGCCCCTGGTGGCCCCCGGCATCGCCGCCATCGCCATGCTGTCCTTCATGTACGCCTGGAACGAGTATACATACAGCATCATCTTCGTCCAGTCGCCCACCAATTACACCGTCCCCCTGGCCCTGGCCATCCTGAACACGGAGGACAATCTGACCAACTTCGGCCTGGTGGCCGCCGGCGGCGTGATCTCCGTGATCCCCATCACCCTGTTTGTGATCTTTGCGCAGAACTACTTGATCTCCGGTTTGTCAAGCGGCGCTGTCAAAGAGTAACAAAATAAACAGAAGGAAAGTACAACAAAGATTAGGAGGAAAAGAAATGAAGAAACTGTTCGCGCTGATGCTTGCCCTGGTTATGGCACTGTCCCTGGTCGCCTGCGGCGGCAAGACCGAGGAGTCCACGCCCGCTGACACCGGCGACAGCGCCGGCGCCGACTCCGACGCTCCTACCAAAATGACCCTGATCCTGCGCGCCGGCACCTATGGCGATGTGCTGAAGATGTGCCTGCCCGCCTTCGCGGAGGAGCACAACGTGGAGTTCGAGGTCCTGGAGCTGAGCTTTGACGACCTGCACAGCAAGATCGCTCTGGACGCCGTCAACAAGGAGGGCGCCTACGACCTGTGCATGGTGGACGGCTCCTGGATGGCTGAGTTCACCGCCAACAACGTCCTGATGAACCTGTCCGAAGCCGGCTACGCCTTCGACGACGACATCATCCCCGCCACCACCGACATCTGCTACTATGACGGCGACATCTATCTGGCCCCCTACTTCGGCAACGTGACGGTCCTGCTGTACAACAAGCAGCTGGTGGCCGACGCCGGCTACGCCCCCGAGGACATCGAGACCATGGAGGACATCATGGCCATCGCCAAGAGCGCCAACGCCGCCGGTAAGATGGGTTATCTGATCCGCGGCGGCTCCGGCGACAACATCGTCTCCGACTTCATCCCCCACCTGCTGGCCTACGGCGGTTGGGTCGTGGATGAGAACAACCAGCCCACCGTCAACACCGACGTGTTCAAGGCCGCTTTCCAGAACTACATCGACCTGTACAAGCTGGGCGGCACCATGGACAAGGACGATATCGTGGCCGCCATCGACAGCGGCAGCGCCGCTCTGGGCCTGGGCTGGCCCGGCTGGTACGTCCCCACCGCGGACGGCGCCGCCAACTACATGCCCATGGTCGGCAAGCTGAACGACGCCGACACCGTGAAGAAGACCTCCATGCAGGGTATCTGGACCATCGGCGTGTGCAACAACAGCACCCACAAGGACCTGGCCGTGGAGCTGCTGGAATACGTGATGCAGGCTGACGTCCTGGCCAGCACCATCGACGCCGGCGGCGTGCCCTGCCGTTACAGCTGCCTGCTGGACGAGGAAGTTCTGGCCAAGTATCCCCACCTGGAGAACGTCTGCGCCGCTCTGGAGACCGGCGTTTACCGCCCCGTCATCGACTGCTGGGCTGAGTTTACCGAGATCCTCGGCACGGAGATGGATACTGTCATCCAGGGCACCAAGGACATGGACACCGCTCTGAACGACGCCCAGTCCGCCCTGGAGGCCCTGCTGGCCTGATCCCCGGCACAAATTCCAGCGCACAGATAAGTGACAAGACCACCGGCCCGGCACACGCGGCGCCGGGGACCGGAATCCTGAAAAAACCCGAGACACTGTTCTCAGATCGAGAGGGCACCTTATGAAGCGAACGGCACCACAACTTAAGCGCACCAAGGCGCCCCACCTGGGCGAGCGTGCATTTCCCCGCCTGATGATCGCGCCGACATTATTGGTGATGATCATACTGACCGCGTATCCCCTGATTTTTACCTTCGTATACAGCTTCACGGATTACAATTACCTCAAGGGCGCTGACAACGCCTCCTTCGTTCTCTTTAAAAACTACACCGACCTGTTTCAAAACGGCTATTTCCGCCAGGCGGTCTGGAACACCATCAAGTTCACGATTCTCGCCGTGTTCTTTGAGATGGTCATCGGGCTGCTGGTCGCGGTTTTCATCCATAGCCTGAAGCGCGGCCAAAAGGTCATGCGCACCCTGCTCCTGCTGCCGTACCTGCTGCCCGCGGTCACGGTGGCGCTGAGCTGGCGGATGATGCTGTCCCAGAACTACGGCATCGCCAACCAGCTTCTGGAGAGCCTGGGCCTGCCGGTGTTCAACTGGTTCATGGACACCAAGACCGCCTTCGGCACCATCCTGCTCATCGATGTGTGGCAGAACGTCCCCTTTGTGTTTTTGCTGCTGTACGCCTCCCTTCAGTCCGTGTCGGAGAGCCAGTACGAGGCCGCCCGCATCGACGGCGCCGGCGTGGTCCAGCAGTTCTTCTACGTCACCCTGCCCAACATCAAAAACGGCCTGGCCCTGTGCGCCCTGCTGCGGACCATCGACACCTTCCGCCTGTTCGAGAAGGTCAACATCCTCACCGGCGGCGGCCCGGCGGGCACCACGTCCACCATTACGCAGTTCCTGTACAATTACGGCATCAAGAGCCTGAAATTCGGCTTTGGCAGCGCCGGCGCCATCGTCATGACGCTGCTGGTGCTGATCCTCTCCAGCTTCTACATCAAACGTGCCATTAAATAGCCTATGGAACATATGAAACTGACCTTTGTCAACGTCGGCTATGGCGAGGCCATTTTGCTGGAGTGCCCCGATCCCCGTTTCGCGGACGGCGCTTTCGTCATGCTGATCGACGGCGGCAGCGCCGAGGCGGCGGAATTCGCGGACCGCTCCTCCGGCCGCGTCCCGCTGGCGGAATATCTGGCGGCCCGGAAGCTCCGCCACATCGACCTGATGGTGAGTACCCACATCCACGAGGACCACATCTGCGGTATGCTGCCCGCGGCGGAGGCGCTTCCGCCCGCCGCGCTGTGGCAGCTTCTGCCGCCGGGCTTCTGCAAAGCCGTTTTGCACCGTCTGGACCGCTCCCTGGCCCAGACGGAATCCCAGGACAAGTTCCTCCGGGCGCTGAACGACGCCCAGACGCTGCTCCATCTGGTGGAGGAGCGGGGCGGCGCGGTCCGCTCCCTCCGGGCCGGGGAGAGCGGAGAGCTGTGCGGCGGACTGCGGTATCAGGTCCTGGCCCCCGCTGCGGGGAAGCTGGACGAGCTGGAGAGCCGCTGCCGGGACCTCTTCGCGGAGGAGGACGACGGCGCGTTCCGGCAGAAGCTGTCGGCCCTGGACGCCCGTATGAACAATTTCAGCCTGATGCTGCTGCTGGAGTACCGGGGCAGTCGCATCCTGCTGCCCGGCGACACGAACCGCTTTGGCTACGACGGCATTGACCCCGCCGCCCTGCGGGCGCACCTGTTCAAGGTGGGCCACCACGGCCAGCGGGACGGCGCCGGCCCGGAGCTGCTGGAGCTGGTCCGCCCCCAGGCGGTGGTGTGCTGCGCCTCCAGCGACCGGCGCTATGACAGCGCCCATCCCGACATGCTCCGTCTGCTGGCGGAGAGCGGCGCGGAACTGTATTTCTCCGACTGCCCCGATCTCCCCGGGCTGGACCTGCCGCCCCATGCGGCGCTGGCCTTCACGGTGGGAGAGAACGGCGGTCTGGACGCCCAATATTTGTGATAGGAGGTCTCTGTTATGGCAGAAGTGATCCTGAAAAACATCAAGAAGGTCTACCCCCACAGCGAGCCGAAGAAAAAGAAGAAGGGGGAGCCGGAGAAGAAGACCAACCTCCAGATCACGGACGAGGGCGTTCTGGCGGTCCAGGATTTCAATCTGGAGATCAAAGATAAGGAGTTCATCGTCCTGGTGGGCCCCTCCGGCTGCGGCAAGTCCACCACGCTGCGCATGGTGGCCGGCCTGGAGGAGATCAGCGGCGGCGAGCTGTACATCGACGGCCGGCTGGTCAACAACGTGGAGCCCAAGGACCGGGACATCGCCATGGTCTTCCAGAGCTACGCCCTGTACCCCCACATGACGGTCTATGACAACATGGCCTTCCCCCTGAAGCTGCGCAAGACGCCGAAAGCGGAGATCGACCGCCGGGTGAAGGAGGCCGCCGAGATCCTGGACATCACCCAGTACCTGGACCGCAAGCCCAAGGCGTTGTCCGGCGGCCAGCGCCAGC
>OIYT01001074.1_pt1 | contig 20988 bp, 29 predicted proteins | sample 1588201 | NCBI WGS metagenome assembly OIYT01 (sample SAMN03283260) | human gut metagenome | biome: human-associated habitat; material: feces | host: Homo sapiens | place: USA | collected 2013
ATCCAAACCAACTGCATTTCTCAAGAGCTTTTAAAAATATATATGGTGTCTCCCCAAAAAAATGGCGGGATCAGAATCACTTCAGCCTGTAATAGCAAATGTTCTTTCCCAAACCCTCTCTTTTGATTTCACCGGATGCTACCAGTTTACGAAGCGCACCCTCAATGGAACTCACGCTCAGAGCCGGACAGAGTTCCCGAATATCCTGCTTGGTGAATCGACCAAGCTTATTCATGGTAGCCAGTCTTACTGTATCCAATGCGGGCAATTTTGTTTCAACCAATGCAAAACGGTCTTCAAAATCCTTATAGGCTGCAAGAACGGTTCCAAGCAGATATTTGATGAACGGAATAACATCCTCCGTTCCATCGTTCCAGCCGGTCTGTGCCTGACTGAGCGCATCGTAATAAAGGTCTTTGTTTTTGGCGATTTTTGCTTCCAAGGAGATATATTTACCCACATAGAAGCCATTTCTGTAAAGCAACAGAGTTGTGAGTAATCGGCTCATTCTGCCATTGCCATCGTTAAAAGGGTGGATACACAGAAAATCGTGAATGAATACAGGGATAGCAATCAGTGGCTCGACTTCCATGTTGCCGATGACACGATTGTATTCCTCACATATCCTGTCCAATGCCTTCGGGGTTTCATAAGGGGCAAGCGGAGTAAACAAAGTCTCCACATGACCATCCGGGCAGGTTGCACTGATATAATTCTGCACACTCTTAGTTCTGCCTGCCATGGGGTTGTTCATATGGCTGTACAAAATCTTGTGCAGTTGCAGGATATAGTTCTGTGTGATGGGAATGGCATCGAAACTCTCGTGGATGATATTCAGAGCATCACGATAACCGGCGATTTCCTGCTCATCACGGTTCTTTGGCGTTGTTTTTTCTTCCACCAACTGACGGATACGGGTGCTGGTCGTGACAATACCTTCAATGGCATTGGATGCCTCGGTACTTTGCACCTTTGCAATCTCCACCAGTTTCTCCAATTCCTCTGGGCGTTGTTTCAGGTACATCTCCTGTTTCCCGGCTTCTTTATATATCGCTGCAATAAGACCAAGAATGTCTGAATCCCATTTTTGGTTCTTGATTTCAGAATAGTTGAATGTTCTCATAACCTCACCTCCATGCTTTTCCCTTAAATTGTACCGTAAAATAAGGGAAAGGTCAATATTTGAGGGAAAGTTCCCTTAATAATATTCCACTTTTAAGGGGAAATATTCTGAAATCATATAAACAAATATCCAAGAATTTGTTCAGCTCATCCCCTCTGATTACCTACTTTGTTCCATGCTCCACAATCATCTCAACATTCTCAAATACATCGACAAACACCTGCTTTGCTCTTTCTAAAAGCTTACGGCATATCTCTGGTTCCGCAAACAAAAAACTAACACGCAGTTCTACGCTTTTAACATTTGGGTACTTTTCTTTATATTGTCCTGAATCTATGTACCAGATATAGGTATTAGAATTTACATCCACATCTATCTCATGTCCGCCAAACACGTATCCATCATCATATCCTACAGTATATGAGCCATTCCGATTCACAAATATGTATTTCATGCGCCCCTTTAATGCGTCTGCAAATTCTTCCTGTGTAGAGAAACGAATTTCACATTCATCTTCATATTCTTCCACGCACTCCAATGCAGCATTATACAAATCTGCATCCGATGCAATATACTCTCTAAACATCTCATCCTTTGAAGCAATATTAGTTGCAATATCTCTGGCAACAGTCAAAGGCTTTTTCCAAGTTGCCTTACTGTCCCACTCTACTTCAATATAAATTGTGATGTCATTACCTGCAAAATCATACTTACCTTCAAACAGACCTTCCGATTTTTCTAACATTAATTTCCCCAGCACCTCATCCTCTAAGACAATTGGTGCCAGATACTTTTCCTGATTTTTATCAAGCTTTGTTCCGGATGCATTTTCTTCCAAAACCTCTCTGATGTACAGAAATGCAAGTTCTCCGAAGTAACTATACTGTAATCTTCCTGCCACCTTATAAATGACACCCTCTTTAAATCTGTTAAAATATCCGCTGTTTTTCTCCTGTGCATCATGTTCCTCGTTAGGTATAGGCCATGTCATAACCTTTATCTTTTTCACCATACTGGCAGCGTTTATATCATAGATTGCAACAGCAGAACGTGTAATAATATAATACTTGTGACTCTTGTCCCATCTTGACGAGTCACCTTTTCCAACAAGAACGTAATATATGCTCTCCTCACCCTCAAATTTATTATCTTCCTGATAGATTTCATGTATATCCATAGTCGCTCCTCCACAATAATCAAATCTATTTATGCCGTTGTACACCAAAATATATAATAAAACATTTCCTTTGTTTCTATAACCCAAGCATTGTCAAAATCTGTTATAGTACCTGTTAAGGTTTTTATGGGTTCTCCTATTTCAAAGGATACTTTTCGATTCATTCCCTCAATAATTTCATGTAGCCATTTTACAACATCGTCTGTAGCATCTACAAAAACACAGTTTTTATATTCTTCAACATCACAAGAAAAATCATTTTTTATCTGATAGTCCAAAGCTTTTTGAATAAATTCATCAATGCTTGATGTTTCATTTTTTCCTGCAACTACTATACACAAAGTCTGTTCTGAAACCTCACAATTAAAAGCGAGATTACCAAATTCTATTCCGAACATTTAATCACTCCAATCCATAAATCACAACACTGCAACATACCCAACCTGTAGTTCCTTACAATAAATCGGAGGCGATATATTTCGAATCGCATAGTGCAGACGTATCAAGCGCTAGCGCTTTTGCAACTGCTGTCAGCACAATATCAGTAGCACCGGTATATGTATATCTGTCTTCCGCTAATGACTCATAATACTTTACAAGCTTTCTGTGATGCTTGTCCTTTACAGTGTTAATATGCCTTAAAAACAAGTCAGTTCTTTCTGCATCAGGAGCATTGTAAACATCTACAATCCCTCCATTTTCTTTACTAAAATCTCCGAAATACCCCTTATCCCTATAATAAAAACCTTTGGAAGAATAACACTTTCCTTCAAAATATAAATTACGGATAATATCCAGACGAATATCTATGTATTTTTCTTCAACCATTTTTGTTTTAATAAAATCCACTTGCTCAGAATCAACATCAAACAAATATGCTAATGAGAGTAAATTAGCCACATCGTCATATGTTAGGTTCCCTTCACAGTACAGAACCTTCTGTTTATCATTTTCTATATATTCCAAAACATCATGCTTTATCTCATCAATTTCATACCCCAATTGATATTTAATCAAAATAACAGATAATAGCTTTAAGCCTATTGCAATATGAAGTCTTGATGCATTCTCTTGGTTAAGATTATCTTTATATCGATTAATTCTTTTTTCAAGATTTTCTAATTCTTTCTGATAGTATTCCTTTGACTTAAAATCATCTTTTATTCTATTCATAATTTTATCCCTTCATTCCGACTAATAAATTTTTCTTAATACTCTCCCGGACATACTTCTATTCCCAACGAATATTTTACCTCATTCAATAGCTCTTCCTCAGTTAAGTTATACGGAAAAGGCTCTGCATCCTCCATAGCATTATTCATAAGTTCATCATATGTTCCATACTCTATCACAATAAATGGTTTATCCGAAAAACAAACTTCATCCACTCTATAATACTGTCCATTATACTCAAAAGTCGGTCTGACAGAACTGTTTTTCACAGCATCATTTCCTGAACAGGTAACGGTACATTGTTCATAAGGTAAATCGACATCCACTATATTACCACCAAGCATTACTATGTATTTATCTATTTTATCTTTTATCGCTTCAAACTCCTGTCTTGTAATCCCAGCATATTTCCACATCTATATAAAGACTCCCATTCTACTCTGAAAATAGTGACTTCATTTCCTCTTCCGTCAAGAAATGACACCACAAACCGTATTGCGGCTCCGTAAAATCATATTGCAATGATTTCTCCCAATCCTTTGCATTCAAAAGCGTTAAAATATTCTTATCTTCTCCATTTGTTCGGTATGTGCTGCAGCGACACTTCATGCCATGAAATTCTACAATCATTTTTTTACATCCTTACTATTTTTTGTTCAACCATATTACTCAATTTTTAGCCTCTACCAAAATATAAAACTTATATTCCTCGTTCTCAATCCACATGGAAGTCTTTGTAATTTGCACATTTAAAGGGCACTGGTCATCAAATACCGTATAACATTTCGTTCCCGAGCCCTGATATACAGCCTCTCCGTAATATTCCTTTTTCATATATGTAAGCTTCAGCTTTAATGCTTTATCAAAAGTAGACCATGCATTCGAATCATTTTTCAGATATAACTCCTTGCACCTTTCTGCTTCCATTACCATATCCGAAAAATTCAACAGCTCGATTTCTGTATTTTTATCTATTTTTAATTTTGTCTTCTTAAAGCCATTTATCACCTTTACCTTTGGAACAGATGGCACTTTTGCTTCTACTTCTGCTTCAAAAGAAACGTTTTCTCCACATTCCTCATTCCAAAACACATTCGCCTGACCGGACCATTTTACCTTAATCAAATCCTGCGTAACATCTAAAATATCAATTTTTCCTGATGTGACATCCTCGTGCTCTAACACATACAAAGTTCCTGCCTCTTCGCCCTTGTTATTATAAGCCCCATTCCATTCAAAGCTTTTTCCTATTAATTTATTTGGTTCTTTTACTCCGATATGAAAACCATTATTATGATACAATCTAATGGTTCTAAGCTCATAATCCAAATCTTCACCCTCATAGCTTCCGTCTATATCCAGAAACATGATTAATGATTTGTTATCTTCTGACATCTCAAAACCTACATTAGCAGCAGTGATTTTATATTCATAATTATTCAGTTTCAAATACATATCGATTCCTCCCGGCATTGTGTTGCTAAATTTCTAATTTTTCATTTTGAGATAAAATGTACTCCACTGGATTTTTGCAAAACCGATTTGCTCTTGATTTTTTCATAACCTCAATTATCTCTTCCATTCGTGGTGAGTAAATCTTATCTCCCACAAGAAACATTGCACCGATTTCTTGTACATATTCAATCAATGAAATTAAGTTGTTTTTCGTAAGACTTCGCAAATCCAATCGACAGCTTATTTCATCTAATATGTTATCAATGTATATGAACTCTATACACGTTTCATCCGATTTTCCATACTGGATAATATCTTTTGACCAACTATCTTCCGGTTCAAGAAACTTAAGATTATGCGGTGGTTGAGGTACACCTTTCCACGAAATCATTTCATCACGACTTAATCTATCAAAATTTAATCTTGTTGATACAATATTGCATTGAAACTGCCATATCGCCATGTTAAATCCACCCACTATCATCTATGTTATAAACATAGAATTAAAACATTCTCTCTGTATCCGTCAAGTAAACATCCTCTCCATACATACGGATAAGTTGTGCATCTTCCTCCATTAATGCCTCCACCAGCATGCGGACATTAGCCTCTGTAAGTTTTTCAACAAAAATAAACGGCGATCCGGGTTTAAGGAATGGCACATTATCTTTTTTCATAAGATACGCCACATTATCCGGAGTAGCAACAACAAATGTATATTGCTTCCCATTCTCAGTTTGAACAAGCACATCCATATTATCATTATCAGGATTGATACTGTCAAACGCTGTAGGAAAAATAATATTGTAATTCATAAGATTCTCCCTTCGTATATGAGTCTCACCTTATACTTTTCATGAAATAATTATCCAATAGCCTTCTAATATAGGATGGTGTCACAGGTACTTCCGAATCAAACGGTGGATATTCCAGATTTATCTTCTTATCTTCTGACAAAATGTGAATTCTTAATCTTCCATTATCATCAGCACGCACAAACCAATAGAATATATTTCCTTCATATTCTATTTTTCTTTTCCCTTTCTTTGCAACCATACTCAAAACCACCAATCCTATTAAACCATTTTTTTAATTTCTCCATACCAGCTCATCAGCTCTGACACAGGTGATATTCCACTCTTGGTATAGTTGTCATAACGATAGGATGCATCGAATTTATGCGTAGCAACATCAAATTCCAGCTTATATTCATTGGGACATTTTTGTTGATAACTATCACACAATTCAACCAGCTTATTAATATCTTTTGTTCCAATTGATAAAAACTCGTCAGAAGCTTCATCATCAGCAAAATTCCCCGCGGGTATAACATCGTTTCCTTTCACGAAAATGGCATTAAACATTTTCTGTGATGTATCTTGGTAAATGTAGATATATATTTTATCAACATTTCCGTTTGTATACTCCATACATAGAGATACAAACTCCGCCTGTAAATCAGTAAACGCGTCTTCAAAACCTTTCATCACAATTTTCTCCTTTATCCACGTATTTTCTCCAGTTCAAATTTTAAAACACAATCTCTCCAAGGTCCGGATAGCCCTTCTTAAGCACATCCATATTCCTTTTTAGCAGCGATAGTTTATCCGGCTGATTACTCTTAAAATAATCCGTAATAACTTGAAGTAGTGAAAGAATTTCCTCTCTTCGGTATGTGGATTGTGATATAGTCGCTATGGCGTAATAATATCCTTCCACCGGCTCCACTTTATTCTTCCCATCAGAGAACGGATACCTATTTTCTTCCAATGCTTTCATAATCACATCTACGATTCCACATCCTCTGAAAAAGGTAACATTCTCTGGTAGTCCTTTAATTTGATTAGCGCATGACTAAAAGAAGCTATCTTCTTACAATACTTCCAGATCTTTTCCTTATTGGTGTCGTCTGTATGAGACATAAGGATATAGGTCATAGGCTTTGTAATTATCATTTTTCTTTTGTCATCAAATATACCCTGTGCCTGTAATTCTTTAAATGATAACATTTCAAATGTATGTATAACCTCTCTCATTTCCTCTATTGTAGGCGCTGTATCCTTCATTGTATTTACCTCCGTTTTAGGCTATTTATAGCACTTTTAAAGCTTCTATCATTAATCACTCAACTTCATGTAATCATCTACTGGAATTCCACCCATGCAGATGATTCGTACATCATCCCATCTTTCTTTTAATGATTTTCCTCTATAAATTGTTGCATTCACTAATTCATCTGCTGTTAAAAATTCCGTTCCATTAGGAATATCACACAATCCAGCCCAGTAGGGTTTATCGTACTGTGGAAGGCAACCTATATAGTGTTCTGGTTCACTTATTTCATCAACAAAATAGAAGGATGTTTCATTCATAATTTTGCCTTTTCTCAATTCTGCCAAGAAATAGTTAAAATCTACAGTATTCAAATTATATTCTGTATGGTCCATATACTATATCCTCATAATAAACAATCATCACCGACGGCAACAAAATCAAAACCAAATCAGATGGATAACAAAAATCCGACCACTTTGTACAAAAAAGATTAATTGGCAATTGTAAACCATTTTCACAGTCATAATATATCAATATCTTGTCCACATTTAATTCACTAAAAAATGTTTCAAAAGCTTCTCTGGTTTTATCTTCATTCTCTCCCCACTGGCAATCTTTAATTAATACTGGAGCGCTATGATGAACTATATCGTTTATGTATGCACTCTCTTGAAATATTTCCTTTTCACAAATCCGAATCCATTCCTTCTCTACTTCATCCTTGGATATAACACTTATTGTAGATAGTTCCTGTTTAGATAACACTGCATATTTTTCATCGCTAAATCTCCAATAATATTTGAAATCTTCAATACTCAAATAATCACCTACTTTTTCTGCAATTCCCTTAACTCATCAAAGGAATAATCCCTATAATTTTCACCCGGCTCCAGAATAGAATTTGTCGTTGCCGGAATCACCTTTAGCAATTCATTCACATCAATATCTTTCGGAAACGGAACAATATCCCCGTGTTCATTTTCGTCCTTATGTGCACAGAAGATAAATTCTCCAGTCTCCCAATTGATAGCAAATGTGTTCATATTTCCAACAGCATCCATATCCATCAGTTCTTCATGATTTGCTATAAAATTTTCATATATAAATTCATATAATGCATCCTTATCGATTTTAATGATTCTACATTCATTTTCTTTCATCCATCACACCTCACAAAAAGCTATGTAATCCTATGGTAGTTATATGTCTCTGGTTCTATCCACAGCAATACAGCAATCCATCTTCGACCGTCTATAGTTCGTCCATCCATTCTACTGCAAACGCCGGTACTCATAATATTTTCAAACAATTGCTTATTCCCTTTTGCCGGAAAACGTAAAGGCACACATGGATAATATTTCCCATCATTGTAAACTGTTTCTTTATGACTGGTATCTATACAAATTTCGCTGGAATAAGATAATGCAAATTCTTTTGCTTTTTGAAATACTATTTCGTAGTCTATATTATCAGGTAACACTCAGCTCATCCTCCCAAAACACATATTAAATCCATTCACCATAAAACCAAATATGCGACTTAGCACAATAGTCTTCATCATTAAGCTCTTCTAAATAACCTATCTCCGGTAATTCTGTCATGATTCCTCTTTCCTTCATAAAGGAACGCTTAGTATCTACCAGCGTCCATATCTGATAAGGTCCTTTCCTATCCCAAAAAGAATGATAATATTCCTCGTCATAGAAAATAATAATCTGGGACTCCCGTACTTCCGGATAGGTTATGGCTGCTACCACCTTGCAAAAGGGTATATCCTTCGGTTTGTTATCAATAAATTCCTCAGTCTTTTTAATCCATTCCTTACAAAACGCAGTCTTTATCTTACCGGAGGTTTTTGGCTTTGAAAGCCATGGTCCGCATGGAACATGAAAATGCTCAAATTTATCCTCTACATCTTTGAAGAGTAAATCATTTGTATTTTTAAATGGCTCTATTTTATCCAGCCAGCTTAACAATCTTTTAAATTTTTTCTGCTGTCCTCTGGATTTGCTTCGAATCATATATATTGACATTTTACTTTCCCTTCTTCCATCTCATCTGGCACCATCCATCCACGAACCATATGCCATCTCCGTAAAATTAATCCTCTTCAGGCCACTCCCAATCACTCCTGCGACCGATATAATCATTTGGTATGCCCTCATACTTATCCAATGGTAGCTTTTCACCCTCTACTGTAAGCTCCATATTTTTACAACACCTAAGCCATTCCAGTTTTTCCAAGGTGTCATATATTCCGGAATGATATACATCTATTATCAGCTCTGCCAAAATATCACGTTCAGTATCATTAAGCTTTTTTAATATGTCATTCATGCCCATTTGCTCTGCATCGGTTCCCGGCAGCTTGCCCTTTTTCACACCTCTGGCATCGGCACAATCCTTTGACATATTGGCAAGTTCATCTATTATTTCCTTATACATTTCGGTTGCTTTATCCATGTTCAATTCCTCCACTACTTTGTTCCATGCTCCACAATCATTTCCAAATTTTCAAAAGCATTCAAAAACACCAGTTTTGCTCTTTCTAAAAGCTTATGACATATCTCCGGCTCCTGAAATAGAAAACTTACACGAATTTCTATTTTTTTAACATCAGTATATTTTTCTTCATATTGTCTTGAATCTATGTACCAGATATAGGTATTAAGTTTCTCCTGCAACAACAATAAATGACGATTCATATCTGACCAATCCATTCCGTCTGTAAGAAGAAGTAACAAGCTGGAGGTGTCTTGTTCATATGCCAAGCCATCAATGGTATCTGTTTTTTCAATATTAAACTTATCATCGTTATTCTCTAACTCCATATCATCACCTATTTCATTAACAATCTTTTTGCCTCAATTATACTATTGTCAAATTCTCTAGTCTCAGTGAAATTGTCTTCGATAATAAATCTACTGCAACAATCTTATACCCTGCTGCCAAAATTGTATTAGGCATGGTATGAGTTGGCGAAGGATTCCAATAAGCCGAATAGTTATAAGCTGACTTGCATAATGAACATCCTATAATCTCCTCTATTTCAGCAAATGTCAGCGTCAATTCAGATTTACCACAATCTTCAAGATACTTTTTCAATTTTGAAAACTTATCCTTCTCCTGCGGTTCTTCATCCATTTCTCCAACCTGAACAAGTGCATTACTAAGTTCCTCACACTTATCAATCATCCAAGCAAAATATTCTTCTTGCTTTGATGGGTTAAATACATCCGCTTCACGTCTGTAAAGAATGCGCTTAGCTTATATTATAACTGATTTTATTATGAAAACCAATCAAAGTTCTAATTTGATTTACATCATATTCTTTAGCTGGAAGAATAACTGCATTTTTACCTATTATTTCTTTTACTATACGTAATTCTAACTCTTGCCTGTGTTTAAAATGACTGATCATATCCTCAAAAGCACTACATTCATGTTTCCTCCCATAGGGAGAGTTCACCAAATATTCTAACATCATCTGATACCATAACTCATTTCCATTCTCATCACAGCGTTCTTTTTGAATTATTTTAATATTCTCTTCCAACTTATCACTATAGAGATAAAATAATATAAACTTCTTTGCATCAATGCACCTAAATAAATTGCGATAGAACTCTATAATTTCTTCATCACTAAGCATATGAAACAAAATTAAATCCTCTATTACATTTTGAAAGAAAGAACATTCAAATAAATATCCTGTATCTGTAAAATTTTTAAACCTTGTTACTATAATTTCCTTTAGCTCCGCCAAAGTTTTTCGCCCATTATAGACTTCATAATTCTCCAAATCATTATAAAATCCCGGAATATCCGTAATTATCCTAGTGTAAGTAATGATATAATTCTCTTGTTCCCTAACTGTATTTTTTATAATTTCATCCCTTATCGAATTGTATTTTTGCAAAACAGCCTCATATTCCTTCTTCGACATTAAAGCACACCAAGCCAATTCTATCGGAGAATAATCTCCTTCCCTACATACATGTAACTCAGGATTAAACTTCACAATATTATTTATCAGCGTGCTTTTTCCTGATCCTTGAATACCTTCAACAAATATATTTTTCATAAAGCAAATCTCCTTTCAAATTATAATTCAATTACCTTAGTTGCTATTTTTTCGCAAAATTTCCTGTCATGTTCAACAAATAGCATGGTTGGCTCATACTTTAAAATTAATCTTTCTAACTGCATCCGCGAAAAAATATCAATGTAATTTAATGGTTCATCCCAAATATAAAGGTGTGCCGGTGTAAGTAAACTAGTCGCCAACAAAACTTTCTTTTTCTGGCCTTCCGAGTAAGTTTCCATATTTTTAGTAAACTGCTCTCGTCCAAAATCAAGCTGCCGAAGTATGGTACAAAATAAACTCCTATCCAAATCATGCGTTTTACAATAATTTGTAACATTACCTTTAAGTCCGATTGTTTCCTGACCAACATATGAAATAACAAGACCACTTGCCACCTCACATAGTCCTTCTTCAATTATACAAACACCTATATTGGAATTACATTTTTCTAGGATTTTTCTAATAATTGTTGTCTTTCCACTTCCATTTTTTCCGGATAATACAACACGATCACCCTTTTTAATGTCAAAAGACAGCCCTTGAAACACTGGTTTATCTGAGTCTTTATATTGCAAACTATACTCTTTTACATTAACAAGACTATTTTTGTAATGAACAAGCTGAAACAACTTTAAATCTTTAGGATATTCTATATCTTCTAAAAGACCCTCCTTTTCCTCAATCTCTCTTTCAATTCGTTTTTCCATCTGCTTTACACGACTCTGCATCTTTTTTGTTTTGGCTCCTATAAAACTTCTTGTGCTTAAGCATCTGTCATGTTCTTTTATCGGATCAAATCCTATTTTGGTGCGTTCATTTTTATCTGCCCACTTAGCAACCTGTTCTGCCGCATGGTTCAACTTTTGAATCTCCTTTCGGTGTTTCTCATTTTGTGCTATCGCAAATTTATCTTTACGTTGCTTATTCTCCCACCAGACCGAAAAATTACCATTTTGTACTTCGATACTGCAACGATTCAATACCAGACAATGATCTGTGCATGCATCCAACAAATCTCTGTCATGAGAAACCAGTATAAAACCCCTTTTAGAAGCTAAATACACCTTCACACACTCCCTTGCATTTTGGTCAAGATGATTCGTCGGTTCATCAATTAATAAAAACTCATTTTCCTGTGAAAACAAAACTGCAAGTAATATCTTTGTACGCTCTCCGGGACTTAAGATACAATAAGGTCGATACAAAATCTCTGAACTTTCCGATAGCTCTTCCAACTCACAAATAACTCTCCATATTTCACACCCCGGCTTCAAATCTTCCATAAATTCTGCCACAGGCATTTGTTTTTGGTATTCTGCAATTTCATAAGGAAAATAATCAAACTTCGTTGATGCACTTATGGAACCTGTAAACTGATATTTTCCAAGTAATAAATTTAAAAAAGTTGTCTTCCCTTTTCCATTTCTACCAATAAAACCTAGTTTCCAATTTGTATCAATCGAAAATGAAACATTCTCAAAAACATAATCAAAACTCCCTTCATATCCAAAGGTGAGATTATTTATACTAATTTGTGCCATATACATTCCTCCTCTCATGGTTACAATAAAAAAAGAACCATTCGTTGCCAAACAGTTCCATTACATACTATAACCTCATATGGTTCATCAAAAGAAGGAAATACACCCAACATTGTAATCATTTTTATGCACACAAAAAGAGAGGTTATGAGAACATAATCCACTTTTGGCAACACGACAAGTAGTATGGGCGATATCGCTCATACTGCATAAACATTCATGTAATCAAAAGTAAATTATCTTCTCATCTTTTCACCTCTCTCCTTAAGATAAAGCCATTCTAACACTCCGACTTTCCTTTGTCAACAAAGGAATATACTAATTCAACTCATTCCACACATCCACATAATCCTGCAATCCACCCGGACGCATTGCAATACTTACGTAACTTGCTGGCTCTTTCCTCGCAAGTCTGGCAAGGATTCCTGCATCCTCCGGCTCATCAAATACAACCTGCTCCTCTGCCTAATCACAGTCAATTACAAGCTCCTTGCCCTCCATATCTGTCATAACAACAGCGTTCCTGCTGCCATCATACTGATACACTGTATAGTTTAATGCCATGTGCTCACCTCTCTAAATCATCCCAAAATGCTCCAGCGCATCTCTTATCGCTTTTTCCTTTTCTTCCGGACACTGAGGTTGTCTGCTATCTTCAGACTTAGGCAGGTTATAATTCTCCCCAACCTCTATTCCACATTTCCTTTTTACCTGTGAAATATACAGATTAGACACCTTCAACCCGTGCTCTTTCAGCACATATTCCTTAATCTCCGCATAAGTCGCCTTACTCTCAGCCGAAGTCAAATCCAGCTCATCTAATTCAATTTCAACCTCAATTACATCATCCGGTTTTTGTTGGGACAAGAGAACAACCGTCTCCACATGGCTTGTTCTCGGAAACTGGTCGACGCAGCATACCTTATCCACGCGGTACCCGCGACGAATGATCGTCTCCAGGTCGCGCGCCAGCGAGGTCGGCTTGCAACTGATATAGACGATCTCGTCCACGCCAAATGCAAGGATTTTCTCCAGTGCTTTCGGATGAATCCCGTCCCGTGGCGGATCGACAATGATCAGATCCGGTTTCTCATCCACAAGGTCAATTGCCTTTAACACGTCCCCGGCAATGAATTCACAGTTAGAAAGTCCATTTGCTTTCGCATTTTCCTTTGCTGCCTCGACCGCTTCCTCCACGATTTCGATTCCGATCACTTTCTTAGAAACTGCTGCCATCATCTGTGCGATCGTACCGGTTCCGCTATACAGATCAAACACGGTCTTGTCGCCATCGAGTTTCACGCTGCCCCGCATGATATAATCGCGAGCCTTTTCATACAGCACCTCGCAGCCACCTGTGTTTGTCTGGAAGAATGAAAACGGCGAGATCTTGAATTTCAGTCCAAGTATTTCCTCTTCGATGTAATCCTGACCATATAGAAGCTCCATACGATCACTCTGTACGACATCGCCCAAAGCGTCATTTTCCGTGTACAGAATACCTGCTATACTTCCCGCAAATGCATCGGACTTCTCTAATTCTAACAGCATTTGCACGAACTCTTGAAGCAGCTGTTTTACATCAAATCCATATGCGTCCCACTGTGTCGATGTTACCAGATTAATCAGGAACTGCCCATTTGCCCGCGACTGGCGCACAACCAGATTCCGCAGGATTCCCTCGTGGCGCATCCGATGAAAGAACGGCACATTTCGCCCGGAGAAAAATGCAAGTGTTGCCGTGAGTATGCGGCTCCAGTCTGCGCCAATGATCTCACATCCATCAACCGTCAGGATATCATAGAAGCTTCCCTTCTGATGTAATCCAAGTGCTAATGGACCATCCTTGTAGGCATCGCCAAATGTGAATTCCATTTTGTTCCGGTACGCAGTCTGGCTCGGCGAACCAAGGATTCCTTCCCACTCGTAATCCTTCGAGTTGGAATCCTCTGCCAGAAGCACGCGGTCAAGCAATGTTTTCACCATGTCCGCTTTCAGCTTCAACTGATTGTCATACGACATCGTCTGGTAGGCGCATCCACCACACGCACCAAAATAAGGGCAGGTCGGCTCTACGTCCTCCAGCGGACTCCGCTCTAAGACTTCCAGCACCTTGCCCTCTGCCATACCGCTTTTCTTCTTTGTTACCATGTATTTCACTTTCTGTCCCGGCAGGGCACCCTTGATCGTCACCTTGCGCTCGTCCACCTGAAAGCTTCCTTTGTTCGGGAAATCATAACGCTCGATGATTCCCTCGCATACATCACCTTTTTTCACTCGACTGTCTCCTCATTTTCGTTTATTCTCATATGATTGCGGGAATTTTTTCTGTACCGAGTTGCGAATACTACACATTATACGCAGACACGCTCTCGGGTATCACCACATCGCTTTGCTCTGTGGTAAGTTGTCGGGCGCATCCTAATTATGAATCTTCGATTCATAAGCGCCCTCCACGCTCGGTTCATCACGCAATGGTACTAAATTCACGGCAACAAGCTGCCGTTCATTAAGTACCAGCGTGCTTCAACGGTCTGCTTTACAATGTGTAGTATTCGCAACTCTCTACATACATTTTCTAATTCCCACAACCACTATTCGACATACCTTAATTCGTATGTCACTTCATCTTCATCATCGATTTCCATCACCATATATGTGTAACGGTGATCCGCCTGCCGCGGCTTCGAAATGCTGCCCGGATTCAGGATCGTTACATCATCTGTCACCAAACCGTGTATCGGACGACCCGCGCATGCATCCGCATACCTTTCTGCTTCCGCCGGATCCTCCTCCAGATATGGCACATGCGTGTGTCCATACATCGCGATATCGCAATCATTTTCCAATGCTGCAAACCGCAACAAATCCAACCGCATATCTACCTGATACAGATGTCCGTGCGTTGCGAAGATACGATGTCCGCCAGCCTCAATCACATTTGCATTCAGGAGCTTCGCATCATAATCGGTATTTCCACGCACGATGTAGCATGGCACACCAGCCAGCGACTCAATCTCCCTCGCATCGCCGACATCGCCCAGATGTATCAGCATCTGGAATTCACCGATTTCTTCCCGCACCTGCTCTATCGCAAGTTCCACATTCTCATTTCGCCCATGCGAATCACTCATTATCAAAATCCGCAGCATAATTTCCTCCTTCTTGTAAAGTACCGCACCGCATCCACACTGTAGTATATCGGCGGGTGGCGTCGTACCGCATCCACTCCGTCATATATCGGCAGGTGGTGTCACACCGCATCCACTCTATGCTATATCGTCGATGCATCCGAAATATGTATCCTTTCCGACCGGGTGGCATCACTCCATTACAGCACTTCGCGGATCATTTCCAGCGCACGTCCCCGATGGCTGATCTTGTTCTTATCCTCCGGTGCCAGCTCCGCGGTTGTCTTCCCATACTCCGGCAGGAAGAAAATCGGGTCATAACCGAATCCATGTTCCCCGGCAGGCTGATGCGCGATCATACCCTCAATCACGCCGCGGCGTGTTGTTACTGTACCATCCGGAAATGCAGCCGCAATCGCACATACGAACCGTGCCGTCCGCTCTTCCTCTTTTGCATTTGCAAGCGCGTCAATAATCATCTGATTCTTGATACTGTACGGTGTATCCTCACCCTGCCATCTTGCAGAATAGATTCCTGGCGCTCCATCCATGTAATCGACTTCCAAACCACTGTCGTCAGCAAGAACCACACAACCTTTGGCTTCTTTTGTCTTGCTGATAGCTGTCGCTTTGATGATCGCATTCTCCTCAAAAGTCTTGCCATCCTCCACGATGTCTATATCTATGCCTGCTTCCTTCATAGACACAATCTCGTACCCACAATCCGCCAGGATCATGCGCACCTCCACCATCTTATTTGCATTACCGGTTGCAAAAATAATCTTCTTCATCTGCCAGTATCTCCTTTTTCCTTGTTTTTCTTCTCTAATTTATCTCTAATTGGAGCTAATCGTCATTTCCTGCTTGCTTTACTCCTACTCCATTTCTCCAACTTCTTTCCTACTTGGAGCATACCTTCCTTTCCTGCTTGCTTTGCTCCTACTCCATTTCATCTGTATCTTCCCCGCTTGGAGCAAGCCGCCCTTCCCTGCTCGCTTTGCTCCAACTCCATTTCTCCAACTACTTTCCTACTTGGAGCAAACCTCCCTTTCCTGCTCGCTTTGCTCCTACTCCATTTCTCCAACTACTTTCCTACTTGGAGCTAACCTCCCTTTCCTGCTTGCTTTACTCCAATCTCGTTCCACCTGCATCTTTCCTACTTGGAGCAAACCTCCCTTTCCTGCTCGCTTTACTCCAACTCCATTTCTCCAACTACTTTCCTACTTGGAGCTAACCTCCCTTTCCTGCTCACTTTGCTCCTACTCCATTTCATCTGTATCTTTCCCGCTTGGAGCAATTCTCCTAATCCTGCTCGCTTTGCTCCAATCTCATTTTTCCTACTTCTTCCCCGTTTGGAGCAAACATCCTTATCCTGCTCGCTTTACTCCTACTTCATTTCACCAAGCGCACCTTGAAGGTCACGAACAACAAAGCCTGCAGCCAGCATTCATGCAAACCGCAAAAATATGTAGATGCATGTATCTTCCAATCTGTACATGAACTATATGATATGTTTGGAACTTAGAAGTCGTTAGTGTTCTGTACTTCATCAGCAATGCCTGAACACGACGTTCAGGCAAGCTGCCACTGAGCCACGGATGGCGAATTGGCAGCGATTGCGTGTGTCTTCGATAACGCAAATCAGAACACTTACTACTTCTTAGTTTCAATACATTATATAGGAATGTACCGATTGGAAGATACTTGCATCAAACACTATAGCGGCGGTTTGCATAATCACTGCGCCCTCTTGTTCGTAAACGCCTTCAAGCACACATTGCATTTCTCACTCGTCTCTGCCCGGTGCCACATCTCTCCATACAAACTGATGTAGCCCTCTCCATCACTGATATCGAAGCTTGCCGTCCGCTCATCCGCATTGTACTCGATGGCAATCGGATGCACTGCACCCGGCGTCTTGATATTCACAACGACCGCATAGCGTTCATTGTCCTCGAGCTCGATTTCCTCCGGGAAATCCACCGTATAATACCCGGCATACTTCATACTTCCTGATGTCACAAACTCCCGATTCTTAAACGAATCCACATCCTCGAAATTTCTCACTACATATACTTCAAACTCTGTATCCTTGTCCGTTGCATAGAACGAAACCGCTGCCAGATTCTCCCCCTTACCTGCCTCATATACATTGGAGAAATATGCATTCTCCTTGGAGAATCCAAGCTGTCCAACCCAGCCGAGCTTATCCGTCTGATAGAGCTTATCATAATTATCCTTGTCACCAACCCGCGTGTAGACAACCGACTTCCGACAGATCTTCGTGTCATAATAGGATACATAGAAATATCCATCCTCACCGAATCCATCGCCCCAGCTGTTCTTGCAGATAAATGCGCCGTCACCCTCCGGCTGGATTGTGAAATTCTCCTTCGGATAATTGTCATCCCAGCCAACAACGACCACATCATGGTTTGGCATCTCATCGCCGTCATAATAATACGCTGCATATTCACTCGAATAATACATGGAATAGCTGTCCACATATTCGAGTGCCGAATAAATAGATGTTTCGATCGCACCATACCGAAAAATCGCGCTCTTGATCGTCTCGTCGTCACGACCGTTAATGATCAGCGCCTCCTCCAGATGTTTTTCGGCAGTAAGATTCGGATCACTCATGCCATCGCCATACGGATCATCTTCCTCAAGCACCGGACCCTGCCATGCCGCCAGATATGCAATACTCATCGTATGCTCGCCACCGCTGTTTACATCCAGCGCATAGCTGTTACACATCGACATATGATCGACGGAGAAGATGTCCTCCTCCATCGGGCGGATACTTGTCTCCAGCGCACCAAGCGATGCAAACGCCCAGCATGTGCCATACCGCCCCTGATCCCGCACCGGTGACACACGTCCATAATCCCGCATATCGTACGCCTCCGGCAATGGCGTCTCATCCGGCAGCCGCGCCAGATCGACCCATTTCTGATTGACATAATAATCAACCTCGTAGCTCAAATACTCTGCGATCTTATCAATCGGCACCATCAGCTTGTCCTCTGCCTCATCCACATAGACAGCATCGCCCAGTTCCACCTCGGTTTTCTTATTAACTGTCGCCTTGTCCGAACCCACGGCAAGCGAAATGCTATTGTCCCCCTTCATGATAAGCACAGAACCATCCGGATACCGCTGCACCGAACAAAGCAGCAGGCTGCGCAGGAACTCCCCTTCTACCATCAACCGCATATTGTCGCTCACGTAAAATGTATAGCCGAATTCTTCCATGCTGCCACCGCCGACCGTGATGACCACATCATCCCCGTTCATACGATTCTTCACATTCTGCGCAAATGCATCACTGCATGTCGCAAGCGCATCCGACTCGTCAATCGTCTTCACCGGATTGCGCCCGAGCATAAATGTAATTGTCACAAGCACCGCAATCAGTGCCACAAACACACCAAACTTCTTCACGTATTATAAATGCTCTTTTCTACTGTTCTTTCTGTTCTTTTGCCTTCGGTGGCTTCGGTCCCATAAACTGATAGAAATAGGACTTGATCATACCGTTATAGATCTTACGATTCCGGTCTGCCTTTCTTCCGATATATTTCTCTGCATCCTCATATGAAGTAATCAGGTACATCGACCAGTCCGGAAGGTTCGCGAAGCTCTCACCGATCGTCTTATAGAGCGCCGGCAACGCCTCCTTTTCCTCCAACCGCTCGCCATACGGCGGATTCGTAATGATGAAACCATAATGCTTCGGATGACGCAGATCCTTCACGTCACGCGCCTGAAAATGTATATAATCTCCGACACCGGCTGCCTTCGCATTCGCCATCGCACATTTCACGATCTCCGGATCTAAATCATATCCCTGAATATTCATCTGCACATCGCGGCGGATCATATCCTCCGCCTCATCATATGCGTTGTACCACACCTTCTTCGGCACGACCTTGCCCCAGCAGTCCGCCGTAAATTCGCGCATCATGCCCGGTGCGATATTGGCACCAATCATCGCCGCCTCGATTGGAAATGTACCGCTGCCGCAGAATGGATCGACCAGCACACGATCCTTGTTCCACGGTGTCAGCATCAGAAGCGCTGCCGCCAATGTCTCGGATATCGGAGCCTTCCCGACAAGTGTCCGGTATCCACGCTTATGCAGCGAGGTTCCCGATGTATCCAGACCGATGGACACCTGATCCTTGAAGATAAATACACGGATCGGATACTCGTCCCCATCCTCTTCAAACCGCTCCACGCGATACGTCTGTTTCATACGATCCACGATTGCCTTCTTCACGATCGACTGGATCGCACTTGCGGAAAAAAGTGCGCTCTTATTCGTTGTCGCTTTCGTCACCCAGAACTTTGCATCCCGCGGAAGAAACTCCTCCCACGGAATTGCCTTCGTCCCTTCAAACAGTTCGTCAAAATCCGTAGCCCGGAAGCTACCCATCTTCAGCAGGATACGCTCTGCTGTCCGGATAAATATATTCGCACGGGCAATCGCTGTCACGTCCCCGCGGAATGTGATTCTTCCATCCTCCACGGTCACGATTTCATAGCCCAGATCCAATATTTCACGTTTCAACACCGACTCTAATCCAAAATGGCACGGTGCGATCAATTCATACATATTTTCCATGCTTGTATTTCTGCCCTTTCTTCCCTTGTTCCGATATTTGAACATACTTAGTTATATTGTAAATTTATCTTTGTACGAAGTCAACAAAATTGCTCAATTTATTCTTGCAATTTGCACATGTAAATTTTAACAAATGCTACCCCATCCACGATACATTTCAAAAGGATTCGCCATATGAATTTTCTCCAAGCACCATGGCCTCCGTAATATCTAATGCCGGGTTTTGGTCAACGCCCCTCGATACCCGGAGATTCCCCCAATCGTGTTGATGACCTTATATCCTTTCTCTGTCAATATTTTTGCTGCCAGCGTGCTGCCTCCCCCGTTTGCACAATAAACCAATATCACTTTCCCTTTCGGAAGAGAAATATTGCCTGCCTGTATTTCTTCCAGAGGCAGATTTATCGCCATCGGAATGTGACTTTTCGCAAATTCTTCGCTCGTTCGAACGTCAACGATGATTCCTCCATAGTTAAGAGCCTCACTCAGGATGTTCCGAATATTAATATTATGAAATCGCATCGCTCCGCCTCCTTTCTTCTTACTAATAGGATATGCGAAGCGTGGGGATTTGTGTCTGTGAATGCTTATCGTATGACGTCGCCACAACAAAAGA
>OIYT01001076.1_pt1 | contig 20941 bp, 19 predicted proteins | sample 1588201 | NCBI WGS metagenome assembly OIYT01 (sample SAMN03283260) | human gut metagenome | biome: human-associated habitat; material: feces | host: Homo sapiens | place: USA | collected 2013
ATACTTACTGGAAATAAAAAATGTAAGAAAAGAATTCCCGGGAGTAATTGCACTTGATAATGTGTCGCTGTTCCTGAAAAGAGGAGAAATTCATGCTCTTTTAGGAGAGAACGGAGCCGGTAAGTCTACTTTGATGAGTATCTTATTCGGACTTTATCAGCCTACATCCGGAACAATTAAGAAGGATGGTAAGGAAGTACACATCAATACTCCAAATGATGCAAATGATTTGAATATTGGTATGGTACACCAGCATTTTAAGTTGGTAGAATGTTTTTCTGTATTAGATAATATTATCCTTGGTGTTGAGCCTACAAAGGGAATGTTTCTGGAGAAGAAGGGCGCTCGTCAGAGAGTTATGGAATTGAGCGATAAGTATGGCCTTATGGTAGACCCGGATGCTCTTGTTTCTGATATTACAGTAGGTATGCAGCAGAGAACTGAAATTCTGAAGATGTTATATCGTGATAATGAAGTCCTGATTTTTGATGAGCCGACTGCAGTTCTGACTCCTCAGGAGATCGAAGAACTGATGAAGATCATGAAGAACCTCGCAAAAGAAGGAAAATCCATCCTCTTCATCACCCATAAACTCAACGAGATCATGGAAGTTGCCGACCGCTGTACGATTCTCCGCAAAGGAAAATACATCGGAACCGTCAACATCAGCGAAACTTCCAAAGAAGAGCTCTCCCGCATGATGGTCGGAAGAAACGTCAGCTTCTCCGTCAACAAAAAGCCGTCAAAACCGGGCGACACCGTTCTGAAAGTAGAGCACATGACCGTACCGAGCAAGGTGCACGGAAACAACGCCGTCAAAGATGTTTCCTTTAATGTAAGAAAAGGCGAGATTGTCTGCATCGCAGGTATCGATGGAAACGGGCAGAGCGAATTTGTACAGGGACTTACAGGACTTGAGAAAATCACAGGTGGTAAGATCATATTCAAAGGACAGGATATTACCAGGGCATCTATCCGTGAACGTTCTAAAATGGGCATGAGCCATATTCCGGAAGACAGACATAAACATGGACTTGTTCTTGATTATTCTCTGGAGCAGAACATGGTATTGCAGAGATATTTTGAGCCTGATTTCCAGAAGGGTGGATTTATCAAGAGTAAAGAAGTACGTCGCTATGCAGACAAGCTGATCGAACAGTATGATGTCAGAAGTGGACAGGGACCGATTACCATAACCAGGAGTATGTCTGGTGGTAATCAGCAAAAGGTAGTCGTAGGAAAATGGCTGGCACGGAATTCAAAAGTCGTTATCTTCGATGAACCCACCAGAGGAATCGACGTGGCAGCAAAGGTTGAAATCTATAACCTCATGAACGAACTGAAAAAACAGGGAATTGCCGTAATGTTTGTGTCTTCTGAAATGCCGGAGGTAATGGGAATTTCAGATCGGATCATTGTAATGTGCGATGGAAGGATCACCGGAGAATTAGACGCAATGGGCGTAGAGCAAAGTGAAATTCTGACTTTGGCCACCAGATTTGAAAAGAAAATTGCCAGTGGAGATTAAACAGAAGGAGAGGATAAAAATGAAAAAGCAAAATTTAATGCAATAGTACAAAGTGTAAAAGAAAGTCATGAAAAAGGACAACCAGTATTAATTGGTACAGTTTCAATAGAAAAATCTGAAAAATTAAGCAATATATTGAAAAAAGAAGGAATTAAGCATGAAGTATTAAACGCAAAATATCATGAAAAAGAAGCCGAAATAATAGCACAAGCAGGAAAATTTGGAGCAGTAACAATTGCAACAAACATGGCAGGACGTGGTACTGATATTATGCTTGGAGGAAATAGTGAATATCTTGCAAAACAAGAAATGAGAAAAAATAAAATTCCAGAAAACTTAATTGAAGAATCAAATACATATTATGAAACAGATGACCAAGAAATATTAAGAGCTAGAGAAAAATTCAATGAGTTAGAAAAGAAATATGATGAAGAAATCAAAGAAGAAAAAGAAAAAGTTTTAGCTGCAGGTGGTCTAAAAATAATAGGAACAGAAAGACATGAATCAAGAAGAATTGATAATCAGTTAAGAGGACGTAGTGGACGTCAAGGAGATCCAGGAGAGTCAAAATTCTATATAGGATTAGATGATGACTTAATGAAAATCTTTGGTGGAGACATGATTACAAAAGTATATAATGCAGTAGGAATGGATGAAAGTATTCCAATCGAAAACAAAATCATCAGTAATGCAGTAGAATCAGCTCAAAAGAAAGTTGAAGGAAGAAACTTCAGTATCAGAAAGAATGTATTAAAATATGATGATGTTATGAATGCTCAAAGAGAAATTATATACGAACAAAGAAGAGAAGTTCTTGATGGTGAAAACTTAAAAGATAACATTTTAAATATGATAAAATCTTTAGCAGAAGAAGTTGTAATTTCACAATTTGCAGGTGATAATGATGTAAATCAAGAAGCATTAAATACAAATATAAAAAATATATTTGGTGTAGATATTAGTGATTTCGTAAAGGAAAATGCAAAAGATTCAAACAAAATAATAGAAAAATTACAAGAAGTTGCATTATCAGAATATGACAAGAAAGAAGCAGAAATTGGTTCAGAAGAATTGAGAGAACTAGAAAGAGTTGTAATGCTTAAAGTAGTTGATCAAAAATGGATGGATCATATTGATGCAATGGATGAGTTAAAAGATGGTATTGGTTTAAGAGCTTATGGACAACAAGATCCTGTTGTAAAATATAGAATAGAGGGTATGGATATGTTTGATGAAATGGTATTAGATATCAAACATGATGTTGTTCAAATGATGATGAATCTTCGTAAACAAGATGAAGTAAAACGTGAGGAAACAGCTAAAATAACTGGTGCAGCTTTACAAGCATTGAATAGCTTGGATAATGGTGAAAAAATGAAAGTTGAAGAACACAAACCAGTTGTTAATGATGGTCCTAAAGTTGGACGTAATGATCCATGTCCATGTGGAAGTGGGAAAAAATATAAACAATGCTGTGGTAAATAGCTTATAAAATAAGGGTTTGCGAGGATTTGAAGATTTCAAAAAATCGTAAAAAAAGCCAAAATGTTTTCATTTTGTTTCCAAAAAAAATGGAAATGTTTCCAAAATGGCTGGAAACCCCTATAAAATAAGGCAATTCTAAATGGAAACATTTACGAAAACATTATGGAAACAAAAAAGATTTCATTCGACATGAAGTCTTTTTTCTTCGTTTACTAACAAGTAAAGGAGGAAAAGTAATGGGAAAAGTTAATGTTATCAAGAGAGGAAATGTTTACCAATACAAGTTTGAAATTGCCTCAGTTGATGGAAAGAGAAAGTTTAAAAACAAGAGTGGATTTTTAACAAAAAATGAAGCTATGAAAGAGGGTATAAAAGCATATACAGAATATATGAATACTGGTCATGCTTTTACTCCAAATGAAATATCTTATTCTGATTATTTAGATTACTGGATGAAAGAACATTGTGAGGTTAATTTAAAATATCATACTATTGAAGCATATAAGAGTATTGTTAGAATTCATGTTAAACCTAAAATAGGTCATTATAAGTTATCTACTATTACTACTTCAACATTACAAGAATTTATTAATAAGGTATATCTTGATGGAAGTTATTCTAAAAACTTCTTAAAGAATATATTAAAGGTACTAAAGTCTTCTTTTGGATATGCTTATGAGATAGTTAATTTTATTAAGACTAATCCAGCTGAAAAAGTAAAATTACCAAGATATGATATTCCAGATAGTGATCCAGCTCATATATTTACTAAAGAAGAAATTGATAGAATACTAAATAGATTCACTAAAAATCCATGTGCCTATTATGCTTTTTTAACAGCTTATCACACAGGACTTCGTGTATCAGAAGTATTTGGATTAACTTGGGAAGATATTGATTTTGAAAAGAAAACATTAAGAGTAGATAGAAACATACTTAAAAAGAACCAAGCAGGTGGAACAAAGAAAAGACATATAAGTGGTAATTCAACAACAGTATGGTATTTTGGAACTTGTAAAACACCTAGTAGTCATAGAACTATAGAAATAGGAGATACTTTATTAAATGCTTTAAAAGAATATAAAGAACAACAAGAAAGAAATAAAATAGAATATGGAGATATGTATATGAAACATTATGCTAAAGAAGTTATAAATCCATATAATAATAAAAAAGAAATTAAAATTGTAAATGCCCATACAGAAATAGATGTTTCGTTACCAGAAGTTCATTTATTATTTGTTAAGAAAAATGGTATATTTGAGGGAACTGATACTTGCAAATATCCATTTAAAGTTATTCATTATGAATTAGGAATACCATGTAGATTTCATGATTTTAGAGATACTCATGCAACAAGATTAATAGAAGCAGGAGCCGACATAAAAGCTGTATCAAAAAGACTAGGTCATAGTACTATTGAAACAACCTATAACATATATGTAAGAGTAACTACTAAAATGGAATCAGATATAGTAACTAAATTTGAAGCATATGCTACTTCCTAAGCATATGTTTTTTGTACGATTTTACCTCATATCAATGATAAAACCACGAAATTATGTTATAATATTATTTGAAGTGTGAGGTGAAAGTGATGAAAACAATAGCATTAAGATTTTCTGATAACTATGCTCCCAAAGAGGGTATGATTTTTCATCATAATTACCTTATAGAAAAATATGGTTATGTTTGGTATGGTAAATTTGGTAATGCTGTATCAAAGGAAATTATTAACGGACAATTAGAAAGTGATGATCCAAAATTTTTACTTATTAAAAGTGGTGGAATAGATAGATATTGGGTTCACTTTGATAAATATGTTCAAGATACACCTGAAGTCGATAAGATTCCAGAATATTATAGAAATAATGCAAAAGATATAAAATGTTGGTTTAGAATAACAAGATTTGAAAAAGCTGACAAAGATGTATTAAGTAAATGTTTTGTATTATCATCTGGAGATTGCTTATCAACAGCTAGTAAGCATAGCATGAATCCATATTTTAAAATAGAATATAGAGGTGAATCGAATGGGACAATATGAAAGTGAATCAAAATTAGAAGATAGAATGATAGATCAATTAAGAAAACAAGGTTATCAATATGTTGAAATAAATGATGTTACTGAATTAGAAAGAAACTTTAGAGAACAAGTTAATCTTCATAATAGAGGAGAACTTAAATTTAAAGATTTATCAGATAAAGAATTTGAAAGGTTAATGGTTAAAATATCTGGTAAAGGTGTATTCCAATCTGCAAAGGAATTAAGACAAAAACAAGATATTCAAAGAGATGACGGTTCGATTGTTTATCTTGAGTTATTTAATACTAAAGATTGGTGTAAAAATACATTTCAAGTAACTCACCAAACTACTGTTGAGGGAAAATATACAAATCGCTATGATGTAACTATTTTAATAAATGGTCTTCCTCTAGTTCAAATAGAACTTAAACGAAGAGGAATAGATATGAAAGAAGCTTTTAATCAAATTAAAAGATATAAAAGACATTCATATTTTGGACTATATAAATTTATTCAATTATTTATTATAAGTAATGGTGTCGATACAAAGTATTTTGCTAATGGAGATCAAGAACTTAATTATGGATTTACTTTTTATTGGACAGATGTAGATAATAATAGAATAACTAATCTAGAACAATTTTGCTTATTCTTCTTAGATAGATGTCATATAGGTAAAATGATTGCTAGATATATGATTATAAATGAAACAGAAAAAATATTAATGGTTATGCGACCATATCAAGTTTATGCTGTTGAAAACATTGTATCTCGTGCTTTAGATACAAATAACAATGGTTATATTTGGCATACTACTGGATCTGGTAAAACTATTACTTCATTTAAAACTAGTCAAATATTATCTTTAGAACCATCTATTAATCAAGTATTTTTCTTAGTTGATAGAAAAGACTTAGATAAACAAACTTTAGATGAATTTAATAAATTCGATCCAGGTTGTGTTGATATGACTAACCAAACAGATAAATTAATTCAACAAATAAAAGATAGTACTAGACCATTAATTATTACAACAATTCAAAAAATGGCTAATGCATGTTCTAATCCAAAATATGCTAGTGTAATGGAAAAGTATAAAGACTTAAAGACAGTATTTATTATTGATGAATGTCATAGATCTCAATTTGGAGATATGCACAGACAAATATCTAGAACATTTAGTAAAGCTCAATATTTTGGCTTTACTGGAACACCTAGATTTAAAGAAAATCCATCACAAGATGGAAGAAGTACAGCAGACATTTTTGAAAAATGCTTACACACATATTTAATAAAAGATGCTATTAAAGATGAAAATGTTTTAGGATTCTCTGTTGACTATATGAAATTTGTAGAATTCAGTGGACAAACAGAAGAAGATATTATGGTTGAAGGTATAGATACTGATGAAGTATTTATGGCTGATGAAAGAATAGGAATAATTGCTCAAGACATTATTAATCATCATAATCTTAAAACAAGAGATAAAAAGTATAATGCTTTATTTACTGTAGCATCTATACCAATGTTAATTAAGTATTATGATACTTTTAAATCACTTAATCATGATTTAAAAATAGGTGCAATATTTACTTACGGAGCTAATGAAGATTTGGATAAGAATCCAGAACATTCAAGAGAAGCTTTAGATAGAATTATTAAAGATTATAATAAAATGTATAAGACAAATTTCTCTTCACATACTTTTGATTCATATTTTAGAGATATTTGTAAAAAGATTAAAAATACTGAAATAGATATAGTAATAGTTGTTAATATGCTGTTAACTGGATTTGATGCTAAGAGATTAAACACTTTATATGTAGATAAACCTTTAAAGTATCATGATCTTATTCAAGCATTCTCTAGAACAAATAGAGTTGAAACTGATACTAAACCTTTTGGTAATATCGTATGTTATAGAACAACTAAAGCAAGAGTAGATGAAGCTGTTAAATTATTCTCACAAACTGATAGTGTTGATACAGTTATAATGGCTCCATATGAAACTTATATCAATAAGTTCAATGAAGCAGTTAAGAAACTACTTGAAATTACACCAGTAGTTGAAAGTGTAGATTCATTAGAAAGTGAAGATGACATAAAAGAATTTATAGTTGCATTTAGAGAAGTTGCTAAGTTATTAGTAAGTCTTAAAACATTTAATCAATTTGATTTGGATAATACTGATTCAATGATTAATACTCAAATGTTTGAAGACTATAAATCTAAATACTATGAATTATATAGAAAACTATCTAATGATAAAGAAAAAAGTTCTATTTTGAATGATGTTACATTCTCACTAGAACTAATACAAACAGACAAAATTAATGTTTCTTATATTTTAAATCTAATTAGAAATGTAGATTTAACAGATGAAGAGCAAAAACAAAAAGATATAGCTGATATTCAAAGTAAATTAGTTAATATTACAGATGATGATTTATTCTTAAAAGCAGATTTAATCAAGAGTTTCTTATCTTCTATCTTACCAGCATTAAAAGAAGAAGATTCAATTGATGAGGCATTTGATAATCATATGAATAAAGAAAGACAAAAAGAAATTGAAAAATTTGCTACTGATAATAATATTAACTTAGATACTTTGGAAACAATTATTAATGAATTTGAATATAGTGGTATTTTCCCAGATGCATTAATAGGACAATCTATTGAAGCACCATTCTTAAAGAAAATATCTATTATTGAAAATATTAAAGGATTCGTTAAGAATCTATTAAAGAAATATATGTAGGAGGTTAAATTATGTCTAGAGAAGAAAAACAACAAACTCAACAAGCAGAACTTCAAAAACAGTTATGGAGTATTGCCAATACCTTAAGAGGTAATATGGATGCTAATGATTTTAAGAACTATATTCTTGGATTAATCTTCTACAGATATTTATCTGAGAACCTAGTAAATTATGTTAATAATATATATTTAAAAGATGACAATATTGACTATGAAGAAGCTTGGAAAAAAGAAGAGTATAGAGATGCTTTAAAATCTCAATTAATTAATGATTCAAATATGGGATATTTCCTAGAAGCAGATTATTTATGGAGTACATTAATTAATAAAATTAAAACTGGTAAATTTGATATTTCAATGTTAGCAAAAGCTGTTAATACAATATCAGAATCTACTTTAGGAAATGAATCAGAAGATGACTTTGAAAACCTATTTGAAGATATGGATTTAAATAACTCTAAATTAGGTAGAGGAGAAGCAGAAAGAACTAAATTAATATCAACAATTATGTTGAAAATTAATGATATAGATTTCCACCATGAAGATGCTGAAATTGATGTTTTAGGTGATGCTTATGAATACTTAATTTCAAACTTCGCCGCATCAGCTGGAAAGAAAGCAGGAGAATTCTATACTCCTCAACAAGTATCAAGAATTCTTGCTAAATTAGTAACTTTAAATAAATCTAAACTTCAAAGTGTGTACGATCCTACTTGTGGATCTGGTTCATTACTATTAAGAGTAGGTAAGGAAACAAAAGTTACTTCATATTTTGGACAAGAATTTAATTCAACAACATACAACTTAGCTCGAATGAATATGTTATTACATGGTATTTCATTTAAACATTTTGATATTAAAAATGATGATACACTTGAAAGACCAAGACATATTGATATGAAGTTTGATGCAATTGTTGCGAATCCTCCGTATTCAGCTCAATGGAGTGCAGATCCTAAGTTTATGGATGATGAAAGATTTAGTGCTTATGGTAAATTAGCTCCTAAATCAAAAGCCGATTTTGCATTTATTCAACATATGATTTATCAATTATCAGATAATGGAACTATGGCTGTAGTTTTACCTCATGGTGTTCTATTTAGAGGGGCATCAGAGGGAACAATAAGAGAATATCTTATTAAAGAAAAAAATTACTTAGATGCTGTTATTGGCTTACCTGCAAATATATTTTATGGAACAAGCATTCCAACTTGTATTTTAGTATTTAAGAAATGTAGAGAACATGAAGAAAACATTTTATTTATAGATGCATCAAAAGATTTTGAAGCTGGAAAGAATCAAAACAGATTAAGAGATCAAGATGTGGATAAGATTATAGAAGCATATAAGAATAGAACAGAAGTAGAAAAATACTGCCATGTTGCTCCTATGTCTGAAGTAGTTGAAAATGAATATAATTTAAATATTCCTAGATATGTAGATACATTTGAAGAAGAGGAAGAAATAGATATTAAAGCAGTTCAACAAGATTTAAAACAAATTGATAAAGAAATCGCAGAAGTAGATAAAGAGCTTAATGTTTATTTAAAAGAATTAGGTTTAGAAGAATTATAAAATAAAAAGGATTTATACAAACATGTTTTGCATAAGTCCTTTTTTTAGTTCATTTAATTTATTTAGTTTTAATTCTTCTTTTTTAATTTTACTATTTATTGAATTAATGTAGTTTATTATTATTTCTTCTGATTTAGAATCGGTTAATTTTATTGTCATATCTGATAAAGTTGATAATACAATATAAGGTGTATTACCCTCTTTTTTTTCAGAATTTATTCGCTGAGATAGAAAACTATCTAAGTATATTTTTATATATTGTATATTAGATTTAAATTGATTTAATACATAAGTTCTTTGATATGCATTAAATTTACCTTTATAATAATGAATATATCCAACATAAGCACCATTTCCAGATATTAGAAGAGCTTCTGTATCGAAAGCATATTTATCAATATAATAAAAATCTTTAGCACAAGTATAAAATCTATATTGTCCATTTTCTACCATTGCATTTGCATTTAGTTTTCCAGTTGTAATATTACATATATTACCAAGTTTTTCTTCTTTTATTACATTTAAATTAGAAAAAATGTTGTTTGTAAGTCCTTTTTTAAATAACTTAAGGTCTTCAATTTTCTTTGATTGTAACTCAATTTTTTTATCTAATAATAACATTATTGTTGATACTTTTTTTTGCTCATTAATAGTAGGATATTGAATATTAAATTTATTAATACCTGACACAGTTAATTGTGGTTGAGCTGACCCATAATTCATTTTATTTACCTGATTTTCAAAAACTGGAGATTTCATATAAGAATATAAATATTCAGGCAATAAATGACCATTTTCTTTAATTCTATTTATAACCATTCCAGAATTAATTCTTATATTTTTATAAGGTGTTTTTTCGTTAAACCAAGCTACATTACCAACTGTTCCTCTTGTGGTCAAAACAATATCGTTGATTAATAATTTTCCTTTTCTTAATTTTTTGTCCTTTTCTTTTGTAATAAATTGATTATTTTTAAAATTGAAACCATTTTTTGTGACATTGCCTGCATTCAAAAATAAACAAAATTCACTATCATAGAAATCATTAGCTTTTGGATAATTATTTCCCCTATCCCCATCAATTACATCAATAATTTCACTCACTTTTGTAATATTATATTTGTCATTAAATTCTTTAAACCTTAATTTAGGAACATTCATTTTATCACCACTTTTCAAGTCCTTAAGTTTAATAAAAAGATACAAACTTAACTAATAATAATTATATCACATTTTTTCTTATTTTTAACCTACATAAAAAGTATTTCAAATACTTTCTTGAAATACTTTGCATATCATATCAATACATTTCTTCTTTTGAGATAATCTTGGATGTACATATAAATTTAATGTTATATTAACATTAGCATGTCCTAGTAACTCACTTACAGTTTTATAATCAACACCTAAAGAGATACAATTTGTTGCAAATGTATGTCTTAATGAGTGAAAATTAAATTGTTTTATTTTTACTTGCTTTAATACTTTATTAAAATATTTTCTATAAGTTCTTGGCTCTAAGTATTTATTTGATCCAGTAATAATATAGTCTTCACCTTTAGTTTTAAGTTGTTTTAATAATTCTAAAAAATCTTTGTTAATAGGTATTTCTCTATTAGCATTTTTTGTTTTTGGAGTTGTTATTATCACTTTAGAAATATTCTTATCTTTATCTTTAATATAAACTCTTTGGATAGTTTTATTAACAGATAATATATTCTTTTTGAAGTCTATATCATTCCATTGTAATGCACATAATTCACCAATTCTAAGACCTGAATATAAGGATATTAATAATCCTATATTTCTATTAGTTAAATTTTCTAAAACATAATTTGTAAGTTTGTTTTGTTCATGTTTTGATAGGATATAAATTTTTGAATCTTTATTATCTCTAGGATATATAAAGGATAATTCAAAATGTCTTATTTTTTCTTCATTTATTGCTTTCCTCAAACTTCCTTTAATAATGATTGTAATATCTTTAATTGTCTTTTCTGATAATCCACCAGTTCCATCTTTTCTACCACTTTTAAATAAATTTAGTAAAAAGTCTTGAATAATTTTATGATTTAAATCTTGGATATAGATATTACCCAATTTAGGAATAATATGATTAAAAATATTATTTGAATAGTTGGCATATGTTGATTCTTTTATGTATTCTTTTTTTTCAATTAACCATTCATAAATCCAATCACTATATAAAATCTTATTCTTTTTAGCAAACATATAATATTCCTCCTTTCCAAAGAAATATTATAGTTGTTCATTATCTCATTATTAAACTTAAGGACTGGTGGTGAGATAATGAAACCTAAACTAAGATTTAAAGAATTTAGTGATGAATGGTGTGAAACTACACTTGGCGAGACTACAACATTTAAACAAGGGATTCAAGTTGATGTGGATAAGCAATTTTCAAAACCTTTTGATAATTCTGTTAGATTTATTAGAATAGTTGATTATACACAAAATACTAAAGATATAAGATATATCTCTAAACCAGCAAATGCTAATTATGTAGATGAACATGATGTTGTATTGGTTAGATATGGTGCTACAGCTGGTTTTGTTGGTCACGGAATAAAAGGAGTTATAGCTAATAACATGTTTACAGTAACTCCAAATTCTAATATTAATAAAGATTTCTTATATACAATTTTAAAACAAGACAAAATATATAATAAATTAAATTCTTCTAATGGTTCATCAGCAATGCCAGCACTAAACTTTGGTTCAGTATCAATACTTAAATTTTCTTATCCATCTATAGATGAACAAAACAAACTTACTAATTTAATATATTTATTAGACAAAAAAATCGAACTTCAATCAAAGAAAATAGAAGACCTTAAGTTATTTAAATCATACACTAAAATTAGACTATTCCAAAATGGAGATAAAACAATTAAATTAGGAGATATTCTTACAAAGTGGAATAAGAAAAATAAAGATGGTTTGATTGATTATGTTGAAAGTATTAGTAACAAATTTGGTTTTATTTCCCAATCGGATCAATTTGGAGATAGAAATGTCGCTAGTAAGGATTTAAAAAATTATTATGTTATTGAAAAAAATGTTTTTGGATATAATCCATCAAGATTAAATGTTGGTTCTTTAGCTTTAAAGGATAATGATAATATTAGTGTTGTAAGTCCTTTATATGAATGTTTTACAACCAATCAAAATAACAAATTTATGTTAGAGTGGTTTGATTCAATTTATTTTAAAAGAGGAACATTATCTAGGTTTGAGGGTGGTGTAAGAAATACTCTTAATTTTACAAATTTATGTGAAATTGAAATAAATCTTCCAAGCATTGAATTACAAAATAAATATGCAACTTATTTATCAACTTTAGATAAAAAAATTAAATTTGAAGAACAAAAATTAAATGGACTTAAAAATCTTAAAAAAGGACTTATGCAAAACATGTTTGTATAAGTCTTTTTAGTATCTTCTTTATTTAAAAAGGGACTACATAATCAGTTGTTTAATGAGATAGATGGAGAAGATTATTTATTATCTGATATAGCTAAATTTGAAAATGGTAAAGGACATGAAAATATTGTTGATGAGAATGGAAATTATATTTTGATTAATTCTAAATTTATTTCAACAGAGGGTAGTGTAATTAAAAACTGTAGTGAACAATTAACACCATTATATAAAGATGATATAACTATGGTTATGAGTGATTTACCAAATGGTAAAGCTCTAGCTAAATGTTATTATATTGAATTTGATAATAAATATAGTTTGAATCAACGAATCTGTAGAATAAGTATAAAAGATAAAGAAGAGTTTAATCCGAAATATCTGTTCTATACATTGAATAGAAATCCTTATTATCTTAAATTTGATGATGGGGTAAATCAAACTAATTTAAAGAAAGATGATATATTAAATATTAATTTAAATATACCAGACAAAACTATTCAAGATAAAAATGCTAATATATTAACATTGATAGATAAAATAATAAATAAAGAGTTATCTAAATTAGATAGTCTTAATTCATTAAAAAAGGGACTTATGCAAAACATGTTTGTATAAATCCTTTTTATTTTAATATTTTATCAATTGATAACTTGTGATTGTAGCATATTGTATAAAGTACTAGAGAAGTAACTAAAGTTTTACCATTTTCATATAAGCTGTATGATTGTTGAGTTATCATACATTCATCAGCTATTTGTTTTTGAGTTAATCTTAGTTTCTTTCTTAATGCTTTAAGTTTTGCACCAACTATCTTTTTATCTAGTTTCTTTATTACCTCGTATTCATTTTTTCTAGATAGTCCTGTGATATAATCTAAAGAGTAGTGATACATATTTGCAAACTTAACCATTTTAGGAAGTGGCATAGTATCATTATTATTTTCCCAACCAGATACTGTTGCTCCAGTAACTCCAAAAACATAACCAAGTTCCTCTTGTGTCATTTCAAGTTCTTCCCTACAATATTTGAGATTATTATTTAATATCATTTTATCACCCATATTAATTTTCCCATTTTTTTGAGAAATACTATCGTTTCTATGGGTCATATTGTATAAATGTGTTATAATTAAATTGCAGTACAAGAAAAGAGGTTATTATGAACAAATACGAAGAATTAAGAAGTATGTGTAGTAGTAGTAAAATTTTGTGTGGTACAGAGTTATATAATCTTTTAGAAGAAGATTATATGAAAGGATTAGTTTCAAAGATTAAGGATGGAACAGTAACTGTTAAATCTAAGATGGCTTTAGGAACTAATAAAGTAGAGAAATATCAATTATTTCTCCATAACTTAGATAGGTTTGTTTATTATTTAAAAGATAGACTATTTATTAATCCTACTGAGTTTAGAATTTATTTAGGATATTTAATTGAGAGTAATTATATTGATAAAATATTATTTACTAAAGAATTGTTTGAAGATGATTCATTTAAGTTTGAAGTTTATTTTTGGCAAATAGCCAGTGAAAGGTTACTTGGTGTTTTAGGAGTAATGGCTATGTTAGATCCAGTTAAAGAAAGATTAGAAGAATTATCATTTAACCCAAAAGATTATAATCTTAAAAAGAAAAATGATGCTAAAGAAGTATTTGAATTCTTTAGAGGTATGATTAATTGCAGACATGATAATCTATTTAATCTATTTATAGATAATAAAACTATAGAACCTGAAAGAATTGATTTCTTTATGTGGGCTTGGTGTAATGTTCTTGATGAGTATATTAAGAAAAGAGAACATTATAAAAAATTCATTGAGATTAATTAGGTGTTTTAAATATAATAATATTGTGTATAATATGAATAAGAGGTGGAACTGATGAGCAGTTACGAAGAACTTAAACAAATAATAAAGAACCAACAAGATAAAAGAGATAAAGAGTTTTTAGATAAAATGAATTCTCGTGATAAAAAGAGATTTAAGTCAACTGAAGATTTGAATAATTTTGTTGATGCTTTGTTAGATAATGGTACTAAACGAAGTGAAGAAGAATTAAGAAAAAATATAATAAATATAAAAGAGATAGAAAAAGATGGATTCACTTTTGGAATTGTAACTACAAAAAGTAAATATAAAGATTATAAAGGATTAGAGGATCTTGGTAAAAAAGTTCCAACTGTTACTTGGTATAGAACATATATGCTTATCAATAAAGATGATGATATGATTGATAATATATTTTATAAACAATTTAAGAAAGAAGAACAAGCTACAGATTATTATAATGAACTAGTAGAATATGTACAAAAGAGTGAAGTAGAAGAAATTTTTTCAAAAATTAAAGAAAGTTTATAAAATTTGTGGTATAATTAACATATAAGTTAAAAACATACAGAGGTAGTATTATTCTGTTTTTGAGTAGTACTACCTCTTTTTTGACTTTAGAAAGAGGTTGACATTATGAATCAAGATGTAGAAATAGAACTATGTGTAAAAGAAGTAATGGATAGTAAAGGTGTAAGTATTAGCGAATTAAGTAGATTGGCTGATATTAAATATGATATAGTCAAAAGGTATTATTATGGTGAGATAGTAAGGTATGATAGTGAAATTTTGAAAAAGTTTTGCATATATTTAGAGTGTAAAATAGATGATTTAATAAAAATAAAAGTAAAAAATTAATTTTATTTTTTTAGTGTTTTTTCAAAAATAAGAATTTTTCAAAATCTATTAACCTTTATATTACAAGGTATAATCATGCATTAAGTACAAAATAAGTACAAAAAAAGGAAAGAAAAATAAACTTGTATAATAAAAAAGTTTATGGTAAATTTGCTATAATGAGTGAAAACTCTAGGAGATAGATGAACACATCAATCCATAATGAATACAAAAGTTCATTCCCTAAATAAGGAATTGACTTTAAAAATGTCCAGTGATAGTATAGAAAGCAATTAATTACAAAGGATGTGATGAAAATGGTTATGACATCTAAGTTAAACTTAACTAATTATGGCAAATCAAATGTTGTTTATTTAGTATCCTTATTTTTAGGAGTTGTTATCAGTTTAAGAGGGAAAAAGTCTTAGTGACTTTTTCCCTCTTTTTAGTTCAGGGAGGTTACTATGAAAATAAAAAGAAGTTCATATATCAGTGATGAAGTTTCTAAACAATATCCAGTTGATAAGTTAAAGGGGTTAATAACGAATGTAATTGATATAGTAGAAAATTTTATTTTAGAGTTAGGTGATGAAAACAAATATAATTCTTCTTCAACAGCTAAATATGAATTATGTATGGGATCACACCAGTTTAGTACAACCTCAAAAATAGAAAGTATGTTAATAAAAATGTATAATCAAGAACCAAAGAAAAGAGAATTTATAGATAAGTACTTTAAAGCACTTGAATCTTTAAATCCTATGGAAAAGAAAATATTCATAGCAACATTTATTAATGGTTCGTTATATGAAGAAATATGTGAGGATAATCAATTATCCACAAAAACTGTGAATAGAATAAAAAAGAGTGCGATTATTAGATTCTCATTAAAACTTGGATTAGATAAATTTGTTTAGGAAGTCTTGGACTTCTTTTTATTTGTATTAAAGGAGGTGGTTTTATGATTGTAAACAAGGATTGTTAGTGATTTGACTTTTTTAACATGTGATGGTAACATGCCATCAAGGAGAAGAAGGTTATGAAGAAAAAATTATTATTAATAATACCAGCCGTTATTATTTTAATTGTTTCTATAACTGTGGTATTAACTAAAAAATCAGACAATCCAAAACAAGTATTTCAAGATAATAATATAAAAGAAACTTCTAAAAAAGAAGAAATTCAAATTGTAGAAGATTCTAAACAAGAAACAGTTGAAGAGAAGAAAGAAGAGGAACAACCAGTAGTTGAACCTAAGAAAGAAGAAGTAAAGACAGAACAAAAGCAATCAACTAATAATGTAACTAGGAATACTACAACAACTCAACCTAAAGAAGAACCAAAACAGGAAAGTGTGCAAGTTGCTCCAGTACAACAACCAGTACAAGAACAACCTAAACAACAAACTGAATGGGAGAAATTAGGTATTAGTGAATATGATTATTATCATAAACCAATGTGGAGTTGGGCTAGAGTAGATTATAAGATAGAAGATTATGGTTCATTTGATGCAACACATCAAGCTTGTATTAATGCTGGTAATCAAATGGAAGATATAATTAGTTTTTCTTGTACTAATATAAATAGTTATTCTGGAAATTATTTAGGAGATATGCTTAGAGTAAAATACTAGAAAGGATAATTATATGAAATCAAGAATAGGTAAGTATGCTATGATGGGCATACTTTTTTTGTTGACTATTTTTGGTGTTCAAACAGTTCATGCTGAGCAATACACTGGTCAAGCAATTTGGCCTAGTGAATATATCAGCAATATCTATATTAAAAAAGATAGAAATGATGGATACTCAAAATATCAACAAGCAAGATTTATTAGAAGAAGTGAAGATAATAAATTTGTTTATTGTTTACAACCTTATGCTGATATAGATAATAATTTACCTTATTATGATGTAATAAGGTCTGATTATGAAAGAGTATTAGGTTTTAGTGAAGAACAATGGGAAAGAATATCTTTACTTGCTTATTATGGATATCAATATAATGATAATGGATACGATCATAGTGATCATAAGTGGTATGCTATTACACAAGTTATGATTTGGAGAACTACTAATCCTGAATCTAATATTTATTTCACTGATACTTTAAATGGTAGTTATACATCTAGATTTGATGGAGAAATGGCAGAACTTGATAGATTAGTAGCCAATCATTATAAAACACCTAACTTAGAAAATGATGTAGTTTTACCAATAGGACAAACTAAAGAATTAAATGATTCAAATGGAGTTCTAAGTAATTACACAATAACTGGAACTGAAAATGTTACAGCTTCAATTAATGGTAATACATTATCAGTAACAGCAAATAGTATTGGTGAAGGTAAAGTAACTTTTGAAAAGAGAGCTACTAAATATGAAATACCACCAATAGTATATTTTAGTGATCATTCTCAAAATGTATTTAGAGTTGGTAATTATGATCCAGTTAGAACTAAATTCACATTAAAGGTTATAGGTGGTAGGGTAACACCAGCTAAAGTTGATGTTGAAACAAGAACAAATACTCCACAAGGAGAAGCAAAACTTGGTGGAGCTGTTTATGGTATTTATAAAGTAGATGGAACAAGAGTAGGACAAGTTGTAACAAATGAAGATGGTAGAAATACATCTGATTATTTACCAGAACTTGGTAGGTTCTATCTATTAGAAGAACAACCATCTGAGGGATATTTATTAGATAGTAATAAATACTATTTTGAAATAACTGAGAATAACTTAAATCCTGAGGTACAAGTATTTGAACAAGTAATTAAATTAGATTTTGAATTTACAAAAGTATATGCTAGTGCTGAAACTCAAATAATGGAACCAGAAGTAGGAATTAAGTTTGGTATTTATAATAGAGCTGGAGAACAAGTAGAAGAAGTAACTACAGATTCCCAAGGTGTATTTAGATTTACTTTACCTTATGGAACTTATACAGTTAAACAATTAACAACAACCAAAGGTCACGAAAAAATAGATGATTTTAATGTAGAAGTTAAAACAACTGGAGAAGTTGTAAAGAAAGTCATTTCAAATGCTCCTATTACTGCTAAATTAAGAGTAGTTAAAATAGATGCAGAATCTAAAGAAGTAATTAAAAGAGCAAATATCAAGTTTAAAATATTTGATATAAAAAATAATGAATATGTATGTCAAACTATTACATATCCAAATAAACAAACAATATGTGTTTGGGAAACTGATTCAGAGGGAGAATTTACAACTGCTTATCCATTAATGACAGGTACATATAGACTTGAAGAAGTAGATCAAGTAGTAGAGGGTTATTTATGGAATAGTCAATCTCATGAATTCTCAATTGATGAAGATTCAAATTTAAGAACTGATTCAGAATATGGAATTATCTTTGATACTGATTTTGAAAATCAACCAGTTAAAGGAGAAATTCAAATTAAGAAAACTGGAGAAGTAGCTGAATTAACTGATAATGGATTTGAATTTAAAGCAAGTTCATTAGAGGGTGTTAAGTTCGGATTATATGCACAAGAGGACATTATTTGGAATGATAAAGTGATTTATACTAAAGATACTTTAGTAGAAGAAAAGATAACAGACCAAGATGGTAACATTGTGTTTGATAATCTTTACTTAGGTAAATACTATATTAAAGAAATTGAAACATTAGACAATTATGTTTTAGATGAAAATAAATATGAAGCAGAACTTGTTTATAAGGATCAATATACACCAGTAATTGTATATTCAGAATCTATTTTAAATATATTAAAAACTGGCAAATTAGAATTTACTAAAACTGATATATCAGAATCAAAAACATTACCTAACACTTTAATAGAAATCTATACTGAAGACGATAAATTAGTATTCTCTGGTAGAACTGATGAAGAAGGTAAAATAGTTATAGATAGACTTCCACAAGGAAAGTACTATATTCTTGAAAAAGAAGCACCTGAGGGATATAAATTAAACGAAGAAAAAATGCCATTCGAAATAAAAGAAAATGGAGAAATAATTAAATCAACAATGAAAGATGAAGATATCACAGGTACATTAGAATTTACTAAAGTAGATATCTCAACAGATGAACCACTTCCAAATACTCTAATTGAAATTTACAATGCTGAAAATGATGAGTTAGTATTCTCTGGAAGAACTGATGAAAATGGTAATATCACTATTGATAAAATCAAATATGGTAAATATTACATTTTAGAAAAGGAAGCACCTGAAGGATATCAACTTAATCCAGAAAAAATGTATTTTGAAATAACAGAGGATGGACAAGTAATTAAGTCTGTTATGAAAGATGAAAAGATTGTTGAAGTTCCAAACACAGGTTTATCAGAAATAAATTATGATAAGGTAACTCCTATTATTGTTATTGTCTTAGGAGCTGGATTAATTATCTATGCAACGAAGAAAAACAAAAAGAAATAATATATTTATTGTTGTAGGAACATTACTAATATTTTTTGCTACTTCATATCTTATATTTAATTATTATTCTAATGAAAGATTAAAACAACAAGATAATGATAAAGTAGAAGAGTTTTTTGAAGTAGAAGAAGAGGAAATAGAAGAAGTAGTTGAGGAAGTTGTAGAAGAACCTAAAGAGGAAAAACAACAAATAAATTATGATTATATTGCAGTATTAGAAATACCTAAGATAAATCTTAAGAGAGGTTTAGTAAGTACAGATAGCAAATACAATAATGTTAATTATAATATTAAAATAGTCGATGGCTCTTTAATGCCTTATGTTAGAAATGGTAATCTAATACTTGCAGGTCATAATGGATCTGCTTATATTTCTTTCTTTAAGAACTTATATAAATTGGATATAAATGACAGTGTCTATGTTTACTTTGATGGTATAAAATATGAATATAAAATAGCAGACATATATGATGTTGATAAAACTGGAACTGTTAATATATCTAGAGATAAAAATAGAACAACTATAACTTTAATAACTTGTAAGAAATATAGTAAAGATAAACAAACAGTATTTATAGGATATTTAAGTAATAAGGAAGCTTATTAATAATGGATGATAAAGACTATATAATTATTCCTCAAAATATTATAGAGGATAATAATTTAAGTAGTACAGATAAACTTGTTTATGGAATCATTTTAAGATTAACAAGAAGTAATGGATATTGTTGGGCTACTAATCAATACATGGCTGATATTTTAAAAATAAATCCTAGAACAGTATCTTCTTGTATAAGAAAATTACGAGAATTGGGATATATAAATTCTTGTAGAAATAAGAACGATAAGTTCAAAACATTTAGAAAAATAAGTTTTGATAAAGAGGAAGAATACATCTATTAAGTATAGAAAAATGCATCCTATGATTATGGATGCAGACATCCTACTAATATAGAATAGAATAAAGAATATAATAGAGAATTATATCATTTAATCTAAAAAAAATCATTTAAACTTATTTAAAACATTTATTTG
>OIYT01001090.1_pt1 | contig 20791 bp, 18 predicted proteins | sample 1588201 | NCBI WGS metagenome assembly OIYT01 (sample SAMN03283260) | human gut metagenome | biome: human-associated habitat; material: feces | host: Homo sapiens | place: USA | collected 2013
AGCATATGGCATCGGTCAATGATCAGATGCGCCGGCTTGGCATCGGACACCTGATCGAGAAGGGAAATGTGCGCCGGACTATCACAGCAGCACTTCATGACAGCGGATATATTGAACCTTACGTGCTAAAGGGATATAATGTCCATAAAAGCGGACATATGATCAATATTCCGGCGGAGACCGAGAATACTCTGGAGGAGTTTGCCTGGGCATTTGGTGATGAGACTGTGGATCAGATTGAAAAGCGGGTACATCAGGTGCTGGAGAGCATTCACAGTATGCCGGACTGGGAGGAGATTGCAGAGCAGGGAATCGAGAGCAGCCTGAAGTACTGGCATGGATTGGGAGCAATCGACGAGGATGAGTTTCTGCGTCGAATGGAGATTCATATGGACGAGCTTCCGGAAAAGATGGCAGATCGGGATCATCGGAGAGTGATCCTGGGGTTGTTGGAAAAGCGCCGTCATCATATCCGGGAGGAGATCGAAAGAGAGCATCCTGAGGTGCTGGAGAAGCTCCAGAGACGCAGGGAAAAGCTGGAACAGAGACTGGAAAAACAAAACCCGGAAGGAGCCCGCAGACTGCACCAGTGGGAGCGTGAACTCCGCCGGAAAAGAGAAGAAAATGAAACGACATAAAAGGTGGTTATATGAGCTTGGATGTTAAGATCGCTGTATGTGATGATGAGGTCTATTTTCAGGACAGAATAAAAGAATTATTGCAGAAATATTTCAAGGAGAATGGACTTGCCGTTTCGATCGACTTGTATGAAAGCGGGGCTGCTTTCTGCAGTAATCCGGATAATTTTAAAGCGTATGATGTCGTATTTCTGGACATTGAAATGGGAGAAATGAACGGAATGGAGACAGCATATGCCATTCGTGAGCAGAATGAAGATGTTGATATTGTTTTTGTTACGGTCATGTTGGATTATGCTACAGAGGGATATCGTGTAGACGCAGTACGTTATATTATCAAAGATGATCTGGAGCAGCTTCTCCCGGAATGTATGGATATCATTTTACAGAAAAGGAGAAAGACTACAGCAAAAATGGAATTTCCCTTTGTGGGAGGGAAAAGACTGGTTCCGCTGGAAGATATTTTATATATAGAAAGCCGTTCGCACCAGTTGTGGTTTGAACGAAATGGTGCACAGATGTATATGTACGGACAGATCAATGATCTCCAAAAGAAACTGGCGGATTTTTCATTTATCCGTCCACACCAGAGCTTTCTGGTAAACTTAAAATATATAGAACAGATCCGGAATTATACGATTTACATGACAAACGGGATGGAAATTCCCGTAACAAAACCACGATATGGGGAAGTGAAAGAGAAGTTCTTAAATTATAAAGAGAAAATGTAGTGATTAAAAAGGGGAAAGTTATGTTAGAAGAAGTTTTAAAAAGCGTTAGCATCGTATTATACGAAGCTCTCTGCTGCAAGATTTTTTTGGATATTTTTCTGCAAAGAAAATATTCCTCTCTGCGGTCGGACATTATTTCTGTAGTAATGCTGGCAGGAGTGTTTTTGTTTTGTGCTGTCAGTACACAGTTTGGCGGTCATTACATTTACCGGATGATGGCAGTTGTCGTCAGTATTTTACTGTTTTCTTTTATATTTTATGCGGGAAAATGGCTGCCCCGGATATTTCTTGGCATACTGTTTTATGCACTGTTGATATGCGTGGATTATCTCGGTCTGGTTTTTGTGGACCGGCTGCTGGATCCCAGTGTTTTAGCAAATGATTTTATACAGGTGCTCCTTGTGCTTTTGTGCAAAACAATTTTATTTATTTTTGTGCTTGTACTGGATTATTTGTGGAAAAGAAACCGCGTGCTTTACATGAAAAGCTCCGAGTGGATCCTGATGATCAGTTTCCCGGTGCTGACGGTGGTGGTCATCATGGTCATGATGCTTTCTTTCCGGGAAAATAACAGTGCAGCCGGGTATGTGGCTGTGGCACTCTGCATGGCGATCATGAATATCATTTTATTTGTCCTTTTAAAATATGTTTCCCAGCGAGAATATGAATACACCCAGTTGCAGCTTTTGCAGGAAAGAAATAAAGAAAAAATGCAGTCGTATTATGGTGTCCGTGAGGATTATTATCAGAAAAAGAGAATGCTTCATGATTATAACAATCAGGTGCAGTGTATACGAGGACTTCTGCAGCAGAAAAAGTATAAGGAAGCGGAAAACTATGTCGGAAAACTGACACAGATCCTGTTGGATGGAAGCGAAGTGGTGGATGTGAACAATTCCATTATCAATGTGGTGCTGAACCAGAAATACAGGCTGGCAAAGAGCAAAGGGATTGCGATGTCGTTTCAGATCAATGATCTGTCGGGAGCATGGATGGAAGAGCAGGATATGGTCATTCTGCTGGCAAACCTTCTGGATAATGCCATTGAAGCGTGTGAGAACAGAAAAGACCATCCGGTAATAAGACTAAAGCTTCTTCGGGAAAGATCACAGATTTTATTGTCAGTACAGAATCCTGTGGAGGATACACGGAGTGAGGTTTATCATCAGATGCATACCAGTAAAGTGGACAAAGCAAATCATGGTATCGGATTAAAGAATGTTCAGATGGTATTAGAAAAATATGATGGGATGAGCTATATGCACAGTGAAGATGGATGGTTTTATTTTACAGCAATGATCCCTGAGGAAAAATAACAGTCAAATTTTGCTACTTTTAGTCAAATATTGTCATTTGTATTGATTTCTTTTTGTTAATTGTGTAAAAAGGAATTGGAGGAGACAGGACTATGGTAGCATTTTTTGTTGATTATCTGATTCAAAAGGAAGTCTTGGAGGAAGAGGAACGTGAAGATTCTATCTATGGATTAACTTTGCTTATGGAAAAAGTGATTGCCTGTGTTCTATTGATCTCGATTGCGGTTTTGGTGGGGAAACCCATTTCCGGCATTATCTTTATTGTCAGTTTTATGACGTTGAGACAGATGACGGGTGGGTATCATGTAGAAAGTTTTATCGGATGTTTGGTGGGCTCAGCGTTTACACTGTTTATCGCACTGGAAGCAGCGGCTCCCATGATGCAGAAGCATACATGGGGACAGATGACGTTTTTTCTTCCGGCGTGTGCGTGTATATGGTGGTATGCTCCGGTGAATCATCCAAATCTCTGTCTGAGCGTCGAAGAACAGAGAGAATATAAAAGGTGGAGCAGGTATGGACTCGCAATAGAATGCGTATTGATCGGGCTGGGATATCTTTTGCGTATGAGATGGCAGCGGTACATAATGATTGCAATCATTTTTTGTGCTGTTTATATAATAACTGCCAAGGTGATGGGACAGGAGGTGAAGGATTATGAAAAAAAAGGACGAAAATCGGATTCTTAATCTGGCTGGAAAGCTTGTAAAGGCAGAAGGGGCAAGAGCAAAATCAGGGTGGCCGCCAGCATGTGCAGGTCTTTTACATCAGCCGAAGCGTCCGGTGAAAAAGCAGTAACGGAACGGCATTGCGTAAATAGGATGGAATCCCGTTGGCGGTATACACGCAAGGATCTATACTTCTATCAGTGTCTTTAGAGTCACAATTTGTATGCGTAAGACCAAATGAGTGGGTGAGAGCAGATGCTTCATATCAGTGGGGCATCTGTTTTTTTTAATTGTATAAGTACGACTTTTTCTGAATAAAACAGGGCTGTGCCTGAACATTTTCATCTGTTAAGGCACAACCCTGTTGATTTTGAGTTATTTGATAGATTTACTGTGCGATCAATTGCCATTTCTGGCAGTTATGTCCGTTATAAACCCATTGCTGTACATTGCCATTATTGCTGCGGTTTGCATTAGCAATCTCGACAACACTCTTGCTGCCGGAAGACTTTGTATAAATGCTGTAGCTTCCGTCGGAATTTTTTACAAGCTTGTAAAGCTGGGCACTGCAGTTGGTATTTTTGTAAATTCCGATGTTTGTCCCATTTGCACTGCTGTTGCATGAAACATCCAGAAGAAATGTCCTGCCGTCTCCCAGACAGGAGTAAATATAGTAATATCCTTTTCCGTCAGGAACAAATTTCCAGGTATTATTTGCTTTTGCTTTGGAAGCAGAGTACTGGATGACATTTGTACCATTTACCGCTTTCGCACCGCAGACATCCATATACAGACCACTGTTTACGTTTTTCAGCATATATGTTTTGCCGGTATCAATGCTGCTTGTGGAACCGGAGGTATTGCCTGAAGACGGATACACGGCAGTGATGGCATTGATGATCTTTGGCTGTGTAACTGCACCGGTACTGCGGTTAAATAAACCGAAACCATATGTACCGGTTGCACCGTTGTCCCACCAGATTGGAATACAACCGTATTTCTGTGCGTAAGTGCAGACTTTGGAAGCAAATTCCGCACGGCATGCCGTGTTGTTTGAATCAAAAGCAGATTTATCAATGGCACCGTATTCTCCGATCACGACCGGATATCCCTGGCTGCAGAATTTGTTATACAGACTGTTAAACTGGGATTTCAGATATGACTCATCTCCCCAGGAATCAACCTTTGAGCTGTTGTTTGCCTTGCTTCCCCATTGGGTTGCCGTGGTGCTTTCTTCTCCGCAGAAGCCCCATGGATCATAATAATGAACAGAGATCATGATGCGCTTTCCACTGGCAGTGCAGTTGTTGTCGGTAGGAACCCGGAAACCATAATCGCCTACAGTGTAATTGATGTTGGTGTTCCAGCCTGGGAGCATTAACCAGCGCTTCGCATTGTTTCCACCGGAAGTGCGTACGGTATCTACAAAGATCTGATTGAGCTGGTTGATATTTTCATAATATGTTCTGTTTGGAGTTCCGTAAGTGCCATCATATTCTTCATTCATGGATTCGAAGATCAGGTGCTGGTCATATGAGCGGAAACGTGTGGCGATCTGTTTCCAGCAGGCTTTATATTTGGCACGGATCGCAGTCTGGTTGGAACCGTCGCAGAAAAGCCAGCCGCCATCGACAGAGTGATAGCCATCGCCGTGCATATTAATAATGACATACAGGTCATTAGCGATACACATATCAATTACCTGCTGTACCCTGTTTAACCAGGATGAATCGATGGTGTAACTTGAGTTGCTGCTGATCTTGCCCAAATAGGAAACCGGAATACGGATGGAACGAAAGCCGGCATTTTTTACTGCCTTGATCAGATTGGCGTTGATCGTAGGATTACCCCAGCTTGTTTCATTTGGCGTTCCGTTCAAGGATGCTTCCAGCTGATTTCCAAGGTTCCAGCCGGCTCCCATTGCAGATGCGATCTGGCTCTGGTTCAGATCAACAAAGCTCGCAGCTTTTGCAGTTTTTGGAGCAGAAAAACCATGAAAACCATTGAGCGCGGACAGTGTTACAGCTGCCGCCATTACGACAGCAAAGATTTTTTTAAATCTCATAAACCCTCCTTTGAAAAAGCTTTGCCTTTTCGAAATATTTTTTGTTTTGCTCACCCTGAAATAAATGTTAGCATGGTTTGTATAAAATGACCATATATAAAACAATTCATAAGATAAAATCGGCAAAAATGACAAAAATACTGCAACTTAAATGATTTACTATAACATTTAAGTCGGATAAATTGCACAAATTTGGGAACGTAGTATGTACAACTTTTCGGCTGGGAAGAACGTATCCGGCACTATGGTTTTGCCTTTGGAGCTTTGGAGAAACTTGTTATAATGAGAGAAAACAGGTGTTTAGCAACCCAATGGAGTGGAAAAAATTATAATGGTTCCGTTGCGGTTATCTGAAAAGTATGACCGGGATTTTTACGTGGTTGTATCACGTCTCACCAAAATCGGCGTGATCATTTTGTGAATGATCTCGGTCTGAGGAGCCGGCCGGCGTTTTTTCATTTCATTCATCTGGGAAACCAGTAGTTTCATGGCTTCATGTGCAATTTTGTCAATCTGCTGTCCTACAGTGCTGATCGGGATAATTGCTTCAGAGGCAATGGGGGAATCATCATATCCGATGATCCGGTAGTCATCCGGAAGAGTGCCGTAATCTCTCATCAGCAGATTTAGAAAAATATTGGCATGGGTGTCATTGGCGAGAAAGATTCCTTTTCGTTTATCCGGATATTTTTCTTTGATCAGGTTGTAGACCTCACCAATGCGCTGCTGTGTTTCCGGATAGCTGTTACCGAGATCTGTAAGGATCATCTTGTGTCTGATATTGAACTGCTGACAGGTATCACGAAAACCCTGGATACGGCCGTAAGAAGGGACGGACGGAGAAACATCGGAATTTATGTGGATCAGGATGTCACAGTTGTTTTTGACAAGGAGACTGGAAGCCTGCACGGCTCCCATATAGTTGTCAGTATTGATGCTGTTTACATACTCATCCTCCCGTTCAATGGTGACGACAGGAATGTGATAAGAAGCCAATTCCTGAGATGGGATCGTATGGCTTAATACAATGAGTCCCTCAATCTTGTAGGCAAGGAGTTCTTGAAGATATTTTCGTTCTGTTTCTTCAGAGCCGTTGCTGGTAAACACCAGAAATTTATATCCAAAAGTTTCATAAGTAGATAAGATCTGATTTAACATTTCAGAGTAATAATGAAGGAATAAATTGGGTAACAGAATGCCGACAAATTCGCTTTTGCCATTTGCCAGCACTTTTGCGAGCTTGTTTTCCTGATAATCCAGATCGACCAGTGCCTGTGCGATGATCTCCTGGTTTTTTAATGTAAGGGAATCAGGATTATTGAAATATCTGGAGATGGTTGTTTTGGAAAAGTGAGTATATTTTGCAATGTCGTCAAAGGTGACTTTTTTCTTTTTATTATCCATGTTTTGTGCCTTTCTGCGTTGGGAGTGCATTTTTCGTGCTATAAATCTGTCCTTAGTATAGCAGAACAGAGGAGTGAATTCAATGAAAAAATAACCGGTAACGTAACCGGTTATAAAAAATTAAAAAATGGTTGACAAACGATATGCATCATAGTATTATTAAATCACAAAGTAACCGGTTACTTTACCGGTTACATAAACGGAAACATTCATAGAGGCACGACGAAAGAAAGGAGAACAGAATGAGAAAACGTATGATAGCGGCTTTGGCCATGGGCGTACTTGCACTCAGCCTGACCGGATGTCAGAAAAGTACGCCGAAACCCGGAAGCATCGCCGGATATGATAAAGGAGAGCAGTATCTGTCCATATGGGTACACTCCATTGAGGATACCGATGAAGGCCGATGCTATCGGGAAGCAGTTGATGCATTTAACAAGAAGTATGATGGAACATATTTTGCGGATATTGAGTTTATTCCGCGAAATGACAGTGGCGGAGGATACTCTGATAAGATCAATGCATCCGTCATGTCAGGAGATCTTCCGGATGTGCTGACGGTAGATGGACCGAATATCGCAGCATATGCATCCAATGGGATCATTCAGCCTCTGGCAAAGCTGACGGAGAAAGAAAAATCCGTTTATCTGCAGTCTATTATTGATCAGGGAACTTACAAGGACAAGTTATATGCTTTGGGAGCAATGGAGTCCAGTGTTGGTCTGTACTATAATAAGGACATACTGAAAGAGGCAGGGATCAGCATACCGGATGCAGATCACCCGTGGACACAGTCCCAGTTTCTGGACATTCTTGCAAAGCTGAAACCGGTTATGGAAAAAAAGAATGGATATGTCCTTGATATGACATTTCCGGTGGGTGAGGCAACCATTTATTATTATGCACCGTTTTTCTGGTCGAATGGTGGGAACATGGTGGATGAGACGGGACTTTCTGTAAACGGTATCTTTAACTCGAAGGAAAATGTAAAAACAGTATCTTATTTTCAGTCGTTGCTGAAGAATAAGTATATGTCAAAGGTGCCGATCGATCATCTGTTTGAAAGCGGCAGGGCAGCATTTAAGATTGATGGTGCATGGGAGGTTAATACACTTTATACCAGCTATCCGGATGTATCTTTCGGCGTGGCTCCATATGTAGTCGGAGATTCCTGGAACGGAGAGAGATACGCTCCAACCGGTTCATGGGCTTTTGCAGCTTCTTCGAAGACAAAGCATATCAAAGGGGCGACCGAATTAGTGAAATGGATGAGTGGTGTGGACAGCGGGAAGCGTTTATGGGAAAAGTCAAAATCATTTCCATCCACATATGAAGCTTATGAAACAATCGACGTATTTCAAAAAGACGAAAACTATAAAGCACTTTACTATCAATTAAGCAACTATGGTCATCCAAGACCGAAGACTCCTGCATATCCACAGGTAAGTACATCATTTCAGCAGGTACTGGAAAATTGTGTTCTGAGTGGCTTTGATCCACAGGAACAGCTGGATAAATCTGTAGAAAGGATTAACGCAAAGCTGAAGCGTTATACGTTAGAATGATGAAAAAAAGAAGAGAATCAATTATGGGAATGGCCTTTTTTGGCCCGGCACTTATCTTATTGACATTGTTTTTGTTTCTGCCAATGATATTGACACTGGTATTTAGCTTTACAGACTTTTTTGCATTAAATCCAAGTCTTACACATTTTACCGGGTTGGACAATTATTTTCAGGTATTCAGGGACGATGATTTCCGACAGGCATTTGCCAATACCGTGAAATTTGTGATCATCATTGTTCCGTTACAGGGTCTGGGTGCGTTAGGACTGGCACTTCTGATCAATAAGGTGACGTATTGTAAGGCATATTTTAAGGTAGCATTTTTTATTCCGGTTGTTATGTCTCTGGCGGTTGTATCTACACTCTGGGTGCAGATCTACAGCCCGGAGGGAATTTTAAATTCCATTCTTGCACACATTGGAATCAACGCACAGCCGTTTATTAATAGTGCAGATCAGGCCCTGCCATCCATCGCTGTTATGAGTGCATGGCAGGGAGTCGGTTATCAGATGCTGATCTTCCTGGGCGGACTGCAACAGATCAATCCGGCACTTTACGAAGCTGCTGAGATGGATCATGCCAGCAGTTGGCAGAAGTTTAAAGATATCACATTACCGGAATTAAAGCCGTTGTGTATTTTTGTACTGATCACGATCACGATCGGAGCGTTCCGTATGCTGGTACAGCCGATGGTTATGACGGGAGGAGGCCCATCTCATTCTACTTACACCATGGTTTATGATATTTATGAAACCGGCACGGTAAACTGGGAAATCGGACTGGCATCTACGATGGCGATCGTATTTGCATTTTTCGTAATGATCCTGACGGTGATCCAGACAATCCTCACCAAAGATAAGGAGGGAAAAAAACATGTTAACAAAAAAACAAAAACGAATTAATATCATTCTTGTCATTATTATGATCGTCATGTCCTTGTTTTTCCTGTTTCCTGTGATATGGATGCTTGCCAATTCTTTTAAAACGGATGCAGCGATCACAAGAGATATGAATTCGCTGGCGGCGTTTATTCCTCCGGCGTTAAATGGTAGTTTTTTCGAAAATTATATTACCATTCTGACTAACACAAGCTTTCTTCGCTATATGGCAAACACATTGCTTTATGCAGCGGTACTGATCGTGCTTGGAATCATTGTGAACGGGCTGGCAGGCTATGCGCTGGCCAAGATCAATTTTCCGTTTAAGGAACGCTGGCTTCTTATCATTATGCTTTTGATGATCGTGCCGATGGAGACGATCATTACCATACATTTCCTGTTTATTGCAAAATTGGGACTTTTAAATAACATTATCGGGTATGTTCTTCCGATGATCGTAAATCCGTTTAATATATTCCTGTTCCGGCAGGTGTTTGTCAGTCTTCCGGATGATGTTTACGAGGCGGCACAGTTGGATTTCTGCAGTCCGGTGAAGTATTTCTTTACCATGGTGCTGCCAATGTCTAAGAGTGTTGTGGCAACAGTCAGTGTATTTACATTTTTAAATGTGTGGAACGATTATTTGTGGCCATCTCTTGTATTTACTTCAAGTGATCTTCTGACGGCACAGATCGGATTAAATGCGATCACGTCCAATGATAATACAACAATGGGTCAGACATTAGCTGTCATTACACTGGTAACGATACCGGTTATCATCATTTATGCGTTATTTTCAAAGCAGATTGTGGAAGGAGTTGTTTCCACAGGTTCAAAGGAGGGTTAAGTTATGAGTTTTATTGAATTAAAAAAAGTATGCAAGCAGTATCCGGGTACAGATAAAAAGGCAGTGACAGATTTTGATCTGGAGATCAATGAAAAAGAATTTATTGCATTTGTTGGACCATCCGGCTGTGGAAAATCTACGACACTGCGGATGATCGCGGGATTTGAAGAAATCACTTCCGGAGATTTATATATTGATGGGAAGAGAATGAATGAGGTCGCACCAAGAGATCGAGGCATTTCTATGGTATTTCAGAATTATGCGTTATATCCTCATATGACTGTGGAGAAAAATATCGGCTATGGACTGAAAAATATGAAGGTACCGGCTGACGAGATCAAGAAAAAGGTAGACTGGGCAATTGATATTCTGGGACTGGAGGAATATAGAAACCGTAAACCGAAAAATCTGTCCGGAGGCCAGAGGCAGAGAGTGGCTCTTGGAAGAGCAATCGTAAAGGATCAGAAGGTATTTTTGATGGATGAGCCGCTGTCTAATCTGGATGCAAAGCTTCGTGTCAGCATGAGAAATGAGATCAGCAAGCTTCACCGCAGTCTTGGAAGTACTACAATCTACGTTACGCATGACCAGGTGGAAGCAATGACCATGGCAGACCGTATCGTGATCATGAAAGCGGGTGTTGTACAGCAGGTTGGAAAGCCTATGGAGTTGTACGAAAAACCGGTCAATAAATTTGTGGCAGGATTTATCGGTTCACCACAGATGAATTTCTATGATGTTTCCATCGAAGACAGTCAGATTGTATTTTCAGATGGCAATCGTCTGACCATGAAGCCGGAAATGGCTGAGAAGTTGAAGAAGCATGGAAAAAGAATGACACTTGGGATTCGTGGAGAAGATATCAAATTTGATCCACAGAATCTGGATATCTATAAAGAAAATAAAATGCAGGCGGTTGTTGATAATACGGAGATCATGGGAAATGAAAATAATCTTTATTTTGAATTTGGAGGAGCGGTAACGATTGCAAGAGTTTCAAAATATGAGCTGTGCAAGGTAGGAGACAAGGTAGAATTTGTATTTGTGCCGCATAGAATGCACTTTTTTGATATCGATACGGAAGAAGCGATCGAACTGTAGGTAAGGTATGGAATAATCGGATGTCTGTAGAGTCAGAACCGCAGACATCCGGGAAGGGACAGGTATAGATATGGATCAGTTAAAAAAAGCAAATGAATATGTTAAACAGAACCACATTTCCCAAGAAGAGCTTCCGGTGTTCCATGTAACACCGCCATGCGGCTGGATGAATGATCCCAATGGCTTTTCTGTATATCAGGGAAAGACGCATTTGTTTTATCAGTTTCATCCCTACAGTACAGTCTGGGGACCGATGCACTGGGGACATTATGAAACAGAGGATTTCGTGAAGTGGACGGAACTTCCGGCAGCGTTGGCTCCGGATCAGGCGTATGATGAAGCAGGTTGTTTTTCCGGTTCAGGAATAGAGACAGAGAAAGGTCATCTTCTTGTATATACCGGTGTCATGGAAAAAGAGGAGAATGGGCAGAAATATACGTATCAGAATCAATGTATTGCTTTGGGCGATGGAAAGGAATATAATAAATCTGCACAAAACCCGGTAGTGACCGGTGATATGCTTCCGAAGGGCTTTAGCAGAGAGCATTTCAGAGATCCGAAAATCTGGAAAGAAGATGACGGATATTATATGGTCGTTGGAAACAAAACAGACCAGGGAAAGCCGCAGGTTGTATTATTTCATTCGGAGGATGCCGTTGAGTGGAAGTATGTATCTGTATTGGCAGAAGATAAAAACGGAAATCTTGGAACAATGTGGGAATGCCCGGATTTCTTTGAACTGGACGGGGAATATATACTGCTTGCTTCTCCGCAGGATCTGTGTGCCGGTCCGGAGTTTCATAATGGAAATAATGCAGTATATTATACCGGCAGTTATGACAGAGGACGGCATGTATTTGATTATTCGCATGTATACTCTCTGGATGATGGTCTGGACTTTTACGCATCACAGACCATGCTGTCTGCGGATGGCCGGCGTATTTTGATCGGATGGATGCAGACCTGGGATGCCAACATTCGTCCGGCAGATCAGAAATGGGCCTGTATGATGACTATTCCAAGAGAGCTTCGTCTTGAAAACGGGCGGATATTGCAAAGTCCGGTCCGGGAGTTGGAAAAATACTACAGTACCCCGGTTCATTATGACCAGTGTACGATAAAAGGGACATGTCAGAAGGAAGGGATCCGGGGACGTGTGCTGGATATGACTGTAGAACTTTTGGAGGGCGATTATACTTCGTTTGATATCTGCTTTGCACAAAATCAAAAGCATTTTACGAAATTTACTTATGACCGTGCGGGTAAAACTATAGAAATTGACAGGACATACTGTGGAATGATCCGTGATGTACTGGCACAGAGAAAAGTTCCGGTCAAAGTTTCGGGTGACGTTGTTATGATCCGGATGATTCTGGATAAATATTCCGCAGAGATTTTTATAAATGATGGGGCACAGGTGATGAGTACGACATTCTATACTCCGTTGGATGCCGATCAGATCAGTTTTGTCTGTGATGGTTCTGTTACTGTCAATATTGATAAATATGATATATCTATCGGCGAAAAGGCATGATGTATGCAGATGGGAGGAAAATGATGAGAAAATTTGATGTGGCTGCATTAGGTGAATTACTCGTGGATTTTACGGAAAATGGAATCAGTACACAGGGAAATCCTGTTTTGGAGGCCAATCCCGGAGGAGCCCCGTGTAATGTATTGTCTATGCTGCAAAATCTTGGAAAAAGTACGGCATTTATCGGAAAAGTCGGGGATGATGTTTTTGGACGGATGCTGGCAGATGCAGTAAAAACACAGGGAATCAATACGGATAATCTTGTTGTAGATCCGGAGGTGCATACTACGTTAGCCTTTGTTCATACAAAGGAAGACGGAGACAGGGAGTTTTCATTTTATAGAAATCCCGGTGCTGATATGATGCTGTGCTGGGAGGAGGTGCAGCAGGAGAAGCTTGCCCAGACAGAGATTTTTCATTTTGGAACCTTGTCCATGACGCACGAGCAGGTAAAGGACGCAACCCAAAGAGCCGTACAGCATGCCAAAAAAGAAGGTGCACTTATCTCTTTTGATCCCAATTTAAGACCACCGCTATGGAATAGTCTGGAGGATGCCGCACGTCAAATGTGGTATGGAATCGGACAGTGTGATATCTTAAAGATTTCCGATGATGAAATTGCTTTTCTGACCGGTAAGAAGGATATTGATCAGGGTATTGCGGAAATTCTGAAAAAAAATCATCCGGCATTAGTATGCGCAACGATGGGAAAGCAGGGAAGCAAGGCATATTATCAGGGGAAAAGTGTATTTTGCGAGCCGTTTCTGCGGGACGACACGATAGAGACCACAGGAGCGGGAGATACCTTTATGGCATGCGTTTTAAATACTGTCCTGGAAAAGGGACTTGATTCTTTGGCGGAAGATGATCTGTATGAAATGCTCCGGTTTGCCAATGCGGCTTCTTCAATCATTACCACCCGGAAAGGGGCATTGAAGGTGATGCCAAAGCGGGAAGAAATTATTTCCATGCTGACGCAAAAGTAAAATGGAATAAATGTTTGTGTTTTTGGCTGCGTTGTGTCTTTTCATTGCCCTTTTTGAATCTGTCACGCCTAAAGGAACTGAAGGTATGTAATCAGCAATAAGAGTTTTTTCTGGTAAATGCCGGAGGAAATGGAAACATTCCAGCCAGATATCAGGACCGTTACCAGAATGGAGAGGATGAACTTGTTCTTGTGTTTTGCGACACGGAAAAGAAACCACATGAACAGTATCAGGATATCAAGAGGAAGATAGATGTGTTTCATGGTGTAGATCATATTGCTGAGGAAGTGATTATATTTGGAAATCCTTGTACTATGCAGATTGTGTCAAAGCATTGGACAGATATAAATTTGAAATCACCGGTGAAACGGGTGAATGCTCCGTTGATCAGGGAAATATACCGGAGTGGATCATTACAAAGGCAGGGCGGATCAGATACATGCGGTCATGGAATGTATTAAGGCAGAAAATTATGCAGATATGCGGAAGCGGGTAAATAATTTGATGTTGGACGATACTGTCACGGGAAGCAGTAACTTTGGAAAGTTTATCAAGCTCTTTGAAAGTGAGGATTGTGCGTGGTTTGAGGAAATCAACAAGAAAATAGAAAGAGAAATGACTTGAACTGAGAGATAAATTTATAAGCTGCCCGTAAGAATAGATAAGTTGGGTATTCCAAGCAGGCGAGTCTAAAATACCAGTTTGAGATAAAACAAAACGGAACAAATGTTCTATTTTTGTTGCATTGACAATTATACTGTGCTATAATAACTCCAAAATCCAGATGCTTCGCATCTGTCGCGCATTGTGCTTTAAGAATTTGTGCTATACTGATTTTATGAATGATGAAAGATACATAGGGAATGAATCGCCATCAGGGAGAGATTTGTTCCCTGTCTTATTATAATGTGAAAAGACACAAATCGGAGAGAAATCACCGGATATGTTCCCGGCAGTTTCCGGTAATTCTCTTATTTGGAGGTGTTCAGACAATCATGGATCATTTTATTTTACACAGCGAATACCAGCCTACCGGTGACCAGCCGGAGGCGATCGACGCCCTGGTCAAAGGCTTTGAGGAGGGCGACCAGTTTCAGACTTTGCTTGGTGTTACCGGCTCCGGTAAGACCTTTACCATGGCAAATGTCATTGCAAAGCTCAATAAACCCACTTTGGTCATTGCGCACAATAAGACGCTGGCGGCGCAGCTCTACGGCGAGTTCAAGGAATTCTTCCCGGAGAATGCGGTGGAGTATTTTGTATCCTATTACGATTATTATCAGCCGGAAGCATATGTTCCATCTTCTGATACTTATATTGAGAAGGACTCCTCTATTAATGATGAGATCGATAAGCTTCGCCATTCCGCCACGGCTGCATTGACAGAACGGCGGGATGTGGTGATCGTTGCCAGTGTATCCTGTATTTATGGTCTGGGTAGTCCTATTGATTACCAGAATATGACAGTATCCCTGCGTCCGGGTATGATGAAGGACAGGGATGAGGTCATTCGCAGGCTGATCGATATGCAGTATACGAGAAATGATATGGATTTTCAGCGTGGTACGTTCCGGGTTCGTGGGGATGTGCTGGAGGTGTTCCCGGTTTCAGAGTCAGAGCGCGCGATCCGTGTGGAGTTTTTTGGAGATGAGGTCGACCGGATCACAGAGATTGATGTTCTGACCGGTGAGGTATTATCGGAGCTGGAGCATATGGTAGTATTTCCGGCATCGCATTATGTAGTAGATAAGGACGCTATGGAACGGGCCATCCGCGATATTGAGGCAGAGCTGGAGGATCGTGTCCGGTATTTCCGCTCCGAGGACAAGCTTTTGGAGGCACAGCGGATTTCCGAACGGACCAATTTTGATATTGAAATGATGAGGGAGACGGGATTTTGTTCCGGAATTGAGAATTACTCCAGACATCTTTCCGGCTTGAAGGAGGGAGAGCCGCCTCACACGCTTTTAGATTATTTCCCGGACGATTTTATTATTATGGTGGATGAGTCCCATATGACGATTCCGCAGATTCGGGGCATGTATGCCGGGGACCGTTCCCGCAAAAAGACATTGGTGGATTATGGTTTCCGTCTTCCGTCAGCCTTGGATAACCGTCCGCTGAATTTTGAGGAGTTTGAGCAGCATATTAATCAGATGATGTTTGTTTCTGCAACGCCAAATATCTATGAGACGGAGCATGAGCTGGCAAGAGTGGAGCAGATCATACGTCCTACCGGTCTTTTGGATCCGGAGATTGATGTACGTCCGGTGGAGGGGCAGATTGACGATCTGCTGGGAGAGGTAAACCGCACCATTGCTGCCGGTAATAAGGTGATGGTCAATACACTGACAAAGCGGATGGCAGAGGATCTGACGGATTATCTGCGGGAAGCCGGGATCCGGGTGAAGTATCTTCACTCCGACATTGATACTCTGGAGCGGTCGGAGATTATTCGTGACATGCGTATGGATGTTTTTGATGTGCTGGTGGGAATTAACCTGTTGCGGGAAGGTCTGGATATCCCGGAGATCGCATTGGTTGCCATCCTGGATGCGGACAAGGAGGGCTTCTTACGTTCTGAGATCGCACTGGTTCAGATTATCGGACGTGCCGCCAGAAATGCCGAGGGACATGTTATTATGTATGCCGATATGATGACGGATTCCATGAGAAATGCGATTGATGAGACAAACCGGCGCCGGAGCATACAGCAGAGATATAATGAAGAGCATGGCATTACACCACAGACGATCAAAAAGGCAGTACGGGATCTGATCCGTATTTCCAAGAAGGTGGAGGAGACAGAAACAGGTGATATCCAGAAGGATATTGAGTCTATGAGCCGCAAGGAACTGGAGCAGCTTGTGGACAAGATTAAGAGAAAAATGAATACGGCAGCAGCAGAATTAAACTTCGAGCTGGCAGCAAGCTTACGTGATCAGATGCTGGAGATTAAGAAGCAGTTAAACGATTAAACGGTACAGAGAGAGTTTGACACAGTTGGGAATGAATAAAAGAGGAGGCGTGTATGAGCATTCAGATAGGTGTAGACTATTACCCGGAGCAGTGGCCGGAACAGATGTGGGAGCAGGATGCCGACCGTATGAAGGAATGTGGAGTAAAAGTGGTGCGCATGGCAGAGTTTGCCTGGAGCAGGATGGAACCGGAGGAGGGCGTTTACGACCTTGAATGGCTGGATCGTGCTGTGTCCGTTTTTGCGGATAGACAGATACAGGTAGTTTTATGCACACCGACATGCACCCCGCCTCTGTGGGCGTTTGAAAAGTATCCGGAGATCATACAGACTGGGACGGACGGACGCAGGATTTCTATCGGGATCCGTGGACATCGCTGTATGAACAGTCCTGTTTATAGGACACTTTGTGAGCGGATCATAAGACAGCTGGTGACCCGGTACCGGGACAATCCTGACGTGATTGGTTATCAGATCGATAATGAACTGGAAGCGAATCATTGCCGTTGCGAAGTATGTCAGGAATCCTTTCAGAACTGGATGCGCAAAAAATACAGAAATATACAGGAGGTCAATACCGCCTATGGCAATTCTGTCTGGAGTGGGGAATATTCCTCCTTTTCCCAGATAAAGCCGCCAATGGGAGATTTTATGAAGTGGCAGAATCCATCTTTAACACTGGATTATAACCGGTATGCTTCGGAAAGTACGGTGGCGTATCTTGAATTCCAGCGTACATTGATCCATTCTCTTGACCCGGATGCATGGATCACGACAAATAGCTGGCTGTGCGAAAATATGCCGGATTTTTATGACCTGTTCCAAAATCTGGACATGGTGTCTTATGATAATTATCCGACGACAGTGATCCCGGAGAGTCCGGAGGAGTTATATTCTCATGCATTTCATCTGGATCTGATGAGAGGGATCAAACAGCAAAACTTTTGGATCATGGAACAGCTCAGTGGTGCAGTAGGAAGCTGGATGCCTATGTCACCTTCTCCGGAACCCGGCATGATCAAGGGATATGCTCTGCAGGCGATCGCACATGGAGCCGATACAGTCGTTCATTTCCGGTGGCGTACGGCGGTGGCCGGAGCAGAAATGTACTGGCATGGGATATTAGATCACAGCGATGTACCCGGCAGACGATATGAGGAGTTTCGGGAGCTTTGCCGGATCGTTGATGGATTGCAGGAGCTGGATGGCTCTTATGTGAAGAATACCGTGGCACTGTTGTACAGTTCAGATAATGAATATGGGTTTAAACTGCAGCATCAGGCGGAGGGAATGTATTATCTGGAGCAGCTCAAAAGTCTTCATGATGGATTTACATCGATCGGTGTAGGAGTTGATATCATTGACGAATTCGCAGATTTATCGGAGTATGAGATCGTGCTTGCGCCAACGATGCTGATCACTCACGAGGAGACAGAGAAAGCATTACATGAATTTGCTGCACAGGGAGGAACGGTTCTTCTGACGAATCGTTCCGGCGTGAAGGATGCATGGAATAAGTGCATTATGGAACCTCTTCCTTCTATATATAAGGATCTGACCGGTGCTGTGGTGCAGGAATATGATGTGCCGGGGAAACGAAAAGGAACGCTGGACATTGTGGACGATACTCTCCGCAGGGAATACATACAGTGCCTGCAATGTAATTTTCAGCAAAATCAGGGTATATCAGAAACGGAAATAAATGTTCTATACCAGCAGTGGTGTGATATACTAAAGACAGATTCCGCAGAAATTCTTGCAAGCTATGGAGACTGCTATTATGCCGGACAGCCGGCGATCACCAGAAATCATTTTGGGAAGGGCAGGGCTTACTATATAGGAACGGTGTGCAACAGGGCACTTTATATTGCGCTGGCCAAATGTATGGCAAAGGAGAAAGGCATCTCTTATTATGACAATCTGCCGCTGGGCGTGGAAATTACATACCGCCGCAAGGAGGAAACAGTTTGGAGATTTATATTTAATAACACTGGCAAAATGCAGGAAATACATCTCGAAGCAGAATCGTATTTGTTGAAACCATATGAGATGAAGATGGAACGGCTTGCATGGTGACAAAGGAACACTGCAAGAGGAAATTCTGCTGATCGGGAGACGGAGACAATAATAGCGTAGAAAAGAGGAAGATATATGAAATGGTGGAAACGCTTGATATTATCAATCGTAAGTCTTGTCTGGGGCTATATATCTATGGACTATTTATATATTGCTCTGGGATATCTCACAGGGACCAGGGCGGATCGTCGTATGGATGGAACTCCGAAAATGTTTCTTTGGCAGCTGGCAGGCTTTGGAATGTTTTTATTATGGCTTTTCATCCTGGCTGCTTATACCGCATTGGTTCGATATTTATCTCCGAAAGTGGACCTGGTAGAGGTGGATGAAAAAGAAAAGAATCCAAAGGTCAGAAGAAAAATATTTGATATTATTTTTCAATATGGAATTATTATTACAGGAGTTCTTGTTCGCTGGGTTTATTTGTGCCTGGTATACCTGCCGAACCGCTAGAAATGGAGAAATGATTGTACCTTTCTGACAGGTATGTTAAGATAAAACAGGAGAAGAAAAATATTGGATCAGCCTTCGGGAGAAATGGAGGGGCAGATGGCATCAATTAAGGACATTGCAAAAATTTGTGGCGTGTCAGTTGCCACAGTCAGCAAAGCGTTAAACGACAAAAAAGACATTGGGGAAGAAACGAAAAAACACATTAAAGAAGTAGCGAAGGAACAGGGATATTTTCCACAGTATTATGCCAGAGCGATTCGCATGAACAAAAGCTTTAATATTGGTGTACTGTTTATTGATGGGGCAGCGAGTGGTCTGACCCATGATTACTTTGCCAATATTCTGAATAGCTTTAAGGTGACCGCCGAGAGTAAAGGATACGATATCACCTTTATCAACAGCAACAAAAAACATAAAAAAAGTAAGACATATCTGGAGCATTGCCGCTATCGTGGGCTTGATGGTGTGATGATCGCCTGTATTGACTTTTATAATCCGGAGGTCAGAGAACTGGTAGAGAGTGATATTCCTGTTGTGACCATCGATTTTGAATTTCCGCAATGCCTGTCGGTAATATCTGATAATGCGGTAGGCATGAGACAATTAGTCGAATATATTATTTCCATGGGTCATAAAAAGATTGCATATATTACCGGAGATTCTACATCTGTCGTTACAGATATCCGTATTAAAGGTCTGAAGGACACGATGGAAGAGCATGGCATTAAAATGCCGGAGGAATGGATACTTCCGTCAGAATACAGAAATCTCAAAAAGGCAGCAGAATATACCAGAGGGCTTTTAAAAGGGGAAGACAAACCGACCTGCATTATTTATTCCGATGACTATTCGGCGGTTGGAGGCATTGCTGCGATCGAGTCCATGGGATTAAAGATCCCGGAGGATATATCGGTAGCAGGATATGATGATATCTTTATTGCCAGTCAGCTTCAACCCCGTCTGACCACGGTTCGTCAGGATACGGAGCACATTGGCATGAAAGCGGCAGAGCAGTTGATCAAGCTGATCGAGGGACACAAAACCAAATTATCGCCGCCATCTGTTGTAGCCAGTAAGCTGGTGCCGGGAGCGTCGGTACGAAAGCTCCCGGATCAGTGATTTGCAGAGGGCGGGGGGATCCATCGAAAATGACCGTGAGGCTGTGAGATGACATCGAGAAAGACGGGAAATGACGAAGATTTCATGAAAGACAGGAAATGACGAAGATTTCGTCTTGACAAGCTCATAGAAACATAATATAATAGTCTAATGTGGCGTGTAAAATACTTAAGCCAAAGCCCCGGTAACAGTATTTATGTGCCTGACAGTTGAAGATTGTTAGAAAAGTTAGGAGGTACTGGGATGAAAAGTTATATGGCTAACCCATCCAAGATTGAAAGAAAATGGTATGTAGTTGATGCTACAGGATATACATTAGGACGTTTATCTTCTGAAATCGCTAAGATTTTAAGAGGTAAAAACAAAGCTATCTTTACACCGCACATCGATACAGGTGATTATGTAATCGTTGTTAATGCAGAGAAAGTTAAAG
>OIYT01001096.1_pt1 | contig 20643 bp, 22 predicted proteins | sample 1588201 | NCBI WGS metagenome assembly OIYT01 (sample SAMN03283260) | human gut metagenome | biome: human-associated habitat; material: feces | host: Homo sapiens | place: USA | collected 2013
GGAAAGAAAGCCGGACTGGCTGCCCGGCTTTCCTGTCCAAATTTATTGTAATAGGTCGGGTGTTTTCTTATGTTGTCGTATTTTAATCCCATTCAAACAGAAAATGGCCTGACCTTGTCTGTCGATAGGCTGGTTATTGATTATTATGTTGGCTCCCCTTTAAAACGTGAAGCTTTTTCGGCTTTTATATTCCGGCTGCCACTGCATTATAATGTTGATACTCAACTTTGGGATGCTTTTAAACCCGGTACTTATCATTCTAATGCCATTATCAAATTGAATGATGGCAACAGCTTTTACATTGGAATGGGCCTTAATGCGGCTAAAACCGAGTGGGAAAAGATTCGTATAGAATTTAATCCCAACAAGGTAGGCTACCATAGTGTCCTGCTCCGCATACTACGCTGGTTGAACGGAGCCACCCAACCCATGCACCGCAGCATCCGCCGTTTCGACATTGCCATGGACATCCCCGTAGACCGGAATGATGTCACTCTAATAAAGGACAGACGCCTGTATACCTCTCGGAAGCACGGCTCGGAATTCACCGAATATCTGGGCGCAAAATCGTCGACCATCGGGCGCACCAAATTGTACAACAAGCAAACCGAGGCCGGTCTTGCGTACCCGCTCACCCGATTAGAAATCACGCTTGACCCTACCACGCCATTTGAAAAACAGCCGTGGCCCAAGGTCTACTATATTGACAACTATCAGTGTCAGCTGGACGATTTTAAGCGGTTGACCGATACGCAAAGGTTTATTCTGGGCGCACTGCTGTCTGGTTATGGGTCAATTAAGGACTTGGGCCGCCGTGAACAAGAGCGGATTAGACCGTTTCTGGAACAGTACATCAAGTATGTAGCGGTCGCCAAAAAAGAATATATGAAAATTTTGCAACAGCTTCGCCTTTATGTGACCTCGCCCTACAAACTTGTGCGGCGGGATGATGTCTATGACGATACTGTACCCGTGCACGAGCCTCTCCCATACTATCAGTCGTTCTCCCGTTAAATTTTCAAGAAAGGGGGCTGGAAACATGGATTACTCTCAATTTCCAGAGATGTTAACACTTTCACAAACCGCCAAACTTTTAGCAATGCCCACGGAATATGTAAGTGTCTTGCTTTCGTCGGGTTATCTGGAATCTATCGACCTCAATGGCAAAACCCTTGTGCTGAAAACTTTCGTGCTTGACTTCATTCAAAATTATGGTGAGATATGCTATAATAGTATAAAAGTTCTCCATCATCCCGCCTCTGTCGGAATGGGAGCGCCTATGCTCTTTGACAACCAAATGACCCCGGATTTTTCGCCATGCCCGGAAGGAGACACCGACATGGCAAAAAGCAAAAAAGTGAATCAGTATATCACCGTCAACGGCGAAAAACACTGGATAACAGCAACCACCATGCAAGAATTTGCGGACAAGGTAAGCAAGTTGTCCGGGGCACCCAAAGAGGCCAAAAAACACGCTTTTGCGGACTATGCCTGGACTTGGTTTAACACATACTCCAAGCCCAACGTGGCGACCGCTACGGCCACTACATACCGCCGCCAGCTTATGCGCTACCTGCTCCCTGCCTTTGAGGGGCTGGCCTTTGAGGGGCTGGCCGTTGAGGACATCACCACTGATGACGTGCAGCGGTTGTTTAATGGTATGACCGGAGCTAAGGCCACCAAAGACAAGGCCCGCATGGTTTTGAACCAGATTTTGGATTTTGCCGTGGAAGATGGCTTGCTCTTCCAGAATCCGTTAAAGTCCCGGCGGCTTAAAGTCACGGGCGAGGCCAGCAAAGCCACACCCCCTTATAGTGTCGAACAGATGCGCTATCTCGTGCAGCATATAGGAGATGTCAAAAATCCCGTTGACCGTGCCTATCTGGCCCTGCAAGCTCTGCACCCTCTCCGGTTGGAAGAAGTGCTTGGCCTTGAACCTGGCGACGTGGACACCCAAGGTATGAAAATCCATATTCGCCGGGCGGTCACCCATCCCACCCGCAATCAACCGGAAGTTAAGGACACCAAAACGGAAAGCAGCTGCCGAACCATTAGCCTGTCCTCTATGGCCCTACCCTATCTCCCCGAGGATGCCTCCGGTAAATTTTTGTTCGGTGGAGATGCGCCGCTTAGTTACACCCAGGTGCGCAGGATGTGCAATCGCATTAAGCAGGACACGGGATTTGAGGAGAATATCACTCCCATCCGTTTCCGCACAACTGTCTTGACTGATATATATGACCAAACAAAAGACATTAAGCTGGCTCAAGCGGCGGCGGGACATACTACCCCGGCAATGACCCTAAAATATTACGTGAAAGGTCGAGAAACCGCTGCGGATGCCACTGCTGCCGTGGAGCGGACATACAGCGCATAGTTGGGTTGGAGTTGGAAAGCTAAAAGTCTGGAATCCATTGTGCCGCAATGGATAGGCGGGTTTAAATTCCTCAAAAAGTTGGAATGTCCGTTGGAAAATCCCATTTTTTTAGTAACGAGACCTTTTTTCATTGCTTACAAAGCGCCGAAAAAGTTCATAAAACATACGAAAAACCACCTAAATCCGAAGATTTAAGTGGTTTTTCTTGGAGCTGCTGGGCGGATTCGAACCGCCGACCTCATCCTTACCAACTGCTTAAAAGCCCTGAAAGTACTATTTTCCAGTGCTTTTAGGGCCTTTTTGTTCCAGAGATACATGCTCTTTGGGACTTTCCGCTCCATTGTTTCCATCCGCTCGTTTCCCCGTGTGGGTCACGGTGTGGGTCAAGCAACTTTTAGCGGTAATACGACGCCTTTCCGAAGAAGCCGATCCGGTTCTCCACTACCTCGGTACTCCGCGCTTCAATAATGCGCATGATGTTCCGCAACACTTTTCCGGTATCTTGAAAGCATTGTTGCAGAGCAAACATTTATCGATCCAGCTTTTCATTTTCGCTTGTCCCAAAATATACCCAGTAAGGCCCGACCTTAAAAACTTGCGGCATGGTCAAAGCCTCCCTGCTGTGAAACCTCAATCATCAGATGCGCCGTCGATTTAATTATAGCCGTAGTTGCACCACGATTCAGAAGTTCTTCCAACCATACAACTGCTGCATTTTCTCTTTCGCTCGGCTCTTCCTATCTATATTTTCTTCCTCTGCCCTATCTGAATTGCTCAAATTGTGCGGCGCATTAAACAAAGAATACGTTGTTTTAAGTAACGCAGAAAGAAATTTTACCCCTAAATTTATCTATGAATCAAATATGATCCTAACATAGCACATGATTCTGATTTCACAGTTTCAATTTGTCCAACCAGGCTCGTAGTTCCGCCTCTGATAACCGCCCATTGAGCATCCGTCCCTCAATGATTCTGGTATCGGCGGCCACGCTGCCCCGCAGGTCAGCCGCCGACCGGCCCAGTCCGCTGCCGCCAGAGGTGGCAAACAGAATGATCGTCTTGCCGCTGAAATCGTAGCTCTCCAGGAAAGTGTTGATGATCGTGGGGGCCACATACCACCAAATGGGGAAACCCAGGAACACCACATCATAGTCCTCGATCTTCGCATCCCTGTCTGCCAGAGCGGGCCGGGACGCCTTATCGCTCATCTCCACGGAACTGCGGGAGCGTTTGTCCATCCAGTTCAGGTCAGATCGGGTATATGGTACCTTGGGCTTGATCTCGTAGAGGTCGGCTCCTGCCGCCCCGGCCAGTAATTTCGCCGCCTCCGCAGTCACGCCACTGGCGGAAAAATAAGCCACCAATGCTTTTTTCATAGTAAGTTCCTCCTTGTATGGTTATAAAGATTTTCCAAAGTCATAGGCCAGCTTTGGGAACCGGCTGGCACGGGTCTGCAATACAGTGCCGCAGCCGGTCCCCAGGATCGTGCCCTGGTCCTTGAAGTTCAGATAGTGGCACAGGGTCTGATAGTGGGCACTGAGATCCCGCATCGTCCAGTCATTGCTGTCCCAGGCCGCCGCTATGAGAGCGGTTTTCAACCCCATAGAGGAGAGTTGTCCATCGAAGCTGTAAAAGCGGTCGATGACTGTTTTCAACTGGGCGGACATTCCAAAATAATAGAGCGGAGTTACAAACACCACCATATCAGATGCAAAAATTTGTCTACGCAGCTCCGTCATATCGTCTTTTTGTACGCATGGGCCAGACATTCCGCAGGCATCACAGCCCAGGCAGGGATGCAGGTCAGCATGGCCTGCGTCAAAGACCTGTACCTGATGTCCGGCTTCTCTGGCTCCATGGATGAACTCCTCTGCCAGCAGATTGGAGGAGCCATGCTTGTGGGGACTGCTCTCGATCACTAAAATGTTCATGTAACACACTCCTTCAGATGACTTGAAAGGCTTCCCACTTCTCGCTTTGGAAACGCAGCAGGAAGATCACACCGCGAATGGCCCAGTCAGCGCACATGGCCCAGGCGATTCCAAGGACCCCCATATCCAGAACAAGGCTGAACAGCAGGGACAGGACCAGCCGCACTCCCACGGTGGTAAAGACAGAAACGGCAGTGGTGAATCTGATATCCCCCGTAGCCCGCAGCCCCTTCCCCAGCGGGTCGGCAAAAGGGAACGCGATGGCGCTGAATATATTATGGAGCAGCACCAGCCAGATGACAAGCGCTTTTGTCTCCGGCGCAACGGCGTAGAACCTCAACAGCACAGGGGTGGTTGCAAAAATCAGTGCATTCCAGACAATAGAAAAGCGCAAGGTGATTTTCATCAGCCGGTGGAAGCAAAGCTCCGCCTGCGGGACGTCCCCAGCCCCCATGCACTGGCCGATGACCGTGATAAAAACCGGCCCCATGGCGACGCATACAAGAGACGCCATGGACCAGATGCTCTGGGCGATGCCGTTGGCGGCGATCTGATAGGTGCCGAACAGGGCCACCACGCTGCTGAGCGCCACCTTGACCAACTGAAAAATGCCGCTCTCAAACCCGTTGGGGACGGCGATACGGAGCATCCGCCCCAGCAGCGGGCCGTCCCAGTGGAAAATCCACTTTGCCTCATACCACACCGGGTTCTGCCGGGAAAAGCACAGGGCCGTGATGGCCACAGCCGAGAAAGTCCGGGCGAACAAGGAGGGCCAGGCCACGCCGGCCACTCCCGCTTTCAGCATAAAGACGCCGATCAGGTTGCCTGCCACATTGATCCCGTTGGACAGGATGGAGATATACATGGTGGTGCTGGTCTTGCCGAAGCTACGGTACAGGGCTGCCCCTGCGTTGTAGACCGCAATGGCCGGATAGGAGTAGGCGGAGATGCGCAGATAGGTAACGCAGGCGGCCATGACCTCCGGCTCCACCCGGCCGAACATCATCCCCAGCAGGGCCTCGTTGCCCCACAGGACCAGCAGACCCATGACCAAAGAAAACAGGGCGGAGATCATCAGGAGCTGGCTGGCGGCCCGTCCTGCTGTTTCCCGTTCCCGGTGGCCAATGTACTGACTGATGACCACCGCCCCTCCGGAGGCCAGGGCGGTGAACAGATAGACGAAGATGGTGTTGAAGGAGTTGACCAGAGAAACCCCGGACACCGCCGCTTCGCTGACAAAGCTGACCACCAGGGTGTCCGCAAGGCCCACCAGCATCACCAGAAGCTGCTCCAAAAACAGCGGAACGATCATATTTTTCAGTTCCCGGTCAGAAAACACGCCATCACCCCCCTAATACGCAATATCCGCTTGTTTTGATAACGCAGGTGCATGGGGCGCTGGGGGGAAGATCCAGCGCCCCATGTGTCACTTTTGCCTTTTAGTTTACCGTCACATCCAGCCCAAGGCCGTTGATCCAGGATACTACGGTGTTTCGGCTGGCTCCGGCGCTGAACCGCTGGCCGGAGAGCCAGGTGGCGCCATCCGTCAAGCTGTGCAGGTTGCTGGCGCTGGACCCCATACCGCTGCTGGCCGAGGTGCAGAAGGGTACGATCGTCTTGCCGTCGAAATCATAGCTCTCCAGGAAGGTGCTGATGATCCGTGGCGCCTGACCCCACCAGATGGGATAGCCAAGGAAGATGATGTCATAGTCCTCCATGTTGTCCACGCTGCCGGAGATTTCAGGACGGGCGTTGGGGTCGTTCATCTCAACGGTGGCCCGGCTGGAGGAATCGTTGTAGTTCAAATCGGCAGAGGTGTAGGGAACAGCGGGAATGATCTCATATACATCCGCGTCCAGAGCATCGGAGATATGCCCGGCAACGCCCTCAGTATTGTTTGTAGCGGAGAAGTAAGCTACCAACACCCGGTTCCCCTGCTCGGGTTCGGGCGTAGGCTGGGGTGCGGGGGTGGGATCAGGTTCAGAGGTTCCGGGGGTGAAGTCCAGTCCCAAACCGTTGGCCCAGCTTGCGAGAGTGCTTGCGGAGTCGCTGCTGTTGCAGCGGCGGCCATCCAGCCAGGTGGCGCCACTGGCCAAACCACTGATATTGGACACGCTGTTGCTGATGCCGCTGCCGCCGGAGGTGCAGAAGGGTACGATGGTCTTGCCGCCGAAGTCATAACTCTCCAGGAACGTATAGATGATGCGGGGCGCGTCGTTGTTCCAGATCGGATAGCCCAGGAACACGATGTCATACTGATCCATATCATTCACGCTGCCATCAATGGCGGGACGGATATCGGGGTCCTGCTGCTCCCGGACGGAGCGGCTGTTGGAATTGGTATAGTCCAGGTCGGCGGCGGTATAGGGGTCTTCGGGAGTGATCTCGTGGAGAACAGCCACATCGCTGCCCAGTGCGGCAACGAGATTCCGGGCAACGCCTCTGGTGGTGCCGGTGCCGGAGAAGTAGGCGACCAGGACGCGGGCGCCCTCGGCGGGAGCAGATTCCTCATTGTCAGGCGTGGACGCGGTGAGTCGGGTATAGCGCATCAGCATCGTGGCCACCTGGGCGCGGGTGGCGTTGTTGTTGGGGGCAAACACATTGCCGTTCATGCCGGCAATGATGCCGTTCTCGCGGGCCCAGTCCACAGCATCCGCGGCATAGGCGGCGATAGAGGTTTCGTCCGCGAAATCCTCACCGTTGTCCGCAGTGGGCTGTCCGGCATAGCGCCACAGGATAGCGGCGATCTGCTGACGGGTGATATTGGCATTGGGTCGGAACGTGCCGTCATTATATCCGCCGACGATATGATTCTGGTTGGCCCAGATCACCGCGTCGGCGCACCAGTCGCTGTCGGCGACATCCCTAAAAGCGCTGCTCCCGGTGACTGCCGGAGAACCGGCGATCCGATACAGAACCACCGCCAGCATGGCGCGTGTCATAGGGCGGTTGGGAGAGAACGCGGTGGGACTGGTGCCGTTCATCAGCCCATGGTTCCGGCAGTATTGGACAGCCTCCGCACACCAGTCATCGGCGTCCACATCGGAAAAGCCGATGTCATCCACCGCGGCAAATGCCGTTACGGACAGGGAGAGGATCAGGGCGGCCGTCATCCATAATGCGGCCAGTCTTTTCAGATTTCGCATATTCACATAACTCCTTTTCGTTTTTTCGTAACACCTTTCACAGTGTTTTAAGACATGTATTCCAGGTCAATATCCAGGTTTTACGATCAAAGTATCGTTGGGGATCTCCGCCATCACCGCACTCCACTGTTCCCTGGGGACTTCTTCAATGGAGACGGAGATCGCCTGCTCGTCGATGCCGTAGGTCTTGGACAGGAACTGCCGGATGCCGTAGGCCATCTCCTCTTTCTCGTCATAGGTGCGGCCTGGAATCATCTGAATGGTAATGTGGGGCATAGTCGCTTCCTCCTCATGATCGTGGATAAGATGGTTTTATTGCCTGATTTCTGCGGACAAGGAACTGGGCACACAGCCCGGTAAAAGCGCCAGCACAGCAGCCGGAAACCAGCAGGAAGGGAAAGTACATCAAAATACCGGGGCTTCCAGTCACCAGAACGGCCACCGTGATCTGCCCGATGTTGTGCAGGACCGCTCCCAGAATACTGCTGATCCAAAGCGTGCGCTCCGGAATCATGTGGTGCAGCGGGATCATACCGGCCAGACAGAGCAGGCCGCCCGCCGCGCTGTACAGCAGGGCCATCATATTCCCGCCAAAGACAGCGCCCAGAATGATGCGCGTCAGCACCAGAAGCAGCACCTCCTTGGGACGGTAGCGGTACACCGCATAGACGGTGACGATATTGGCAAGGCCCAACTTCACGCCTGGAATGGGGATCAGGTTGGGGATCTGCCGCTCCACCAGGAAGATGGTCAGGGCGATGGTGGCCAGCAGTGCCAGTTCCGTCAGTCTTTTGGTTTTCATGAGATACCTCCTTACCCTGTGGCTCCATCCACTTCTGTATCGGCAAACTGGATTACCAGGCGGTTGGGCAGGCAGACAATGGGCAGCCCGGCATCAGAGAGAAATCCCATGTGAACACAGGTCTGATCCGGACAGTCCGCTTCCAGCATACGAATTTTCCCATCCTGGATCTGAATGGTATTGGAACTGTTTTGATAAGCGATCTCGATCAACTGATTTTCTGCTCTGGAGAGGTCAAAGGTGTAAAGAACAGTACCATCCTGAATGACCTCCACAATCTTTTTGTCAGAGGGCCATGTCACCCAAAAGCAGCCCACAATGCCCAGTATCAGGAGGGCCGCACATAAAATCAGCCAGGGTCTACTTTGCTTCATGGCGTATCACCGTGACTTCCATATCTTCCGCATTCGCACTGCGGGAAAAGGTGCTTTCCAAGCCCTCGGTCAGATAGATCCCGCCGGTTTCGTCCACCAGCAGCATTTCAAAGTCCTGCCGGTCCCGCCAGAATTGGACAGCCTCCTCCGGCCCCATCACGAACAGCGCCGTGGAGAGGGCGTCGCACAGCTTCCCCTCCGGAGCCACCACAGTCACGGATACCAGCCCGCTTCTGGCGGGACAGCCGGTCTCCGGGTTCAAAATGTGCCAATATACATTGCCATCTTCATCGGTGAAATACCGCTCATAGCCGCCGGAGGTGACCACCGCCGTGTCCTTGATCTCCAGAACACCCAAGTTCCCATCGGTAAAGGGATCGCGGACGCCCACCCGCCAGGGAGAGCCATCCGGCTTGCTTCCTACCGCCTGGACATTACCGCCCAAATTGATCAGGGCGGATGTCACCCCACGATCACGCAGCAGCTCAGCCACCTTGTCCCCGGTGTAGCCTTTTGCCACCGCTCCCAGGTCGAGCTGCATCCCATCGGGGACTGTAACCATCGTGTCCGTTAAATCAATGTTCCTGCAGTTCACCAGGGGCAGCAGATTGTCCAACTCGTCCTGGGCCGGGATGTGGTACTCATCGGTGGTAAAGCCCCAAGCGGTCAGGACCGGGTAAATGGTAGGTTCCAAGGCTCCGTTTGTTTGATGGGCCATGGATAAGGCAAAATCGATCAAAAGAGCGGTGTCATTGCTGATGATGACCGGCTCACCGCCGCTGTGGTTGGCGGTATAGATCTCGCTGCTTTCATCGGTCACGGAGAACCGGCTCTCTAATCGCCGAATCAGATGCTCCGCTTCCTCCAGCGCCGGTTCTGCTTCACTTCCATAAGCCTGCATGGTGATGTAGGTATCCATGGCGAAAACCGCACGCTCGGTGGGGTCGGACGAAGTGCTCTGCTGCCCGCAGCCGGTACACAGCGCCAGTATCAAAATGAGTGGAAAACCATGCCTATACCAGCTCATTGTCCAGGTCTCCTCTCAATAGTCCAGTCTGGCCAGCCAGTTTTTCACCGTGGATTCGGCGCTGTTCAACGGGGTGTCCATGCCGGGGCGTTGGACGCCCACCGCATCCAGTACCGTGACGCCCGGCAGGGCCGCTTTGATGTCCCGGACGCTGGAGCCCAGGCCGCTGGTGCCGTGGGCGCAGAACGGAATGATCGTCTTGCCGGAGAAGTCGTAGCTGTCAAGGAAGGAGAATATCGCCATAGGGCAGGTGGACCACCAGTCCGGGTAGCCCAGGAACACCACATCGTGATCCTCCATATTGCTGACGGAGCCTGACAGCGCGGGTCTGGCATTGTCCGCTTTTTCATCGGCCGCCCGGTCCAGACATTCGTCATAATCGCTGGAGTAGGGGTCTGCCACTTTGATGGAGAACAAGTCACCGCCAGTCTCCTCTTGGATCCATCCGGCCATTTGAGACACATGGCCGGGAGCCAGTACACTGGCGGAGGTGGTGGCATCTACATCCACGGAGGAGGGATCGTCTACCACGGTGTTATCCGCCCAGGTGAAGTAGGCGATCAGAATGCGGGGGCCGCTTTCCTCCGGCTCCGGGGACGGTGTGGTTTCGGAGGCGGGCGGCGTTATGGCTGTGGAGGGTGTTTCTGTGCTGGGAGTTGCAGCGGGAGTTGGTGCAGCTGTCTGCTGGGATTGAGCTGGGGACTGGGATGATCCACCGGGCGCTTCGGTAGGCTCATTCCCTGCGTCACTGCCGTCCGGCTGTTCCAAAATAGCAGGTGTTTCCTGTTCCTGTTGTGCAGGCTCCGTCTGGTCAAAGTCCTGTATAGAGCCGATTGTTCCGACACCCTGCTGAGAAGAATCAGAGGAATCGGGCGTATCTGTTGTGCCGCAAGCCGATAAAGAGAACAGCGCAAAAGCACATAACAGCAATAATAACAGCCGGTGTTTCATGGTGATCTCTCCTATCTGCAACCAATGAGTTCTTGATGACTTCATTGTAAATGCAGAAATCAAAAATGTAAAATACCCATGTTGGATTATGTATCATGCCTAAACCGTATTGTTTCGGAACGCAAAATGGTATCGGGCGGCCATCTCTGCAAGATGGCCGCCTGATAAAAAGGAGGAAAGAAAACTTATTTTTTCGTCTTATAGCGCAGCCACAGGCCGTCCCCGCCAAGTCGCTGCACGCTGTCCAGAGAAAACAGCGTAGCGGGTCTTGCAGGCAGGGCGGCGGGGACATCGAACAGCGTGGGCGTGGCGGTGGAGCCGTCCGCGGCGGCGGTCACAACAAGGCTCACCTCGTCCACCAGACCGGCATTGAGGAAAGCGCCGTTCAACACGCCGCCGCCCTCCAGCAGCAGCGTTCGGATGTCAAACAGGGACTGCAATTTCTCCGCCAGCAGCCCGCAGTCGATCCGCTCTTCGCCAGCGATCACATAGGAGATCCCCAGCTTTCGCAGATAGGCGAGATAGGCGTTGGAGACTCGTTCCGTCACCGCCTCGATGATATGGGCAGGCGGGCGCTTGGCGTAGCCGCTGATGGCGTTTTCAGTCCAGCCCAGTCTGCCGGAGGGGTCCACCGCCACCACATAGCTTTGCGCATGAGGCTCGGCGATGTAGTCGATATGGGGGACTTCCGGCGCGTCCGGGTCCAGCTCAGGCGCCTTGTAAAAGGTAAAATTGTCATCCATGGTGATCCGTCCGCACATCCAGGCATCCGCCTGAAATTCGTCGTGGATGCGGTCGTATTCGTTGTTCATATCCTCGGCGGCCTGGGTATTCATATAATCGCCCATGATCTTGCCGTCCAGAGAGATCATCATGTGGCAGATGATATGAGGTCTGTTCATGTCTGCTCCCCCTTATCCAACAACTTCAAAGGTAATGTCCACCCGACTGGGCAGATCAGGGAAAATGGACAGGTCGGAGGTGACGCGGCCAATAGGATAGACCTCCATGGTCAGGTTGGGGCGGCTGGACTGGGCGTAGAAGATGGCGGCGGTGTTGTTGCTGGGGCAATAGGTGATGTCGCCGTCATCAAAGCGGAGCTGACCGGAGCCTTCCACCTCAATGGCCTCATCAATACCGCCGTAGACCTCCCGGCCACCATAATTGCTCATGGAAATAGTCTGGGGCAGTTGGGCGATAAACTGGCGGGCCATGTTGCTGTCGTACAGCACGCCGTTCAACTGCGTGCTGCCAATGGTGATACGGATGGCAGTTTCCCCCTGGGGTTGTTGCGCACTGCCCTGGGAACCGCCTGTGGGCAGATCAAGGCTATTCAGCCAGCTTTCCACGGTGCGCTGGGAGGAAGCGGCGTTGGAGGCGTCGATGGCCAGCCCGTTTTCCACTGTTGCCCCGGCGCTGGCCCGTGTGACAGCGGAATAGCTGCTGCCTGCACCGTAGTCGTCGTGGGTGCAGAACGGGATCACCGTTTTCCCGGACAGATCATAGTTTTCCAGAAAAGACAGGACAGGGGTGGGCGTGGTAGAGGACCACACGGGATAGCCCACAAAGATCACATCGTAATCGTTCATATCCACACGGGAGGTCAAGGTGGGGCGAGTGCCGTTGGCGGATTCCTGATGATTTTGGTCCACCACATCGTTAAAGTCTGTGGGATAGTTTTCCTCCGTCTCGATCAGGTGCAGGTCGCCGCCGGTCTCCTCAGCGATCATCCGGGCGATCAGCTCCGTGGTGCCCTGCCGCTGGCCGTTGGAGACTACGACGCTGGCTGAGGTGGTGGCGTCCACATTGCTGTCATAGTCGGTATTTCCATAGCGGGAGAAGTAGGCCACCAGGATGCGGCTCTCTCCGGCAGTGGGAACAGAGGGTGTTGTGATCTGGCTGGTGTGGGTGTAGTTCATCAGGACAGTTGCGACCTGGGCGCGGGTGGCGCTGGTTTTGGGGGAGAATCGATTTCCAGCCATGCCGTTCATAATGCCGTTGGCACGCGCCCAGTCCACGGCATCCATGGCATAGGAGGCAATGGAACTTTCATCGGCGAAATCGTTTCCCCGCGGGGCGGAAGGGCGTCCGTCATACCGCCAGAGGATCGCCGCGATCTGCTCACGGGACACAGGGTCATTGGCCCCAAACAGACCGTTGCCATAACCGCCGATGATACCGTTTTGACTGGCCCAGATCACCGCGTCGGCACACCAGGAGTTGTTTGTCACATCCTGAAAAGGACTGCTGCCGGAGACTGCCGGGGAGCCGGCCAGCCGGTATAATACGACGGCCAGCATGGCCCGGGTCATGGTTGCGTTGGGGGAGAACGTGGTGGCGCTGGTGCCGCCCATCAGCCCCGCTACCCTGCATCCAATGACAGCCTCCGCATACCAGTCGCCGGTGGAAACATCGGAAAAGCCGGTGTCTCCGACCGCCGCACGGGCGGGGATGCCGGCCCCGATCATGAGTGCGGCGGCCATAAGAAAGGAAATGCTCTTTTTCCAAAATTTCATAGTCGTTCCTCCTGTTTACCCAGCTAACCCCAGATCGGTCAGCCAGTTTGCAACATCATCCTGGGCGGAGGTTGCGCTCCCGCCGCCGATGGACAGGCCCTCCAGCACCGTTGCGCCCGGCTCCGCGCCCTCGATCTCACTGATGGCGTTGGAGAATCCGCTGCCGCCGGAAGTCACGAAGGGCACGATGGTCTTGCCGCTGAAGTCGTACTCGTCCAGGAAACTGTAAATAGCCATGGGCATCCCATACCACCAGTTGGGGAAGCCCAGGAAGATGGTGTCATAGTCCTCCAGGTTTTCAATGTGGGAGGACAATTCGGGGAGCGTACCGCTATTCTTTTCCTGCTGGCCCGCGTCAATGGTGGCGTTATAGCTGTCCGGGTACTGCTCCGCGGTCAGGATGGAGAACAGCTGGCCGCCGGTGGCTTCAGCGATCATGCCGGCCACGATGCCAGTGTTGCCGGTGATGCTCCCGTCATCCCGGTACTGGATGCTGGCGGAACTGGAGGCGTCCACGCCATCCACCAGGGGCGCGTTTTCTCCGTAGGTGAAGTAGGCGACCAGGATACGTCTGGCATCGTCAGCGCCGCCAGGCGTTTCTGCGGGCGGAGTCTCCGCCGGCTCGTCAGAGGCGTCGGGCGCGTCCACAGGGTCAGATACCGTGGGAGGTGTGGGATCGTTGTTGGTTTCCGTGCTGCTGCCGCAGGCGGCAAGGGAACAAATCAGGGCCAGAGCCAGCAGCAGGGACAAATACTTTTTCATGTAAGATTCCTCCTTATTACTCGATGACTTCAAAGGTGATGTCTACCCGGCTGGGCAGATTAGGGAATATAGACAGGTCCGAGGTCACGCGGCCGATGGGATAAACCTCCATGGTCAAGTCAGGACGGCTGGACTGGGCGTAGAAAATGGCGGCGGTATTGTTGCTGGGGCAGTAGGTGATATCGCCATCGTCAAAGCGGAGCTGGCCGGAGCCCTCCACTTCAATGGTCTCGCCGATACCGCCGTAGACCTCCCGGCCACCGTAGTTGGTCATGGGAATGGTCTGGGGCAGCTGGGCGATAAACTGATGGGCCATATCGCTGTCGTACAGCACACCCTCCAGCTCTGTCCCCTCCACGGTGATGCGGATGGATGTCTCGCCTTGGGATGCTACAGGGGTATCCTCAAAGCCCAATTCACTCAGCCATGCCGCCACAGTGTCCTGGGCCTCCGGCACATCTGAAGCCTGGATAGCGATGCCGTCCAGAGCCAGTGAACCAGCGGCCAGTTCCGCCACAGTCGAAAAACTGCGGCCCGCTCCATAGCCGTTGTGGGTACAGAACGGAATGACCGTCTTGCCGGAAAAATCGTATGTGGTCAGGAAAGTGCGGACGGCCTGGGGCAGCGTGGTGGCCCACACCGGATAGCCGATAAATACCGTGTCATACTGCTCCATATTTTCCACGGTGCTGGAAATGGCCCGGCTGCTCTCCTGGTGGTTCTCATCCACCACCGCATCAAAATCGGCGGGATAAGGTTCCGTCGCTTGGATCACATGGATGTCGCCGCTAACAGCCTCCTGGATCATTCGCGCCACATAGCCGGTGGTGCCGATGGCGCCTTGATCGTCCACCACGACGCTGGCGGAAGTGCTGGTGTCGGTGTTCTCATCCCAGGGGGCGTTGTCCCAGAGAGAGAAGTAAGCGATCAGGATATTGCTCGGGCTCTCAGATGCAGATATATCAGGAGATTCTTCCGATTGGAAAGCCTGGGGTGGTGCGGCTTCCTGGGAAACATCTGCATCCGGCGGCTCTGTTCCGCAGGATACAAGCCCCAGGATCATGCACAGAGAGATGAAGAGGGCCGGGAGCTGCTTTCGTAAGGGAATATGCATAGGGAAGTCCTCCTTTTCAGACAGATGGAAAGTTGCTTTCAGAAGTCGTGATGTATCTGCCCGCATCCGTTGAAATGATTGTAGCGGCAAGGAAGAAAAATGTAAAATACCTATATTGGATTATTTATCATGCCTAAATCGTATTATACGAAACAGTGTTGAACGGATACTTTTCTCATACTTGACAATTTTTTGATACGCAGGGATAATACATATATAACGAATAAGCATGATGGGAGGTGTATCATGTGGATTTGAGATTGTTGGAATACTTTCTGGCTGTGGCAAAGACCGGCAACATCACAAAGGCGGCAGAGCAGCTTCATGTCACCCAGCCCACCATCAGCCGACAGCTGATGGAGCTGGAGGAGCAGATGGGTGCGCCGCTGATGATCCGGGGCAAGCGGCAGATCACCCTGACGGACGCCGGCGTCCTGTTTCAGCAGCGGGCCCAGGAAATTATTGATCTGATGGATAAGACCTCCCGGGACATTGCCGATCAGAATGACCTGGTTGGCGGCACGGTATCCATCGGCTGTGTGGAGTCCTGCGTCTCCCGGATGCTGCCGGAGGTACTGAAGGAGTTCTCCGCCCTGCATCCAAAGGTGGGCTATGAGCTGTACAGCGCCGACGGCGATGATATCCGGGAGAAACTGGACCGGGGAGAACTGGATCTCGGCATTCTGGTGGAGCCGGTGGAGGCGGCAAAGTATGATTACTTTCGTCTACCATATTGGGAGACCTGGGGGCTCCTGATGCGCAGGGACGCCCCCCTGGCTGAAAAGGAGACCATCGAAAAAGCGGACATCCTGTCCATCCCCCTGATCCTGCCCCGCCGGGAGATCGTACAGGACAACATCGCGGGCTGGTTTGGAGTAGACCGCAGCCAATTAAACATCTTTGCCAGTCAGACGCTTCTCAATAACGCGGCCCTGCTGGTGGAGGCGGGACTTGCCTATTCTGTTTGTGTCGGCGGCGCGTTTGAGATCCGGGGCGGAGAAAACCTGTGCTTTGTCCCCTTTGCCCCGGAGCGGACCACCGGCCATGTGATGGCCTGGAAAAAGAACCGGGTCTTCCATTCGGCGGCCAGCCAGTTCCGGGACTATATTAGGGAGAGCAAAGCAGTCTTATAATACAGTTTAGGCATGATAAGTAATCCAATATAGGTATTGGAATATTGAAGAAACTGGGTTTACAATTTCATTAGGGTTTTGAAAGGCAGACAGCCGGGAAATCCCGCTGTCTGCCTTTCCATTTCAATGCAATATGATCCGCATGATCAGGAGGTATTTATGATGAGCTATATGATGTACGATCCCACCCGCGTCCTGTTTGGCGCTGGTCAGCTGAACCATCTGCATGAGCAGGCTATGCCCGGCCAAAAGGCTCTGCTGGTCATCTCCAACGGCAAGTCCACCCGGGAAAACGGCGCGCTGGACCGCACAGTGGAGGAACTGGCCCATGCCGGGGTGCAGTCCGTCCTGTTTGACCAAGTGCAGGCCAATCCGCTGAAGTCCACCATCATGGCTGGTGCCAAGGCTGCACGGGACAACGGCTGTGACTTTATCGTGGCCCTGGGCGGCGGCAGCGTCATGGACGCAGCCAAGATCATGGCGATGATGGCAACCAACAAGGGCGATCTGTGGGACTATGTGAACGGCGGCACTGGAAAGGGACAGCCTGTCCCCAACGCTCCGCTGCCTGTCATCTGCATCACCACTACTGCCGGCACCGGCTCCGAGGTGGATCAGTGGGGCGTAGTGAACAATGAGGAGACCCAGGAGAAGATCGGCTGCGGCGGTCTGGACAGCCTGTTTCCCGTCCTGGCCATCGTGGACTCGGAGCTGATGGCCTCTGTGCCGCCCAAGTTCACCGCCTACCAGGGCTTTGACGCCCTGTTCCACTCCACCGAGGTATATGTGTGTAAGATGGCAAATCTCATGAGCGACATGGTAGCCCTGACCGCCATTGAAAATGTAGGTAAGTACCTGGCCCGCGCTGTTGCCGACGGCAGCGACATGGAGGCCCGTGAGCATGTGGCCTTTGCCAATACCATGTCCGGCTACTCCATGGTCACCGGCTGCTGCACCAGCGAGCACTCTTTGGAACATGCCATGAGTGCCTACCACCCCAACCTGCCCCACGGCGCCGGCCTCATTATGATTTCCACGGCCTACTATCAGCATTTTGTAGACAAGGGCTGCTGTCCTGAGCGTTTCATCCGCATGGCCCAGGCCATGGGCGTGACCAATGCCGACAAGCCCCAGGATTTCATCACCGCCCTGGTGGAGCTTCAGAAGGCGTGCGGTGTGGACAATTTGAAAATGTCTGATTACGGCTTTACGCCGGATGAGTTTGACAAGATCGCCGCCAACGCCCGGGAGACCATGGGTGGGCTGTTCTTTGCCGATCCTTGTGAACTGAGCCATGAAGACTGCGTGGAAATTTTGAAGAAGTCCTACCGTTAAGAAGGGAGCGTCCGCATGATGGTGAAAAGTCTCGTTCTTTTCTATTCTCATTCCGGGAATACACGGCGGATCGCTCAAATCATTGCCGCGCAAACTGGGGCCGATCTGCTGGAGATCGAGCCGGCGTCAGCCTATCCCTTGGAATACGATGCGGTGGTTTCTCAGGCCAGAAAAGAAATCCGGGAAAAATACCGCCCGCCGCTCCGCCCTCTTTCTATGGCGTGGGAGCAGTATGAAGTTGTCTACCTGGGCACGCCAAACTGGTGTGATACCATAGCGCCGCCCTTGGCCTCGTTCCTGTGGGAGCAGATGCCCACGGACAAGATGGTCGTTCCCTTCTGCACCCACGGCGGAGGCGGCGCGGGCCATATCGCACACGACATCGCGGACTATTGTATTGGCAGCAATGTGCTGCCCCTCCTCTCCGTTTATGGGGATGGAGGCTCAAAGGCAGAGAAGGAAGTAGGGCTGTGGCTGAAACGGATCACGAAAATTCTGGAGATTTCAACATAAATGCAGGCGGCGGCAATCAGGTCCCTTCTGACTGCCGCCCTCTGCGATAAGGAGGTTTCCCCTATGCGGCCAAAGCAAATCATTCGGTACATTACAGACCTTTTGATGGTAGCTGTGATTGTGGCGCTCATGGCCTATGCCGTCACTGGACAGGAAATCCATGAATGGCTGGGCGTGGCGGCGTTCCTGCTGTTCGTGCTGCACCATCTGCTGAATTGGAACTGGTTTCGGGCCTTTGGAAAAGGGAAATACACCGCGCGCCGGATCCTTCAGACGGCGCTGGTGCTGCTCCTATTTTTTTGTATGCTGGCACAGATGGTCAGCGGCATCGCCATGTCCCGTCACACCCTGCCGTTCCTGAATGTTCCGATCTCCACATCCACCGCCCGGCTGCTCCACCTCGCCTGCGGGTATTGGAGCTTCGTTCTGGTGTCCGTCCATTTGGGACTCCATTGGGGTGTTTTCCTCGGCCCTGGCCGGAGACTGCGTGGAGGAAAGGCCCTTTCGGCAGTTGGCCGCCTCATTCTCGGTCTACTGGATGGGGGCATCGCAGTCTATGGGCTGTACTGCTTTTTGCAGCAGAAGATTCCCGACTACATGTTCCTGCGGACAGAGTTCGTCTTTTTCGACTATGAGAAAGCGGCCCTGCTTGTTATTGTGGAGCTGCTGGCGATTTTTGCTTTGTGGGTATTGGCAGGCTGCGCCCTTCAAAAAGCCGCCGCTTGGGTAGCGGCAAAGAAAAAAGCGCACAAGCGCAGCGGAAATCATTGATAAAAGGAAACTGCTGATATGGAAGAAAAAATTGTACAGACTACGGGACAAACCGCGCTGGGAACCTTTGCGCCCGAATTTGCCCACTATAATGACGATGTGCTGTTCGGCGAAAACTGGAACAACCATGACATCGATCTGAAAACCCGGTGTATCATCACCGTGGTGGCCCTGATGTCCTCCGGCGTCACGGACAGCTCCCTGACCTATCATTTGCAGAACGCCAAGGCCCACGGCGTCACCAGAGCGGAGATCGCCGCGGTGATCACTCATACGGCGTTTTACGCCGGCTGGCCCAAAGCCTGGGCAGTGTTCAACCTGGCAAAGCAGGTGTGGCTGGAGGAGGAAACCGTGTTGACCGAGAAAGAACGGTTCCAAAGGGATATCCTCTTCCCCATCGGGCAGCCCAACGACGGCTTCGCCCAGTATTTCACGGGACAGAGCTATCTGACTCCTGTGGCGCAGCAGCTTCCCATTTGCAATGTGACCTTCGAGCCTGGTTGCCGCAACAATTGGCACATCCACCAAGCCTCCTCCGGTGGAGGGCAAATGTTGATCTGCGTGGGTGGTCGCGGCTGGTATCAGGAGTGGGGCAAGCCTGCCCAAGAACTGTACCCCGGCGATGTGGTGGAGATCCCCGCAGGCATCAAGCACTGGCACGGTGCGGCGAAAGACAGTTGGTTTGCGCATCTGGCTATCGAGGTGCCGGGCACAGAGCTTCTTAATGAGTGGCTGGAGCCTGTTTCCAACAGGGAATATGAAATGCTGAAATAAGTTTTAGAAAATTACAGGCGAAAGCGGGTGGTCAGTATGGACGATATCATAATCATCCGGGCAACAGATACGGACGGCAGTGTTTTTCAGCGGGTGAAAGATGCGCTTGCAGATCGTGCTGGGAATATCATAGATGTTGGCACTCCTCAAAACACGCCCCTGACTTTTCCGGGGCTGGAGATCCAAGCGGAAACCGGAATTGTGTTGCGTGACGGTTGTCCTGTGCAGCTCAACTATGGGGAGTTTTCCATGCTCTGCCACCTGGCGCGTCATCCGGGACTTATCCTGTCATGAGATCAGTTGTATTACGCTGCCTACGGCGAAGATCACTTCAACGGCAATACTGTTCCCAGCACTATTTGCAGACTTAGAAAGAAAATAGAAACTGACCCGCACCATCCCGTTTATATAAAGACAGTGATCGGTATGGGATATAAGTTTGAATCGTCCCAATAGAAATTTCTTAATTGAACGGGTTATGGGTTCAAAATCTGCGGGACTGTAAACAAAGAAAAAGCCTGGGCTGAGTACACTTACACTCAACCCAGGCTTCTTTAATTTTCCGCCCGCAGCGCATCAGGAAGTCAAAGTTCTTCTAATTTATTCTTCAGCTCCATATCGCTCAGCTCGCCCCGCTCTGCCTGCTCTAAAAGTCTTTCCGCCTGCGCAACAGAGGCGTTCCACTCGCTCACGCTGATTTTCTTTCGATTCTTCCTCTGCTTCAGCCGGTTATAGGCACGGTCATATTCCACACGGGCCGGGGCGCGATTGGCTTTGCCCTGCGCCTCTTTCCGGTGAGCGCCTACCTTACGGCAGGTGCGCTCAATTTCACCAGGGGCATGTTATTGCAGTAGCAAGTGTTATACCCCGCTGTCAGCAGAAAGTACCGTCCGCAGTTGTGGCAGCGGCGGGGCGCGTTGCCTGCCATCAGTCCGCGGTAAAAGTCTGTGTAGAGAAAGTGGGAGAGGTAGGAGAACTCCATTTTCTCCGCCAGCACAGGCCGAGCGTTTTCTTCGCTGTATACCATCGGCACAAACTTGATCTCGGCGGGGATGCTCTGCGCAAAGGGCGGCGCGTCAAAGAGGACTCTTCCGGCGGTATCTACATCGGTGAAATA
>OIYT01001097.1_pt1 | contig 20640 bp, 22 predicted proteins | sample 1588201 | NCBI WGS metagenome assembly OIYT01 (sample SAMN03283260) | human gut metagenome | biome: human-associated habitat; material: feces | host: Homo sapiens | place: USA | collected 2013
CATCAACGGCATGGAGGTGGTGAAGGTCTTCAACCGGGATGGGGACTCCTACCGCCGGTTTGAGACAGACGTAAAGAACTACCGGGACTTCACCCTGGACTGGTTCCGGGTCTGCTGGCCGTGGATGGCACTTTACACCAGCATCCTGCCCTGCGTGGCTTTGTTTTTACTGCCGGTGGGCAGTTATCTGGTGCTGGCGGGCCATGCCTCCCTGCCCGACCTGGTGCTGACGCTGTGTATGTCCTTCGGCATCGGGGCGCCGCTGGTGCGGGCGGTGAGCTTCATGTCCACCATGCCTCAGATCAACTACAAGCTGGATGCTCTGGAAAAGATGATGGACACGCCGCCGTTGGAGCAGAAGAATATGCCCTTCCAGGGAAAGGACCACTCCATCGCTTTCGAGAATGTCCGGTTTGCCTACCAGGAGGATGAGGTGCTCCACGGCGTCTCCCTCTCCGCGCCGGAGGGCAGTCTCACCGCCCTGGTGGGGGAGTCCGGCAGCGGAAAGTCCACCCTGGCAAAGCTGCTGGTGCATTTTTACGATGTCACCGGCGGCAATGTGCGGATCGGCGGCCAGGACGTGCGGGACATGAGCCTGGAGGTCCTGAACGAGCAGATCTCCTACGTCTCCCAGGAGCAGTTCCTGTTCAACATGAGTTTGCTGGAGAACATCCGCCTGGGGAAGCTGGACGCCACGGACGAGGAGGTGCTGGCCGCGGCGGAGAAAGCCCAGTGCGGCGAGTTCCTGGCCCGTTTGGAAAAGGGCATCCACACCATGGCCGGCGACGGCGGCAAGCAACTCTCCGGCGGCGAGCGGCAGCGCATCTCCCTGGCCCGGGCCATCCTGAAAAACGCCCCCATCGTGGTGCTGGACGAGGCCACCGCTTCATGTATTTATACACAAAAGGAAAATAAGAAGATTAGAAAACCGCAGGCCGCCGATCAGACGGCTTTTATTTTTGCCCGCCTTGCGGCGGCAAGGTTGTTTTCGATAAACTCCATCAGGCGTTTATGCTGGTCTTGAAATTTGAAGTGGATTTCAACGCCCTTATCAGCATGAATGTAAATCGCGTCAATCAGATCAACTACAATGTTCCTTTCCAGCTTTTCAATGTTTTTGTATTGCAGAAAAGTTTTCAGGTACGGATCGTCCGTCGTGACTTCTTTTTCATACTCTTGGCGTTCTGCTTGTAGGTTTGCAATCGTTTCTCTAAGCTGTTCGGCTTCCGTCTGGAACCGGGCTTTCATTCGGTGATATTCTTCGCGGGTAATGTCGCCGTTCTTCCAGTCCATATACAGGCTGTCAGAAATACCGGCTGTTTTCTGTAACTCCCGTTCCTTGTCTTTCAGAAGATTATCAATGAAGATCGTCCGGCTAACACGGGTCGGGGCAGAATTGATTTCCTTAATCACTTCCGCCATGTTCTCCACAAGGGCAATCTGGGCTTGAATGGCTTTCAGGGCCGCTTCCGTGATAATGTCCTCTTTGATATTGTGGCTCCCGCCACGGCACAAATCTTTTGAAAGAGTTTGATAGGTACGGCAATTATAGTATGTATAGCCATGTGATGATCTTCTTGCCATACCCCGGCCACAATCGGCGCAACGGAGAAAACCAGAAAATAAATAGAGGTTGCTACGATTTGGAGAAACACGAGTGTTGCGGCTCATTAAATCCTGCACCTTTGCAAAGGTATCAGCGTCAATGATTGCTTCGTGTGTTCCCTCCACCCAAAACCAATCTGCTTCATCAACAGGGATAATGTCGTGGATTTTGTAGCTCGTCACCTTATGCCGTCCTTGCACCATATCCCCTATGTAAGTGGGATTGTGCAAAATCTGGTCTACGGTTCGGGTAGACCAATAAACGGCACCGCCTTTTTTGACAGCTTGTGGATTGTAGCATTTTGCTCCATGCTGCTTTTTGTACTCGTATGGGCTGGGGATGCCTAATCTATGCAGTTCTTTTGTGATTGCTGATTTTGACATACCCTCCATATACCAGCGGAAAATGTCTTTGACGACGGGGGCGGTTTCTGGATTGACAACTAAATGATGGTAGTCCTCCGGGTCTTTCAGATAACCATAGGGGGCAAAGGCTCCGATAAACTGGCCCTTTTCGCGTTTCTTGTCTAAGGTTCCCCGCACTTTGATAGAAGTTTCCCGGCAATGATTTTCGTTATACATACTCTGGAATGAAACATTGATGTCGTAAACTTCTTCGGGCCGCTTGAAGCTGTCCAGCTTCGGCAGCTCCAAAGAGATAAAGCGGACATTCCGTTTCACAAAGAGCATTTGCAGGTAATACTTACATTCCCAATCATTACGGGAGAGGCGGGACAGGTCTTTGACAAGCACACAATTTATTTTTCCATTTTGAATATCTGTCAAAAGCCGCTGGAAGTCGTCGCGGTCACTGTCAACCCCGGTAAATCCATCGTCGATATAATAACCGACAAATTCAATACCGTCCTCGTCAAGCATGAGCTGTTCTAATGTGTCGTTCAGGCGTTCCCTCTGATTCTTGACGCTGTAACTTTCGTCGTTGCCGTCGTCTTTAGAAAGCCTGATATAGATTGCAACCCTCCAAACTATTTTTTTAATCGCTGTGCTAACTGTTTCTTTCAGGGATTGTGGATTTTGTTTTCTTCGTGGCATACTGTCCTCCAATCCCCTATAACCACAGTATCATTATACCATAGTCATAAGAAAAAATCAGCCTCCTTTTACGCTGATGAAATGATTTTTCAGGATATTTTGCAGATTGTCGCCATCGGCGGCAAAACAAATCCGTACCGCTGTTTTCCCACACAGGAAGCAGTACGGGTTTTTAATCTGTTCCAGATAATTCAAGAGCCGTTCAGCCGGGGGAAGATCGGGGTCAATGTGGATAGTTTCAATGTTCACAAGCTCGGCCCTGTCGGTTTCTCCATATTCCATACGGCTCATTTCTTCCAATTTCCTCAAATTATATTCCATAGATCAAACCTCCTAAACTGTGCGCCTGAAAAAACAGTTTACAGCGGTTTTCAAATATAGGCTGCAATTCAGAAATGGACATAATCGGACGGCTGCTGGCACAGCTCCACGGGACTTTCACCCCTGCGTGGTTCTCACGCGGCCCTACCCATTGCTTGTGACGCTTTTAACGCTCGAACTATGGCTATAAGGGAGTATCATTGTCCTGTCTGTACGTCGTCGCCCGCAAGCTGCCACACTCACATTGCGGCGTGGTGTTGTTCGCTCCGCTTTTCCTTATGGGAAAAGTATCATGGCGCACCAGCCGTCCGGCTCGGCACAGACAGAATGTGTCCGTATGTCCTATGATGCGCCGCCGTTATCTTGCGGGCATATTTGTCAAGGTACAGCCAGCGGCCCGCCGTGGGTAGGTGAAACAGGGAAAGGGTCAAACTGTTTCAGCCTCCGGGGGCCGGGGCGTCACTTTGTCGTGACGATGGAATGAATGAGCTTGATTTCCAGACGGCGCTTCATAAACTCGTCCACGCAGATATGAGGATGTCCGTAGTCGTCATAAAGCGTCCGGGTACACAATTTGTTTATGTAGCCCTCATAGTATCGCAATACTCGTTCCACGGCTTCAACGTCACCGGCGCGGGCGGCCTCAATCACCGAAAGGGGCAAAGGCTCAATGCTTTTGTAGTGATTCATTCGCGTTTAACCTCCCTCCGGCATTAACGCCATCAATTTTGTACGCAGATCTTTCAGCGTCTTTGTCCTGTGCCGCTGAATGGCGCTGCGGGACATTCCCATGAGTGCGCCGATCTCACCATCAGCCAGTTCCAGAACACAGTGCAGGATTAAAATACTCTGCTCCATGCTGGACAGCTCGGCAAAGGCTTCGGCCACAAGCTCATTGTCGATATGTAAATCATAGCCATGCGACGAGAACACATAGCTGTCGCTGGGGTAATGATCTACCGTAAAGAGCTTGTCCAAATCTGCCTGCGATAAGGCGCTGAACGGTGTTTCATGTTCACGTCGGCGCTGCATTTCCCGCAGGTAGTCAAGGGCTTCATGGTACAGTACCAGCTTGCAGTATCGGTCAAACTGGCTCCGTTCGCCATAGTCACGGGGGATAGCTTCCATCTTCTCACCCCCTTTCTGTGGGGGATTTAGGTGGTTCTCTCCCTTTCCGCTAACAAAGCGTTTGGAATTGCGTTTGCTACCCGCTAAAAGCCTCCTTTTTGAAAATTTCTCAAAAAATTTTTTCGGGTATGACCGGGCCGCAAAAGACGACAAAAATCGCCCGGCAGGTCGCAGACCTACCGGGCGAGTATTTGAAGTGCTTTGCTGTTTTCTTACATTGTATAGTACATACTCATAGCCGAAATATTCCCGTGGAGGGTATGGGCTTTTTTTGAGTGATAGAAGCGGGTTAGATCATGGCGATAACGAAACAGCATAGCGGCGTCCTCCTGTGGGCCGTCGCGCCTTTAGTTGCTGTGCGTTGCCATAAAAGAACGACGGCCTTGATTTCTCAAAACCGCCGTCAGAGATATGGAAAATGAGCGTAGAAAAGCGCCTGCCCAGCAGCGGTTTTTTTCTTTTCTGCCGCTGGGCAGATCAATGACCGTATTGTTCCTTTGTTATTATTAAAACTCCTGCTTTTCAGAAATGAGTTTAGCTTCTGTTTCTGCTAATTCTTTGTGCAAATGCAAAGCCATACATGCTGTGATGATGGTCGAAATAACATCGGCAATCGGCTGGGCATAAAGTATTCCATTCATATTCCAAACAACAGGAAGAACCAAAATGACGGGAACAAAGCAAATTCCCTGCCGCAAAGCACCAATGATAAATCCTGCCGCACCTTTGCCTAATGCAAGAAGCAGAGAAGAATACACGGTATAGAATCCAAACAGCATAAACGAAAATCCGCTTGCTACAAGAGCTTTCTGACCGACAGAAATCATTTCTGTATTTCCATTTGCAAACTGGGAAATAATTTGCGTCGAGAAAAGGATCATTACCAATCCTACAACTACGCAGAAAGTAGTAGACCACAAAATAGATGTTTTGATTGCCTCACGCAAACGGTCAAACTTTTTGGCTCCATAACTAAAACCGGCAATAGGCTGAAAGCCTTTCAGGAATCCAAATACAACAAGCGTCCCCATAGAGGTAACTCTTGTGACAGCTCCCATGCCAGCAATTACCGCGTCCCCATATCCATTTGCGGCCCTGTTAATAAGTGCAATAGAAAGGCTGGTAAGGAGCTGGAAAGTCAATGTAGGAACACCGATTTTCAAAATTTCCGCCAGAATTTGTTTTGTTGGGCAAAATTCCTTGACGCTGAATGTAAAGGCACTCTTTTTCCGAAGTGCGTAAGACAAATAAACAAGTGTAGAAATAAATTGAGAAATCGCGGTGGCGATTGCAGCACCCGCCACGCCCATATTAAGTACATAAATGAAAATGGGGTCTAAACCGATGTTCATTACAGCTCCCAGCAACAGGGCGCACATCGTTGTTTTTGCTGCCCCCTCACTTGATACAATGTTATTCATCGTCACATTGAATACATTGAAGATACACGAGATAATATAAATCCTTGCATACGTCAGCGCATAGGGCATGATCGTGTCTGTTGCTCCCAGAAAATATAAAATCGGTTTAAGGAAAATGGTAGCAAAGATAATAATAATTGCTCCAATTAACACGCTGCTATATAATGCGGTACTGGCTACCTTGTTTGCGGTTTCTTTGTCCCCACGTCCTAACAGCCTCGAAAGATAGGATGCGGCTCCATTACCAAACATTAGGCCCAATCCTACAACCACCTGCCCCAGCGGGAACACAATAGAAATTGCCCCCATCGGGCTTTCTCCCAGCCCCCCTACAAAGTAAGCATCTACCAGATTATAAAGGGCATTTATCAACATACCAATCATAATCGGAATACCGAGGGCCATAAGAGCTTTGGGGACGGGTGCGCTCCCCAAAAGTTCCATTTTGTTGTTACGTTCTTTCATTGTCATACTCCTTTCTCTTGACACGAGATGTAAATTACAGTAGTATAAATTATAGTAACTACGGCAAAGACATGGTACTATAAATTATAGCAGTTGTCAAGAGCAAAGAATAAAAATGCTTTTCTGTTTCTTGACAATGACTATAAAATAAAATACTATAAATTACAGTGTGGAAGAACAATGCTGTTTCTTGTGACAGAAATTGAAACCGCAGAAAGGTAGGGATATTATGGCTACGATAGATTTAATCGTTTTGGGGATGCTGAAAAAGGAGCCAATGGGTGCTTACGATATTCAAAAATTAGTTGAATATCGCAATATATCCAAATGGGTTAAAATCAGTACACCATCAATTTATAAAAAGGCAATTCAATTAGAAGAAAAGGGATTCATCAAAGGAGATATTGTTAAAGAGGGAAAAATGCCAGAAAAGGCCGTTTATTCATTGACCGAAGCAGGAGAAAGAGAGTTTGAACGACTGATGATGGAGATTGCTGCTAAGCCTATCAATATCTTTTTGGATTTTAATGCTGTGATTGTAAACTTAGATAGTCTCCCGCCAGAAAGTCAGAGTTTATGTATTGCAGGTATTGAGAAAAATATTAAAATTCTAAAGACCTATCTGGAAGAAAATATCCGAATGAAAGAAAATGTGCCGGAAATTCCTGAAACAGGTATGGCCGTTTTAAGACAACAGTTTATTTTAGCGGAAGCTATTGAAACATGGATCGCATCATTGAAAAAAGGATTTGAATAGAAATTATACGGAATGTAATTTATAATGAGCAGAAAGTCGCCCGGCACGGCGGTAAGGTTGCCGGATATGGCTGACGGTGGTAAAAAGACGAGTAAACAGTTGTCCTTTCTACGCATTTAGGGCTGGAAAAATCTCGCAATTTCAAGGCTCTTCCCACATGGTCGGCAGGGTATGTGAGTGTTTTATCCTATCTCCGACGAAATGCTTTTCTAAATGCGTAGGAACAGAACAGATAGAAAAATGCCGGATGCAGCGGCCAGAGGGCCGACACGTCCGGCACTTTTCTATCTGCTGTTGCAGACTATCACATAAATGAGCTTGTTTTGAAGTCTATGCTTCATATATTCGTCCACACATACATGAGGCTGACCGTAGTTGTCGTAGAGCATCCGGGTACAGAGTTTGTTTATGTAGCCGTCATAATAGCGCAATACCTGTTCCATAGCTCCGGCGTCACCAGCGCGGGCCGCCTCGATTACCGCAAGGGGCAAAGGTTCCTTATATTTGTTCTGTTTCATTTGCTGATACCTCCCATCAGCTTTGTTCTCATTGTTTCCAGCGCCTTTGTTCTGTGCCGTTGGACGGCGCTGCGGGACATTCCCATAAGTGCGCCAATCTCACCGTCAGCCAGTTCCAGAACACAGTGCAGGATTAAAATATTCTGGCCCGGCTGGGGCAGCTCCGCGAAAGCAGCGGCCACCAGCTTGTCGTCGATATGCAGCTCATAGCCATAGGCCGAAAATATAAAGCTATCGCCGGGGTACTGATCTGTCGTGCAGAGTTTGTCCAGTTCTGAAAGAGGCAGCATTTCAAAAGACGTTTCCCGGCTGCGGCGGCCCCGGATTTCCCGGAAATAGTCAAGGGCCTCATGGTACAGAATCAGCTTGCAGTATCGGTCAAACTGGCAGCACAGGCCGTAATCATCGGGGGTAAATTCCATCTTCTCACCCCCTTTCGCTGGGGAATGAGCAAGATGCTCCTGTCTGTCGCCGGTGGCCTATGCTGGCCCCTGCCTGTTGATCGCCTCCTTTTCCATGCGAAGCTGTGACAAAAATGGCAGACTACATAAAGTGACAAAAATCGCCCGGCAGGTCGCAGACCTACCGGGCGGGCGTTTGAAGTGTTTTGCTGTTTTCTTACATGGTATAATACATACTCAACACCGAAATATTCCCGTGGAGGGTATGGGCTTTTTTTGAGTGATAGAAGCGGGTTATATCATGGCGATAGCGAAACAGCATAGCGGCATCCTCCTGTGGGCCGCCGCGCCTTTAGTTGCTGTGCGTTGCCATAAAAGAACGACGGCCTTGATTTTTCAAAACCGCCGTCAGAGATATGTAAAGTGAGCGTGGGAAAGGGCCTGCCCAGCAGCGGTTTTTTTCTTTTCTGCCGCTGGGCAGATAGTTCATTTTTATTTTATTCTAAAGGACAATCCTCACAGAAAGGTCACGGGCAATCGTACTTTCGACAAAATAACAGGCTAAAATGTCACAATCCTATGACATTTCTGGTTTATTGCATTTCCATCATCGGATTTCCTTTTTCCGAAACAGGAAAATCCCCACCCCGGACGTTAAGACGATCACCAGCAGCGAATAGCCCAACCACCGATAAGGAACATTTTCAATATCCTTGTTCGTTATCCCCTCTGAATCAAACGCATCCGCAAGCTGCATGGCCTGTCCAGAGGGTAGTAGATCGTTGACAACTTCCAGAACAGCTCTCGGCGTCCCGTCAATATACAGCGGGTTCGGACTTTGTTCAACCTGTGTGGGGATGCCCACCTCGTTGACGCTCACATAGTTGTCGTATATTTCCGGCTCACCAAGTCTTTGATAAATATAAGAGCTGGACACGAGCATTATCAAAGCCAGTATCATGCTCACGACCACATTTCCTGCTTTGTTGGTGTTCAGAATTGCTAACATTATCATAATGCTTGTAAATGCTATGGATAAGAAAAGGCTGCATATCAGACACATGGCAATAATACTTGTTTCTGTCAGTAGTTCACCGCCTTTAGAGCTACTTACTACGATGATACCGGCAACATAAGCCAGAGAGATCAGTACGCAGGCAAGCGAACACGCAATAAGGTTTGCCAAGTAAATCTGCATCCGGGAATGTCCGACCACCAACTTATTCCGAATTGTTCCGTCGCTGTATTCAGAGCCGACAAACAGGCTTATAAAGATTGCTGCTACAAGACCCATGAACGGCGCAAATTCAAAAAGACATCCATCAAGCGCGAAACTCGTTCTGGCTTCTGAAGCAGCATTTGACGCACTATATACACCATAGGCAAACATACAGATCAATAGAATCCAGAACACGATTTTTTTCAGCATACGAAAGAACGTCGATGTAAATAATCTACTCATGGCTAATACCTCCAATTAAATCAACATAGTAGTTTTCCAGATTTTCTTCCCGTTCCTGTATGGAAAGCACCTCGCATTGATACTTTTCAAGGGCGGCGGTCAACCGGGAAATATTCACCCTGTTATAAACCTCTGCCACATTGGGAGAAAGCATTTTATAGGGCCGCCCCACCTGCTCCAGTACAGCGGCAAGAGCTTTTCCATCCGTCACTTCAATGCGGACAGATTTACGGAACGAATTTTCTAAATCGCTTGCACTGATTTCCTTTATCATTTTCCCGTTGTCGATGAAACCGTAGTGGGTAGCAAGTCGGGACAATTCATCAAGGATATGGCTTGACACCAAAATTGTCATACCATATTGCTGGTTAAGATTCAGAAGAAGCTGCCGCATTTCAATAATGCCCTGTGGGTCAAGCCCGTTGATCGGTTCATCCAGCACCAAAAACTGGGGATTACCCACAAGGGCAATCGCAATTCCCAACCGCTGCCTCATTCCAAGACTGAAATTCCTTGCCTTTTTCCTGCCGGTATTTTCCAAACCGACCATCTTCAAGAGCTGCGGAATGGTGTCAAACGAGCGTATCCCCAAAATACGGTACTGCTCCTTTAGGTTGCCGGTTGCCGACATATCAAGATAAATCGCTGGTGTTTCAATGACTGCCCCCATTTGTTTTCTGGCATTGAGGATCTCATGTTTTTGGCTGCTGATGCCGTATAGAGTGTAGTCCCCGGAAGTGGCTTCTTGCAGGCCGCAGATCAGCCGAAGCAGGGTCGTCTTGCCAGCTCCGTTTTTTCCTACCAGCCCATAGATCGCACCTTTGGGGATGTTCATGGAAAAATCGTCCAACGCCTTATGGTGGCCGTAAATCTTTGTTAAAGCCTCCGCTTTGAGAACATAGTCCAAAATATTACCTCCTTTTTGATAGCACTCGCTGTTTGTGAAGTGCTTTTTCTTACAAGAACCATCATAAAAAGGAAACCTCACAGAAATGTCACCGCAGGACAACTTTTACCGGCTGAAACCTCACAATTTTGTGACATTTGAAAACGGCCACCCTTTCGGATGGCCGCCTGTGTCTATACATCATATCTTATTCGGCAATGCGTAAGCGTTCTACCACCGTTTTCTGCGCCATTTTGTTATAGCAGACAATCGGCACAAAAGCGGTAATGAGAACCAGCGGAATCACGCACAGGAAAACAGGGAACAGGGTAAAGTGCCATGTGAAATAACTTAATTCTGCCCCCATCATCCGAACCACCGTTAAGCTCCCTACAATAGAGAGAATTAGGGAACACAAAAGCCCTAAAACAGAATAACCGACACCCTCATAGATCAGCATTTGTTTAACCTGCTGGCCTGTCATGCCTACCGATTGCAGCATGGCAATTTCTTTATGCCGGGACAGGATGGAGGTTGTCATAGAGTTAATGAAATTTAGGATACCGATAAGCGCAAGTATTGCGCAGAGTACACCGCCCACAAGACGGTACATATTTATCATACCGTTAAAAGAATGACGCAGCACAACTTTAGATAGATAGTCCAGTGCGGTATCGGTGTTTGCGGTATAGTTTTTTAGCCAGTTTTCAGCCGCAAGCAGGTTTTCATCATCCACATTGAATATGGTTTTCATGGCCGGTTGATCGGCGGCAACCATGTTCCCCAGCAGTTCACTTGTTGGGAAAATGTAATCCAGTCCCATATCGACTGTCAAAGGAGTTTCAAGCGCCTTTGGAATATCCACCACGGCAAGCACATCATAAGTTTTGCTTGTACCATCAAGCTGCGGCACACTGATTTGATCGCCCGGCTTATATAGGCAAAGTGATCCGTCACCCATCATCCGCATAGGTGTGACATATACGCCGGTTCCGGCTTTCCATTTTTCTGTGTCCAGTTCACCATCTAAAACCTGCACATATCCCGCCGGGAAATCGTCTAAACCGTACACATTTACGCCATGTTCCTGCCGAACCATATAATTTCCAAGCTCATTTGCAACAGCATTGGAAGAAACGGCAAGCTCCTGCAAACGGGCAAGATCATTTTCAGAAAGATGCTGTTTGGAAGCCCACAGGTAAACGCTCCCTATATCCTCAAGGCCATTCAAACTTTCCGCTTGACTGATAAAATCCTGATTAACATTAGCCGTATTAAACGAGCCATAACTATTGATAACAGTAGTATCGGCAACTGTAAAATCCGTTAAGCTGAAATCAGCAACAAATTTGTCAAAATCAAACGAGGTCACATAGGTATAAACACTGTTCAAAAGAACGATGCTTAATGCAAATGACAAAGTGACAATCATTACCTTTTTCTTGTTTCGTCCGAGATTGTTTTTTGCCATCATGGTAGCGCTGATATGTTTGCTGCGCCGCTGTTTCTTTTTCGTCGGGGACTGCTCTACATAGTGAAGCGCCTCCATCGGAGAAACTTTCGCCGCCAGTGCAGCGGGCTTCCGGCAGCTAATAAAAACAGTAATCAGAGAAAAGACAATCGCCACCAAAAAGATTACCGGGTTTACAGTAGTAACCACGCGCATATCGTCTGTCAACATATTCACGATAAAGGGAAGCAGCAAACGGCCAATGGGCCATCCCAGCAGCAAGCCCAGAGGAATCCCAACAAGGGACAGCTTTATTGCTTTTTTATAAACGATTTTCCGAATCTGCCTCGCGGTTGTTCCCAGCGTTTTTAGCATCCCATAAAATCGAATGTCCTGCGCTATCGAGATATAAAACACATTGTAGATCAGTAGATAGCCTGCGATAAAAATAACCACAATCCCGGCTACAAGGGGAAGTATGGTGGAAAGACTGACAGTTGCCGTCCCGTAAGCGTCATTGATGCTCACTCGTTCATCCAGACCATATTGTGAGGCTATTTCTAATGCCTGCTTTTCAATATCCCATTCCGTAGGCATCATCATAACCGTGTCGATATAGCCGGTTCCTACTGGGGGCGTTGCTCCGTCTGTTTCCCCGCGAATGACAGGGGCTACCTGTTCCGTATATTCTTTTGATAGCAGTATTGTTTGACGGTAGGCTACTGCGTCACCATCCCAAACACCACATAAAGTAAAGGTATCAGTAAAGGTGTCTGTATCGGTCACAAAGGCAAGCTCCATTTGCGTGCCGATTTCGTCCGGCAGCCCCATTGCCGCTAAAACAATGCGGCTTGTAGCAATCTCGTTTTTCTGCTCCGGCAATCGCCCAGTATCGGGAACGTTAAATGTCATTTCTGCATAAGCGGCATCAGCATAGCGCAGCTCCGTAGGAGTTTTATGAAAGCTATCTCCCACGGCGTTGCCGATGATGACGGAATAACCGATGTCTTTTACCCCTGCGTCGGCTGTCAGCCGTTCGTATTCGTCCCATGACACACGCTTAATACCTGCATGGGCAGAAGTGCCGATTGTTCTCATGTTACTTTCCTGCATGGCGGTCTGTAAACTAATCGCAATCGTGGATAGGCTGGTAAATAAAAGCGTTGCAAGCATGATCGCTAAGACAGCAATCGTATTTTTCTGGGCTTTCAGTGAACGCTTTGCCAGAAGTTTTAGTACAGGTCTGTTGTTGTTTCCAAATAGAATATCATTCATGTTTTCGCCCCCCTTACTCGGAAATTCTGCCGTCCTCAATGCGAATAATGCGGTCGGCAAGTTGGGCGATTTCATTATTGTGGGTTATCATAACAATGGTCTGATGGAATTTCTGACTGGTGACTTTCAAAAGGCCCAACACATCACTGCTTGTTCTGCTGTCAAGGTTGCCGGTAGGTTCATCCGCCAGAACAATAGCAGGTTTGGAAACAAGGGCGCGGGCGATAGCCACACGCTGCTGCTGGCCACCGGAAAGATTGTTCGGCATACTGTTGAGCTTTTCATCAAGAGCCAGTAATTTTACAACTTCGCTCATAAACCGTTTGTCCACAGTGTCACCGTCCAGTTCTACCGGCAAAACGATATTTTCATAAACATTCAAGACAGGGACAAGGTTGTAATTCTGGAAAATGAAACCGATATTGCGCCTACGGAAAATAGTAAGCTGTTCATCCTTGAATTTGGACAATTCTTTCCCTTTCACTTTGATGCTGCCGGAAGTCGGTGTGTCTAAACCTCCCATCATATTCAGCAACGTAGACTTGCCGCTGCCGGATGTGCCGACTATGGCAACAAATTCCCCATCTTCAATCGAGAGGGTCACGCCGTCCAATGCTTTCGTGATGTTTGGTTTTGTGCCATAATATTTTTTCAAATCAGTTGTTTGCAATATGCTCATATAGAACACCATCCTTTCTTTGTGATGGTTCTATCTTAAAGATCAATCCTCACAGAAATGTCACAGCAAGAGGCTTTTTATCCCTTGAAACCTCACAATCTTGTGACATTTCACAGCACTGTCAATCACGGGGCAAAAATACTGTAAAGCAGGAACCTAAGCCCGGATGAGAAGTCAACTTGATGTAACCTCCCTGCATGGAGATAATCTCGCGGGCCAGATACAGCCCAATGCCAATACCCTCTACATCGTGAACGTCGCCCTCCCGATAAAAACGCTTGAAAATTGCTCCCTGATGTTTTTCTGGAATACCCTTGCCGGTATCGGAAATACTGATTTTCAAATACAGTTCCCAACACTCCGCTGTCACAGTGATTTTTCCATTCTCCGGCGTGTATTTCACCGCATTATCCAAAATATTGAACAACGCTTCGCTTGTCCATTTTCTATCATGGGGAACGGCCAACTGTTCCGGGCAATCTACCGAAACATCAATCTGCTTCTTTTCTGCGTTCAGCAAAATACCGCCCAAGGCTGACGCCAGCGTGTCATAAATCGGCTGTATTTTCTTTTCCAGTGAAATGATGCCTGTTTCCAGCCGAGAAGTTTTAATCATGGCCTGCATGAGAAAATCCAGCTTATCAAGCTGGCTGGCAGAAGCCAATAAAAATTCTTTCTGCTTATTGGGCGGGACATCCTGCTCCAAGAGGGTGCTGTTTATCATGTTTAGATTTGCAATCGGTGTTTTCACCTGATGAGAAATATCCGAAATCAGTTCTTGCAGGTCAGCCCGTTCTTTGGCGACATTGCGGCGGTTCTCATTCATCACTTCATAGAGCCGCCCCAGCCGATAGTTGATTTTGTAAAACAGGCTTTCTTCTTCGGCCACTTGCAGAGGCGCAACATTCCCGGACAGCATATCGTCCAGCGTCTGGCAAAAGAGATCAGAAAACAGGGTCAGCTTGCGCCGAACCAGCGCGACAAAGCAAACCACACAGAACAAGACAAATGAGCAGAAGAACAGGCAGCATAATACTGCCGATATACTGTGCGTCAAATCATATAAGATGATCGTAGTTGCTGAAACGGCAAGCAAAAGTACCAGACCTAAAAATCCACAGGCCTTGTTGATTGACAGCTTCTTTGCACTCATTTTTGAAGCCCTCCTATCCACATATAACCCATGCCGTAAACCGTTTTGATATACTGCTGGCCGTCTGCCTCGATTTTATTTCGTACCCGGCTGACTGCGGCAGTTAGGGCGTGTTCATCCACAAAGTTGCCGTCAATGTCCCACAGCTTTTCAAGGAGAACCTGCCTCGTCAAAACCGTCTTGGGATTTTTCGTCAGCACTTTCAGCAGGCGATATTCCAGCGGTGTAAATATAATCGCCTCCCCGGAAAGTGTCGCTGTCATTTCCGAAAAATCTATGAATAAGATGCCGTCGTCATAACAATCCCCGATGGATTGTTTCGCTATGCGCCCCAGCAGCGCCGCCAGCTTTTTTTGAAAAACACTCATGTGAAATGGCTTCGTTACATAATCGTCTGCGCCCAGCTCATAGCCTTTGAGCATATCACTTTCCATGTCATTTGCGGTCAGAAAAATCACGGCAGTATCAGGGTGTCGTTCTTTGGCCTCCCGACAAAAATCAAAACCGTTTCCATCCGGCAAGTTCACATCCAGCACGATCAGGTCATAGTTCTGCTTCTCAATAAAATTTACCGCCACTTGCTTTGATAAAGCGGCATCTACCGTATACCCCATCGTGTTCAGGTTATAGCATAGCGTATTATTCAAAAGACGGTCATCTTCAACTACTAAAATCCGCATTGTATCACATCCTTTTCTTTTTAGAATATCAGCGAAATGTCACAGAAACCTCACGGCAAGGTTATTTTTTGTTTTCTTTTCGACGTTTATCGGCTGGCTTTTCTGCATCTTTGGGAATGAGCCAGATCGTTGCTACTTTCATAGCGCCGGGGATGCGGCCCGCAGCACAGTAATAGTTTATCCTGCGAGGGGTAACACCCCACTTTTTGCTTGCTTCTTTCAAAGTCATGTAGTCCATACCCACACCTCCACAAAGCCTATTATAGTTCTTTAGCTCGAACAAAACAAGAAACGAAATATGAAATATAAACTTTAAGAAAGGTGCATATAGCAACATTCCACGGACAGAATATGAAATATACAATGTAAGTGGGAGGTGCTATATGGCGAATATTGAAGATTGTCCCGGCTTTGAAACCTTTGGGGCCGATGTGAAAGCCGCCCGGCAAGCAAAGCGCATATCGCGCAAAGCAATGGCGGAGAAAGTAAACATTGACTGGCGCTATCTTGCCAACATCGAAAACGAGGGGGCCATTCCCAGCCTGCCGGTTATCATACAGCTTATTAAAGCCTGCGGGCTTCCCGTAGAACGGTATTTTAACCCAGAGATCATGCGGGCGGAAAGCGAACAGCGGCAAAGGGTCAGCCACAAGCTGAAACTCTGTCCGGAAGAATACCTGCCGATCATCGAGGGCGCGATTGACAGCGCCATACTAATTGAAAAGCCGAATCAGAATGAAACGGAGGATGTGTAACCGGCATCCTCTGTTTTCTCTTTTATGGAGGGAAGTACAAGCTCCCTCTATTTTTTTGCAAATTTTTCTTTCCAAAGGGCCATTTTGCGGGTAGTTTGGGGCTTTGCAAACGTCTTGTTAGTGGAGAAATAGTAACGTAGCAAGCATAGGGAGTGTAGCCACACTCCCGAAAAAACGGCCCGTCCCGTCCCTGCCGGGCCGCGTCCGTTTTGCTTGTTGGGGAAGTCCCCAAACCCCTTGAATGGAAAGGACGGTGAAGCATGGCAAACAGAAAACGTAAGATCGTTCTGCGCGTTCCCGTGACGCCGGAAGAACGGGAATTGATTGAACAGAAAATGGCGCTACTGCATACTAAGAACTTTTCGGCCTATGCCCGGAAGATGCTCATTGACGGCTATATCGTCAACATGGACACTACCGACATCCGGGTGCAGACCGCCGAGATACAGAAGATCGGCGTCAACGTCAATCAGATTGCAAAGCGATTAAACAGCATGGGGCCGGTGTACGCACAGGACATCGAAGATATAAAGGGGGCGCTGGCGCAGATATGGCAGTTACAAAGATACATCCTATCAAGTCAACGCTGAAAAAAGCCCTTGACTACATCGAGAACCCGGACAAGACCGACGACAAAATGCTGGTGTCCTCCTTTGCCTGCTCTTACGAAACAGCGGACATTGAATTTGAAATGCTGCTGGCACAGGCATACCAAAAGGGCAACAATCTGGGCCATCACTTGATACAGTCCTTTGCTCCCGGCGAGGCCACGCCGGAGCAGGCCCATGAGATCGGGCGGCAGCTTGCCGACGAAGTGCTGCAAGGGAAATACCCCTATGTGCTGACTACCCATATTGATAAGGGCCACGTCCATAATCACATTATTTTCTGCGCCGTGGATATGGTGAATCAGCGCAAGTACATTTCCAACAAACAGAGCTATGCCTATATCCGGCGTACCAGCGACAGGCTGTGTAAGGAAAATGGATTGTCCGTGGTAAAGCCCGGCCAGAGCAAGGGCAAGAGCTACGCCGAGTGGGACGCCCAGCGGAAAGGGACGAGCTGGAAAGCAAAACTGAAAGCGGCCATTGACGCTGCCATTCCGCAGGCCAAAGACTTTGACGATTTATTACGGCTCATGCAGGCGCAGGGCTATGAGATCAAGCCGGGCAAATTTATTTCTTTCCGCGCTCCCGGACAGGAACGCTTTACCCGCTGCAAGACGTTGGGGGAAGCCTATACCGAGGAATCTATCAAAGAGCGTATTAAAGGCCGCGTTATCACCAGAGCGCCCAAAGAACGCAAGGGAATTTCTCTGCGGATTGATCTGGAAAACAACATCAAAGCCCAGCAGTCGGCGGGCTATGAAAAGTGGGCGAAGCTCCACAACTTGAAGCAGGCCGCAAAGACTTTGAACTTCCTGACAGAACATGGGATAGACACTTATCCAGATCTGGAAAGTAAGGTGGCCGAGATCACCGCCGCCAGCGACGAAGCCGCCGCTGCCCTCAAAGCAATGGAACACCGGCTTGCGGATATGGCGGTGCTGATAAAGAACATTTCCACCTACAAGCAGCTCCGGCCCATGGCTATGGAATACCGGGAGGCAAAGGACAAAGCAAAATTCCGGCGTGAGCATGAAAGCACGTTGATTCTCTATGAAGCGGCGGCAAAGGCCCTAAAGGGACAGGGCGTGAAAAAGCTCCCTGATCTGTACGCCCTGAAAGCCGAGTATAAACGGCTGGCCGAGGAAAAGGAACGGCTGTATGAACAGTACGGCGAAGCGAAAAAGCAGATGCAGGAATACGGCATCATCAAGCAGAATGTAGACGGCATTTTGCGGGTGACGCCGGGAAAGGAATGGACACAAGAAATATGAGCATACCGAGAATGAATTACCCCCAATACCGCAAGGCCCGGCGTCTAACGCATGAGTGCTGCAACTATTGTGACGGCAACTGTCTATTGCTGGACGACGGCGAGGAATGTGTCTGCGTACAAAGCATTTCCTATTCGTTGCTGTGCCGGTGGTTTAAGATTGCCGTCCTCCCGCTGGACGCGGCCCTATATGCGGAGATCACCAAAGACCGGGACGAAGTGAAACGCTGCTGTGAGTGCGGGGCCACGTTTACGCCAAAGTCCAACCGGGCCAAATACTGCGCGGCCTGCGCTAAACGGATGCGCCGCCGTAAAGAGGCCGAGCGCCAGCGGAAAAGATACTGGCAGCCTGCAAATCGAAACGCTGAAAATGTAGATACAGGTAGATTTTTGACTGCGGATAAAGTAAAATAAACTTATCCCCTGTGAAAGAGAGGTACATAGTTATGAGCGAGATAAAAGACAATAACGCTATCCAGCTATTTGAAGATAAGCAAATCCGTACTGCGTGGGACGCGGAACGGGAAGAATGGTATTTTTCTATTGTAGACGTGATTTCTGTTCTGACCGATCAAAAAACACCGCGCGGCGCAAGTAATTATTGGGCCAAATTGAAACAAAGACTAAAAGACGAGGGCGCAAATGAACTGCTGACAAATTGTCAGCAGTTGAAAATGACAGCCGCCGACGGCAAAAAGCGCCTGACCGATGTTGCCGACACGGAACAGCTTTTGCGTATCATCCAGTCTGTTCCCTCACCCAAAGCGGAGCCGTTCAAAGCATGGCTGGCAATGGTGGGCCGGGAACGTATCGAGGAAACGATTGACCCGGAACAGGCCATTGACCGGGCATTGGAAACATATCTGAAAAAGGGTTATTCCGAAGAATGGGTACATCAGCGGCTTTTAGCAATACGCATCCGCAATGAGCTGACAGACGAATGGAAAAAGCGCGGTGTAGAGAAAGGCAAGGAATACGCCATTCTCACCGACGAGATCACCCGCGCATGGGCCGGTATGAGTACCGGGCAATATAAGCGGTTGAAAGGTCTGAAAAAAGAAAATTTGCGGGACAACATGAGCAATCTGGAATTGGTCTTAACCATGCTGGCCGAAGCGTCTACCACAGATATTTCCAAAGCGGAACAGCCGCAGGGCTTTTCGGAAAGCCAGAAAGTCGCCCGGCGCGGTGGTAAGGTGGCCGGGATTGCCCGACAAGCTCTGGAAGCGGAAACAGGCAAGCCGGTGATTACTTCCCAAAATGCCGCTGACTTCCGGCAGCTTGTGACGGATATTGTAGAGGACGCGGCAGCGTTGCCGGAGCATACGCCGGATATGACTGGCGATGGTAAAAAAGACGAGTAAACAGTTGTCCTTTCTACGCATTTAGGGCCGGAAAAAGCCCGCAATTTCAGGGCTTTACCTACATGGTCGGCAGGGTATGTGAGTGTTTTATCCTTTCCCCGCCGAAGCGCCGTTCTAAATGCGTAGAATTTACCAGCGGAAAAGCGCCGGTTTCTCTGGCTCCTTACTCCCGAATATGGTATCATAGAAAAAATCAGTCTGATGGGGGTATCAGGATGGACGGACAAGAAAATCTGCTGGACTATGAAACAATCAAAGCTGCTGTCGCCGGTGAGAAGTGGGCGACGGAAAAAGTGCTGGCCCATTATGCTGACTACATCGACGAGCTTTCCACGGTGGAGATCAGGCAGCCGGGCGGCGAAGTGAAAAAGGTCATTGACAAGGATCTGCGGCAGCGCATTTCCATGAAGCTGCTGGAAGCGTTGCCGAGCTTCCCGCTGAAACAAGAATAACGATCAAGAGGGCTGCACCCTCTTACGCCGCTTTGCGGCTATCACCTGCACACCCCCGGAACAGATACACCCGTTGCGCGTCTGTACCTGTTCCGGGGGTCAAATTATATCTGCAACCTACGCATTTCGGGGCTGAAAATGGCCTATTGCAAGGCTTCTCCCGCACCTTTGCAGAGGCGGGCGAATACTTTATCCAATCCCCGGCAATACCGGGTTCTAAATGCGTAGAAACAGGCAAAAAGAAAAGACGCCGGACGCAAGCGGCCACATGGCCGCCGCGCCCGGCGTCTGCTGTTAGTTATTCCTCTGTGTAATGGAACTTCTGGCCGTCATAGTCGGCATCCGTCATGCGTTCCAGCTTGGAAAGGGTCTGCTGGGCCAGCACCCGCATATCCTCGTCCATATCTGGCAGGGCGGCGGTGAGCCTGCTTATCGTCCTGCGCCGGTCTGCGTTGTGGTACATACAGATCAGGTTTTCTTCCTCCACGGTAAAGTGCATCATTCCTTATACCTCCAATTCGTTTTTCTTGGTTCGGGCCGCTGTCTTTTTCGGGCTGGCGGCCTGTTTGCTGTCGGTGAGCTGCTTGCGGATAGAGGGCCGGGGCCTGCGAATACGCACATCCCGGCGCTCGTCCTTGTTGATTACGGCATAAATTCCGTGTCGGTCTTTCATGCCGGTAAAGCACAGGGATTTATAGGGCAGCATGGCAAAGAGCCGATCATTGTCCTTGGTGGAAGCAATCGCCGCAAAGTGCGGCGAGATCTCCACCATGAAATGCGTCTTGTTGGGGCTGTTGGGCGCGGACAAATCTTTCAGACTGTCCACAATGCGCCGGGCCTCGGTTTCAATCTTGCTGTCATGCAAAGCCGTGACGTGGGCTTTGAAGTCGCCAGGAGCAAGCTGCGCCCGGCCTTTCTGTTCCTGCCGCAACAGCTC
>OIYT01001107.1_pt1 | contig 20543 bp, 20 predicted proteins | sample 1588201 | NCBI WGS metagenome assembly OIYT01 (sample SAMN03283260) | human gut metagenome | biome: human-associated habitat; material: feces | host: Homo sapiens | place: USA | collected 2013
CCTCAAAGATCTGAGATCCCTGATAAGACTGGATGGTGGAAATACCCATCTTGGATGCGATCTTGACGATACCGCTCAGTACCGCATGGTTGTAATCGTCTACTGCCGCATAGTAGTCCTTATCCAGCATATGGTTGTCGATCAGTTCCTTGATGGACTCCTGTGCCAGATACGGATTGATCGCGCAGGCACCAAAGCCTAACAGTGTCGCAAAGTGATGTACCTCTCTCGGCTCTGCGCTTTCCAGAATGATCGCTACGCTTGTACGTTTCTTTGTGGTAACCAGATGCTGCTGTAGAGCGGAAACTGCAAGCAGGGATGGGATTGCCACATGGTTTTCATCCACACCTCTGTCGGACAGGATGATAATGTTGACACCGTCACGGAACGCTCTGTCCACTTCTACGAACAGTCTGTCGATCGCCTTCTCCAGACTTGTATTTTTATAATATGTGATCGGAACAGTTTCTACCTTGAAGCCTTCCGCCTTCATGCTCTTGATCTTCATCAGGTCTGTATTGGTCAGGATCGGGTTGTTGACCTGCAGCACGTTACAGTTCTTCGGTGACTCTTCGAGCAGGTTACCGTCAGTTCCGATATAAGTCGTTGTAGAGGTAACGACTTCCTCACGGATCGCATCGATCGGCGGGTTGGTTACCTGTGCAAACAACTGTTTGAAATAGTGGAACAGCGGATGTTTTGCTTTGCTGAGTACCGGAAGCGGAGTGTCCACACCCATGGCTGCGATCGCTTCACCGCCATTTTTTGCCATCGGCAGAATGCTCTGCTTCAGCTCATCATACGTATAACCGAATGCTTTCTGCATACGCTGTCTTTCTTCATAGGTAAATTCCGGAACACGCTCATTCGGGATCTTTAAAGAATGCAGCTCTACGAGGTTGGAATCCAGCCATTCTCCATATGGCTCTTTTCCCGCATAAGCATCCTTGATCTCATCATCATCAATGACACGGCCTTTTACCGTATCCACAAGGAGCATCTTGCCCGGACGAAGTCTTTCCTTCTTCACGATCTTTGTCGGATCGATCGGCAGAACACCGACCTCGGAAGAAAGGATCAGCTGATCGTCATCCGTAATAAAATATCTGGAAGGGCGCAGACCGTTACGGTCAAGAACCGCACCCATCACATCACCGTCCGAAAACAGGATAGAAGCCGGTCCGTCCCATGGCTCCATCATCGTTGCATAATAATGATAGAAGTCCTTCTTTTTCTGGGACATGGTTTTATTGTTTGCCCACGGCTCAGGAATCGTGATCATGACTGCCAGTGGCAGATCCATACCACTCATGACAAGGAATTCCAGTGTATTGTCAAGCATTGCGGAATCGGAACCGGATGCATTGATCACAGGCAGGATCTTGTGAAGCTCTCCGTGCAGATGCTCGGATTCCATATTCTCTTCACGGGCAAGCATCTTATCTGCATTACCGCGGATCGTATTGATCTCGCCGTTGTGCACGATAAACCGGTTTGGATGTGCTCTTTCCCAGCTTGGGTTTGTATTTGTGGAGAAACGTGAGTGTACGATCGCGATCGCTGATTCGTAATCCTCATCCTGCAGATCCTTAAAGAAGGTACGAAGCTGTCCGACAAGGAACATACCTTTATAGACGATCGTACGGCTGCTCAAGGATACCACATAGGTCACATCTGTAGACTGTTCAAAGACACGTCTGACAATGTAAAGCTTCCGGTCAAAATCAAGTCCCTTTGCCACATTATCAGGCTTCTTGATAAATGCCTGCATAATATAAGGCATGCATTCGATCGCTTTATGACCGAGCACGGACGGATAGGTAGGAACCTCTCGCCAACCTAAAAACTCCATGCCTTCCTTTTCTACAATGATCTCAAACATCTTTTTTGCCTGATTACGCTGCAGCTCATCCTGTGGGAAGAAGAACATACCTACTCCGTATTCTCTCTCCTTACCAATAGAAAAGCCGAGGGTATTTGTGACCTTTGAGAAGAACTTATGTGATACCTGTGTCAGGATACCCACTCCGTCTCCGGTCTTACCCTCGGCGTCTTTGCCGGCTCTGTGTTCAAGATTTTCTACAATTCTAAGTGCGTTTTCTACGGTCGCCCTGCTCTTTTGTCCTTTGATATTTACGCAGGCACCGATACCGCAGTTGTCATGCTCAAACGATGACCGGTATAACGGCGGTCGTTTGGCAGATGGTTGTGCGTCAAACATATCTGACTCCTTTCCCTGTCTGCTGCCAGTCGGTTTTCTTTTGTTAGAGAAACTATACCTCTATTTTTTTCATTTGTAAATAGTAACTTTTTGGCAAATTGTCAGATTATTTGAATATTCGTTTATTTTTGTATTATTGTTTGAATATTGTATTTGTTTTTTATGATATGCGTCATCTAACATACAATTATCACGCATATTCTTCCTGTTTTCTTTCTTGTTTTACAGTTTCAATCCGTATTCTTTGAGAATAATTGTTCCGGTTCTTCCTTTTGCAAAAATTACAATTATTTTGCCTTTCGGAAAAATTTTCGATACAAAAGCAGGCTGACCGCCGTTGTAATGATCTCTGTGCAGGGAAAAGTCAGCCAGAACCAGTCAAGCCCCAGACGGGAAAAAGCATAGCCAAGCGGTACAAATAAGCACACTGTACGAAGCACCGTCAGAAAGGAGCTCTGAAAAAACGAACCGACTGCCTGAAAGAAAACAGGGAATGTCAGTGAGCTGACAAGCGGCAGAAAGGCCAGCCCGATAATGTGAAATGCATGAATACCGATCCTGATCACTTCCTCATCTCTCGAAAAGACCCGCAGCATCGGCCCCGGGATCGTTTCAAAACAGAGCACACCTGTCACCAGCATAAAGCCCATGCCAAATAAAAGAGCTTCCATAACAGTTTTATGACACCTGTTCCAGTCTCCTGCGCCATAGTTATAGCTGATAACAGGCACAATACAGGTCTGCATCGCACCAAGTGGGATAAAGAAGATCGTCTGCCACTTGTAATACAGTCCCAACGTTGTCACTGCCTGATCGGAGAAGCCCTTTAAGATCATGTTCAGACCGAAAATGTAAAACGTATAAGCAGACTGCATCAGTATATTCGGAAAGCCCAGATAATAAATACGTTTGATATAATTTTTCCACGTAGAAACCGCAGGCACTTTCCGATAGCCCTTCGGCATGACAATGAGAGCTGCTGCGATCTGTCATGCCACAGTCGCAACCGCCGCTCCCGCAATACCCATTTTGGGCACAAAGCCAAGCCCAAAGATCAGCACCGGATCCAGCATGATATTGACAACCGCTCCGGCGATCTGTGCCACCATCGGCAGGCGCATATCTCCCTCTGCCTGCAAAACCTTTGTCCAGCCGCTTTCCAGAAAGAGCCCTATGCTGCACACACAGACGATTCGCCCATACACAATGACTTCCCAGATGACATCGGCTGATTTTGTAGAAATCCGTGCATAAGCGGGCATGAAAAAAAAGCAGAGCAGGGCAAACACGATCCATGACAAAACGGCAAGCGGCATTGCAAGCCCCGCACTCTCCTGACTTTCTTTTTCTCTCTCCAGTCCGCTGAAATGTGCCATCAGCGTATTGATCCCGACACCTGTTCCTACTGCCAGTGCGATCATCAACAGCTGCAACGGATATACGATAGACAGCGCGGTCAGTCCGCTCTCCGAATTACGTCCTACAAAGAAACTATCCACAATGTTATACAGTGCCTGAATCAGCTGTGCCAGCATAACGGGCGGTGCAAGCCGGAATAATATCTTTGCGATCGGATCCTTGCCAAAATCAACCGTTTTTTTTCTTTTTACCTTGCTCTGCTCCATTTCGCAGCTCCTCCCGGCTTAAAAAGCGTCTTTGTAAATTTCCTGTGCCAGCTCTATAAAACATTTCATCGCTCTTGACACATGGCAGTTTTTCCGATATGCCACAAACACATCCCGTTTGAGCAATTCCGGATCTTCTGCCTTACATTTAAAATAAAAAACATTGCAATTCTCACTGTAACGGACAAGAGAATCCGAAACCAGAGAGATCCCAAAGCCCTGCTTCGTCAGGTTATAAGAAGTCAGAAGCTGGTTTAAATGCATATCCGAAATCGGTACAAAACCTCGTTCCCCGCAAAGTCCCATTGCTCTCTGGTAAAGGTCATGCTCCTTTTTTAAAAGCAGGAACGGAAGCTTCTGAAATACTGCAATATCCACGCTTCTGTCATGCCCGGACAAGTGTCTGCCCGCCTTGATTTCATCACCTGTAAATGCCAGATTCTTTACGGAAACAGGGATCATTTCATTCGGAACTGCCAGAATGATATTCTCCCGGTATAACACCAGCTTTTCAAAATGCTCTGTATCACAGATACCCGCATCAATGATCAGATCCAGATTGTGGTCTTCCGCCATCTTATATAAAAGAAGGGAATCCGATTCTTCAAATGCCAGATTGATATTCTCATACCGTCTCCGGTATTCCTTGACCACCGGCGGAATGATATAAGAAGAGAAAAAAGCGGTTCCTGCCAGCACAAGGCTTCCTGTCTTCAGCTCCGACAGATCGTCAAGCTTCACTTTCAGTTCTTCCTCCAGATCCATGATCTTCCTTGCGGTCTCTATATATGCCTCGCCCTCCTTTGTAATCTCTAAAGAAGTGGTTGTCCGCTCAAACAACTGACAGCCGAGACGTTCTTCTATTTTCTTGATCGTCGCACTCAGCGCAGGCTGGGATACATACAGATTTTTCGCAGCCTTTGAAAAGCTATGTGCCTTATAAATTTCGTAAACATATTGATATTCCTGCATTTTCTGCCCCTATAATTTTTTGTGATAAGTCCTATCATTTATATCTATTTGATTATAGGCGGATTCTTTCTTACAATCAAGTACATAAAATATGACAATTTGACGCTCCCGATTGCCAGAAGAAAGGAAGTAAGAATATGGATCTTTTAACAGAAAAATTCTCCCGCCTCGGTGTAGACAATGCACCGGGACAGGAAAGCCTGCAGAAAAAAAGTACACTTCATCTGATCGGCAAAAAGCTGCCGGGCACAGTTGTTGATTTCTCCCATGGAGATGTTGATGCATTTCCACCGCTGCCAGGCAGTTTGGAAGCTTTTACAGAAGGCTTTCAGGTCGGTGGCAAACAGGCTTATACCGAATACAGAGGCAAAAAAACAATGCGTGAAGAGCTGGCGGAAAAGCTGACTGCTTTTACAGGTGCTTTTATCGATCCTGCCAAAAGCATTATCTTAACGCCCGGTACACAGGGTGCACTGTTCCTCGCGATCGGTTCTATGGCTGCCCGCGGAGACAGGGTTGCCATCGTGGAACCGGATTATTTTGCCAACAGAAAACTCGCTGAATTTTTTGAATGCACGCCTGTCCCGGTTCCGATGCACTATTTTGAAAGCAAGGACGGCTCCGGTATTGATCTGACCTATTTGGAGCAGGTATTCAAAGAGGGCTGCAGACTGTTTCTCTTCTCTAACCCGAACAATCCGACCGGTGCTGTATATTCCTCCGACGAAATCAGACAAATCGGCGCACTGGCAAAGAAATACGATGTTTCCCTGATCGTCGATGAGCTTTACTCCCGCCAGATCTTTGATGGCAGGGATTACACCCATTTATGTGCACTCAATGAACTGCCGGATGAAATGGTAACGATCATCGGGCCATCCAAGACAGAATCATTAAGTGGCTTCCGTCTCGGTGTTGCCTTCGGCAGTGAGACCGTCATTACCAGAATGGAAAAGCTGCAGGCGATCGTATCCCTGCGCTGCGCCGGTTACTGTCAGGCAGTATTCAAAACATGGTTTTCCGAGCCAGAAGGCTTTATGGCAGACCGCATTCTGGCACATCAGAAGATTCGTGACGACCTTGTCACACTGTTAAGACAGACCGAAGGCGTCAGCGTCAGACCAACCGATGCAGGCAGCTATCTGTTCCCGAAGCTTCCGCCTCTGACTGTTTCCATTGATGAATTTGTGAAGATCGTCCGTGAGCTTGCAGACGTCACCATTACACCCGGAACGGAATTTGGTGCCCACTGCACAGACAGCTTCCGTGTCAACTTCTCACAGGATCACGATGCAGCAGTTGATGCCATGAAACGGATCCTTGCCATTATGGAGCGTTACAGAGCATAGGAACTCTATCAATCAAATCTGGATAAGAAAGCGGTATCTGATAGATACTGACGAGGATAATCATAACATGAAAAAAGTAGGATTTTTAGGCTGTGGTAAAATCGGAAAAGCACTTGCAAAGCATCTGATCGAGTCCGGAGAGGGTGAGATCACCTTCGTACAGGATCCGGGATTTGTCAATGATCTGGAGCTCTCCTGTCCTGTTCTTTCTCAGGCAGATGAGACGCTGCTTGCCCAGACAGACCTTGTCATTGAATGCGCAACGGCAAATGTCTTAAAGACAAATCTGGAGCTGATTTTAAAGCACTGTGACCTGATGCTATTTTCCGTTACCACCTTCAGTGAAAAAGAAACAGAAGCAAAAATCCGTACTCTCTGTAAAGAGTACGGACATAAAGTATACATTCCACATGGTGCCATTTTAGGCATTGACGGTATCTTTGACGGACATAAAATCTGGAACGAAGTCCACATCACCACAACAAAGAGCCCTAAGAGCCTTGGCAGAACAGACACCGAGAGAACGCTTGTCTATGACGGGCCGACCAGAGCTGTCTGCAGCCTGTATCCGCGCAACGTCAATGTCCATGCCTGCATTGCACTTGCCGGGATCGGCTTTGACAGGACACACTCCACGATCATATCGGATCCAGCTGTTTCCACGAATGCGCATCTGATTGCTTTAAAGGGAGATGGCATGGATATCACGCTTGATATTTCAAGCTATGCAAACGGCGCTGTGACCGGTGCCTACACACCCCACTCCGCCTGTGGCAGCTTAGACCGCGTACTTGCCGCAGAAGGTGCTCTGCGCTTCGTTTAATCTACACAGCACTGTTACCTGCCTGCAGCATTTTTTCAGATTTTCTGACGCAATATATGCAGGTAGGTACAATATAAAAGCAGGCAGAAAGCCATGCTGTCTGATCCGCAAAACAAATAGCGGTATACCCAAATGTTCCTACAAATCCCAGACTGACGATTGTTCTTGCCAGCATTTCCGTCACACCGGAAAATACCGTTCTTCCGGAATATCCAAGTCCCTGTGTGACCATTCTCGTCACATTTAAAATTCCCAGGCTCCAGTAAAAATATCCCATACAGCGCAGATATTGAGCTGATGCATCAAGTACTGCCACCGCATCTTTTTTGACAAAGATCATCGATAACGATCTGCCGAAGAAGATCAGTACAAGTCCTGCCAGTAAGCCATAGGCAACTGCCACCAGCATTCCTTCCGCCAGTCCCTTTTTGATACGGTCTGCTTTCCCCGCGCCTAAATTCTGGCTGCAAAATACAGAGGTTGCTGTTCCAAATGCATCAAACGGACACATCGTAAACTGCTTAATCCGCATACCCGCCGTAAAGCCGGACACACACGTACTGCCCAGTCCATTGTTGGCGGACTGCATAACCATACTGCCGATCGCTGTAATGGAAAACTGCAGTCCGGTCGGAAGCCCCATCAGAAGCAGCTCCTTTTCCACGTCACCACAGCATTTGCGATTCTCCTGCTCCAAATGCAGAAGCGGCATTTTCTTTGTGATAAACACAAGGCAGAGTATTCCACTGACCGCCTGCGCCGTAACGGTCGCTATGGCAGCTCCCATACAGCCCCAGTGCAGGACTGCAATACAGAACAGATCCAGAATGATGTTCAGACAGGCAGAAAATGCCAGAAACAGAAACGGTGTCCTGCTGTCTCCTACGGAACGGAGCACACTGGAAAGATAGTTATACATCAGTGTGAACGGAATGCCCAGAAAGATCACGATCAGATACTGGTAAGCACCTGTGTAGATATCAGCCGGTACTGACAGAATATGTAATATAAAATGGCATAAAAGCGCACAGGCGGTTGTCAGTATGACTGCGATCACTGCTGTCAGAACAGCACCGTTGAATACACAGTCACGCATCTTTTTCTGATCGCCTGCGCCAAAATATTTCGCGATTGGAACACCGAAACCCGCACAGCTTCCCATACAAAAGCCCAGTACCAAAAACTGTACACTGCTGCTTGCGCCTACACTGGCAAGTGCGGAAGCTCCCAGAATCTGTCCTACGATCGCAGCATCAATGATATTATAGGTCTGCTGTAACAGATTCCCGATCAGAAGCGGCAATGCAAAACGGAGCATGAGCTTCAACGGGCTTCCCTTTACCATAGATGTTGACATTTTATCACCTTCCTTTTTCTTTTGCCTGTCTATTCTAGTAAAATCCCTTTCATTTTTCAAGAGGAATTTTCTGTGTTCAAAAGGAAGGTGTGTGTTCTTGTTTTTCTTACAGCCGGATGATATTTTCAAGCTCTTTTCCGCTGTTGTACTTTTCGATGTTCCGTATGATAAGCTGTCCGATAAAGTATGTCCAGCTGTCTCCCATACCGGCTTTATGCGGTGACATATACAGATTATCGATGTCCCATAACGGACTCTCTGCCGGAAGCGGCTCTGTCTCAAACACATCGAGTGCTGCTGCCTGTATTTTCTTCTGCTTCAATGCCTCGATCAGTGCTTCCGTATCCACGATCGGGCCACGTGCCACATTCAGAAAGACCGCAGACTCCTTCATACTGTCAAACGCCTTGGTGTTGATCATATGTCTTGTATGCTCGTTCAGCGGCAGACTCAGCACAATATAATCGCAGCTTGCATAAAAAGCGGAAAGCTCGCCTTCACCGACAAAGCATTTATCTACATACGGATGCTCGATCTTTGCAATATCATAGACCTGCACTTGCATTTCAAATGCCTTGGCACGCTTCGCGATCTCACTGCCGATCGAACCGAATCCCATAATACCGATCGTCTTACCGTACAGATCCGCATAACAGGTGCACATCCACTGATCCTGTCCGAACATCTCCCATACATGTGCCTTTTTATCGGCTTCAATCGTGCGCATTTTACGGGAAAGGAACAGCATTTTGGAAAAGATATCTTCCGCAATGGAAATGCTCATAACGCCTCTTGTATTTGTCAGCACAAGTCCTCGTTTTTTCACTTCCTCAATATCCACTCTGTCATAACCGGCGCCTGTGATCTGCACCCATTTCAGATTGGGCATCCTGTCCAAAAACTCCTTATTCACATAGAAGGGCTGCATGATCATGCCCTCCACATCAGAAAGATCAATGCCCTCGGCACAGGCATCGCACTGCTCATTCGTCAGATACAGCACCTGCTCTTCCAGGGAAGGATCTAATAAATGTTTGTATAATGTATTACAGATAAATTTCATATTAAATAGCTCCTCTCTCCTTTAAAATCTGTTCAATACCGACAAGACATGCCACATCGGAAAACATCGTGACAGCCTTTGTCAGATCCTCGATCGGCGGATACGTCGGTGCCAGTCTGATATTCGTATCATACGGATCCTTATGATACGGATAGGTAGAGCCTGCTGTAGCGACCATAACGCCAGCCTGCTGCATTCTGGAAAGGATTTCCTTTGCACAGCCCGCAAGGCTGTCAACCGTGATAAAATAACCGCCGTCCGGCTTAAACCAGGTATACAGATCGTCATACAGCCTGTGTTCTGTCAGGATACGATCCACAAGGTCAAACCGTGGGCGCAGGATCCTGGCAATATCCTTCATATGTGCTTTGATCGTCTCCGGATCTTTTAAATATCTGACATGACGGAGCTGGTTGATCTTATCATGGCTGAAGATCTGTAGTTTTAAAAGACGTTTGATCTCTGCAATCCCTTCCTCCCCTGTCGCCACCAGACAGACACCGGAGCCGGGGAAAGTGATCTTTGCGGTAGAGAAGAAATATAAGATCCTGTTTTCCGTTCCGTATTTTTGGGCTTCTTTCATGATATCTTTTACAATATTTTCTTTATAAATATGATGGACTGCATAGGCATTATCCCAAAAGATCCTGAAATCCGGTGCAGCCGTCTTCATCTTTGCCAGCCGCTCCACCGTTTCATCACTGTACACATAACCGCTCGGATTGGTATACTGTGGCACACACCAGATGCCCTTGATCGTAGGGTCCTCTGCTACCAGCGTCTCGATCAGATCCATGTCAGGTCCATCTTTTGTCATCGGAATATTGATCATTTCAAAGCCCAGTGCTTCCGTCAGATTGAAATGACAGTCATATCCCGGTACCGGACAGAGCCATTTGAGCGTTCCCTGCTGACTCCACGGCTTTTCTCCGAGTGTTCCGAATGCATAATAGCGCAGAAACTGGTCGTACATCAGATTCAGGCTGGATTCTCCGCCAAGTACGATTCGATCCTCCGGAATATGTAACAGCCCCGAAAACAGGCGGATACACTCCGGCAGGCCGTACATTACACCGTATTGTCTGACATCCGTTCCGTCCTCTGCCACACAGTTTGTTTCATCCACTACATGAAACATTTCTTTATTCAGTTCAAGCTGCTCCTTACAGGGCAGTCCGCGGCTGATATTTAAAGACAGCCCTTCTGCCTGATATGCTTCGTACTTTTTCTGTAATGCTTCTCTTTGCTCCAGGAGCTTTTCTGTTGATTCTTCTGCTGCTTTCATATCGTTCCCTGCCTTATCTTATCCGTTACTGTTCTGCTTTCTTTTTATTGGGCGTTACCAGTCTGCCATATGCCTTTGCCTTCTCATCCACAATGCCGTCCTGCATGATCCTTCTGCCTCTGACAAAGGTATTGGTGAGCCGGCACTGCAGTCTCCAGCCGTCATACGGAATTGCGATCTCTCTTGCCTGTGAATAGCATTTGTTTTTATCCACAACCGTTTCATGATCAAAATTGAAGCTGACAAGATCCGCATCCGCGCCGACTCTGATCTCACCTTTCTGTGGGTAAATATTGAATACTTTTGCCGGATTTTTGCAAAGCAGTTCTATGACACGCGGGAGTGATACTTTTCCTTTGGTTACCGCATCCAGCATCAGTGGCAGACGCAGGTCTGCACCCGGGAAACCGGAATTTGCCTTAAAGATATTGTCAAGTCCTCTTGTCTTTTCTTCCAGTAAGAAAGGACTGTGGTCACTGCCGATATAATCCACACTGCCATCATTGATATAGTCCCAGAGTTTTTCCTGTAACTCCTTTTTCCGCAGCGGCGGGTTGCACTTTGCATACGGTCCAAGCTTTGCCTGATCTTCTTCATCCAGAAACAGATAATGCGGGCAGGTTTCAATATACACATCCTGTCCCTCTGCCCTTGCTTTACAGATCAGCTCCATTGCCTGCGGCGTAGAAACATGGGCAATCTCCACTCTGGCACCGGTCTCCTTTGCAAAGCGCAGTACACGTTCAACAGACTGCACCTCTGTGATGACCGGTCTGGAAAGAGAATGATCACGGAAGCCCACACGGCCTTCCTCCTGAAATTTCTTGCTGTAATAATTGATGAGATCGTTATTTTCTGCATGGAATGCACAGATCAGACCTGTTTTGGCAAGTTCTGTCATGCCGACTAAGAGCTCTGCATCATCCGCCATCGTCAGACCTTTAAATTCCTCATATCTGCCCTGCGGCGCTGTATGCAAAAAGGACTTGAATGCCACGATCCTGCCATCCGCAGCCAGCTTTGTGATCTCTTCCGGGAATTCCGCACCTGCTGCACCGTAAAAACAGAAATCTACAACGCATTGATCCTCGGCGCGTTTGATCCGGTTTTCCAGAATCTCCACATTGTACTGCGGCGGAACACTGATCGGATGCTCCATGATCGTTGTGACACCGCCTGCTGCTGCACACATCGTTTCTGTAAAGAAATTACCACGCTCCACATGACCGGGATCGCGGACATGCATATGCGTATCGATCGTTCCGGGGATCAGATACTGCCCGGTCAGATCCAGCACTTCCTTTGCCTCCGGCATACAGTCTGCCTGACTGATCACCGCGATCTTTCCATCCTTTACCCCTACATCCACCTGACAAAAACTGTCTCCTACAAATACAGTTGCATTTTTTAATACAAGATCCAGCATTTTGACTCCTCCTTCTGCTTCCTTATTCTGTCTGCCCAAGCCTGAGCAGTGTCTCATATAATACAGAAATACCAAGTGCGATATCATCCCAGTCCGTTGCTTCCTCTTTGCAATGACTCAGTCCGTTTTTACTTGGTACAAACAGCATACCGATCGGCATCTTCTTCGCAAAGCTGTTTCCATCATGAGTCGCACCGCTTGGCATGTACTGATATGCGATTTTTTTCTCTTTGCAGACAGTCTCCATCGTATGCACGATCCTTTGGTCACAATCCACCGGATCTTTCTGCACCAGAGGACTGATCGTGCCATGCAGATCTTTCAGAATCTCTTCCGCTGACCAGATCAGCTCCCGCATCCGCTCTTTTTTCTGATTTCTGCATTCCAGCACCATGGAAACCTGCCTGTTGATGACTGCCAGCACATTCGGGTCTACCGAAAGTCTGCTGCATGTACATACGAGCCGGTCACCGATCTCTCTTGCTTTCTGATCCATTGCTACAATGAATCCACCTGCCTTAACCAGCGCATCGTCTCTGTATTCCATCATCGTTGTGCCCGCATGGTTGCTCTGTCCGTCTATTGTCACAAGGTAACGCTCAAGTCCGACAATTCCGGTAACAACACCGATCCGTCTTTGCTCCTTTTCCAACAGATTGCCCTGCTCGATATGCAGCTCTATATAACATTTACAACGGCTTGTATCATACAATGCCTGCACAAGCTTTTCTTTCGTATAGCCATACTTTTCTGCCAGTTCATAAAATGCTTCTGTCTCTGGCAACATACCCATCATGGCACGTCCGCCGAATGTACCGCCAAGCTCATTGCCTTCTTCACCATTTGTCGCAATCACATGCACATCCACGCCGAGCTCTTTGCCTTCTTCCTGCAGCTTTCTGACACACTCGATCCCTGCCATGACACCAAGCAATCCGTCAAAGGTGCCGCCATGCAGTACCGTATCCAGATGGGAGGCGATCAATATCTCTTTTGCATCTTTCTGTCTGCAACGGTAGATCCCATGTACATTACCGACGCTGTCTATGTAGCTCTCCATACCAGATACCTGCATATATGCCTGCATTTCTCTGGCAGCCTCTTCATAGGCATCGGAACCGAATACACGGCTGATACTGCCATCTGCTTCCTGTCCGATCTGCGCAATATGCAGCATTCTGTCCTTAAAACTTTCTGTCTCCATCCTCTGCCTCCATATCCCGTTTACGTCAAACCATTTTCCATCTAATCCTTCATACTCGGATTGGCTCCGATCTCCAGCTTTTTACGGATGATCTCGGCAAGTGCCTGTGCAGTTCCTTTTGTACCCAAAAGTCCGCTGTTGATCATGATGTCCTGATGATTTTCATCATTCGGCAGATAGCCTGCATAGCGGGTGTGATAAGAATCTCTCGCCCGGTCAACATCCTTGATCATTCGCTTTGCTTCCTGCGGTTCAAGGTGCAGCACCTCAACGCAGTTTTTCATACGTTGTTCTTCACTGGCGAAAATATAAATATGGATACACATTTTATGCTCTTTCAGGACATAATCAGAACATCTGCCGACAATGATACAATCCTCTCTTGCGGCAATATCCTGAATGATATTTTTCTGTACCTCAAAGATATGATCCTGTACCATTCTCGTTTCCGATATGATCGGGAATTTCATTTTCCAGAAACTATTGCCCGCCACTTCTTCATTATTACTAATCTCGGAAACACTGAGATTTGTTTTCTGTGCCACACTTTCCACGATATCTCTGTCGTAATAATTGATACCCAGTTCTTCTGCCAGTTCTCTGGCAATCGGTCTTCCCAGACTGCCAAACTGTCTTGTGATTGTGATTGCGTAATGACTCATTTTACTACCACCTTTCCCTTATTGCCGTGCATCTCTATTGCCCTCATGATCGTAGATAACAGCAGGTTGATAATGAAGTAAACCGCTGCTGCCGCACCGAATATGATGAAAGCATCCATTGCACCAATACCATGTCCTGTATATTTATTAGCAGTACCAAGCAATTTTCTGGAACAGTATAAAAATTCCATAATGGCAACCTGCCCGAAAAATGAAGTATCCTTGAATACTGAAATTGTCTGATTGATTAAATTCGGAACCACTCTTCGCAGACACTGCGGCAGAATGATCGCATAGATGATCTGCAGCCTGCTGAGGCCCTGGCTCTTTCCTGCTTCGATCTGTCCCTTTCCGATAGAATTCAGACCGCCTCTCACGATCTCACAGATCGTAGCGGTAGAAGCAAGGAAAAGTCCTGCTGAAGCCCTGATATACTGGTTACCCACGGGTAACGCTATAAAACAAACCGTGATCCAGAAAAGAATCGGTGTATTTCTGAAAATTTCCACATAGATCGTAACGACCGATCCGATGAGCTTACCGACATATGTTTTCAAAAGTGCAAGTATCGTGCCCGCAACCAGACTTGCCAGTAATATGCCGCCTGCGAGCTTGAAAGAAAGCAAAAGTCCGTTTAAGAGCGGTGGTACGGTAACACTTGTAAAAAGTAATCTGCATTCATTTAATAGTTCCATTTACAACACCTCTCCTCTGTCAACTTCCATTTTTTTCTCATACTTTCTTGCTGTATGTGTGATCGGGAAACAAATAATAAAGAAGATAATACCGGTTACCAGATAAGCCGGTCCATAACTGAGTGTCCCGTTACATGCCCAGTTCTTTGTCACATAAAGCAGATCACCGCCTGCAATGATGGACAAAACAGAAGTATCCAGTACAAGCCAAGCCAGCTGTGTGCCCAGCGGTGGCAGGATGATCTTGATCGTCTGCGGCAATATGATCCTTGTCATTGTCTGGAAGTAATTCAGCCCCTGTGAAAAAGCTGCATCATACTGCCCTCTCGGTACCGCATTCAGACCGCCTCGTACGATCTCGGCTATAAATGCACCGGAACAAATGCCAAGTCCGACGATACCGACTGTCAGTGTCGATATTTTGATGCCGCCGTAGACACATCCGTAATAGAAAAACATAACCTGCAGTGTCAACGGAATATTTCTGAAAAGCTCTACATAAATTCTTGTAAGCCCTCTGACAAAACGGGAAGAAGTCGTTGCCAGAATTCCTACTAAAAATCCGAGAATAAGTGCCAGGATCAGACCGCCTACAGCCAGTTCCACCGTGACACCGAATGCCTTTACAAACAGCATTCTGTCTTCCCATAATTTCTGCCATCTCCATAATGCAAACATATCTGCCATAATCCCTTACCTTACTTTCTGTCATTTACCGGAGAGCCCTCAAGGCTCTCCGGCGGTTACAACTTTTATCTGATCTTATTCTGCTGCCTCATCTGTTGCTGCATCTGTTGCTGCATCTGTTGCTTCATCGGTAGCTTCATCTGTGGCTGGATCTGTCGCTTCAGCTGTAGCTGCATCTGTAGCTGCGTCTGTTGCTTCTGCTGCAGGCTCTTCATAAGAAGGCTGGATACCGTTCTTCTCGATCAGTCCGTCGATCGTGCCATCCTCTAACCATTTCTGTACAAGGTCATTGACATAAGCAGACAGGTCAGAACCTTTCTTTGTTGCAATACCATATGGCTGTGGACTGAATTTTGTCTCGATGAATTCTGTATCATCATCTACATAAGACTGTAAGATAGAGCTGTCAGCTGCAAAGCCGTCTACTGTACCGGCTGTCAGTGCCAGTTTTGCTTCAGAGAAATCTGCGAATTCCACAAATTCAATATTGGCATCTGTGATAGCGGAAATGGAATCTTTTTCTGTACCGCCTGCGCTCATTGCAATCTTCTTACCATCGAAATCATCAATTGTTTTCAGACCGGAATCTTTATTGACGATAACACTCTGTGCATCTACGTAATATGGCTCTGTAAAGTCGTAAGACTGTTTTCTTTCATCTGTGATCGTGAAAGTAGCTGCAACCATATCTACATCACCGGAATCGATCAACGGACCTCTTGTATTGGTAACAACAGTTGTAAACTCTACATCTACTCCAAGCTCCTGTGCAATCAGTCTGCCAAGGTCAGCTTCCAGACCTTCATATTCATTTGTTTCAGGATTCAGATAGCCAAAACCAAGTGCTGAATCTTCTGTACCATAGTGTAATACGCCACGTGCCTTGATGGCTTCCACTGCTGATCCTTCATCTGATGCGTCAGATGTATCTGCTGATTCGTCTGTTGCTTCATCGGCAGCTGCATCTGTTGCTGCTGAAGAGTCATCTGCCGCACTGTCTGCTGCAGGTTCAGAAGAAGAGCCACAGCCTGTCAGCATACCTGCTGCCATTGCCATTGCAAGTGTCATCACACCCATTTTTTTCATCCATTTCGTTTTCTTCATAATGTTATTCCTCCTTGTTGTGAAAAAATATATCGAAACCCGCAGGGGGATTCTTCTGTGTATTATCTGTTTATAAGATCTTGCTTAAAAATTCTCTGGTACGCTTATTCTGCGCATTTGTAAAGAAATGTTCCGGTGTTCCCTCCTCAGCGATCCTGCCATCATCCATGAATACGATCCTGTCTGCCACTTCTCTTGCAAATCCCATTTCATGTGTCACAACAACCATTGTGATATTTTCCTTGGAAAGCCTGATCATGACTTCAAGCACTTCCTGTACCATTTCCGGATCCAGGGCACTTGTCGGCTCATCAAACAGAATGATCTTTGATTTCATGCAAAGTGCTCTCGCAATCGCCACTCTCTGCTGCTGCCCGCCGGAAAGCTGTGTCGGATAGGCATCTGCTTTATTTTTCAATCCGACGACCTCCAGATATTTATAAGCAGTTTCCTCTGCTTCCTGTTTGCTTGCCAGCTTCAGCATGACAGGTGCCAGTGTCAGGTTTTTGAGTACTGTCATATGTGGATACAGATTAAATTGCTGGAATACCATGGATACATTTTCCCGGATCAGCCTTGTACAGTTCTTATGTGTCATTTTTTCCCCTGCAATATAAACATCACCGCTTGTCGGACGCTCCAGAAAATTCATACACCGGATCGATGTTGACTTTCCGGATCCGGATGGACCGATGATAACAAGCTTTTCACCTTCCTTCACGCTCAGATTCACATCCTTCAGCACATGAAGATCTCCAAAGCTCTTGTTTACATTAACTAATCTGATCATATCGTTTTCTTTTTCTTCCATTGCTCCGCACCTCGTATCTATTATGTATTTTTGTTGTATACAAGATATATCCATCATATATCTACGACACATGGCATTTCATAAAAATTGGCGCTTACACAATCTGTGTAAGCGCCATTGCTTTTCTTTCTTTGTTTTATTTATTCGGATTATATGACACCCCATATGGACTGTCAATACAATTTCCCAAATCTCTTATCAGGATCCGTTACAGTACTTATAGAAATTAATTATAAATCAACCGGTTCATGGATTGCCCGAGCGCATCATCCAGATGCTGTTCCATCAGCACTGCCGCTTCCTCATACTTTTCCGCCAGCAGAAGATCAATGATTGCATTGTGCTCCCTGCGGTTATTTTCATGTTTCTCACTGACTGCTCCGCTCATAATATTGATCCGCTTTTTCTGGTCACAGAGTTGTTCAAAAATATCAATAATGTACTGATTTCTGGTGGAATAAACGATCTCCCTATGCAGGGCATCGTCTGTCTCTACCAGTGCTCCCAGATCCTGCTCTTTTGTATCTGCCAGATTCTGCTCCCGTATTTTTCTAAGATGATCTTTGGAAATACCATCTCCCGCCAGTCTGATAATACCCGGCTCAAGCAGCTTCCTCGTCATATAGACGTCTCTGACAATCTTTGGCGAAATTGCCGATACATATGCCCCTTTTTGCGGAATGATCTGCAACAGCCCTTCTCTCTCCAGCTTTGTCTCCGCCTCGCGGATCGGTGTCCTGCTGATGCCAAGCTGTTTTCCAAGCTTTACCAGATCCAGAAATTCTCCCGGTTTGATCTCACAGCTTAAGATCATTTCCTTCATTTTCTGATAAGCCAGTTCCCGTAATCCCCCGTTCTCCATATAATACCTTCCTTTTCTTTCCTGCCTCTGCTAATCGAACAGATCAAAATCCTGATCAGCGGCTGCAAAGACCTCTTCTGCAAGCACATCACCCACAAGCGCCGCAAACTGTGTCTTCAGATTCTGCATAAATTGTGCAAGATCCGCTTCTGAAACAATTCCTTTTACGATCGTAATCGCCGCATTCAGCCAATGTGCCATATGATACAGGAAATCTCTGACATATCTTCCGTTCAGCTCCTGCTTCATCTGTGCAATACGTGCCTTGGACTCCTCTGTCTGCTCATAACCGACATCTACAAATGTACAGCAGTCATCTCCCAGTCCGATCATCGTCTCCGCGATCATGACCATATCCGGATGAAATCCCTGCACAAGATTGATATCCACATATTTGCAATATGCCTCTCCGTACTTTGACAGCCCATACTGTTTCCAGCCCAGATCCCATCTGCAACGCATACAGCAGTTGATAAAAACCGGTGATTCCGACTTCACCTGATAGTCACCGGGGAGCGTTTCAAAGCTCAGCTCCCCGTATGCAAGAAATGTTTCATAATTTAATGGTCTGCCGTCACGTATGGCACGATTGCGCATGCGTCTGCCCCGCTGCCTTGCATATCTTGTTATGCAGTTGATATAAACGTCTTTTCCGTAATCACCGAGTAATTCTTCCAGACATCTGCCTGTCAGACCGATCAGTGCTGCATGCTGTTCTACTGTATATTTCTCTGCCATATCCTGACCTTTTCATGATACACATATAACAGTATCATGTCTACCCTTTCTGTGCTTATTTTACTTCGCTATTTTCCTCAGTTTTCTCCCAAGGCATTGGCTTTGTTACATCGATATCCAGCATCTTGGCCGGGTTATAAGTGCTGACTGTACGGATTTCTTCATCTGTCCAGCCGCAGTCCATCAGGCATGCGATCCATTCCCGGAAGCCTTCTACCGGATGTGGCAATGTATAAACACCGAAGTCTGTACCGATGATGAAGTTCTCCACACCAAATTTCTTCATCTGGTTAGCTGATGCATACACACCACCTGCCGGTGCGCCGGACTGTCCTTCATCATAAGCTCTGTACTGTGGCTCAATATAATAATGTGTTTTTGGAATAGAGCCTGTGTGTGTATGCTCAGCCAGGCACTTCTCAAGCTTGGCACCTTTGCTGATTGCATAATCGATTTCCTTTTCTGACAGATGCTCTGTTACGGCATTGGATAACAGCACCTTCTTGATACCGTATTCCTGTGCATAATCGCAAAGCTTTAATGCTTCTGCGTTGGAAATATGTCCACTGACTAAGTAGATCTGCGGGTTATCTGCAACGATCTTCATAATCTCATCAAATTCTTTGGTTGGCTTATCAAGCGGGATCTCGATACATCTGTTATATTCTTCCTCTACAAATTCAGGATACAGATCCACGAGTCTCTTCCACTGTCCGTCTACATATCTGCCTTCTACACCAGCCTGATATTTTGTGGAATGTGCACCGAAGGATACAAATCTTGCTCCACTGCCATAGTATACAGCCGTTTTGACTGCTCTTGGATTCATACCGCCAAGTACCGTATTTAAGATGATACCACCGTACGTACAAAAATCCGGGACTGTTTCATTAACGATCCATGCAGTACCGACTGACCAGTTGAATACACACATATAAGCGATACCTCTCATACCTGCATCTCTGGCTTCGATCGCTGCCTGTACCGGATTTACGCTTCGCGGGCTGCTGATCAGATGTGGTCCTGCATGTACATGAAGGTCGATAGAGCCCTTCAAAAGATCAAGGCTTCTCTGATAATTTCTGGAATACTGCCAATCGTTTTTGTCAAAGTTTGCTGGATAAATGTTCATAATGTGTTCCTCCTTTTTTGTTGTATTTAATTTGTATTTCTGTTGTATACAAGTTGTAGGTAAAAAAAGAAAGGCACTTTTCAAGACCTTATTGTCTGAAAAGCACCTTTGCTTATTTGCATATTATATCTGCCGTATTGTTTTGTCAAGCCCCTTTTTTCTATTTTTCTTCACGTACATTTTTGATATCGCTATAGTTATCAATCTCGTCTTTGATTCCAAGCTGTTTGCATGCCTCTTTTTCAGTTATATGCATTTTTTCTGCATATGAACTTACAACCTTTTTTACTACTTCCTTCTGTGACTCTATGATTGCATTACTTTTCATAAGTTCTGTCTTACTTTCCTCAAGCGCAATCCTTGCTTCTTCCAGCCTCTTCTGGATCCCACGTTCATGGTTGTAGTAGTCCTGCCTTGCACGGCATTGTTCTTTTACTATTTCATCCTGATTGTAAACATATAATGCCTCAGTGGCTTCCTGTAATTCCTGATGTCTTTCTGCCATCTGTCTCAGCTCCTCCCACGTT